>Ga0255776_10006149_pt1 | contig 12317 bp, 15 predicted proteins | sample 071ome_19_FD_179974 | JGI IMG/M metagenome (GOLD analysis project Ga0255776, IMG submission 179974) | Coastal salt marsh microbial communities from the Groves Creek Marsh, Skidaway Island, Georgia - 071413AT metaG (version 2) | ecosystem: Environmental > Aquatic > Marine > Intertidal zone >...
GGCGACGTGCCGATATCCTGGCGGAGCTTGCGGAACCGTTTGTGCCGGGGCTCAATCTTGACGGGGCCGAACGCTGGATGGGGTATCGTCCCTCGATGCCCGACAGCCTTCCCGTGATCGGCCCTGCGCCGGGCCGGAAGAATGTTTTACTCGCCTTCGGACACGGCCATCTGGGGCTGACGATGGGCGCGGTGACCGGAAAGATGATTGCCGAACTTGCGGCGGGCAAGGTGCCGGACATCGACCTTGCACCATTTCGAGCCCAAAGATTTTAGGAGGGAGTCGATGCGCATCCGTGCCGGAGACCGGACGGATAAAATCGCAGCCATTTTAGAAAAGATCGCCTGCCTGACCGCAGAACCGAGGCTCGTTTTGGCTTATTGGTATCCGCCAACCTGAGAGGGCACGATAGCCACGGGGTCGGCCTTGTTGGGCAGCTTTCTGATCCGCCCGCTTTTTAGAAGCGGGGCGAGTTTCTCCAGATCGAGGCCGTTGATGTCTGAGGTGACGGTCGCCAGGGGGGCATCGGCAAACGGATAACCTCTTCCCGTCATCTTTTCCGCCCCGCCGCCTGTATCCAGGTTGAGCTGTATCAGTACCGGTTCTTCCGGTTGCACCGTGGACAGGATATTGGGTCGGCGACGTTCACCATAGCAACGCGGATCGTCCTCTAAAGAGACAGCGCGATGTGGCTGTTGTCTGCGAGAATATTTTTGGCTTCCAGATCCCATTGATCGGTCGGTTGCGCCGCAGGTGTTTCGTTTCCCGCGAAATCCATCGGGAAACCGCGGACCGACCCCCTGCCGCGCTGGTCAAAGCAAAGGTCGATATCGGCATCGGCGACGGAAAGCTCCTAGATCGAAATCTGCCGGCGGGCAAGGGCTGACAGACTGATCTGAAGATGGGCGCGGCAGACAGTAATATCTTCGCCGTCTGGTCCGACGGAATTGAATCTGGTCACCGTAATCTCGCCGATAGCTGGGTTGATGACGACCTTCTCCATCGCGACGGATATGGCGCCCAGCCGCTCGAGCTGAGTTGTGATCTGCCAGGTCGCGACCCCGGGAAGTGTGGACACCGCCCCGCCGACGGCGAGTAAGAGCCCGATAGGGATGAGGAGAGGACCCCGGCTGCGGTATCGGCCGGGCAGGGAACGCGAAAAAGTGTTTTCTTCTGACATATTGATTGCTTGTCTTTCCTGTACAACGCGAACGCGTCGTTTCCGAGCGATTTACCCATAGTGGGGAGAGTCTTACGGGAGAAACCGCGCCGGGCTCATTCCTATCCGAAATCGATTTTTGATTTGAACGCGCGGTGAAGGGCTCCGTCTTTGTTGGCCAGATCGTGGGGCACGTCGAAATGGTGATATCCGGCGGCATCGCACATCTCGAGCCTGTGGCCCGCCCCGACCCATTCAACGGCATATCGCGACTGGTGCAAGAAATACTCGGCCAGTTCAAGTTCGCCGGTGCCGAGGATCAATGGCCCCATTGTCTTGTCGGCGGTCGGAACCTGATGAAGCGGGCTTAGCGCCCGAACACCCGCTTCGTCGAGCCGGATATAATTGTTGATGTAGGTCGCTGCGATGGGAGCAAGGTCGAAAAGACCGCTGACGATGACCGAAGCCTTGAAAGTTTCCGGTGCGACGGGCGGTTTGCCTGTTACGCCGCCCGACAGCACCATGGCTGCCAGGTGACCGCCGGATGAATGTCCCGCCAGATAAAAGCGATCACGGTCGAACCCGAACTTCTCCGAATTGTTCCATAGATGTCCGATGGCGTGTTCCACCTGTCCGACCATGGCACCAAGTGTAACATTGGGGCAGAGGTCGAACCCGATGACGGCGAAGGCCGCGCCGGCGTTGACGAAATTCTCGCCGATGAACGAATAAGAGTCCTTGGTCATACTGAGCCAGTACCCCCCGTGCAGGAACACGATCAGCGGTACAGGTCCGTCGCCATCCGGGTAGAGAATATCCAGCGTCTCCCGGTCGCCGTCGCCATAGGCGACGTCCAGGTCGCAGCGAAACTTGTTTCGAACCGCGGCGCTATCCGCCGCCCAACGGTCGAGATCCGCCTGATGGTCGGGCACGGCCCATCGATTGTTGTAGGCCGCATCGCGTTTGAGTTGCGCGGCACGTTCGGCGTCGTCCATGTCGCGGTAGGCGAACATCGGACTGGTGTCGCGGCCGAGTATTTCAGCGGGAATTTCCGCAAAATCCATGCCCTGATATCTGCGATAACTGTCAGCGTCCGCCATCGGTGCCCCCAATTGATGTTGATTGCACCCTGAACGAGACTGGTCCGGATCACAACGGGTCTGTAGAATGGGCGGACCAACCGGCAGATCGTCGGCGCAAAATGGAAAATAACTAGAGGAACTGGGACGTGGCAAAAAATATTCAGATTACAATCGTAGCCGGCGACATGGATCGGATGGCCGCCATCAAGGACGGCCGGGTACAGGTCGAAGGATGCGATGTGACCTTCATTCCCATGGAACCGGAAGAGGTGTTTTTCCGCGCGTTCCGTTACGCGGAATTCGATTGCTGCGAATTGTCTTTCTCCAGCCATATGCGCGTCACGTCGCAGGGTAAGGCAGATTATGTCGGCATTCCGGCGTTCGTCAGCCGGGTTTTCCGCCATTCCGGTTTTTATATCCGAACAGACCGCGGCATCGAAAAACCCGAGGATTTGCGCGGCAAGCTGGTGGGCACGCCCGAGTACCAGATGACGGCGCCGGTGTGGATGCGTGGCATTCTGGACGATCAGTACGGGATCAAATCCAACGAGATTCGCTGGCGATCCGGCGGGCAGGAAGAAGCCGGCCGCGACGAACGTACGCCGTTCGAGGCGCCCGAAGGCCTTGACCTTGAACCGATTCCGGAAGACCGGACGCTGGTGGAGATGTTCGAAGCCGGTGAACTGGATGCGCTGACCACGGCGCGCGAACCGTCCAGCTTCACGCTGCGCAAACCGAATATCGGCCGTCTTTTTCCCGATTTCCGGACCGTCGAGAAACAATATTATCGCGATACCGGAATCTTCCCGATCATGCACCTGATGGGGCTGCGCAAGGACCTTGCCGAAAAACATCCCTGGCTGCCCGGCAGTCTGTACAAGGCGTTTCTGGAGGCGCGCGACATCGCCTATCAGGATATCGCAAAGACGGCGGCGCTGAGCGTCGCCTTGCCGTGGGTGGCGCAGGAACTTCAGGATACCGTCGAACTGATGGGGCCCGATTACTGGAAATACGGGATCGAGGAATGCCGTCATGAAATCGAGGCTTTGGCCCGGTATTCCTATAACGACGGATTGTCCGAGCGCCTGCTGACCCCGGAAGATCTGTTTGCCGAATCCACCTTCGATATTTCGAGAATCTGATCCGCCCGGGTTTTGGCTGAAAGGGGACGAAATGGAACTGCCCTCGAGCGATGAGATCTACAGCCTGAAGGTCGACGATTTCGACACGGCGGAGTTGCTGACCAACGCGGCGCGGCAGCGCGACGAAAGAGGGCTCAACGACGTCTTTATTGTGGATGCGGATTCGCACCACTACGAAACCGAATCCGTACGGGAACTGATCGACTACATCGAAGACCCGGTGATGAAGCAGCTGTCCATGTCGGCGCTGGGCGTGGCGCGGAAGTCGCGGGGTTTCCCGTATTCGCGTGTCGGATATCAGGATGTCGGCGGGCGCATCACGCGCGAACCGCTCCGACAACTTGAAAAAACCGCTGCGGATGGGGGGCATCGCGACGTGCAGCTCGCACACAAGCGTATGGATTCCATGGGTGTCGATGTGGCGGTTCTGCTGCCTACGCCCATGATGCTGATGGGCATGCACCCGCAGATCGAGTTCGAAGCGCAGATCGCCATGGCCTACAACAGGTGGCTGGTGGAGAAGGTCCTGTCGGAATCAGACCGTCTGAAATCCTTTGCGTATCTGCCGTTCAACGATCCCGAAGCCTCTTACCGGATCGTGCAGGAATTCAAGGACGTACCCGGCATTGTCGGGTTTCTCGTCACGTCGGTTCGCCATAATGCGGTACACGAAAACGTCTACGCCAAGACCTATGCCGCCATACAGGAGGCGGGCAAGGTGCTGTCGTTCCACACCGGTTACGACTGGGACGATCCGACCTTCGGCAGCCCCAGCCGGTTCGTCGCGGTGCAGGCGATCGGGTATCCGTTCTACAACGTCGTCCATTGCGTGAACTGGCTGTGCAACGCGATGAACGAACGCTTTCCCGAGCTCGACGTTCTTTGGATGGAAGGCGGCCTTGCCTGGGTGTTGTGGGTCAATCAGCGCATCGATTCCGAATACCGCATGCGGTCGTCGGAGGTTCCGGGCCTGCGGAAGCTGCCGAGCGAATATCTCCGCGATATGTACTACACCTCGCAGCCGCTGGAGGCCGGCGACACCTATCTGCTCGAACAGACGATGAAAGCGATCGACGCCGGCAACCAGGTGATCTACGCCTCCAACTACCCGCTGCCGGATATGGATGTGCCGTCCGTAATCTGGGATCTCGAATTCCTGGACGAGCAGCAGAAGCGGAACATCCTGGGCGAAAACGCGCGCAAGCTTTTCAGGCTCTGAACCAACCCGGAGAAAATCCAGAATGAAACTGATCGGTCGGTTCATGTCGCCGTTCACCCGGCGTGTTGCAATTTCGCTCAAAATCCAGGGGCTCGACTTCGAACATCTCGACCTGTCGACAGCGACGGAAGCGGACGAGATCAGAAAGTACAATCCGATGGTGCGCGTTCCCACCGTCGTGCTCGACGATGGCACGACGCTTGTCGACAGCGCCGCCATTCTGGACTGGTTCGACGACCAGGCCGGTCCCGAAGCCCGGTTGATCCCGGCATCAGGGCAGAGCCGTCGCAATACGCTTCAGCTTGTGTCGTGGGCGACGAGTGCGGGAGACAAGACCGTCATCGCTTTCTATGAACGTACCCGGCGACCGGAAGAGATGGTCTACCTGCCGTCGGTCGAGGGCGCGGAGAAACAGATTCTGGAAGCCTTCCGGGTTCTGGAAACCGCAGCATCGAAGACCGATGGCTGGCTTGTCGGCGATCGGATCAGCCAGGCGGACGTCTCGGCGATTGTTTTCCTTCAGTTCGCCAGGATCGTCCTGCCGCATCTTTTCGATGACGGTGCTTTCCCGGCACTGGATGCGCTGCGCGAGCGTGCCTACGCGGCATACCCGGCGTTTGGAGAGACCGACCCGCAACCCAACTGAGAAGGCAAAAGCTATGCTGTCACCGGACCACTATCCTTATGTGCCCATGCCCGAACGGCAGCCTCTGAAATGGCCGGGCCGACACCGCATCGCCGTGATCTTTACGATCAACTGCGAATTCTGGCCGATGACCTGGGACAAGCCGGAACCACTCTATCCCGGTGGCCCGGCCTCCATCCCTCACGTACTGCCGGGCAATGTTCCCGATTATGCCAACTGGACCTGGCGGGAATACGGTCACCGGGTCGGGGTATGGCGTCTGTTCGAGGAATTCGACCGCGCCGGCGTGCCGACCACCTGCACAATCAATGCGCTGACGGCGCTTGAAAGACGCCAGATCGTGGAAGCGGCGCACGAGCGCGACTGGGAGATTCTCGCCCATAACTGGTCGCAGACGGACATCATGTCATCCTATGCCGGAAAACCGGACGAGGAACGCGACGTGATCAAACGCATTGTGGATGCCTATGCAGGGGTCGTTGGTAAACCGCCGCGGGGCTGGTTGTCGTCGTCGCTGCGCTCGACCCACGAAACACCGCATCTTCTGAAGGAACTGGGTTTCGATTTCATGGCCTGCTACCTGAACGACGATCAGCCTTACATGATGCAGACGCGGCACGGGCCGCTGGTTCAGATTCCCTACTCGAATGACATAAACGACTTCGCTGTCTTTTCGCGCGGCGCAATGGCGGCATCCGGTGCGTTCGAGAGGTTTCGGGACGAATTCGACGTGCTCTACGAGGAGAGCGAGAAGAGCGGCAACATCATGAATATCGGGCTTCACCCGCATGTGATGGGGCGTGGTTTCGCGGTAAAAGCCTTGCGGGAATTCATCTCCTACGTGAAGGATATCGACGGCGTCTGGTTTCCGAAAAGGGAAGAAATTTCAGACTGGTATGCCGAAAATCACGCATCGCACATAAAGTCGGTTTAAGTCAAAATTAAGGCTGTTGCGGAACGATGCCGGTTCAATTCAGGACTTCGCATTGCGATGGTGTTCGCGCTTCTCAAGTCCGCCATGGGCGGCCAGAAACCGGTAACCGGCAAAGACCGCCGGCTTTTGCCGCGTGTGGAGGAAAAGCGCGCGACGCTGGTGCTGAACGATGTCAGCTATCCACTCATTGACTGGAACCCCAAAGGGTTCCAGATCGCGCCTTACACCGGGCGACTGAGGGTCAATGAGAAGGTCCGCATCCGGCTCATCCTGCCGCATAAAGGCAAAAGCCACGGCTTTGATCTGAAAGGCAGGGTCCGCCGCCTCGACCCCCATAACAAGGCGGTCGGCGGAGAATTTATCGACGTTTCCGAGAAGGTCTCAGCGAAGCTGAAAAAGCTGTTCGCCGATCGGCTGAGCTAAACCGCTCAGGGCTGCTTCCGCTGCGCCAGGGTGCACAGATGAACCACGAGAGAAATGCGTACCGCGCCGGGATCTACCGCCGGGGCGGAATGGTATAATTTTGTTCCCGGTATCAGCAGGCCGTCATTCGTTCTGAATGTTTCTTTTCGGCGGGCGAGAAAAATCGTCAGGAAGTTCAGCGCTGTCGTAACTTTCTTCAGCAAGCCTTTGTCGCTCCGGAGAAAGTGCGAATAAACGGTGCCCTGATCTGTGTTTTTCAGAAACACGGGGACGATCAGCGTGTATTCCGAGTGATCGTAATGCCAGCCTTCTTCGGTCCTCGGCTTCGACACATTCACGTAGCTGTTTTCGTAGTCGATCGACAACTCGTCGAAAAAATCGCCGTAGCGGCTGCGGTCGATGACTTCCTTCGCCGCCAGTCCCGTATCGCCCTTTTTGATAAACGGGATTTCCGGCTGATCCTTGAAGAGCGCGTCCACATGACTTTGGATTTCATCCAGCCTCTCCTCCGAGAAAAAATCGGGAAGCCGCCGAACGCTGTTTGCGGAAAAAACCATCCTGTTGCCTTCGCGCCGTCTTTCCGGACGATATCGGGGGCGGGGATTTGCCGAACCTCCGACGCCAACCGTCGCCGATATGCACACCTGCTGCTTACAGGGCTATCAAGTCCTTGACTCAGTCGTTCGGTTCGGCTGACCCTTGGTGGTTGTTATCCCGTCACCTGACGTCGTTGCGTACGGGTTTCAGCGACCGAAGATAGGCCACGATCGCGTCCAGATCCTCGTTGCTGATGTTCTTGTAATAAGCGTAAGCCATCGGTGGACGCAGCTTGGTGCCGTCGGGACGCACGCCTTTCGTGATCGCTGCCTTGATCTCGGCGTCGGTCCAGTTTCCGATACCGGTTTCCTTGTCGGGCGTGATGTTCGCCGCAACGCTCTCGCCCCAGGGACCGTGGAACGTGAATCCGCCGGCGCCCATCATGTTCTTGTAATCCCGCATCGGCGGTTTGGTCATCGGTGTGTGGCATTCCATGCAATGGCCCAGCGGTCCGGCAAGGTAGGCGCCGTAGGCGACCTTGTCGGTGCGCGGCACGTCGGGGACCGATCCTACAGGCGGACCATAGGCGGGTGGCAGCGGCATCTTGTAGACAGATTTGCGTGTCGCATTCTCAACCGGTTTCAGGTTGCGCAGATATGCAATGATTGCCTTGGTGTCGGTATCCGACAGGCCGCGATACATGTCGTAGGGCATGGGCGGCCCGATCAGCGATCCGTCGGGGCGTTTGCCGTCACGGATCGCGATCATCAACTGCGCATCTGTCCAGTTGCCGATGCCGGTATCCCTGTGCGGCGTCAGGTTCGGCGTCATGGCGTCGATCGGGCCTTCCTTCATGTTGAAGCCGCCCGCGAGCTCGTGCTTTGCCATCGGGCCGCCGGGCGCGGTATGGCAGTTGCCGCAGGCGATGATCCCGCGCATCAGATAGGTACCGCGTTCGAGCGGTGTTTCCGCCAGTGCGGATACCGCCGGCAAAGTAAGCAGGAACAAAAGCGCTATGGCCGATTTTTTCATTGGAAACCCCGTTTTTATGTTTGTGGTCAGGATAGCTGAATTCCCGCGGTAAGAAATCTGTTAGTTTGTCCGAAACTGTTACGGGAAAACAAAAATGACGGGACTGAACATCGGCGGATTTGCCGTCGGCGAGGTGATGGAATGGCAGGGTGTGTACCGCGATCCGCTGGAGATGCTTCCCGATGCGACCCAGCCCGAGGTCGACCGGCACAGAAGCTGGCTGGAACCGCACAGTATCGATCCGGCCACCGGCAACGTCATCATGGCGTTTCGCAGCTATCTGATCCGGACCGAACGGCTGACCATATTGGTGGATGCCTGCGTGGGGAACGACAAGGAACGACCTGTCCGTCCGAACTGGCACCGGCAAAAATGGCCGTGGATGGATAATCTGCGCGCTCAGGGGGTGGAGCCGGAAGAAATCGACATCGTGATGTGCACGCATTTGCATACTGACCATGTCGGCTGGAACACGAAGCTGGAGAACGGCCGTTGGGTGCCGACGTTTCCCAATGCGAATTATCTGTTCCACAAAACGGAGTACGACTACTGGGAAGAGGAACACAGGACACAGGACTGGGCGCGCGACGCCTTTCTCGACAGCGTCCTGCCCGTCGTCGAGGCCGGAAAAGCGACCATGGTGTCCGGCGACCACGAAATCGATACGGGATTGTGGCTCGAACATGCGCCCGGACACACGCCCGGCGCCGTGTGTCTGCACGCGCAGGATGGAGGCGATCACGGTATATTCTGCGGCGATCTGATGCATCATCCGTTGCAGGTACCGGAGTCCCAATGGTCGAGTATGTTTTGCGAAGACCCCGATCTGTCTCGGAAAACCCGAATGGCGTTCGTGGACAGACATGCGGAGTCCGGCACCATGATCCTGCCGGCGCATTTCGCCGATGTCGGCGGCGGGCACATTGTCGGCGGCGGCCCGGACGGCAAGCCGATATTCAAATTCGCGCGCTGAACCAATGGCCTATCTGACAGGAGACGTATTTTGACCGATATAGGATTCATCGGCCTCGGCAACATGGGCGCGGCGCTGGTCCGCCGCCTGTTGCCTCATCACACCCTGCATGTCTGGGATCTGAACCCGGCTGCGGTCGACGCGCTGACCGCCGAGGGCGCGATCGCGGCCAACGGCCCTGAAGCTATCGGTGCGTCCGGAGCGGAGTTGATCGTCACCTGTCTGCCCACCTCCGCCCAGGTAGAGGAGGTCATTTTCGGACCGGACGGGCTTACGGGTACCGTGCCGGCGGGCACGCTGATCGCCGACATGACGACCGGCGATCCGATGGCGACCAAGGACATGTCGGCGCGCCTTGCCGAACAGGGGATCGACCTGATTGATGCGCCCGTATCCGGCGGCGTGGCGGGGGCGGAAGCCGGAACCATCGCGGTCATGATCGGTGCGCCGGCGGCGCTGTTCGACAAGGTAAAGCCGTCCTTCGAGGCGATCAGTCCCAACATCTTCCATGCCGGCGAAATCGGGGCCGGACATTCGATGAAGCTGATCAACAATATGATTTCGTCCTGCATCCGGCTTGCCACGTTCGAAGGCCTGGCGCTGGCGACCAAGGCGGGAATCGAACCCATGCGGTTCGCGGAAATTCTGGCGAAGGGGTCGGCCCGCGGCTACATCGCCGACACCACCCTGCCGACGCATATCATTCCCGGTCGTGTGGAGCAGGGCTTCGGCCTCGCCCTGATGCACAAGGACCTGACGCTGGCGACCAAGCTGGGACAGGACATGAAGGCGCCGCTGACCACCGGCAACTACGCGCGCGAAGTGTTTCGCATGGCGCTGAACGAGCTGGGCGAAGATGTCGATATATCGCAGATTATCCGAGTGTTCGAACGGGCGGCGGATGTCGACATCTGCGAGGCGCAGAAGGAATTCGACAGCTAAGTTGTTGATTAATAGATAATTAGCGGCGTTGCGGCATTGTAATGCGGTGTGAAACCACCGGTCGAATGCCGTCATGGGACTGTTCAGCAAGAAGAAGAAAGACCCGCGCGAACGGCGGCGCGTCTATCGCATTCCCGAAAAGAACGCGATGCTGGTGCTGAACGATGTCAGCTATCCGGTCACGGACTGGAGCATCGACGGATTCGGGGCACAGGGGTTTCGCGGCGGCTACGATGCGGGCGATACCGCGCGGGCACGTCTGATCATCGTCCACCGGGGTAAACCGGTCGGATTCGATGCGAAGGCGAAGATCGTTCGCGCCGATCCGGAAAACCGGTTCCTGGCAGGTCAGTTCGTGAGTATGTCTTCATCGGCGCGCCAGGAGATCGCAAAGGTTTATCGCGAACGGCTGGCGATGTATCAGGCCGAAGTTTCGGGTACTGACGATATGGACCGGATCGACGCGGAAGCGATCAGCCGCGCTCTTCGATCGCGGGGTCTGGAATCACGCTGACGATCACGTTCAGATCGCCCGGCGGCCCGCCGCCAAAGCCTTCGATCCCGAAACCGCGGAGCGTGATGATGTCGCCGTCCGTGGTGCCTTTCGGAATGTCGACCGCGACGGTCAGGCCGGTCATGGTGTTCACCAGCCTGCAGACGCCCTGATCGGCATCCGACTGAACGACTTTCAGGCTTTCGGCGATATCTTCGCCTTTCATCCAGAGCGACGTGGCGGCCGCACCCTTTACCCGGCCCAGCCGCGTGCCGGCGACGTCGCCGAACAGGTCGATCGTGCGTTCGCCAGTGCTTTCGTCTATTTCGAAGTCGAACCAGGCGCCGCCCTTTTGCCAGGGCTGCATATCGCCGTCGCCGGATCCGGCCGGCATGTTGCGGTCGAACTCCGCGCGCTTGCGCTTGTCCGCAAGCAGGTTGTAGGCAGCTGTCACATGCTTGAACCGTTCGGCCGCCGCCTCGTCTCCGGCGTTGGCGTCAGGGTGCAGTTCTTTCGCAAGCTGGCGGTAAGCGCGTTTGATCTCGTCGAGATCCGCGTTTCTGTCGACGCCCAGCAACTCGTATGGAGAACTCATGTTCCCAGTTTCCAGATTGCCGGGGGAATGGTCAATATGCTGTATTTCGGGGGGTGAACCACAAGCTGTTGTTGTGATTCGCGTCGAAGCCTCTACAACTTGGGTCGCGGCATTACCCACGCCGTGGCAGTTCTACCCAAACTGCGCTGACAAAATCGCGTCCCGGCGTTCTGACCCACCTATGCGCCGGGGCGCGTACTTTTTTCGCCTTCGATCAGATTTGCTCTCGCAACCGAGGCCGTGGCTTCCACAAAGCGGTGCTTGCGGGGTTCTGATCCGAATTCCGGGCAAAAAAAATGGCCTCAGCCGCCCCCGGCTTTCGGCCTGACCCCTTCCGAATGAACTCAAACGCCCCAGAACCGGCTCGTTCATCCCTGGTGGGCCACCCACCCATCAATGCGAGTTCCATCGCGCTGACAGGAATTACAATGCACCCGCGCCCATCCGGCAACAACCGCGAATTTCAAGTTACCCACAGACGCTGCGATAAAATGGGGGAAAATTGCGGGAAAACCGGTGAAAAACCGCATACCATGCCGTATGGCTCGACTTAAGTGGGAAAAACGATGCAAGAAGCGACGAAAACGTCTTCCTGGGTCTGGGAAGGCATCGATTTCCGGAATCTTTTCTGGGTGTTTCTCGCCCTGGGGGTGATGGTCGTTGCGATCGTCTGGGGCAATAACTGGTTTCTGCGCTATGTCCATGTCGCGAGTGGCATCCTCCTGACAGGGGCGGATATCCTGTTCGGGTTCGTGGTCGGCCCGGTACTACGCGGCCTGCCCTTCGAGGCGAGGCGGGCGTTTTCGCTGAAGATGCTGCCGAAGACACTGTTCATCATGCAGACGCTGGGGATCATGGCGCCGACATCGGGCTGGTTTCTGGCCGTCCGGATGGGCTATCTCGATCTCGACTATCCGGAATTCTGGTGGGTCGTCGCGGCGCTCTCGATTGCAGCCATTCTGGCGATCCAGGGTCTGGGACTTCTTCTTCCCGCCAATCTGAGGGCCTACCTGGAGATGCGCAAAGATAACCCGGACCCGGAAAAGGTCCGGCGGATCATGCGGACGTATTTCGTCACGCTGGCGTCGCAGGGCATATTTCAGGTGCTGATCGTGGTCGTCATGGTGAAATTCGCGACCG
>Ga0255776_10006167_pt1 | contig 12294 bp, 8 predicted proteins | sample 071ome_19_FD_179974 | JGI IMG/M metagenome (GOLD analysis project Ga0255776, IMG submission 179974) | Coastal salt marsh microbial communities from the Groves Creek Marsh, Skidaway Island, Georgia - 071413AT metaG (version 2) | ecosystem: Environmental > Aquatic > Marine > Intertidal zone > Salt...
ATTTGCAATGAGCTTGAAGAACGGATTGGTCAGATCCATGCAAGTCATACCAATGCGCCCCTTGATGGCGGGAGCATCCTTGTTCTCGCCGCAGCCAGCAGCAAGGAGAGCGGAAAATATAAGAGCAAAAAAATAGCGAGTGCAGAATTTCATGAATACTACGCTACGCAAAATTGCGAGCAGGAATCAATCGTTTCCAGTGATTGTTTTTTCTACAGTGCAGATAACTCCAAAGTCCCGATGCACTGAATATCGGCTCATTCCAAATCCATGTGAAGCGTTCCGTCAGTGGACGAGTGTGGCAGCTTTTATGGAATCAACAAAAAACAGAACCAAGTACAAGACGACAAGAACACCAGTCGAGATAGTCAGCACTTTCGGGCCGCTCTGACTCGTGCTTTCATAGCAAACAGTCAGCCATACCCAGGCCGCTGGAACCAGCAATATCAGGAAACCTGCGTGCCTCACGAGAATTACCTCGGAGCGAAAATTATCGAATTCCGGATAACCGCTCACTCTCATGAACACACAGAACGAAATCACCCCATACACAATCACCACTGAATCAACTGCTACGAAATCCACGTGGATGGTGTATTGGCGCAGCTAACCCATTTCTTTCGCTCAATCTCGTTGTCTCACCACCGCCGTGTCGCTCCACGCACCAAACCAACCATGACTCCCTGGATCATCAACTCTTGGACGGGAAGCAAATCCGGGAAATCCGGGTTCTCAGCTTTCAAATAAGGCTTTCGACCATTGGCCACGTAACGCTTCAAGGTCGTTTCTCCGTCAATCAGAGCAGCGACTACATCTTGATCCCGCGGTTCGCGGTTTTCAAGGACAACGTGATCGCCATCCATTATGTGGGCATCAATCATGGATTCGCCCCTCACCTTCAAAGCGTATGCCTTGGTTCTTTCATCCAGCCCCATCGATCTGACATCAACAGAAAGGGTTCCATCCGCTTCTGGAGTCGTATCATCACTGTATCCCGCAGGAATCGCTCCGTAGATGGGAACATCTACAATGGGCTCCCGCTCTGCCGCGTCAGCAAACATAAGCGATCGAGCCTTGCGATCCTTTTTTATGATCACTCCTTTTTTCTCCAGCGCTCGCAGATGACTGACTGCGGCAGTCTGACTGGCGAATCCAAAATGTTCCTGAATTTCCCTCGTTGATGGCATAATTCCCGAACGCCGATGCTCAGCGTGAAGGAAGTCGAGGATCTCTTGTTGGCGGGCAGTTAACTTCATATATGAACAGTGTTCTACAGAACATTATAGAAAATTCTCAGTGCGCAAGTCAAAATCGCAATTTTATTACCCTTTCTGAAATTTCGGATTCCGAATGAAGCTTCGATACATATTTATTCCGGCCGCACTCCTCGCAATTGTACCATTCTGGTTTCTTCTTCGCGGCCCAGGAGAGGTCGAAGACGAACGCATTCCTCCAGGCGAACCGGAAAAGAGAACGGTCGAAACAATCGGACCTGTGGCCGCAGCGGAACCCTCGTCTTCCCCGCCTGACGTGATCATTCAGCCCAGGATCGTTCGCGAATCATCTCCGGAATCTCGATTGCGCGCCCAGCCAGATACTTCAACAGAAAAGGCAAAAGCCACTGCGCTTGAGAGGAATATTCCTGATACAACCGGTCCCGCAGAAGTTGAGAAAGAAAAAAAGCCGGAAGGCAAACCCATGGTAATGGGCGTCGTGAAGGAAAATGCGAAGCTCGATCCCAAGCTAGCGGAGTTGGCAAAGGAAGGCGTTCTCGCTGTCACCGAAGAACGATGGGATGACGCACGGGAAACGTATCTGGAATTGGTAAGGCAGGCGCCCGATAACGCCCTCGCCTACGCCAATCTTGGTGTCGCGGAACACCAGCTTGGAAACCTTCTCGCCGCAGCCGGAAATCTGAGAAAGTCGCTCGATATCAATCCCGGCATTGCCCAGAATTGGCAGACACTTGGTTTGATCCACTTCGAGCGAGGGGAATTAGAAATGGCGATCTCAACCCTGACACGAGCCATTCACGAGGACCCTTCGAATGCCCGCTCACGACTTTACCTCGCGACCGTGATTCGGGAATACGGATGGCTCGATGCCTCGATCACCGAACTCGAGCGCGCCCTCGAAACTGATCCCCAACTCGCCGAGGCTCACTACAATCTGGCCGTTACCTACCTCGACGAGAAACCACCTCGTCTCGAACTCGCGAAACGCCACTACTTTTCCGCAATCAACCTCGGAGCCGAAGGTTCGACCGAGTTGGAAGAGATTTTCAAGAAAGCCGCCAACTCGGAAGAGTAAGGTGATTTTTCGCAGAAATCGCTTAGACTTGCCGATCTCGAAACAGACGCCATGAGAAAGCTTTCGTCGTTCATTTCTCCCCGATTTCTCGTGATCACTATCGCGACCGGACTTGGTGCCATGCTGATTGGAACTACTGGCTGCTCGACAAAGGCAACCCAAGCGTCCAGTGACGGAGTTCCAAGCCCTGTACTGATCCGTCCCGAACCGGGGCCTCGCTACCCCAGCCTTGTTCAAGGTTCCAGGCACAGCAATCATGCTGCAACTGCCCCTGCGGAAAATGCGCCAAAAATCACTGCCAAAGCCGCGATTCTCATCGATTCGCACGGCAGAGTTCTCTACGAGAAAAACGCCGATGCCCGCCTTCCCTGCGCCAGCACGCAGAAGTTGCTCCTTGGAATCATGATCGCCGAGCGCGGCGGGCTGAGTCAACCCATGACGATTCAGGAGCCCGACACCTGGGCTGAGCCTACGAAGATGGGAATCAAACCCGGTCAGGCCTACACCAAGGCGGATCTCCTCCGGGCCGTGCTCGTGCGAAGCAGCAATGACATCGCCCGTGCCCTCGCCCGCGATCACTCGGGAAGCGTTCCCGCCTTCGCTGCCAACATGAATGTGCGAGCTCGACAGCTCGGAATGTACAACTCCCACTTTACCAATGCGAGCGGTCTGCCGACACCTCCCGGGCAATACTCCACCGCACGTGATCTCTCCAAGCTCGCGCTTGCCTCCGCTCGCAACGGATTCGTCCGCGATGCGATCCGCACCAAGGGCCTTTACTTCCGCTTCCCTGACGGAACAACGAAACCGATCACAAACACGAATCAGGTTCTCCGTTCTTTCCCCTACTGCACGGGCATGAAAACGGGTTACACCAACGCGGCGGGACGCTGCCTCGTATCCTCTGCCAGCTACGGCGGAAAAAATGTCTACGCCGTCATCCTTGGCAGCAAGACTCCCAACGTCTGGTCCGAGTCCGAGGCCTTGCTCCGGTATGGGCTTGGGATGTGAGTGTGTAAATTGCGGCGCTCAACAGTGTCAGGTCACATCGCAATTGCCTTCTTCCAGTTCTCTGGATTAGAATCGTCACGTGGTAGCTCGCATCGTTTCTTTCTTTCTCTTTTCCCTGGATGGGATCCGAAACCCGAAGATGATTACAGCGAGTTAAGGAAGGCAAAAGTCAGCGAACTCGACAAGGCACTTTCCACTCTGATTATCGATCTCAAAAAGCAAAAGATACTCGATCGAACGCTTGTCGTTCTGAGTTCGGACTATGGACGATATCCATTTTTTCGAAACGGAGTCCCTGCTCCCGACTCCGCTCGGAGTGTTGCGCTACCGTGCTGAGGTGGCGTAATCGGAGGAAGAGCGATTGGAGAAACGGATCGGACGGGCAGGCAAACGTTGAAAGGCCACATCACCGCAAAGCAATTCAACAGCCTGATTGCGCACGCCCTGCGGATCGATTCTTTTCAGAATGCGTTTACTCCAAATGGGAGGCCCGTGACAATCGGGAATTCCCGAGAGCCTTTGATCGAAGGTATTTTTTGCCGAGGTAAAATAGGGAGTACATTCCCTCGTTCGCGTCCTGCTTCCCTTTTGCCGATCACCGCAATATCTGGTGAGATGGCAGGATGAAGGTTCTCGTAATGCTCTCCACCGTGTTGTCCGCAACCACTTGGCTGACCGCCCAAAATGAGGCACCGCTCTGGCCCATCCTTACGCAAGTAAAAGGCGGCGAGCCGCTCCCGGGAACAAAATTTCTCACACGCGAGGGGGACATTAGCCGACAGCTCGTTGATGCAAATGATCGCTTCCTCGACAAGCAGATTGCAGCGGCGGCTGAAAAAAGAAGTGCATTCTGGAATCGAAATCACTCCCTGCCAGAGGCGTATACCAAGTCTGTTGAACCAAACCGCCAGCGGCTTATCGAGATGCTGGGATTGCATCGGGATGAAAGAACGGAAGAGGTAACCCTGAAGTGGTCGGGATCTGTCGGGGATCCCCATACTCCGATTATTCCTGGAGCCAGTGTTGTTAAAGTAAGATGGCGCGCTTTCGGCGGAGTCCACGGACGCGGCCTGCTCCTGGAACATTTGCACCTTCAGTCCACTCATGGTCCCGGACCGATTCCAGCGGATATCATTGCAATCCCGGACGCTGATCAAGCTCCCATCAATCTCACTTTTCCTGGGGACAACAATGAAACTTCCTCTTTTGCCCTCGACCTTGCCTTAGCCAAATGCCGTGTGGTGGTTCCTGCACTCATCAGCCGCAAGGAAAACCGCTGGACCCTGACAAACCGCGAATGGCTTCACCGCTCTGCCTTCATGCAAGGGCGGACGATGACCACCTACGAGCTCCAAAAAATCTTTGCTCTCGTTGATGCGCTCATCGCATCTCGACCCGACGACGAGAAGGACCGACCCATTGGGATCATCGGTCACGGTGAAGGTGGATGGCTTGCGATGTTGGCTGCCGCTGTCGATCCGAGAATCGATGTCTGTCTTTCCTCTGGCAGCTTCGGGCCCCGCGAAGACTTGTGGCAGGGCCCAGTGGAAAGAAATATCTTCGGTCTTCTTACAGAATTTGGAGATGCCGAAATTGCGAGCCTGATCCACCCCCGGGTCTTTCAAGCTGTGGGCGGTCGCGAGCCCGATTGGAGCTACCGCACAAACGAGCAGGGCAAGTTAGATCTCGCGTTGAAGTACAAAGGCAAAAAGGGAAAGCCCTCTATTTATCCCGAGCCGACCAACGCTCTGTTCAAAGCTGAATTTGATCGCTTTCAAAACCTGATCGGCAACCCTGATGGATCATCTTCCACTGCCACTTATCAGACATCAGCTCCAGCGATAACGGCACAAGACATGGGAAAGTTTCTTCAGGCTCTCGGCGTCGGAGAAGGAAAGCCAATCGAGCCATTTTCGGCCCATTCGAGTGAGCTTGCCAATTCGCAGGCGGAACGCTTTTCTTTCGACGAGGCCGAGCAGATCGAAGAAATCGAAAGGCACAACCAACTCCTGCTCGTCGAGGCAGCTCAGGTCCGAACAGAATATTTCAAAGATCTGAAAACCGACTCGCTCGAGAATTTCGAGAACACCATCGAACCTTATCGCGAAAAATTTCGCACGGAAGTCATTGGGAATTTCGAACTGCCTTTCGCTTCGCTCAATGCTCACTCACGCCCTTACGAAGAGGGACCGAAAACTATCAGTTACGAAGTTACCCTCAACGTTTTCGACGACGATTCAGGTGATCCGGTTATTGCCTATGGAATCCTGACATTGCCCAAAGACCTCGATCTTTCCTCTGGCGAAAAACGCCCCGTCGTCGTCTGCCAACACGGACTCGAGGGGACTCCGCAACAGGTCATCAGCGAAGAAAAATACAAAGCTTACAAGGCGTTTGCGACTCGATTGGCCGAGCGCGGATTTATCACATTCGCTCCGCAGAATGGATACCGATACTTCGACTACTTCCGCCTGCAGCAATTCAAGGCCCAGTCGATTGGCAAAACCCTGTTCTCGATCATCGTACCCCAGCACCAGCAGATTACAAAGTGGCTCGCCGATCAGCCTTTTGTCGACGGGGATCGCATTGCCTTCTACGGACTCAGCTACGGTGGAAAATCTGCGATGCGAATCCCACCACTGGTAGATCGCTATTGTCTTTCGATATGCTCAGCCGACTTCAATGAATGGGTCTGGAAAAACGCAGCGACAGACGAGAAGTCACTGCGCTACAGTTATGCGAACAAGGGCGAATACGAGATCTTCGAGTGGAATCTCGGAGGCACGTTCAACTACGCCGAGATGGGATGGCTGATCTGTCCCCGCCCCTTCATGGTTGAGCGTGGGCATTTCGACGGCGTCGCTCCAGATGAAACGGTCGCCTACGAATTCGCGAAGATCCGGAATCTTTATCAGGCCCGTCTGGACATCGAGGACAAATGCGAGATCGAATGGTTCGCCGGTCCTCACTCCATCAATGGAGAAGGATCGTATCGCTTTCTCCACAAGCACCTCAACTGGCCGGAACCGAAGTAGCGGAATTCGTGAGAATTCCGCGCGGTCGAAAAGCCTGAAACTCTATCAAATCGACCGCGTCAAATCGACTACGTTAAATCGACATCGCGGAGAAACCTCCGTCGACGATCATTTCCGTCCCGGTGATGAAGGAACCAGCACGCTTCGAGGCGAGCAAGAGAGTCGCACCGATCAGTTCTTCGGCTTCGCCAAAGCGATTCGTGGGTGTATGTCCCATGATCGCTGCAACACGATCTTCGGTGAGAACTTTGCGATTCTGCTCGGCCGGGAAAAACCCGGGTACGATCGTATTCACGCGCACCTCCTGCTCGGCCCATTCGCGAGCAAGGTTTTTGGAGAGGTTATGCACGGCCGCCTTGCTTGCCGAATAGGTAAAAACGCGACTGAGAGGGCCAAGTCCGGAAATCGACCCAACGTTGATGATGGATCCCCCGCCCTGCTCAAGCATGTGTTTGCCGAAGATCTGACAACTGCGAAGAATTGCGCCCAGATTGATATCAAGAATACGGGCGAACTCTTCGTCTTCGATATCGAGCAACGGTGTCGGCGAATTCACGCCCGCTCCATTCACGAGGATATCGACCTTTCCGCAACGTTCCGTAACGGTTTCGAGCAGTGAACTGAGCGATTCGCGTGAAGCGACATCTGCGGCGACAAAAAAACCGCGCCCGCCAGCCGCATCAATTTCGCGCAGACGCTCGGCACCTTTTTCCTCGCTACGCCCGACGACGGCGACTTCCGCTCCGGCCTTCGCGAGGCCCAGCGCCATCTCGCCACAAAGAACTCCAGTACCACCAATTACCACAGCGGTTTGTCCTTCCAGCGAAAACAACTCTTCGACGTAACTCATGCCCCCACCCATACGGCAAGTTGCAGGGGCGTCAATAAACGATATCAGCGCACACGAATTGACGCAGCCGCGAGAAACCACTACCCTATTTTCATCTTATGGATACATCAACACCTCCACCCATCGACCCATCAGATCTTCCCGGACCGAAACGTTCCTGGAACCGCACGATCGGAGTCATTGCGTTGATTTTCGGAATACTCGGGTTTCTCGGTGCGCTGATCGCGCCGGTTTCGCTCAGGTTTACGAAGATAATGATGAAAACCTTTGAGGAGCAGGGCGCTGACAGTGCCGATGTTGCCGACTACATCGAGAAACTGAGCTCTCTTTCAATGATGAGCACAATCGCGTTGGCGATTCTCGGAATCATGCTGGCAGTCGGAGGCATTTTCCTAATGAAGACGAAACGCCTTGGCTCTCCTTTACTAAAGATCTGGGCCGTTCTCAAAATCGTTTTTGGTATTTTCGTAAACTACAAAAACTACGGCCTGACTCAGCAGCAAATGAAGATTCAGACTTCGGTTGGCGGCATGGATCCCACAGCAGCTGAGATGACTGAATCGATCACTAATATTGCGGTCCTCGTCGGTATGATATTCGGAACACTCTGGGTCATTGCTCTCCCTGTATTTCTTTTGATCTGGCTAAACCGTTCCAAGATCAAGACAGATATCAGCACTTGGGAAAGCTGATCAGGGAAATTCAATAAAAATACCGACCTGCTGAAACACGGGTCGGTTTTTTCGTAAAAATTCGGCGTTTAACTACGAGGGCGTAAAAAGCCCGCTATTCCTTTTTTTCCCCAGCTTCTTCCTTTGCTCCTTCGGCAGGCTTCCCGGCTTTTCCGTCGGCAGGCTTTTCGCCTTCACCTTCAGGCTTTGCTTCCCCACCTTCCGGAGCAGGCTCCTCTTTGGCCTCCGATTTCATTTGTGCCATCGGGGGACGCTCCGCAAATCGCTGATAATCCGGCGGCATCGTATCTTTCCCGAATCGCTTGCTGAACTGGTACGCAATGCTTTGCATGTGAGATACCGCCTGCTTGTTCTCTTTTTCCAATGCAGGGTCTACCTTGTGAATTTGCATTGCCGCACCCATCGCTAGCTTTGCGAGAAGAACCTTGTTGCCATAGCTCAGGGTGAACGTGCGGTAGTAATCGTCGAGTGCTTTTTCTTTTTCCCCTTTGGCATCAAACACCTTGGCGCGCAGAAAAGCCAGCTCAGCCAATTCCGTAGCGGGAAGGTCTTTGAAATTGGGAGCTCCGAGGAGTTTAGCGTCTCCTATCATGGGCTCCTGATAGACACCAAGAGCCGTCTCCAGATCGGACATCTTATTCTCACCGAGCAGTCCCCAAAGCTTCTGAAACTCGAAGTCTCGCTCGTAGCGATCATTCAGTTTGCTCTCAATTGTTGCCGCAGCGGGCATGTTCACAACCTGAGCGACTTTTGCGTAAAGGCCAGCACGGCGGTAGCTTTCTGCCTGATAAAAAAGTGCCTCGGAGGCAAAATTCTGCGGCACGCTGAGAATGATCGCGTAGTTCCGAACAACAGCACCGAAGGCGTCTCCAGCTTCGGCATATTTTCCTTCCGAGAAAAGCGCACGCGCTGCGCCAAGTACATCAACACGCTCATCGAAGCGGATTGCCTTGTTGAGGCCCTCCCCTTTGATCTGACTGTAGGCAATCGGCCTGGGTGGTCCTCCGGGAGCAGTCGCAAACTGAATCCCCTGGTCGTTTGAGTTTTGAATGTATCCTTGCGGACTGCCGCCCTCGACGAGGCCGATGACTGCCGGGGTTTCGCGAACGGGATTCTGCGCTTGAACACTACCTGCAGAAAGCGTCAGGAAGACAATAGCAAGAATTGCAGTGATGGAAGAAAGAATTTTCATCGGGAAAAAGGTGGGGTTGATCGTGATTTCGGAGGCCTATTCCTCTGGAGCGATGTTGAGTTGACGGAGAATCATCTGCTCTTCTTCCGGCGCGATTCTCAGATCCGTTTTCATGGTTTCAATGTCCCGACGGAGACGGCGAAGAGCTCCGGTCGGAGCCATCTCATCAGTCCATCTTTGCCACATGTAGAGATACTTACGGCTCAGACGATACAATGCCAGCTCACGCTCACGTTTCGCCAATTGCTCTTCAGGAGTTCCGGTCGGCATCTTCTCGATATCGGCAAGGCTGTTGGGAATGTAGCGCTCCCAAGCCTGCGTGACCCAGTCGGCTTCGCTCGGATAGGCTCCCATCAGTGCGATATAAGAGCGGTTCGCATTTACCGGATCTCCCATCTCATCGAAAACAGTTCCGAGGAGGAAACCTGCCTCTGCGCGTTTTGCCTTCTCCTTGGAGAAAATCTTCTTGTCTCCATTGATCGTTTTCAGCGGCTCGAGAGCATCTCTCCACTCTTTGCTCTTGATGTGAAGTTTGGCGAGGTTCAACAAGGCCGGTCCAATCAGTGCCTTGTCATCACCCGGATTATCGATAATGCGGCGGAAACGCTCACGCGCACTCTGGATTTTTCCGGGGTCACCAGATCGTGCCTCAATGATACCCAGCTGCATCTCTGCAGTTCCTTTAAACTGAGCGGCCTCCGGATTGGTCCGGGCGAGCAATTCCTCGAAGTAGGGCACCCCAAGGAAAGGGTTGTCCGTCTTGTTTGCAAAGTAATCACCGACAGCGCGGAGAGCGAAAGCCGAGAGCCCCTTTATATCGAATTGCTTGAGCTCTTCGAAGACCCCGGCAATCTGCGTCTCTGCGGCGGCAAACTCGGCAGAATCTTTCTCCATCTTGCCTTGAGCCTGCTGCAGCACAATCACCTGCTGAATTTTGAGCCAGGTCAGAAGAGCCTGGTTGTTAGGATCGATACCAGGGAAGTTGTTGAGAGTCGCAATCGTCGGTTCAACACCGCGAATGCGAACAGATGCCTCCGCATAGGATCCAATCGCCTGACGGAGTAGCGTGAGATCCTGCTCCTCGGGCGGCTTGTTGCCGAGAAGAAGAATCATTTTCTCCACCTGGGTCAGCCCTTCTTCTCCCCGCCCTGCTGCTTCGAGAAACTCAAGAGAGAAGACGGAAATCTGCGGCTCCCAAGGGGTTTCCGCATAGTCAGGGAAAAACGTATCGTAAAGCGCGAGACCTTGATCGATCTTGGCCTTGCCGTCACCCTCGTAACCACCTTCCTGCCCACCTTCGGTGTAGTAGATATCGGCTGCTTTCCAAAGTGCTTCGGCACCCACGACCTTGTGGAAATCATCGCGATCAGGATCGCTGACACGAGACTTCTTCGCCCCTTCGAATGCAGCAAGATAAGCATCGAGAGAGGCTTTTTCCCACTCAGTGCGTTGCTCCTCCTGCTCCTTTTGGTTCAAGCCGCTCGCCATGACAGCGTAGGAGTCGCCTTTGATATTGAGCGTGCGGCCAAGCTGGATAGAGTCAGACCGCTTCTCGACGAGTTCATCTGCTGCTTCGATCGAGGCTGGGTAGTCTTCGAGGTTGAAACGCGCAATCGAAAGGTCGGCGAGTGCATTGTCGAGGAATCGCTCGGACTCCGGGAATGCTTCGAGAAATTCCTCATATTGCGTTGCCGCTTCGCGCATTTTTCCGCGGATCAACGAGTTACTGCCGCGGTGGAACATTGCGATCTCGCGGTTTCCGCCATCAGGATAGGCCTTCACATATTCGGTAAACGGCTCGGTGGCTTCCTCGTGCTTGCTGGTCGAGTAGAGAGCGAGAGGATAGAGCGAGTCGGCAAGTTCGCGCTGGGCATCACCCAGATCGTAGCGCTCACGAACACGCTCAGAGATGCGGATGACGTCTTCGTAGAGGCCAGACGTGAAGAGCGACTGTAGCATGAACGTCGAGACGTTGTTGCGAAGAGGATGGTCCTCCGACATCTCGGCCATGAACTTTTCTCCAAAATACTGCGCCGCGGGGAAATCAGCGATGAGAGAGGAAAGGCGTGCCACTTCGTGGAGAATCTCGCCGCGCTTGTCATCCGGCGTTTTCTCCACATTCTCGGCCAGATTCCAATAGATCACTCGCGCTGCACGAAGGTTACCCATACGCTCGTAACAGGTTGCAACGAGGCGAAGGGTCTCAGCATCAGGATGGAATTCTGCATTTTCGTAGGCTTCGATTCGATTTAGCAATGCCTGGTATTGCGAAGGAACCGCCTGCCCTGCCGGAAGACGAGTGAGTGCGAGATTGATATCATGCTTCACATCTTCCAGCGTGGGAGCAAAGGCGAAGTAGCGAAGCGCTAGAGAATACAGTCCAGCTTTGGTTGACTCGAATCCCAACTTGCGGAGACGATCGACAAAGCCAAAACGAAACTGATCGAGTGGAGAGAGCGCCAGTGTCGCCTGGTTTTTATCAAGAAAGCTGTGCGCCCGCTCGGCAATTTTTTCCAAAGCGGCTTCGTCAGACCCCGCAGCGTTGGCCTGCTCGATCCAAGCAAGTCCGAGCTCGAGAATTCCCTGCACGAGAAACTGAGGAGCAATATTGCGCTGCTCGCGATTGTCAAAAAGTTCCTGAATTGAGCCAACACCTTCATCGATGCGACCCAGTTTCATCAGCGCAGCGCCATATCGAAGCTTGAAGCTCGGGAAAATTTGCTTCAGCTCTTCCGGTGCCGGATCGCTGGCGTTGTATTCATCGTAAAGCCGGACTGCCTCACCCGGGTTGCCCATTTGAGCTTCGCAGAAACCGAGCTGGAATTTGGCAAGGTTGGCACGGGGATTTTGGGACTTGATCGGAGACTCGACTCGTTCCGCAATTTCGTCCGCAGTAATGCAGGTGGTGAACGCATCCTTGGCATCATTCCATCGCTGCTGAGGGAGCAGAGTGATTCCGTAGTCAAAGTAGAATCCCCCAGCCTGAGCACCGTAATCCTCGAACAGAGTTTCCATACCACCGGAAAGATCGAACATCTTTTCAAAGGTTTTCGAAGCCTCTTCATATTGCCCACCCATACTGAACTCACCAGCCTTCTGGTAGAGAGCTTCTAGGCTGACATCTTCCTCATCCTGAGCGAACAGCTTCGCTTCCGGAAAAATCACGGCGGTGACGGCAAATAGGGACAAAACCCTGAACATCCA
>Ga0255776_10006169_pt1 | contig 12292 bp, 9 predicted proteins | sample 071ome_19_FD_179974 | JGI IMG/M metagenome (GOLD analysis project Ga0255776, IMG submission 179974) | Coastal salt marsh microbial communities from the Groves Creek Marsh, Skidaway Island, Georgia - 071413AT metaG (version 2) | ecosystem: Environmental > Aquatic > Marine > Intertidal zone > Salt...
TTACCTCTGGAAACGCTCCTTGAGTGCCATGAGCAGGGCATTCGACTTCAGCAAGCGTGTCAGAAGAAACTGGAGCTGGCCAGGGAACGCATTCAAAAACTCGAAGAGAGCACAGAGGGCCAGTGGGAAATCGAACCGGTTGCAGTTGACGAATCCGCTGAGTCCTAATCGATTGAAAGTATATTAAATGAGTCGTTATCTAGATATGGTTGACGCCCCGGAGCACGTCAAAAAGCTCAAGTTGGATCAACTTCAAAGCCTCGCCGAAGATATTCGCAACGAACTGATCGAATCCCTCTCAAAGCATGGTGGACATCTCGGTCCCAACCTGGGAGTCGTGGAGCTGACCATTGCCCTGCATTACTGTTTTTCGACTCCAAAGGATAAATTTGTGTGGGATGTCAGTCACCAGACATACGTGCACAAGCTCCTCACCGGACGCAAAAATCGTTTCAACACGATTCGGACGACCGATGGTCTCAATGGTTTTGCATTGAGGTCGGAGAGCGAACACGATTGCTATGGCGCAGCCCATGCTGGAACGGCTCTCTCAGCCGCCTTGGGCATCGCTGTGGCAAGAGATCAGCTCAAAAGTGATGAACATGTGGTCTCAATTTTTGGGGATGCTGCCCTAACCAATGGCATCTCTTTTGAGGCATTGAACAATATCGGTCACTCGACCAAGAAATTCATTGGCATCCTCAATGATAACGAGTGGTCGATTGCCAAAAATGTGGGCGCCATCGCCAGCTATCTGAACAAACTCATTACCCACCCTTCTTACAATCGGCTTCAAAGAGATTTTCAAAAGCTCCTCAAGCGTCTACCCAAAGGCGAGTTGGCCCTCAAATTGGGACACAAAGCCGAGGAGGTTCTCAAAGGAACGGTATCCAATCTGGTCTTGGAGGAATCCTCCAGCAAAGGCGAGGTCGATGGCCGGGGAGGGTTTGGAAGTAGTTTGATTTTCGAAGAAATGGGGCTTCGGTATCTGGGCCCCATCGATGGCCATAACCTGCCCATGCTGATTGCAGCGTTGGAATACGCCAAGACTTGCGATCAGCCCGTTGTCCTTCATGTGATGACTCAAAAGGGCAAAGGGTATGAGGCCGCCATCAAGCACCCTGAAAAACTCCACGGGGTGGGGCCTTACGATGTCAAAACCGGAACGGCAATCAAAGGGAAGGCATCGGCGCCAGCGTGGCAGGATGTCTTCGGCAAGACTCTGGTCAAGCTTTGCCGCAAAAACAGCTCTCTTGTGGGTATCACAGCAGCCATGCCATCCGGGACAGGGCTCAAGCACCTCGAACAGGAGATCCCAGAACGCTATATTGACGTTGGCATCGCCGAAGAACATGCAGTGATTTTCGCCTGTGGTATGGCCACGATGGGTTTGCACCCAGTGGTTGCCATTTACAGTTCGTTCATGCAGCGAGCTTTTGACTGTATTGTTCACGACGCTGCACTGCAGGATCTACCGGTCATTTTCTGCATGGATCGATCCGGTCTTTCACCGCAGGATGGCCCAACCCACCATGGTCTTTTTGATATCGCCTATCTCAGGTGTATCCCAAATATCATCGCCATGGCTCCGAAAGACGAGGATGAGCTGGTAGACATGATGTTCACAGCCACCCACATCAAGCATCCCACTTTCATCCGCTATCCAAGAGGGGCGGCCGAAGGCGTGGAGATCAAGGAGGAGCCTAAACTTTTGGAGGTGGGCAAAGCGGAGGTCATCCAGCATTTCAACAATAAGGAGGGGGCTCGGCGGATCGCTATTTTTGGTTTGGGCAACCTCAACTCCATGGCTATGGAGAGTGCCCAGCAACTCACGGACCTTGGCTATGATGTGGCGGTGATCAACCCGCGATTCACCAAACCTATCGACGCTGCAACCACGCTGTTTTTTGCTGAGGGTTCTGATCTTATCGTCACGATGGAGGACCATGCACTACCCGGAGGCTACGGATCTTCTGTGGTGGAACTGCTCAATGAGCACCAGATCCAAACCCCTGTGATGCGAGTCGGATGGCCTGATCAGTTTATCGAGCATGCCACTTCAGCCAATCATCTGAGGGAAAAATACGGCCTGACATCTTCAGAGACGGTCCGTCGGGTTCAAGAATGCTGTCCAGGACACCAGACCTCAAATGCTCAAATCGAGGCCTCAGGCTCCTGAGAACGCGCTGAGCTTCGGTTTTTAAGCATTCTGAATAGTCACATGTGGGATAAAGCAGATCTAATGCAGATCTTTCCAGATCCTCATCAATAAATATCCTCTGGATCGACAGGATTCCTTCCATGCACTTAGGCAGGAACTCTCGAGAGACTGTCTTGCATCCAGCAGAAAAGCTCCTCCCTAAGCTTCCCGGGTAAAACCCTCCATTCACCGTGTTGCAACATTTTGGTTGCACGTGTTTACAAATAAGTGAAAATAAACCTTAACAAGGAGTCAGTGCGCCAAGCGCGGTGTCAACAGCGGCCTATCTCGACTTCCCAGCGTCATAGGGATTAGTCATGACTTTAATTCACTGCTTAAAAGTCTGTGAGTATCGGAAACAAACAATATCGCGTCGTCATCGCAGATGATGTTGAAGAGGTAAGGGAAAGCCTGCGCAGGGTGCTGGAACCCAATGGCTATGATGCTTTCCTGGTTCCCAATGGGGAATTTGCCATTCAAATTGCTCTCAAAGCCCAGCCTGACCTGATCATCCTTGATATCACCATGCCTGGCATCAGCGGCTTTGAAACGGCACAGGAACTTCGAAGACACCCTGAAACAGCTGATGTTCCCTTGATGTTCATTACCGGAGACACAGATGTTCAAACTTTGGTACAGGCTTTTGAGGTAGGAGCCGTCGACTACATCACCAAGCCCTTTACCCGAGAAGAGGTACTCGCCCGTGCCAATGCTCATGTGGAGCTTTATCGGCTCAGAAGGGAATTGGAGGAAGAAATCCAGCGGCGACAAAAGGCCGAAGCAAGAAGTGAGTCTGCCGAAAAAGCCCTTTCCATTGCAGATCAAAAACTCACCGCGATGAGCCAGCAAGTCTCCGATCGTTGGACCGTGGATGGTTTCATTGGAACCAGCAAAGGTTTGATGCAGGTGATTGGTGACATCAAAAAAATCCAAACCAGCGATTCCATCAGTGTCGTGATTACTGGTGAAAGTGGTGTGGGTAAGGAACTGATCGCCCGCGCCATCCATGTAGGTAGCCCCAGGGCGTCCGGACCCTTCGTCGCCATCAATTGTGCCACCATTCCAAAGGATTTGGCCGAGTCCCTGTTTTTCGGACACATCAAGGGCGCTTTCTCGGGTGCCATCAAAGACCAGTTGGGCTATTTCGAAATGGCACAGGGAGGCACACTCTTTCTGGATGAGCTTGGAGAGTTGCCACTGGATATGCAAAGCAAGCTCCTGCGTGCGCTGGAAGAAAAGGAAATACGCCAGGTGGGCTCTTCCAAACACATTGGAACCGATGTTCGGATCCTTTCTGCAACCAACCGCAATCTCATGGAGGCCATCAAGGATCAGACTTTCCGGGAAGATCTTTACTATCGCTTGGCGCGCTACACCATTCACGTGCCTCCCTTAAGGGAGCGCAAGGAGGACATACCCCTCCTGGCAAGACATTTCATGGAGCAGTTCGCCAAGGAAATGGGCAAGATGGCCCCACGGCTATCCAACAGTGCTATCCAGAAGCTCATGGCACATGATTTTCCTGGAAACATCAGGGAGCTGAAAAATGTGATCGAGCGAACCTCCATTGAGTGCGCCGGATCACGCATCCAGGCCCGAGATGTATTCATTATTGGCAAGAGCCCTTCCACCCTCACCGACGTTCAAGCAAAGCGTATCGATCATCAAAGTAAGGAAACGGCCAGGTATGCATTGGGAGAACAAGAGGAGGCTATTGCCAAGCATGTCGAATCACGCAAGCGCATCACCAATAGCCAATGTCGAGAACTTCTGGGGCTTACGATCCACCGAGCCAATTACCTCCTGAACAAGATGTCCCAATCTGGGTTTCTGGTAAAAACCGGCGCCAAACGAAACGCCTGTTATATACCCGGCCCCCTTCTCTAAGTTTCACCCTGATTGAGATAAAGGCATTGAAAGAGTCCTGGCATAGGAAGCGGTTGAGTTCGATGGGCAAGATTTCATTTGAACGCATTCGGCAAAGGTCAGACAACTCTGCCTTCGAAGATTGAGCAATTTTTCGTTGGATTGATGCCATCGGGTGGATAAAACGAAACCATCCTATGAGCAGTCGATCGATGAATATCATTTCAGCACTCAAACCCTTCGACCCTGAAACGGGCGAAGTCATCATGGAACCCCTGGGTGATGGAGAAGGGTATTGGGTGGGAGCATGCAGTGTAGTCTTCGATGCCGATGACTCTACCTATTACCTTTATTATCGAGCCCGAGAACCCAGACCCATTCGAGGAGGGAAATGCTTCGTGGCTCAAAGCAAGGACGGTCGTCAATTTGAAACCATTTGGCAAACAGACAAGGTTGCTCTGAATACCGATTCCATTGAAAAGGGAAGCTTGATCAAAACACCCGAGGGCAGCTGGCGCCTTTATTTGAGCTACGTGGATCCGACAGACCAGCGGTGGCGCATTGATCTTCTGGAAGCCGATCACCCTTCCCGCTTTGACATCGCCAAGCGCACCCCCATTCTAACTGCCCAACAAACTTCCTGTGAGGGGGTCAAGGACCCCTTTGTCATGCGAGTCGATGACACCTACCACATGCTGGTCAGTTATGCCCCCGGAGACCAGCAAGCAAGCGAAGAAGAAAAAAAAGCCATGCATGCCACCTCCGATATCTACAATACAGGACTCTCAAAGTCGTCTTCGGGGCTGGCAACCAGTCAGGATGGCATCCGTTTTGATTGGCATGGAGACATTCTCAAACCCAGCCAGGATCAGTGGGATTGCCATGCAACACGGCTTGGGTCCATCCAGGCCATGCCACCGGTCTACGTGGGATTCTACGATGGGGGCCCAAGCCATCTGGAAAATTATGAAGAAAAAACGGGGATTGCCGTCAGCCTCGACCTGATTCACTGGCAGCGCCTCACCCACGATGGACCGTATGTGGTTTCTCCCCATGCCACAGGGTCCTTGCGTTACCTCCACCCATTGGAACTCGAAAACGAGTGGCGGTACTATTACGAGTACGCGCGAGCGGATGGCGCTCACGAGATACGCATGAAACACTTTCCAAAACATTAAACTCGAGCTGACGGGATTTCATGACCCATCAGCGGCCCAACATCCTTTGGATCTGCACGGATCAACAGCGCTATGACACGATAGGGGCTCTTGGGTCTGCTCATGCCCAAACGCCCCACATGGATCGCCTGGTGGGTGATGGAGTTACCTTCAACCGAGCGTATTGTCAAAGCCCGGTTTGCACACCGAGTCGAGCCTCGTTTCTCACCGGCCGCTATGCACGCACGACAAGATGCCGACAAAACGGCCAGCAAATCCCAAGGGAGGAACGATTGCTGAGCCGGCATTTTGCCGATCATGGCTACTTTTGTGGACTGGCGGGCAAACTGCACCTATCGAGCTGTGCCAACGGAAAAGTGGAACAACGCATCGAAGATGGTTACCAGGTCTTTCATTGGTCTCATCACCCACAACCCGACTGGCCCGAAAACGCCTATACCCAATGGCTGGCAGCGAAGGGGCTTCGCTGGGAGGATCTCTACGATGGTCCGTCCACTCCTTACATCAAGGAAGGCATTCCAGCTCCCTACCACCAAACAACCTGGTGCGCTGAAAAAACCATCGAGTTCATTGATCAGAACGCACACCAGCCCTGGTTTTTCAGCTTTAATTGTTTTGACCCACATCACCCCTTCGACCCCCCCAGGGAGTATCTGGATCGATACCGCATCGATCGCATGCCCTTGCCCAAAATACGTGCCAATGAATGGGATGAGAAGACCCTCTATCAACAACTCGATCACCGGTGGGCGCACAACGAACCGGGAGGGTTTGATGTCCAGAACATGCGTGAAGAGGATCACCGCGCCGTCCGTGCAGCCTATCTGGCCATGGTATCCCTGATGGATGATCAATTGGGGCGTATCCTGGAAGCGCTGGAAGCCACCAACCAGTTATCGCGCACTCTGCTCATTTTCATGTCGGACCACGGCGAAATGCTGGGCGATCATGGCATTTATCTCAAAGGGCCTCATTTTTATGAGGAAGCCCTGAGGGTACCGCTCATACTCCACTGGCCCGACGGATTCGCAGCAGGTGTCGCTTATGATGGTTTGACCGAATTGATCGACCTTGCTCCAACCCTCTGTGACGCTGCAGAGCTCGATCACCACGCTGGATTTCAAGGGAAGAGTCTGGAGGCCATCTGTCATGGGAAAGCGCTTGCAGAAGAACATCGGTCCTCGGTCTTCAGTGAATATTACAATGCATGGACCCATCGTCATGCCTACGGTACCATGCGGCGCACCCAAACCGAAAAAATCGTCGTCTATCATGGTAGTGATGATGGTGAGCTCTATGACCTTGAAAAAGATCCGGATGAATTTGACAATTTATGGCATCAGCCCGATGCATCCGAACGCAAAATGCGCCTTCTGAAGGCTTGCTTTGACTCCAGTGTCTTTACGATGGATCCCATGCCCCCACGATTGGGAGCATTTTGATCCAGTTTGACTGACCACCTGAACACCCGATCGATCTCATGAACCCCAAGCTTTGCCTGAATACCAGCACCATCAAGCCCCAGCCACTCATGGAAAAAATCCGACTCGCCGGCGAGGTGGGTTATGATGGGATCGAATTATGGATCAATGACCTTTACGAATATGTCGGACAAGGTGGCGAAATTTCTGATGTTGAAAAGGCCCTTTCAGATCATGGACTCATCGTCCCCTGCTGTATCGCGATACGCCAGTGGGGTGACATGGAAGGCTGGGAATACCAGTTGGTATTAGATGAAGCCAAGCGCCGTTTTGAACTGGGTGCACGCATAGGGGCACCCTACATTGTTGCGACCCCGCCCATGGGTCACTGCGACCTTGAACGCTTGCCGGAGCGCTACGGTGATTTGCTGAAAATCGGTCGTCAGGTTGGCATTCAACCCACCTTCGAATACATCAGCTTTTTCAAATCCATTCATCGACTTGCGCAAGCATGGGAAGTCGTTCAGGAAACAAAGGATCCGAGTGCTACCCTCATTTTAGATGCCTTTCATAACTGGAACAGTCACACGACCCCGGAAGAGCTTGAGGCCATTCCTGTCGATCGGATCAGTCACTACCATATCGATGATGCTCATCCAACCAAGCCAGCTGGGACCCAAACCGATCCAGACCGGGTCATGATTGGAGAAGGCGTGATCGATCTGAAGGCAGAAATACAGTGCCTGCGCCAAAAAGGATACCAAGGTGCGATGAGCCTGGAATTGTTCAACCAAGACCTATGGAACAAAAATCCCAAAGAGGTCCTTCAGAGGGGTCTGGAACGCATGCAGGCACTGCTGCAGGGTTGAATTATCGGCTTGCAACCACCACAGGCCCCTTTCCAAGGGCGAACAAGGCCAAGCGCCGAGTGGGTGGATGCATCAGACAGATTTGATGGGGCCCCAACTGAAACAATAACAAATCTTCATCGATCTCGACGGCATTGCGAACACTCCATGCGAGAAAAGGCGTCTCAAAAGAGGCATGGAAGCGCCGCAGAGAATCGGCATTGCCTGAAAGTCCTTCAACAGGCCAGAAACCCGTTCTGTAAATGGAGTTTGTCTCAGACCAGAGCGAAGGCACCTTCCCAAAATGAATCCCAGTGGTGCGTGGCATGGGAAATCCCTGTGGCTGTATGTGTGGGTAAGGTGCTTTTTGAGAATCCTCCACGACAGCCATGTCGGTTACATCCTTGAGAAGGATTTGTGCCTCCTGATCCTTGGGAGATCCACCTTTGAGCAACCATAGATCGTACAAAGCATCTTCATCTGAACGAATAAAAAGGCGATCGTGCCGAGAATCCGGCTCCAGTTCATAAACTTGCTCTGGAACATGCTCACTACCGATCTGGCTTCGCATCACCGATGCCCCATCGACTGAAAGGTAGTAAACCGTGCACGATCTTGAGGGGATCAACTCCTGAGTATCCACCAGATCAAAGTCTGTCATGAGGCTGACCCCGCTGGCAGAAAAATAATAGGCTACAAGAAGAGGATAGCTGACCGCGTGCAATTGAAAGGTACGTCGCAGAGCCTGTTTCCAGCTTTTACCGTGACATCGAAGAATCCATCGTACCACAGGCCATTCAATCAGAAGGCTCAGCAAAAAACTGACGCCCAAACAGACGAGAAAAAAGGGTTTTAACCACAACAAAGTGATCGATTGCACCAAGCCTTTTACGGCAGTCAAAATCAGAAACCCCACCCAGGAGGAAGCATAGTTGGCCACGATCATGCCTCCAAGTGCACACCAAAAAAACCACTGCCTAAGCCCTAACCAGTAGATTAAAAGGCCGCCTTCCAGCAGGCCGATCATCAGATTTCCCAGGGTTAGGTGTAAGATACCTGCCCACATCAAAGGGGTACCAGCATTGGCGGATAGAGTGATGGGCACGCAGAGCCCAAGGAGCACCCACCTCATGGCAGAGGGTTTCCTTAGGCTAAGCGACTGCAGGTTTCGAATCATCACTTCAGGCAACTCCTCGCTCACTGGAACGCAGGAAATCGAGCAGGCGGCGTACCTCTGGCATGTCAGCCACCTCTTGGTTCGCTTTTTCAATCGCATTTCCAAGGGTCAACCCCGATCGGAAAAGAATGCGGTAGGCTTTCTTGAGTGCTTGAAGCGCTTCTGGGGTGAAGCCCCTTCTCTCCAACCCCACCTTGTTGAGGGCACGGGTGCGAGCCGGATTCCCATCGACCATCATGTAGGGTGCCACATCCTGAACCACCTTGGAACAGCCCCCTATGATGGCATGCTGACCCACTCGGCAAAATTGATGAATGCCCGCAAGGCCCCCAATAACCACGTGGTCCTCCACGACAATATGACCTGCCAAGGTTGCGACATTGGACATGATGATATGATTCCCCAATTGCACATCGTGGGCAATGTGGACGTATGCGAGCAGGTGATTGTCCGAACCGATACAAGTGGCATCCCCTTCTCCTGTCGCACTGTGAATCGACACATGCTCACGGATGGTATTCCGGTCTCCGATCCGGGTATGGGTTACCCCGCCCTCCCACTTCAGATCCTGGGTACGCATCCCGATGGTTGAGAAAGGAAAAAAAGTGTTGTCGTCTCCTATTTGCGTGTGGCCATCGACCACCACATGAGAGTGCAAGTGATTGCCTTGCCCCATTTGAACATGCTCACCAATGACGCAGTAGGGCCCGATGTGGCATCCCTGACCGATGATGGCAGCTTCATGAATGATAGCCGTTGGATGAATCATGTGCTCTGGATGTAAAGATTCAGGCACTGGCCATCATGAAGGTCACGACCGCCTCACTCACCGTTTCACCGGCAACCGAGCATACTCCCTTGGCTTTACCGATCTTGCCACGACTCTTCATGATTTCGACGTCGATGACCAACGTATCGCCCGGCAGGACTGGCTTGCGCCACTTGACGGAATCAGCCGCCATGAAGTAGGCAATCTTTCCCCAGTTTTCGGCCTTGCCCAAGGTGAGAATCCCTGCCACTTGAGCCATCGCTTCCAACTGAAGCACCCCTGGCATGATGGGATGTCCCGGAAAATGACCCTCAAAAAAAGGTTCATTGATGCTGACCGATTTGACTGCCTGGATCGTGTTACCTTCTATTTTGATCACCCGATCCACCATCAGAAAGGGGTATCGGTGCGGAAGGATTTTCATGATCTCATTGATATCCAAGGAGCTGGCATCGGCAGGGATGGGAGTAGGGGGCTGTTTCTCGGGTTCCACAATTTTTTTGGTTTCTGTTGAAGGTGGGGAAAGGGTCTGCGCGGCTACTTTGGGCCGATTGGCAACCGCAGCCAGTTGTCGAGCCAACTCACAATTGATCTTGTGACTCGGGCGAACGGCAATAATGTGGGCCTGAATGGGGCGACCGATCAAATACAGATCTCCAATGATATCGAGAATTTTGTGGCGAACAAATTCGTCTGGGTAACGGAGAGGTTCATTGGTCAAAACCACATCATCCCGAATGATCACCGCATTCTCCAAACTACCACCTTTGATCAAACCATTCTTGATGAGGAATTCGATTTCTTCAAAAAAGCAAAAGGTTCGTGCCTTGGATATATCCTCTTCCCAGGTTTCAGGGTTGATTTCCGTTGAATAGTATTGAGTGAAATGACCTCGGGCATCAGAACTGGTACAACTGATCTTGAATCCATCATGAGGGAAAACAGACATGATGGAATCTCCCATTTGAACGGCCATGGGCTCAACCACCTTGAGGGGCTCGCGGTCCTGCGCCTGCAAACTCAAACCCGCTCGACGCACAAGTTCACAAAACGCCACCGAACTGCCATCACCTATAGGGGGTTCATTGGCATCCAGTTCCACGACAACATTGTCGAGGCCCATGCCTGAAAAAGTGGAAAGCATGTGCTCAACGGTATGCAGCTTAATGTTTCCCTTGGCCAAGGTGGTGGACCGGGTCGTATCACTTACCAGATCAATACTAGCGGGAAGCTCTGGTTGCCCATCCAGATCCATGCGTCTGAAACAGACCCCATGATTGGGTGGGGCTGGAAGCAATCGAGCGGTGACCTTTTGACCGCCATGCAATCCGAGACCGTGCATTTCAGCCGGTTCACTGATGGTTTGTTGCTGTAGCACGTGAGTATTTAACAGGGGGAACAAAACTTAGGCAAGACACAGCGACTTGCCGGGATCATGGAAAAGGCGGACCCACTAGTGGGTCCGCCTTGAATTCAACGATGAAGAAACTCAAATCAAGGAGTTCACTCCTTGTCAGCCTCGGCCTCGGTCTGGTCTTCACCTGAAGACTCCTTGCCCTCAGCCATCATCTGGTCGCGTTCTTCCATCGCAACCTTGCGAGAAAGTTTCACTCGGCCCTTGTCATCAATACCGATCACCTTGACCCAGATTTCGTCGCCCATCTGCACGATGTCCTCGGTACGTTTCACACGGAAGTTGGCGAGCTCACTGATATGACAAAGCCCATCCTGGCCAGGAAGCACCTCAACAAAAGCACCAAACTCCTTGATGGAAACCACCTTTCCTCGGTAGGTCTTGCCGACTTCAATTTCAGCAGTGATCCCTTCGATCTCCTGCATGGCAATGTTGAGACCCTCTTCTGCGACCGAGTAAATCTTGACCGACCCATCATCCTCGATGTTGATCTCACAGCCGGACTCTTCAACGATGCGCTTGATGTTTTTACCACCGGGGCCGATCAGCGCTCCGATTTTATCCGGGTTGATTCGAACCGTGGTGATTCGGGGAGCATACTTGCTGAATTCCTTGCGAGGTTCGGCAAGGGTAGCCGCCATCTTTTCCAAAACCGCCTCACGAGCTTCCTTGGCCTTCTGAATCGCCTCTTCCATGATCCCCAAAGGAAGCCCCTTGAGTTTGAGATCCAACTGGAAGCCAGTGATTCCTGAAGCACTACCAGCGATTTTGCAATCCATGTCGCAAAACGCATCTTCCCATCCAATGATGTCGGTCAGAATTTGGTAGCGATCAATTTGGTCATCGCCGTCGGTTTCGGTACAAATACCTATGCTAATACCTGCCACAGGCGACTTAAGTGGAACGCCCGCATCCATAAGAGCCAGCGAACCTGCGCACACGGTCGCCATACTTGAGGACCCATTGGATTCCAAAACCTCACTGGTAATGCGCACAGTGTAAGGGAAAGATTCGAAAGGAAAGAGAGGCGCAATGGAGCGCTCTGCCAGAGCACCATGACCAATCTCCCGCCGGCCCGGACCCGTGATACGCCCGGTTTCGCCCACAGAAAAATTCGGAAAGTTGTAGTGAAGAATGAACTGCTTTTCGCTTTCTCCGCCCGCATAGGCATCAAAACTCTGAGCGTCATCGAGCGTTCCCATGGTCGCTGAAGTCAATGCCTGGGTTTCACCACGGGTAAAGAGGGCCGAACCATGCGCTCTCGGCAACAATCCCACCTCCGAATCGATAGGGCGAATGTCGAAAAATTGACGACCATCCAAGCGCTTGCCATCGTCCAGAACCAATTTTCGAACTGCTTCCTTCTGGATCTTGTAAAAGACATCTGAAAGCACCTGACCAGTGACCACATCTTCACCA
>Ga0255776_10006187_pt1 | contig 12264 bp, 10 predicted proteins | sample 071ome_19_FD_179974 | JGI IMG/M metagenome (GOLD analysis project Ga0255776, IMG submission 179974) | Coastal salt marsh microbial communities from the Groves Creek Marsh, Skidaway Island, Georgia - 071413AT metaG (version 2) | ecosystem: Environmental > Aquatic > Marine > Intertidal zone >...
CACTTTGGTCGTTCGCCCGAAGGCGGGACCTTCCCTTGGGAGAAACTCAACGACGACGTCATCAACGCCTTCAAGGCCGCTCTCTGAGGTTGGAAGCGGCACTGCACCCCCTCGGTGTTCATCGCAGGTGGGTCAACCGTGGTGTTGCTCAACCTGTGGTCGCTGGGTCATTTTGTTCAATGGACCTTCATTGGCCGCTATCTGCTGACCAACTGGTGGGTTTTCCTCGCCCTCTCCGTGGGGTGGGAAGTGCTCGAACTCTACCTGCCCTTCGAATTTGTTGAGGAAACATGGGACAACAAAATCGCCGACCTCGTGGTCAACACCGTCGGCTTTGCCCTCGGCATGGGCCTGCGCTACGACCCGCAAACGCTGGATTGAGGCTGACCGATGACGCTCGTCGGCCGGGCCAACATCTCGCGCTTGTCAGGAGATGAGGTGGCTTCTGCATCGGGCCGGAATTCATGGGTTTCAAGCGAGGTCGGCGAAAGCTCCAGGCTGGTAGGTCCATCGAAGGGAACCTTCGGGCAAGTTGGCGTAATGTGCCTTGATGCGAGGCTCGTTGGCGACCCTGTCGTGATAGTCCAGAAGGATGGGGTAATCGGCCAGCGTCGCTTTGTCCACGCCGTCAAAATTGCCGGAGAAGAGGCCGAACAACGCGGTGAAGACCCGGATGTCGGCGATGTTGATCTCGGGCGTATCGGCTACCCATCCGGTGGACGATTCAGCGATTTTGTTTTGCAACAAGGTGAGGTTCTTCGTGCCCTCACCGCCTTCGAGGAACAGGCCTTGGCGAGCCTGAATGCGCTCTTCGACGTCCTCGATGGAGAAGGTGCCGTTCAGCACTTGCGTCAGCGGTTCGATACCGTCAAGAAATTCGTCCACCTTGGCGGCGTGGAACGGGTCTTCCGGGGTCAAGCCCGCCATATGGCCCACGTAGCGAAGGATGGCCGAAGATTCAGCGAGCACGCCATCGGGCGTTCGCAAGACGGGCACCATGCCCCAAGGCAGGTCGCCGTTTCGTTTCATCCGACCGTATTCCTCGCCGCTGATTTCGACGTCATCCCAATCCAGTTTGGCCAGGGAAAGAACCACGCGGCTCGCCTCGGCTCGGCCGGGGATGGGGAAGTAGTAGAGTTGGTAGGGAGCGTTGGCGCTGTTGCTCATGGCTCACCGTCTTCCGCGCACCCTTCAAGCCTTGCGTCGACCTCTGCTGAGTTCTCGTCTTCGGTGTGGGCCTGCGATACGACCCGCAAACCTTGGCCTAACTCGAGCAGGAGAGCATCGAGCAGCCCACACGGTGACGAGCCCATTCGGGTCGCTTCTGGAACCACTTCGCTTCCATCTCGGGCTGTTCGTCGTAGGGTCGCTTGAGCAATTCGTGAAGTTCCTGCGCCACCGAGAAATCGCCTTTCTCTTCAGCGGCATCAATGGCCAACTGCGCCATCCAATTGCGAAGCACGTACTTGGGATTCGCTTTTCGCATGCCCGCTCGGTCGGGCTTGCCGTCCACCCGTCTCCACCAGCGTTCCAGCCATGCGTTCCACGCCTCGAGGTCCGGCTCGCTGCCGCTCTCGTAGAAGGCGTCGGAAAGGTGCGCGATGTCGGGTTCGTTGATGGAACAAAGATGGCGGAAGAAGAGGGTCATGTCCACCTCGGTGGCGCCCAGCAGCCCAAGCAGGTCGTTGACGAGCGCCTCGTCGGATTCCTGCAACGTGCCGAGACCCAACTTCTCGGCCCACGTTTCGCTCTGAGCGTTCATGGCGAATTCCATATAGTGGTCGAGGACGGGCTGAAGTCGGCTTTTGTCCTTCATCAACGGCGCCATGGATTCGAGCAGACGGGCGACGTTCCACGCTCCGATGTGCACTTGGTGGCCGTACCGGTAACGTCGTCGTCCCGCATCGGTCGTGTTGGGCGTCCAGTCCACCTCAAAGGGTTCCAGCCAGCCGTAGGGGCCGTAGTCAATCGTGAGGCCGTGAATCGACATGTTGTCCGTGTTCATCACGCCGTGGACGAAGCCGACGCGCATCCAATGGGCGATCATCGTCGCCGTGCTTTCGGCCACCTCGGTCAGCCATGCGATGAGACCGTCGTCGGTGCTGGCGTCGTGGTGCGGGAAATGGTGGCGAACGGTGTGGTCCACCAGCGTTCGCAGCGTCTCGTGGTGGCCGTCGGAAACGTGGATTTGGAAACTCCCAAAGCGGATGAAACTGGGTGCGACACGGCACACCACCGCTCCCGGTTCGGGCGCAGGGTTGCCGTTGTAGAGCACGTCGCGCACGATCGCCTCGCCGGTCGTCACAAGGGACAGGGCTCGGGTGGTGGGCACGCCGAGGTGATGCATCGCTTCGCTGCAAAGGAATTCACGAATGGACGAGCGCAGCACGGCCTTGCCGTCAGCGGTGCGCGAATAGGGCGTCAGGCCGGCGCCCTTGAGTTGCAGTTCCAACACGCCTTCGTCCGTTTCCACTTCACCAAGCGTGATGGCTCGGCCGTCGCCCAGTTGGCCCGCCCAGTTGCCGAATTGATGGCCTCCGTAGCGTTGAGCGTAGGGTTGCATGCCCTCAACGGGCTGGCCGCCACCAAGCACCACGCCCACGTCCTCGGTCCCTTCCAACCCCAAGGCTTCGGCCATCTCGGTCGACCAGAGGGCGAGGTGCGGATCGGGGGCTGGCGTGGGCGTGACCTTTGACCAGCATTTGCCGGGAACCTGACGCGGTCGGCCGCCTTCCAACTCGTCGCCGGGCGTTTCGCTCACGAAGCGGGCGAGCCACGGCAGGGCCTCAAGCGATGTCGTGCTCACATGCTGTGGAGGTGGGGGAACCTCTTCAACCTCATGGGCGGGCAATGGCTTCATTTACTAAGGAGGCCTACGCACCCCGTCGGTAATGATCTCAAGCAACAAGAACCAATTTTCTGTTCTCATAACAGGGGGTGGCGGCTTGATTGGAACCCATCTCCGCAAGGAGTTCCAACGCCATGGCCACCATGTGGAAACCTTGGATTTGAACAGCGAGGATCTGGATGGAAACCCAATAACATATGTTGGGGATGTAACGAATATTCAAGCCATGGGTCTTCCAAAAAAGAAGTACGATGGCATCATTCATCTTGCTGCCGTTTCAAGAGTCATCGATGCCGAACTCAACAAAGAAGAGTGCACTCGTGTGAACATTGGTGGGACACGAGAAGTTCTGAACTTTTCAAAGGAAAACAACGTAAAATGGTTCATTTTTGGTAGTAGCCGAGAAGTCTATGGAGAACCACCGTCTCTGCCCGTAAGCGAGTTAGATGGCGTTGCCCCTATCAATCATTATGGAATTGTAAAAGTGAAGGGAGAGGCTATGGTGGAGGATTTCTGCAGCCATCATGGAATGGCCTTCAGCAATCTTCGATTTTCAAATGTCTATGGCCATCCCGGAGATCATGAAACTCGTCTCATCAACGCATTTCTCTTCCGAGCTATCCGGTCCGAGCCATTGGAAATTCACGGGGGGGGTCAAGTGTTTGATTTTACCCATGTGGAGGACACGGCCAATGCTATTCTGAAGGCAGCAATCTTTCTCAGCGAGGCACGGTCTTCTCTTCCACCAATGCACATTCTCCCCGGGGTGCCTGTGGCTATTGAAGACCTTGCGTCACTTGTTCTGGACTTGACAAGTAGCGAATCTGAAGTAACGTTCACGCCAGGTCGAGACTATGACGTTGAGCATTTTTATGGTGACGCAAGCCGATTGCGGGAGTTTCTGAATTTTGAATGCGAGATAGACCTTGAATCAGGTTTACGTCAAAGCATCGTACTCTTTCGTCAAAAAGTAGAGGGCTTACGAGGTGGTGAGCGATGAAAATCTTACTTGTCATACACGGGTATCCGCGCCGCTACAATGCGGGCTCTGAAGTGTACACGCAAACTCTTGCTCATGCGTTGACAGATGCGGGTTGTGATGTGGAGGTATTTGCGAGGGAGGAAGATCCGTTTCAGGCCGACTATGTCCTTCAATCTGAAACTGACCCTATGCGAAAAGACATACCGGTTCACCTCGTGAATCATCCACGCTCAAATGCTCGATTTCAAAACAAAGCCATTGATGATGTCTTCAAAACCGTTCTAACAAACGTTAACCCCGACATTGTCCATTTTGGTCATCTCAATCACTTATCGATGGGTCTCCCCAAAATCGCCAAAGACGCAGGCTTGGCCACCGTTTTTACCCTTCACGATTTTTTGTTTATGTGCCCACGGGGGCAATTTTTGCAATGGGGCCTCACCCATGACAACCCTTGGACTCTTTGCGATGGGCAAGAAGATGCAAAATGTGCCTCAAAATGTTTCAACAGGTTCCTTGAGGGAGTAAATGTTGAAACGGAACTCAAAAATTGGACCGGTTGGGTTGGAACGCGAATGGAAACAAGCAGGCTAGCTGCGAACGAGATAGATTTGTTTTTGGCACCATCCCGGCGATTACTGGATCGGCACGTCCGCGAATTTGGGCTTGATTCGAGGCGAGTAGAATATCTCGATTATGGTTTTGACCTTGACCGGTTAAGAAATCGAAATCGGTTGAGTGAAGACCGGTTCGTTTTCGGTTATATTGGGAGACACCATCCCTCCAAGGGCATTCACCATCTCATCCAAGCATTTTCAACCCTCGATGGTGAACCATTGCTTCGTATATGGGGGAGATCTGAAGGTCAAGTTACCCAAGCACTAAAGCGAACTACGGCTGAATACGGGGATGCATTTCATCGAATAGAGTGGTTGCCTGAATACGAGAATGAACAGATTGTTCGAGATGTCTTCAACCACTGCGATTGTATCGTCGTTCCTTCTATTTGGGATGAGAACTCTCCGCTTGTCATCCACGAAGCACAGCAATGCGGCGTCCCTGTCATCACGGCCAATCATGGTGGTATGGGCGAATATGTCGTGGATGGTGAAAACGGCCTCACCTTTGCCCATCGTGATGCCTCAAGTTTAGCGGATACAATGCTCCGCGCAATCAACAATCCAGACGGTTTGCGTGACTTGGGCCGGCGTGGCTATCTCTATTCGGACGACGGTCAAATTCCGTCAAAGGAAAAGCATGCACTAGCCGTGTTAAACCATTATGAACGCTTACTGGAAGTGACCAATGAGGTGAAGCCTTGACTCAACCATCAACTGCACTTGAACGCCGAACATCGCCTTGGCGAATCACTTTCGATACCAATCCAGACGATTGCAATTTGAACTGCGTTATGTGTGAAGAGCATTCTCCATACAGCCCATCTCATCAAGCACGAGTGAAAGGCGAGTTGCCCTATCGCCGCATGGATATTCAAACGATTGAGGAGGTGATAGCAGAATGTTCGTCAGCGGGACTGCAAGAAATCATCCCCTCAACGATGGGGGAGCCACTTATCTACAAGCACATGCCGAGAATTATTGAGTTGTGTCATGAACACAACGTAAAACTGAACCTGACCACGAACGGTACCTTCCCTCGTTTGGGTGCTGAGGCTTGGGCCCGGTTGATTGTCCCGGTCGGTTCAGATGTGAAGTTGAGTTGGAACGGTTCTGATCAGTCCTCGCAGCGGCTCGTTATGGTGAACAACGATTTTGAGCAAAACATGGAAAATCTGCGTACCTTTATTCGAATCCGGGACGAACATGCAAAAAATGGAGGGAATTATTGTTCCGTAACGCTCCAGATGACCTTCATGGAAATGAACCTCCATCAGATTCCTCGAGTCGTTGAATTAGCCATCAAGGAGGGTGTTGATCGCGTCAAAGGGCATCACCTTTGGGCCCATTTTACCGAAATAAAAAATGAGGATATGCGGCGAAATCAAGATGCTATTCAACGTTGGAATGCTGTTGCCCGAGAGTGCCAGCAAATTGCTCGCGAGCATCTTCTACCAAATGGAAAACAAATCACCCTCGCCAACATTTACGAATTGGACGCCTCTCACGGTGGAGAATTACACCCGAAGGCAACATGCCCGTTCCTTGGCCAAGAAGCTTGGGTGAATCATGAGGGACGATTTGACCCATGTTGCTCACCCGATGAACTTCGGCAATCGCTTGGCTCCTTTGGGAACGTAAACCGAAACGGTCTGCTTGAAATTTGGAACAGCGATGAATATCGAGAACTGATGCAGACCTATCTCGAAAACGACGTTTGCAAGCAATGCAACATGCGTAAAATACCGGGGTGAAACGCTGACAAGTCTACCTCGCCCCTCATCTTGCGGGACACACCATCTCCATGACAACGGTCAGCGTGTCTATCGTCACTCGTTTGATTGGGTCCTTCCCTATCATGTCCCAGGTTTAGCGCCTGTGGGTGACGCCACCGGGGCTTATCACATTGATTTGGAGGGCATTCAGGCGTATCCACAGAGATACTTGCGAACATTTGGCTTTTATTGCGGTCATGCCGCAGTGGCGAGTTCTGAAGGTTGGTACCATGTCGACGCAAGGGGTGAGCGCTCTTACCTCGACACTTGGGATTGGTGTGGAAATTTTCAACAAGACCGATGTCCGGTAAGAGATAAACACGGCGAGTATCACCACATCAAGCCCAATGGCTTGGTGCTTGAAGGGGGGCCGCATGCCTACGCCGGTGATTTCCGTGAAAGAGCGGCCGTGGTTCGTGGTCTAGATGGGTTGTGTCGGCATGTTGATCTTGAAGGAAAATTGTTGAATCAGCGGTCGTTTTTCGACCTTGATAACTTTCACAAAGGCTTTGCTAGGGCTCGTGATCACCGAGGTTGGTTTTTCATCAACCGAGATGGTGAGGAACTGCTCGATAACGCCCGCTTTGCTGAAATTGAGCCGTTCTACAACGGACAAGCCTTGGTCCGAATGCATTCTGGAGAGCGTGCGGTTCTCTCTGAGGAGGGCACAATTATGGCAATTCCCGAACAATCTATGGCTGAGCGAGACGCTCTTCTCCAAGAGATTGCTGTGAGTGCATGGGGGCCACTTGCAGTCCGCCTTGGCATTCAAATCGGCATACATGGTGGTGATCCTCAATTCGAAATTGATGTTGATTCAATCAAGATAGTGAAAGATTCATGGGTTGAGTTGGGATTAATGGACTCGTCTTACAAACTCACTCCACTCGGTACTTCTCTCCTCCCCGGGGGAACTTGGGAGAAGAGGTTCATGTATTGGACTGGGCCCCAGTTAGAGCCATGGCTGTCTACGAAGTCGCGGCTTTCTACCAAAGGCTTCATTGGACGAGATTTTTTCAGTAATGTCTCGTCATCTCCCGACCTTCTTGAGTTGGTTCATGATGTGCTGAATTCCTATGCAGAAGACGATTGGACTGGAATTGGGTCGGTATTGAACCTGAATAAAGAAGCCACTGTCGTTGACGTTGGCGGAGGCCATGGTGCATTATTGAAAGCACTGGGGTCAACTGGTGGAGAACGAATTCTTGTCGATAGGCCAGAAGTCGTCTCGTTGTTGGATGCCACCGGTATTACCCCCTATCCATGTGATTTTTTTTCAGATAAACTTCCACTAGGCGATGTTTACATCCTTTCCCGAATTCTTCATGATTGGCCGGATGATGCATGCAAGACTTTGCTTTCCCGAATTCCAAAGTCCTCTTCTCTCATTGTTATCGATCGAGTCGCAAATCCAACCGAGAATGGACTGCTTAGTTTGAACATGCTTCTCGTTTCAGGGGGTAAGGAACGAAACAAGTCAGAATGGCAGCAGTTAGTAAACTCGGTAGGTTGGAGGATATCGGATGAAAAATCGTGGTCGAATCACTCTATTTTCTTCTTGCGTGGTGATTAATTGAAATTGAATGTTCAGCGATTTTTTCAGGGTGACCCAATGCCTGCAAACGGAATCTTACTCATCAGGCACGGGCCAAGGAGCAGTCCTGATATTCCACCGCTTTCGGCGATGCTTACAAAACAAGGGATTGAAGCGTGCGTTTCCTTCGGTCGTCAGACCAAAGAAAACCCTCCCGTTGCATTGTTTTCAAGCCCAGTCCAACGTTGTCTTGACACTGGATCTCGCATCGTGGAGGGTGCAGAATGGCCCCTTAATGTCGCCCCTTCCGAGATGTTGGGTGACCCCGGTCCATTTGTAATCGGAAAGACCAATCACGAAGTGAACAAACTCGTTGCCCATGCGCAAGAACACAACGATTGGTCATTTCTTGACAGGCACATTGCAGGTGAACAAATTCCAGGCATGCGTAATCGCGATGTTGGGGCCGCTGATTTCGTGAAGGAATTGTATCCCGCTTCACCAGGGTATGTACTCTGCATTTCTCATGATTCCATCATCGCTGCGATTGCAGCATCGTTCGGGCTGGACCCCAAACCTTGGCCCGAACCTCTCGAGGGTTTGAGAATCGAACATCAGCCATCATCTGGCTAGGCTATTTTTTGAATAGAGGAATTCTGCTCAGGAAGCCTCTTTTGCTGATTTCATGATTCGGCTCATTCGTTTTCCCTCTGATATTTCCTACAACCGCTTTCGCTTTCTCGAGAGCTTCGGGTGCAAGATTTCCAATTCCTGAACCGAGCCCAGAACCAGCGATAACCCCAACAGGGCCCCAAATTGCTCCAAGGCCACCCCCAGCGATTCCACCGATGATGGCCGCCCTTGAACGGTCATCTTCATCGACGCCGTTTTTTTCCTCAATGTTCAACGATTCGAGCGCAATCGCGAGGTGACTCGTCGCTTGTTCCAATTGTTCATTTCGTTTGGTGACTTTATTCAGTTGGCGATGCTGCACCAAGATGCCCAGAAGGGAAAAAAGGAGCAGGACAAGAAGAATGACATCCATTGTGGAAACAACGATCGCCATCGTTTGCTACCAAAGTCGGTCTCCTATTTCAAAGCAGGTAACCTACTCAATCCACTTGGTCCACTCGTCGCCTTTTCGGCCTCGGTGGTAGTGAACGCCGCTGCCTTCGGGGAACTCCAGCCATTCGTACCCGTCCTGGTCGTTGATGCGTCCCTCGGCCTCTTTGGGCGGGGCCGCCTCATCAAACACGTCCTGCTCGTCGTTGCCCTCCATGGAGATGCGCTCCTGAAGCAGTTCGGTTCGCTCGGCAGCGGTGACCGTTGCAACGAGCCCGAAGTAGGCGTCGTTGTGGGCGATGTGAACCAAATCTTCGTCGCTGCTGGACAGGAGGTCGTTGATGAGCACCGAGATTTTCGCTCGGGTTTCAGCTTTGATCTCGTTGTTGGTGAAGCGAGCGGTCAAGTCGGCCCGGAGGGAGCGAAGTTCCTCGTGCAGGGTTTCTGGCTCTTGGAAGTAGGCCTGAACCAAGGATTGCAAATAGGTCAATTCGTTCTCTTCCTCCTTGGTCAATTTGGAGTTGCGGCGGAAGACCTGGACCCATCGCACAGCATCGGGCAACACCGAGGCGGCCATGTTGGTTTGGAGCAGGGTGAAGATGGCGAGCAAGACGGCGCCCAATCCCACCGCTTGTCCCAACTCGCTTGAGAAGAAGTCCTCTTCGGAGGAAGCCTCCTCCTCTTCGTTCTGCACCGTGATTTCACAGCCCAAGGAATCCACTTCAACGCCCATCGGCGTGCCGGGGCATTCGTCGTTTTCATCCAAAATCCCGTCGCCGTCGGCGTCGAGAATCTCCTCTTCTTGTTCGAACATGTTGGGGATGCCGTCGCCGTCGTCGTCGCTGCATCCATAGTAACCGCTGGAGGTGGAGTTGCCGTTCACCTCAGGGCAGTAGTCGGCGAGCACAGCACCCTGCACCCAAGCACCGATGCCCGACGCTCCGCGCGTCTCGTTCCACGAACCGTTGCCCCAGTTGTCGCCGTAGCCGTCGCCGTCCAGGTCCGACCACTGGCTCGCCACGTTGGGGAAGGCGTCGGGGTTGTTGCCCGTCGTGTTATCGCCGTAACCGTCGCCATCGGCGTCCACCCACTGCGTCATGTCGTTGGGGAAGGCGTCCTGCAGGTCGACGATGGTGTCGCCGTCGCTGTCAAGGAAGTTGTTGATGAACGGGTAGGGGTCGCTGTTGTCGCCGATGCCGTCACCGTCGGAGTCCATCGTTTCGCTGGGGTCGTTGGGGAAGGCATCGGCGTTGTCGCCCACGCCGTCGTTATCGGAATCCATCGTCTCGTTCGCATCGAAGGGGAACCGGTCGCTGTTGTCGCCCGCTCCGTCACCGTCGCTGTCGAGGTACTCAAAGGCGTTGAAGGGGAACATGTCGGCGTTGTCGCCCACGCCGTCGTTGTCGGAATCCATCGTTTCGTTGGCATCGTACGGGAAGGCGTCGCCGTTGTCGCCCACGCCGTCGCCGTCGGAATCCATCCATTCACCGGTGTCGTTGGGGAACATGTCGGTGTTGTCGCCCACGCCGTCGTTATCGGTGTCCAACCATTCCGAGGGGTTGTTGGGGAAATCGTCGTTCTCATCGCTGTAGCCGTCGCCGTCGGCGTCGGGGCATCCGTCCCTGTCAAGGGTTGAATCCCCCGCCGTATTCGGGCAATCGTCGTCGACATTGAGCACACCGTCCATGTCCACGTCGTCAGGCGAGATGAAGAGGAATTGGATACCGAGGTCTTGCTGGGCCCCGTTGTCGCCCGAGAGGCTGATGTTCACGTGTTCCGCCACGCTGCCCGCCGAAGGCGTTTCCACTACGATGGTGGTGTCGTTGAGCACCTTGCCCGTCACCGAGCCGTAGCCCTCGAAGTTGACCGTCACCTCTTGGTTGAGGTAACTGCCGCTTGATCGGTTGGCGTACTTGAGAACTTCATTGGTTTGGTCGTGATAGGCGATGTGAATCATGTTGCTGCTGTCAACGAAAATATCGTTGTACGTGCCGACGTTCCCTGGGCTGTCGACCGTCGTGGTGACCCAAGAAGCGCCGGGCACCAACATCTTGTGAAGGAGGTCGTCGCTTCCACTGTCGTAGGCTGATGCATGCACGATGCCGAGTTCATCGGTTTGAAGACGGAATTCGGCGTCTCCATCGGAGGTGGCGGTAAGACTCCATGCCGAACCTGAATAGCCGGTAGCGTGTTTGTACTGGCCGCCAGAGGCATCCGTGTGGTAAAGCACATGCAAGTTGTTTTGGTGGTCAACGGCAATTCCGCTGCCGTAGCCCACGCCGCTTCCTCCGTCAACGGTGTACTTCTGCCATGAACCGCTGACGTTCGAAGCGATCATTTGGTCCCTGTTGGCGTGATGACGGTAGGTAACGTGGACGTAACCGTCGTTATCGATGGCGATGGAGGCATCGCAGCCGATGTAGGTGCTGGACGTGTCCAAGGCGAGCGTCTGCCAAGCAGAACCATCGTGGTAGGTCAACATCGCAGCGTTGCACAAGTAACCGTCGCGTGCATACGCAATGTGCGGGCGGTCATTGGCATCCAGGACAAGTCGAACTTGGTCGTATTGCGCGCTACCGTCAAGGCGTTGTGATGTCCAATCCGTACCGTTGAAGAATGAATATTCGAGGTAACCCGAGGTGCCGTCTCGCTGAACAAAATAGGCCACGTGGAGATTATCGTTGCTGTCAACGGCCATATCGGCCGAGCGGCAGGTGGGGCAACTGCGGATTTCTTGATGGCTCCACGAACCGCCGTTGGAGTACTGATGCCAGAGTTTGTTCTCTTTGTAGTTGACATGCACGATGTGAACCGTTCCGTTGCTGTCCACGACCACCGTAGGAGCAACACCGCTGCCGTCAACGTAGTTGATGGTGTTCGTGGTCCACGTATAAGCCTCTCCATCGTCGGTGACGTTCTTGAAGGCCATGTCGAGGAAGCCCGAGCCGGTGATGGTGAGTGTTTGCCCGCCCGTGGTCCAGCCTTCGCTGGGCGAGACGCTGTAGTTAGATGATGAGAAAGCGGGCTGGGCCGGCTCATCCAAAGAGGACGTCGTGTTCTCCAGCGAATCCTCGACCATGAACGGCAAGAGGAAGGCAGAGAGTAACAGAAGCGTGACAAGAAGTGTTCGCTGGCACATACCTCACCTATTTCCATGGAGGGTTTAGCCTTTTTGTGGTCAGGCGGTGACGGTTGGTGGGCCTTGCAGCAAGAATCCGACCCACAAGTATCGGCCATGTTACTTGTACACATTCAAATGGTGTGCAATTGCATGGGTACCCATGTAGGCAGATGGCAGGAACGCAGTATTTCAAAAATGAAGAGGATGTCAGGTAACCATGGCAGAGAGTCCAGTGCAGGTGTATCAAGGAGGCACGCTTGCCCAGAGCATCCTCTCATCGGCACCTGACGGCATGCTCATCGCACCAGCATGGAAGAGAGTTGTA
>Ga0255776_10006196_pt1 | contig 12253 bp, 12 predicted proteins | sample 071ome_19_FD_179974 | JGI IMG/M metagenome (GOLD analysis project Ga0255776, IMG submission 179974) | Coastal salt marsh microbial communities from the Groves Creek Marsh, Skidaway Island, Georgia - 071413AT metaG (version 2) | ecosystem: Environmental > Aquatic > Marine > Intertidal zone >...
CCTCCACCTCCTGCTGGTTCTCGAGGTGGTAAAGGAAGCTACCCCCGGTGTTCCCGGCGGTTTCCGCGAGGGGCCAGCCAATGCTATGCACGACCTTGCCGGGCACGTGCTGCTCCGCGGGGATATCCCAAAGCTCCTTAAAGCCGATCCCGTAGTGCTGCGGGCCAGCATTCTTGTCGAGCTCAAATTTCTTGATGAGCTGCTTGCCCAGGTGGCCGCGGCAGCCCTCGGAGAAAATCGTGTACTTCGCGCGAAGCTCGTAGCCCGGCGTAAAGGAGCCCTTAGGTTGACCATCCCGACCCACGCCAAGGTCGCCGGTCGCGACGCCGACCACGGCGCCATCATCGTTATAGAGGATCTCGCTAGCGGCGAAGCCTGGGAAGACGTTCACCCCGAGGTTTTCGGCCTGCTCCCCAAGCCACCGGCACAGATTGCCCAGGCTGATCGCATGGTTGCCTTCGTTGTGGGTGGCCTTCGGTACAAAAAAGCCCGGAATCTTCACCTTGTGGTCACCATCGGGGAGGTAATAAACCTCGTCATCGGTGACCGGGTTATTAAGGGGGGCGCCCTCTGCCGCCCAGTTCGGGAAGAGCTCATCAAGCGCCCGCGGCTCGACCACGGCGCCAGACAGAATGTGGGCGCCGATCTCCGAGCCTTTTTCGACGAGGCAAACGGACCATTCCTGCCCCGCGGCCTGAGCCAGCTGCATGACCCGGCAGGCCGCCGAGAGCCCCGCAGGCCCGCCGCCGACGACGACCACATCAAATTCCATCGCTTCCCGTTCTACGGCGTCCACGCCTCTCTCCCTTGCTAGGCCCTTGCGAGCGATTCCCGTGAGCCCCGAGTATAAACGACGGGGCAGGGGGGCTCCATCACGGGGCCAGCCCCTTGCCTTGACCCCTCTGGGGGCCAGGGTCAGAATACGCGCCGTTCCTGAGGCGCCCCTATGTGCCTTACTTTGCTGTCCACGGGCCTTTCGGGCCCCCTTGCTATGGGAAGTGGCCCATGAAAGTGCTCGTCGCGATCAAGCGCGTCATCGATTACAACGTCAAGGTGCGGGTCAAGGCCGATAACAGCGACGTCGACCTCACCAACGTCAAAATGGCGGTGAATCCCTTCTGCGAAATCGCCATCGAAGAGGCCGTGCGCTTGAAGGAAAGCGGCCAGGCAACGGAAGTGGTCGCCGTGGCCGTGGGCCCGACCCAGTGCCAGGAGCAGCTACGCACCGCGCTGGCCCTTGGTGCCGATCGCGCCATCCTCGTGGAAACCGACGGTTTCCCTCAGCCCCTGTCCGTCGCCAAGCTGCTGAAGGGCGTTTACGACCAAGAGCAGCCTGGGCTAGTGATCTTCGGCAAGCAGTCTATCGATGCCGACAACAACCAAACGGGGCAGATGTTTGCGGCCCTCGCGGGGCTTGGTCAGGGCACCTTTGCCTCTAAGGTTGAAATCGCCGGCGATACGGTGAACGTCACCCGGGAAGTGGATGGCGGCTTGCAGACCGTGGCCCTGAAGGCTCCGGCCGTGGTCACCACGGACCTGCGCCTCAATGAGCCGCGCTACGCATCCCTGCCGAACATTATGAAGGCAAAGAAAAAGCCACTCGATACGCTCACCCCGGAAGCGCTGGGCGTGGAGGTCAAGGCCACCATTGAAACCCTTCGGGTCGAGCCCCCGGCGGAGCGCCAGGGCGGCATCAAGGTTGACTCGGTGGAAGCCCTCGTCGACAAACTCAAGAACGAAGCCAAGGTTATCTAAGGGCGCGCTAGGGAGCTTTAAGCCATGAGTATTCTTCTTGTAGCAGAACACAACAACGCCGCCCTCAATCCCGTCACGCTGAATGTGGTGGCGGCGGCACAGGCCATCGGTGGGGATATCACCGTGCTGGTCGCCGGGGAAGGCTGCGGCGCTGCCGCGGACGCCGCGGCCGCGCTACCCGGCGTAAGCAAGGTGCTCTGCGCCGACGCCGCGGTGTACGGCAAGCAGCTGGCCGAGAACGTCGCCCCCCTCATCGCCGAAGCCGCAGCGGGGCACAGCCATGTGCTGTCCGCCCACAGCACCAACGGCAAGAACACCATGCCCCGGGTCGCCGCGCTTCTCGATGTGAACATGGTGTCCGACATTATTTCCGTGGAAAGCGAGGACACCTTCAAGCGTCCCTTCTACGCGGGCAATGCCATCGCCACGGTGAAGAGCTCCGATGCGGTCAAGGTGGTCACGGTGCGTCACACGGCCTTCGACCCCGTGCCCGCGACCGGCGGCAGCGCAGCCGTGGAGGCTCTGAGCAGCGCCCACGACGCGGGGGTTTCCAGCTTCGTGAATGAAGAAATCGTCAAGCTCGACCGTCCCGAGCTCACCGCCGCCCGGGTGGTGGTGTCTGGGGGCCGGGGCATGGGCAGTGGGGATAACTTCAAGATCCTGGAAGGGGTTGCGGACAAGCTGAATGCTGCCATGGGCGCTTCCCGGGCCGCGGTTGACGCCGGCTTCGTCCCGAATGATATGCAGGTGGGGCAAACGGGTAAGATCGTTGCCCCGGAGCTCTACATCGCCGTGGGCATCTCCGGCGCCATTCAGCACCTAGCAGGTATGAAAGACTCCAAGGTGATCGTGGCGATTAACAAGGACGAGGACGCGCCGATTTTCCAGGTGGCGGACTACGGCCTCGTGGCGGATCTGTTCCAGGCGGTCCCGGAGCTTGAAGCTAAAATCTAGCTTTAGCCCTTAAGTTGTTGAAAAGCCCGGCCATGCCGGGCTTTTTTTTGCCTTAGGAAGCGACCTAGGGCCGGCGCCCGCCCGTGTACCAGCGCACCGGCTTCAGATCCTTTTCCACTTCCCCCACCACATCAAGACAGAGGGCGAAGAGCGCCATGCGAATCACCACGCCGTTGTCCGCCTGACGAAAGATGGCCAGAGCCGGGTGGGCATCGAGATCCGCGTCGAGCTCCTGGGCGCCCGCCCGGGAATCCCGGGGCAGGGGATGCATGATCACCGTCTGCGGTGCGCAGTGCTCCGTGTAGACCGCCTGATTCAGGCGGAATAGGCCCCGGTAGCGCGCCGCCTCCTCGGGACTCGGGAAACGCTCCTCCTGGGTGCGCGTGACGTAGACGATATCCGCTGCCGCCAGCCCCGGCGCCAGGGTGTCGTGACGAAACACCCGATGCCCTCGGGACCGGAGCGCCTCTTCGTACACGGGCGGCAAGGCAAGCTCGGGCGGGCTAATGAGATGAAACTCAATCGCCGGATACAGATTCAGCAGTTGCACCAGCGAGTGGACGGCACGACCGTAGCGAAGGTCCCCCATGAGGGCGACGCGCAGCCCCTCTAGGCTGAGTCCCAGGGCCGCGCGCTCGCGGCGAATGGTGTAAAGATCAAGCAGCGCCTGCGTAGGGTGCTCCCGAGCGCCGTCTCCGCCGTTCAAGACCGGAACGCGGCTCGCCTGGGCGAAGCGATCCACGGCGCCTTCCTCGGGGTGACGCATCACAATAACGTCGCTATAGCCGGAGAGCACCCGAGCCGTATCTTCCAGCGATTCCCCCTTAGCCAGGGAGGAGCTCTCCATGCCGATGGTTTCCCGCACCTCGCCGCCGAGGAGGTTGAAGGCACAGCCAAAGCTGACGCGGGTGCGCGTACTCGGCTCGAAAAACATGTTGCCGAGAATGGCGCCCTCGAGCACTCGGGTCACCATGCGCCGCTCAGCGAAGGGCACCATGCGATCGGCAACGGAAAACACCGTCTCCACGGCCTCGAGGCTCAGGTCCTGGACGCTAAGGAGGTGCTGCCCCGCAAACGCTTTGATCATGCTGTTCAATCCCCGGTGGATGGCACAAGTTTACGTGATTTCCCTAGGCCCCGGGCCACCTGGGCGAGCAAGGTGCGGAACCAGAGGAGAGGGGGATCGGCGTCCCGTTGGGATAACCAGTACAAATGGCTTTCCAGGGGCGGCAGGGGAAAGGGCAGGGGCTCCCGGCGCAGGGGGTAGCGTAGCGCCATGTGGTCCGCAAAGCTTTCAGGAACGGTGAGCGCAAGGTCCGAGGTCATGAGCACCTCCGGCGCCACCAGGAAGTGCTGGGCCCGCAGCATGATGCGCCGCCGCTTTCCCAGGCGCTCGAGGGCAAGATCCACGTGGCCGAGGCCCCGGGGTCGGGAGGACAGGTGGATATGGTCAAGCTCGAGAAAGCGCTCGAGGGTGAGGGCCTGGGCGCCGAGGGGGTGACCCTGGCGCAGGACGCAGACATAGCGATCCTCTCCCAGGGGCGCATGATGCACGAGGGGATCGGACAGCAGAGGCACATCCAGGGCCAGATCAAGCGCCCCCGTAGCAAGGGCCTGCACCAGGTCTCGCCGAGGCACGGAGAAGCTTTCCAGGGTCACCCCCGGAGCCTCGTCCCGGAGCAGCTGCACCAGCCGAGGTAAGAGCCGAGCTTCGTTTAAATCGCTCATGCTGATGCGAAAGCGCAGGGTCGCGCCCGCGGGCTCGAAGGGCTGGGCAGCGCTCAAGGGATTCTCAAGGAGACGGAGGGCTTGCCGAGCGGGACCGATGAGATCCTTGGCCAAGGCCGTGGGTACCATGCCATGAGCCGAGCGCAAAAAAAGCGGATCCCCGAAGACGTCCCGAAGCCGCGCAAGGGCGTGAGAGGTGGCGGGCTGGGAAAGACCCAGGCGCCGGCCAGCCTTCGTCAGGCTGCCCTCGGCGTAGATGGCATCGAGCACGCGATAGAGGTTGAGATCCATGCGGGCGCCGCCGCGAGCCGAAGGGGGTGCTTGCATGGGGCGCTCCTGTCACGCAATTGCCATAGAGGGGCCTTGCCCCCCCTTGCTATTATGACGATCTCACTGAGGCGGGCCTATGGCTATGACGGAAACTGCACCCCTAAGCACAATCGCCCCCGAGCCAACTCCGGCCCCGGCAAACGCCGGCCCGCTCCTCTCCTTTACCTATGCCCGGCGTCACGGCGTATTGCTGGTGCTGGACGGGCAGGGTGCCACGCAAGGCTACTTCCGCCCCTCGGCCCAGGCGCCGGCGATCGCCGAGGCCCAGCGCCGTGCGCCCGGCCCCATCAGCTGGACCGGCGAGACCGAAGAGGCCTTCGAGGCGAGGCTTAGCGGCGCCTTTGAACGGGAAGGCTCCGCAGCTCGGCAGATGGTGGAAGATCTCGGCGATGCCTTCGATCTGGCAGCGCTCGCAGAGGAGGTCCGGGAAACGGAAGATCTCCTCGCTCAAGAGAATGAAGCTCCGATTATTCGCCTCCTGAACGCCATCCTCTCGGAAGCCATCCGGGAAGACGCCTCGGACATCCACCTAGAAACCTTCGATCACATACTGGCCGTGCGCTTCCGCATCGATGGGGTACTTCGGGAAATCGTTCGCCCCAAGCGGGCCCTGGCGCCCCTGCTCGTTTCTCGCTTGAAGGTCATGGCCAAGCTCGATATTGCGGAGAAGCGGGTGCCTCAGGATGGGCGCATCAGCCTTCGGGTGGCGGGGCGGGAGGTCGACGTGCGCGTCTCCACCCTCCCCACGGCCAGCGGCGAACGGGTCGTGCTCCGCCTTCTGGATAAGCAGGCGGGACGCCTCGAGCTTGAAAAGCTGGGCATGGCGCCGGACGCCCTCTCGACCCTGAAAGGGGTGGTACGCCGGCCCCACGGCATCGTCCTGGTAACCGGGCCCACGGGCTCGGGAAAAACCACCACCCTCTACGCGGCGCTGAGCACCCTGGACACGCAAAGCGCCAACGTGATGACGGTGGAGGACCCCATCGAGTATCACCTTCCGGGCATCGGCCAAACCCAAGTCAACAGCAAGGCACAGATGACCTTCGCCCGAGGGCTTCGGGCTATCCTGCGCCAGGACCCGGACGTGGTGATGGTCGGGGAAATCCGCGATCTGGAAACGGCGGAGATCGCAATCCAGGCGGCTCTCACGGGGCACCTTGTGCTTTCAACCTTGCACACCAACAGCGCGCTCGGGGCCATCGCCCGCCTTCGAGATTTAGGCGTGGAGTCCTATCTTCTCTCCTCCAGCTTGAGCGCTGTGCTGGCCCAGCGTCTTGTGCGTCGGCTTTGCGGTCACTGCAAGGTGGCGGCGCCTGCGGACGCCCGCACCCGAGCGCTCCTAGGGCTCGGAGAAGATGCGCCCATGCTCTACGACGCCGTCGGCTGCGACGCCTGTTCCGGCACGGGCTACCGGGGACGCACGGGGATCTACGAACTGGTAAATATCGATAGCACCCTGTCCCAGCTGATCCATGATGACGCCCCGGCCCAGGCCCTCGCTGAGGCCTCAGCCCAGCACGGTCAAACGCTCTTCGAAGATGGAAAGCGAAAAATTCTGGCCGGGGAAACCACGCTCACGGAAGTGCTCCGCGTCACCCGGGACGACGGATGAGCGCTTTTGACTTTCGGGCTCTCGACGGGGCTGGACGAGAGCAAAAAGGCGTTTTAGAGGGGGATAGCCCTCGCCAGGTGCGCCAGCTCCTTCGGGACCGGGGCTGGGCGCCCATGGACGTATCCCCCGCGGCGGAAGGCGCCAGCCGGGGTCGCCTCTTTGAACGACGGCCTCGCCTAGCTCCCCTTGAACGTGCCCTCGTCACGCGCCACCTCGCCACGCTCCTTGCCGCGGGCCTACCCCTAGAGGAAGCCCTGGGGGCCGCCGCCGCCCAGGCCGACCAGGGCCGGGCCCAGAGCCTGCTGCTCGGGGTTCGGGGCCGGATCCTTGAAGGTCAAAGCTTTGCCCAGGCCCTCGGCGCCTACCCCGCGGCCTTCGATGATCTCTACCGCGCCACCGTGGCTGCGGGCGAACAGGCCGGGCACCTCGATCGCGTGCTCGACGCCCTGGCGCGCTTTACGGAACGGCGCCAGGAAACGGGGCAGACCTTGCAGATGGCGCTGCTCTATCCCGTGCTGCTACTCGTCCTATCCCTCGCCATTGTGCTGGGGCTCCTCACCTATGTGGTTCCCGAGCTCGTCGGGGTCTATGCAGAAACGGGGCAGGCCTTGCCCCTGCTAACGCAGGGGTTGCTGGCCCTCGCAGCCTTTCTTGAAGCCTTCGGCCTTTGGGTCCTGCTGGCCACCGTGGCCCTGGCCTTCGGGGCCTACCGGGCCTATCAGGTGCCCCCGGTGAAAGCGCGGGTGGAGCGCCTCGCGCTTACCGGTGCCCCCTGGCGCCGCCTCACCCAGGGGGTCCACGCCAGCCGCTTCGCCAGTACCCTAGCGATTTTGTCTGGGAGTGGCGTGCCGCTGCTGGAAGGGCTCCGCATTGCTACGGACGTCCTGACCAATGGCGTGCTTCGACAGCGCTTGATTGCAGCTCGGCAGGCGGTGGCCGAGGGCACGAGCCTGCACCAGGCCCTTCGGGAGGTCGGCTACTTTCCTCCGCTGATGTTGCATATGGTGGCGAGCGGAGAGGCCTCGGGGCAGCTTGAAGGCATGCTCGAGCGCGTAGCGGGGCACCTTGAGCGGGATAACGAGCGGCTCGTATCGGCCTTTTTAGAGCTCCTAAAGCCCCTCACCCTGGTCTTCATGGGTGGGCTCGTCCTTATGATCGTGCTGGCGATCCTACTGCCCATTTTGAATTTGAATCAGCTTGCGATTTAAGGAGCGCCCCATGCACCGATTTCCCCTCCGTACTCGCATTGGCTCCCTTCCCCGGGGCCGGCAACGAAAGGCCGACGGTTTCACGCTCATCGAAATCATGGTGGTGGTGGTCATCCTCGGCATCATGGCGGCGCTGGTGGTGCCGAACATCGCCGGTCGGCAGGAGCAGGCGCAGCGCACCGCCGTCGAGAGCGATCTAAACGCCCTTGCCAATGCGCTGGAGTTCTACCGTCTGGACAATTTCACCTATCCCAGCACGGAGCAGGGTCTTCAAGCGCTCGTGACCCAGCCCTCGGGCTACCCCGAAGCCCGGCGCTGGAAGAGCGGCGGCTACCTACGGCGCCTCCCCACGGACCCCTGGGGCACGCCCTACCAGTATCTGAGCAGCGGGGAGCGTTTTGAGCTCTACAGCCTGGGCGCTGACGGGCAAGAGGGGGGCGAGGGGAGCGCGGCGGATATTGCCTTCGAAACCCCCTAGCATGGCCCGGGGCTTTACCCTCATCGAGCTGCTCGTGACCGTCGCGGTTATTGGGCTGCTGGCGGGGCTCGCCATGCTCCAGGCCCGTCCCGATGACGGGCAGCAAACCCTCCAGCGGGCCGGAGAGGTCCTTAAGGGCGCCGTTCATCTCGCCCAAACCCAGGCCCTCGCCGATGGGCTCGTGCTCGCGCTGAAGATCACGGAGCAGGGCTACGAATTTCATAGCCAGCACCCGCGGGACGGGACCTGGCACCGGCTCCGGGACCGCGCCGGCCTGGCGCCCCAGCAGCTTGAGGTGGATCTCACACTCACGAGCCTCAGCCCGGAAGGGCAACCGGCCACCCCATCCCCCTGGGCAGCGCTATTTTTCCCGAGCGGGGAGGGCACGGCCCTCTGGCTTCGCTTTGAGCACAAAGCCAGCAGCCAGCAGCTGGACCTGAAGGGCGATGGCATCGCCCTGCCCGAACTCGAGGCTCCGGAATCGCAGAAACCGGCAAGCACGCGCTTTGCCGCCGTGGTGCGGGAGGGGGCGGCCCATGGCTAGGGCTCGAGGAAGGGGCTTTACCCTGGTTGAAGTCCTGGTCGCTCTTGCGGTGTTCGCCCTGGCCATGCTGACCCTGCAGGGGCGCCTTGGGGACCGCGCCATGGTTCAGGGCCAGGCGGAGACACGCATCCTCGCAACCTATCTCGCGAGCAATACGCTGGAGCGCTGGGGCCTGGACTTTGAGGAGGGGGCAAGCCCGGGACGACGACAGGGAGAAGCGCTCTTTGCCGGGCGTCGCTGGAGACTAGAGGCAGAAACGAAACCCACGGATCTCCCCGGACTCTTCTCCGTCGAACTTCGGGTTTGGCCCGCTGGGGACCAAGGATCCCCCGCCGCCAGCCTGTCCTCGTCCTGGCTGGCCCCGCCATGATCCACCGGACCGCTCACCGCCGGCACCAAGGCTTCACCCTCATGGAGGTGCTGGTGGCCCTCGCCATCTTCGCGATTATTGGCGCCGCTTCGGCGCGGCTCCTGCGCGATGCGGTCACCCAAAGCCAGAGCTTGGGCACCCGGGAGGCGGCCCTGGGCGCTCTGGTGCGAACCCTATTCCGCTTTGAACAGGATGTTCAGCAGTGGGTACAGCGACCCGTGCGCGATCGCTATGGCGACCCCCTCCCGGCCTTCGCGCTGTCCGCCGGCGAGCTCATCCTCACCCGTGCAGGACGCCGGGGCGAGCAGGGACTAAGCGAGGACGCCCCGGCGCGCGGGGAGCTCCAGCGCGTCGCCTGGCGCCTGGAGAAGGGCGAGCTCATCCGGCGCTATTGGCCCGTGCTCGATCAGCTGCCCGAAACCGAAGCCCGGGAGGTGAGCTTCGGTCTTGAACTTACGGGCCTCAGCTGCGAGATCCTCGCGAGCGACGGCCAACGCTACCCTGAATGGCCCCTCGATCCTCAGATGCTAGCCTCCCGGGCGGAGAATGGGCTAGAGCCCGAGGCCAGGGGCCTGCAGTGTGCCTTTGAATCGGAGATCTGGGGGCCGACCCTGAGTCGCTTCTGGCGCCTCCCGGAGGGCTTCCCGGAACTGACGAACGCCAACGCGGCCACCGCTAATCCGGCGCCCACGGGACCGGTAAGCGTGGAACCCCAGGCGACGAGGCGCCGACGATGAGCCGGGCAGCGCATAGGCATCCACCCTCACGGCGGACCCGGGGCGTTGCCCTGCTCACCATGCTGCTGGTGACGGCCCTGGTTGCGCTGCTGGCAACGACCCTTCTGACCCAGCAAGCCCGGCTTCTGTCCCTGGCCGGGCAGGTGGATCGCTACAGCACCCGGAAGGCCCTGGTCCTCGGCGAGGAGGCGCGCTTTCGCGCCGAGCTCCGCGCTGACCTGGCCGCCTCCGAAGCTGTGGATGGGGTGATGGATGGGTGGCGGACAGCGCAGGAGCGGACGCAGGGACCCGGAACCCTTTACCGACGCAGTCGGGCTCTGGACGCCCTGATCAACGTTAACAACCTCACTTCGCCGGCGGCCCTAGAGCGCTTTGGGCGTCTCCTCAGCCAGCTTGAACTCGATCCCCAGCTGGCATCCCAGGTCGCGGATTGGGTGGATAGCGATGAGACCCCGCGGGCGGGGGGCGCGGAAGATGGTTACTACTGGGATCAAACGCCGCCGCGGCGCGCAGGAAATACCCCCTTCCCCACGGAGACGGAAATCCCCGAGGGTACGCGCTTAACCCGAACCCAGTGGCTTCGGCTCCGGCCCTTTGTGGCCGCCTTGCCCCCCGCTTTCGAGCGGATCAACGTCAACCTGGCGCCGCCGGAAGTGCTCGCGACCCTAGCGCCAGGGCTGGACCCTAAGCAAGTGTGGCCCCTGGCCCAGCCCAGCCCCCCCTGGCCCGACGTTGGGGCAGTGCTTGGCAGCCAGGCGGCCTTCGCCCCGGAGGAGGGTGTCCTCGCCACCCGGAGCCTCTTTTTTGAATCCCTAATTCTGGTGGAAGCCTTCGACGGGGCCTTTACGTTACGCTCCACGCTCTACCGGGATCCCAATACGGGGCACGTGAAGGTCATGAGCCGAGATTTTTCCCAGAGCTTTGCTAGCTGGCCATCCCCCTCAAAGGATAAGGAGCGCTAACGCCATGGGCCCGGACCATCTTTTCCTCCTAGGCGCCCTTGGGGCTATCCAATGGCAGCTCACCTTTCGCCAGGGGACAACGGAAGCTACGGAAACGGGGCTGGGGCTCGAAGCTCTACAAGTGCGCCTGGGTGGATTGACCCCTGCCCGCATCGACTGGGCCCTCGACCCGTCCCAGGCCCTTCGATTGAACCTTCCGGTGCCCGGGAAGCGCGCGAGCGTGCAGCGGCGCGCGGCCCCCTTCCTCCTGGAGGAATACCTAACGGAACCCCTCGAAACCCTCCACGTGGCCCTCGCGGAGCGGGGTGAAGGCGGAAATCTGGGCATTCTCGCCCTAGGGAAGGCACCCTTCGCGGAGGATCTGGCCCAGCTCGAAGCCCGGGGCCTGGCACCCGACGGGGTCTATGCGCTCTGTGACCTCCTTGCCGACCAAAGCCAGCCGGTGCTCTGGCTCACCGGGGAGGCGGAGGGGCTATGGCTCGATCCTCGAGAGGGTCGCCAGCTCGCGCTCACCCCGGCCCTGCTCACGGGCCTAGGCGAAGCCCTCGGCACCGGGGCCACGCTCACCGTCGTCGGCCCGAATCCTGAGCTTCCCCTGGCCTGGCAGGCCGCCCTGGAAGGGCAAGCTTATGGTGCGCGCTCCTACCACCCGGGAATACTCCCCACCCTTTCTCCCCAAGCTCCGGGGCCAAAGAGCCCCGCAGCGCTCCAAGGGCCCTTCCCGGCCCGGGTTCGCCCCCGAGAGGGCCTGGGCCCCTGGCGCGCCCCGAGCCGCCTCGCCGCGGCCCTCGCGGTGGTTCTTCTTGGCGGAACGCTGGGGGAGGGGCTTTGGCTTCAGCACCAGGCCGAGGCCCAGCGCGCAGCGCTGGAAGCGCGCTTTGCCACCCTCTGGCCCGAACGGGCCGGGCGCAGCCCCAATCCTCGCCGGGAGCTGTCCTTACTGCTCGGAGGCGACGGGAGCTCGGGGGCCGGCCTGCTTCCAACCCTAGATGCGCTGGCCGGGGCCATGAGCGACGAACATCGCATCAATCAGCTTCGCTACCAGGGAGACCGGGGCACCTTGGCGGTGGAGCTCACGACGGCAAGCCTCGGCTCGCTGCAAACCCTTCAGCAGCGACTGCAGAGCGAGGGAGGCCTTGGCGTTGCCATGGAAAATGCCACGCAGGATCAGTCGGGCGTGCGCGCGCGCTTAACGCTCCAGGGGAGGCCCTAAGATGAGTTCGCCCTTCCTCAAATTGACCGCACCCTTCGCGAAGGGGCAGCAGTGGTTCCAGCAGCAAAGCCCTAGCGACCAGCAGCGCCTGCGCTGGCTCGCGGGTTTTCTTGCTCTGGTGTTCCTCTGGGTGGGGGTGGTGAATCCCGTGCTCAGCTTCCGAGATCGGGCCGTCGGAGCCCTCACTCAGGCCCAAAATGATTTGACCTGGCTCAACAGCAACTACGGAGCGCTGTCTGCGGCGCTGGCCCAGCGCAAGCAGGCGACGCCCCAGGGCGATGGGGCCCTCGACGCCGTCGCCGCCTCGGCCCAAGCCCATGGCCTAACCCTTAATCGCTTTTCTCCGGAGGGCGGGGGCCGGC
>Ga0255776_10006201_pt1 | contig 12247 bp, 7 predicted proteins | sample 071ome_19_FD_179974 | JGI IMG/M metagenome (GOLD analysis project Ga0255776, IMG submission 179974) | Coastal salt marsh microbial communities from the Groves Creek Marsh, Skidaway Island, Georgia - 071413AT metaG (version 2) | ecosystem: Environmental > Aquatic > Marine > Intertidal zone > Salt...
AAAATGGTCTGCTACGCATCTGTTGCAATTGCGCTTGTTGGCTTCCTCGTTTGGGCGCACCACATGCTTGTTGCTGGGATTTCTGACACTTCCGCTATTTACTTCTCAGTAATTACCTTCGGTGTTGCAATACCTACGGCGATTAAGGTCTTTAACTGGGTGAGCACGATGTATAAGGGATCCATCTCTTTTGATACCCCGATGTTATATGCGATGGGGTTTGTCTTCTTGTTCATGATAGCAGGGACAACAGGAATCTACCTCGCCACTCTCGCCGTTGATGTGTTCTATCACGATACTTATTTTGTTGTCGCGCACTTTCACTATACGATACAGGGTGGAGCTGTAATTGGACTCATTGCAGCGCTTCACTTCTGGTTCCCGAAAATGACAGGGAAGATGTATAATGAGCCACTAGCGAAGATCGCTTTTGTTCTCGTGTTCGTTGGTTTTAACCTCACCTTTCTTCCTCAATTTGTTCTTGGGATGGAAGGGATGCCACGCAGATACTTCGATTACCTTCCCGAATTTGAAGGTCTTCACCGACTCTCTTCCTATGGTGCTGTTGTAAATGGGTTTGGATATACATTCGCTCTTTTAAACCTGTTAGGTGCTTGGATATTTAGTAAGAAGCAAGCCCCTGCTAATCCATACAATTCGCTCTCGCTTGAGTGGAACACTCAGTCGCCACCGATTCATGAAAACTTTGAAGAGACGCCTTCCGTCACAGATTATCCTTACGCTTACGGAACGCCAGTCGAGGGTGGGGGGCATTAAGATAAGAGTTGAGCGAATGCTCTGACGAAAATTTCAGAATGAAGGGATAGGAGACCATGACATCAGTAGCACAAACAATTCCAGGGGAACCGCCACATCCCCATCACTGGACGCCAACAAATGCGTATCACGGGGCAAAGCTCGGAATGTGGCTGTTCCTTGCAACCGAGATATTGCTTTTTAGTGTTTTATTTACCGCGTTTGCCCTGTATCGATGGGCCTATTTGGGCGAGTTTCATGATGCGAGTCTGAATCTTGATTGGAAGCTTGGCGCGCTCAATACGGCGGTACTGATCCTCAGCAGCTTCACGGCCGCACTTGCTGTAGACGCTGCTCAGCGAGGGAATAACAAGCGTGTAAAGCATCTCTTACTCTTCACCGTTATGTGTGGAGGGATTTTTCTTGTTGTGAAGTATTTTGAATATAGCCACAAGTATCACATTGGGCTTTTTCCTGGAGTTGAGTGTCCAGTAGTCGAAGCTGGAGCTTTACATGGCAGTGAAGGTCACGGCGGCGGAGCAGATGTTGCGGAAGGGGGACATCACCTTGAATACTGTTGGCCAAAAGATACTTCTGGACTCTCGGAGGGACAGCGGGAGATGTTGGTGAGCTCGAAATATAAAATGTATTTTGGACTCTACTACTGCATGACAGGTCTTCATGCGCTTCACGTTATTATTGGTATGCTACTCCTGTCATGGGTATGCTTCCATGCCAGCAGAAATCGATTCTCTGAAAAATACTATACCCCGGTCGAGCTGGGAGCCTTGTACTGGCACCTCGTTGACCTCATCTGGATTTATCTGTTTCCGCTTCTATATCTCGTTGACTAAGAAGCCCGTTGATAAGAGGAGTTTAGAGTTATGAGTAGTCATTCCCACGAAGATCACCACGGCGAGCTCGGACACATTGTCCCGTTTGCTATTTACCGCAATGTTTTAATTGGACTTCTTGTTCTAACGGTAATAACCGTCTGGGTTGCTAAAGCTCCGAGTATGGACTTTGGGAACCTGAACATAGCAATAGCGATGGTGATAGCATCCGTAAAAGCTTCAATCGTTGCGCTTTATTTTATGCACCTGAAGTTTGAAGACAAGACAACTTGGCTCTATGCCTTTTTCCCCATCATGCTTCTTGTCCTGATGATGGGGCTAATTTTCCTCGACAATCCATTTCGTCGAGCGGATCAACCAGTAGAAGTGAACGATCCGTTGGCCGAGCAGCTCCAGCAAATTTAGGAGAGTCATGACTGGAGGCCCGTCGTCGCATAACATGCCGATACAGTGCGACGTGTTGTTAGTTGGTGCGGGGCCTATCGGAATTGAATGTGCAATTGCGCTTAAGGAAGCTGCTGTAGACTTTTATCATGTAGAAAGGGGCAGTCTAGCTGCAACTATCGAATGGTATGCACCAGGGACGACATTCTTTTCTTCCTCGGATCGGATCGCTCTGGCCGGCGTTCCCCTGTATACGGCAAATCAGGCAAAAGCAACTCGCGAGGAGTACCTACTCTACTTGCGATCACTCGTGACGCAGTTTCAACTGAGGATCAATCTTCAGACGGAAGTTCTTAGGGTTGAAAGAAGTGGTAGCTTCTTTGAGGCACTAGTCCGATCGGCAGGAGTAGAGCGCATAGTTAAGGCAAAGAAAATAATCTTAGCAATTGGAGACATGCACCATCCTCGACTCCTGAATGTTCCAGGGGAGGTACTGCCGCATGTGAGTCACTATCTGGAGGAGCCGCATTCGTACTTCCACCAAGAGGTTGTGATCGTTGGAGGGAAGAATAGCGCCATTGAAGCAGCCATTCGCCTTGAGCGAGTTGGTGCGCATGTGACTCTCGTATATCGAGGAAAAGAGTTTGATCAAAAGCGAATTAAGTATTGGCTCTATCCCGAGCTGTTATATTTGATTCGACAGAAGAAGATTACAGTCTATCTCGAGACTCATCTCCAAGAGATTTACCCAGAAGACGTTGTGCTTCATTCGTCTGTAGCCCGAGAAGGACAAGGTGAGGTCTTTCGCCAGAGGGCGGAGCGAGTGCTTTTATTAACGGGATATGAGCAGGAGAAAGGTCTGTTTGAATCCTTAGGGTTGACCGTGGAAGGAGAAGAGAAAAGACCAGTGCTCAATCAGAAAACCATGGAGTCATCTATTGCCGATGTGTTTGTAATTGGAACCGCTATTGCTGGGACACAGACCGGAGGTGTTAAGGAGTTTATCGAGACAAGTCATGTTCATGTTGAGCGAGTAGTACAAGCAATCAGTGGTCAAAAGCCGCTGTATTCTGGGCGGGATATCGATCCAGAGTTTCTGGAGAATTAATGCGCGAACCACCGGTGCTTACCCTTTCTCATGAGCATTTGCGAGATTCTGAAAGCTCGGAGTGGATTGACGTTAATGGACTTGGTGGATATGCAAGTAGCACCGTATCGGGAGAAAACACGAGACGGTACCACGGACTCTTCGTCGCTTCGAGCACGGATTCGCTTGCACGCCATGTGCTCTTGAGTCGGCTAGATGAGACGTTTGTTTTCGAAGATGGCGAACGAATTGAGCTCGGAGTTCGAAGGTATCGAGATGTGATACTGCCTGATGGAAGTCGATATCTAGAGAGCTTTTCGCAAGGGCTCTGTCCTCAAATTGAGTGGAGTCTAAGCAATAAATCCTCAGCTCGCATAGGACGAGTAGAAAAATCACTCATGATGTTAGAGGGTGAAAATACTCTTTTAATTCGATATCGCTTAAAAGGCCTCGCGTTTCCGGGAGAGCTTCTTCTTGAGCCATTTGTAGCAAATCGCTTTTTTCATGAGACAAGAAACAGCTCGGCAGTATCTCGTCCTACGTATCGTAGGGAAGGTGAGTCCGTGTTTATCTCCGATGATACGGGCGTGCACACATTTGCATTATCAGTACCAGGTGCAGCTTTTCGATCAGAGCCTGATTGGTTTTACCGCCTATACTATGAGCAAGAAGATAAACGCGGACATGAAGCTGAGGAGGACCTTTTTCGTCCTGGTGTCTTTGCGCTTCCAGTTCGGGAGAATGAGACGATCTTTCTTGCCGTATCAGCAGAACCTGGATGCCGTGAGATCGGTAGAGATGAAATTATGCAGCTTTGGGCAGATGAGGAGGCAAGGCGAAGAGATCGCTCTACGGCTCTTGCCGTGCGGAGCAGTTCTTCCTTAGAGTTTTATTTGTCTCAAGCGGCACAAAGCTTTCTCATCAGACGCCGTGAGTCCCATGAGCATCCTGAAAGTCAATATTCGCTTATAGCGGGATATCACTGGTTTGGAGACTGGGGAAGAGATGCGCTTATCTCCCTTCCCGGTGTTCTTCTTGCCACGGAATCTTTCGAAGTTATAAAAGAGATCCTTCATACCTTTTCAGTCTACGTAAAAGAGGGGCTAGTGCCGAATCGGTTCTCCGACAGTGATGGCGAAGCTGAGTATAACTCCGTTGATGCTTCCCTGTGGTTTGTCGTGAATGGCTTTTATCTCTTGGAGCAGGTCTTTGAGAAAGAACAAGCATTCATTACCGAAGTCTTTCTACCGACTGCAAGAAAGATTATAGAGGCGTTCAGTAGAGGAACACATTTCCATATACATGCGTGTGTAGATGGTCTTATTGCAGCTGGAGCTGGAGAGGAGCAAGTCACCTGGATGGATGCTCGTGTAGATGGCCGTGCCATTACTCCTCGTCATGGGAAGCCAGTTGAGGTTAATGCTTTATGGATCAATGCATTGTGGTGTTTCTCTGAAGTGCTGAGAAAGCTAGGTCAAGGAGAGGAAGCGGATGCACTAAGAGAGAGGGCGTTTCATCTTGTAAGTGTTTATCAATCGGTATTCTGGAATGAAGATGAAGGCGGACTCTTTGACGTTGTCTCTGAGGAGGGCGAGCAGGATCCAGCAATTCGGCCAAATCAAATCTTCTCCATTGCACTACCGCTTCCTCTTTTGCCTGATGATAAAGCGAAGAGTGTACTTCGACTCGTTGAACGAGAGCTTGTTACGCCAGTTGGATTAAGGACTCTTTCAAGAAGTGGGCTGGACTACTGCGGGCGGTATGAAGGAGACGTGCCGAGCCGCGATCATGCGTATCACCAGGGCACTGTCTGGCCATGGCTCCTAGGAGCATACGCACGTGCCGTTGTGCGATACGGAACGGATGACATGATTCAAAGAGCGATTGCCGTAGTCTTTGGATTTGAAGAGCAGGTAAAAAAATATGGTATCGGAACGATTGGTGAGATTTTTGATGGAGACTCTCCGCATCGTCCTAGGGGATGCATATCGCAACTTTGGTCTGTATCAGAGCTGCTCAGTGCGCTAACGATACTAAAAAAGAGTCAGGGAAATTAAGACGAAAAAAAAGGGCGAGCAGCCAGGATGCCGTCCGCCCTTTTTATGGGTGCTTTTTACCTTTTAGTGGCAGGCACATGCCGCTGAGGAATCAATCCCTCTTAAGCGATCCATTCCGTCAAGAAAGCCCCAGAGAGCCTTTGTCGCTTTTTCTGCTGCGCGAAGTGCTTTTTCTCTGTCCTCTTCCGAGAGTTGATCAACAAGCGCTCGAGTCGCCTCGCTATGAAGAATATCAACCTCTCCATGGAGTCGGAAATACTCAATGGTCTCAGTGTCTTTTACTCCATAGAACTCATTCAACCCTTTAATCTTCGTTTCACAAATTTCAGGTATCTGTTGTTCATAGACATAAAGAGCTACCAATCCTTCGATATATGAAGAGCGGGCAAGATCGAAAAAAGTCTCGATAAGATTTCGAGTCTCTGGATTGAGTTCTTCTGCAAGGGTTTCATCAATATCTGCTCCCATTCCTTGAGCGAAGTCCATCCATAGCTTTGGATGATTATTCTCTCCGTACTCTTCATCGTGTAAGTTCTCCATGAGCACTTGTCGTGATGGGAGTTCTTCGCAGAGTGAGTGAGTTGCGCTGATATATCGAGGAAAGGCGTTCACGTGATGAAAGTACTGCTTCGCATAAACTTTGAGAATATCGCGATCGAGTTCTCCAGCTTCCCAAGCCTGATAAAAGGGATGGGAGAGGAGCCTATTCTGCTTGGTTGCCTCTAGGATTTCTTGGCTTAGTGACAGTGACATGTGTGCATTCCTCCAAATCTCGAATTTCAGAAGTCTGTTCTCGTGAGCCCTATGATCAAAAGACCAGCGACAAGACTAACTATCTGAAATAGTGTTGTTTTTTCTAGCAGGTCCCAGTATGACTATCCCGCACAAGAACGGCAAGGGTTATTACGGAGAAGGGCCCCAGAGCATAAAAAATGGGTAATCCCAACAAATGTAGAGGATTTTGCTAGAATTGAGAGCATACCTATTAAGGGGAGCGTCTAAACTGGCGTTTTTAGGAGGGGAGCACCTACGTTAAAAAGCCTCCGCTGGAGCAACACAAAAAATGGCATCAAATCTAAAGACCTGTTCGATATTTCTTGCTCGAGAGGTGATCTCTGACGGCGAGGGGCATTGGATGGCAGTAGGGAAGGTTCGAAAGTCTTCGCAGATGAACGAAACCCTTGCGATGCTCTGGGAGCAGCTACTCGGAGGATTTGCTTTAGAGGTCTACTCCCATAATCAGCATATTGAGCTCTGCTTCACGGCCTCAGAGGAGCAGATCTCAGCCATTAGTTCTGCTCTCTATACCATGATTCCAACAGCATCTATCGTTGAACGCGATGATTTTCTTAACGGAGTTATGGAGCATGATATTGTTGTTACAGAGGAATACGGCATCGTTGAGCCGCGATATCCGATACTCCCTTTTATTACCTACGACGACAATCAGCATGATGCAGCTGGACCATATCTGAATATATTATCAGTGCTTCCCCCGGGCTACAAAGTCATTGTTCAATTTGTCGCGCGTTCATTACCTGAGACCTCTATGCAGGCTATGAGATATAAGTGGCAAGCATGGTCGTGGCTCTCAAGCTATCCCTTTAGGCCGCTTTACTGGTTTAAGCCGGGAGTTGCAAAAAAGTTCAAGACGAAATATCCAGGGAAAATAATTAGTCTGATGTTTCAGATGAGCATCAGGACTTCAGTCGTTGTTTCTGCTTCCCACGATATATCATCCGAAGAACGAAAAGCACTTGAATCAAAAGCGAAGGCTTGCCTTAACAGTGTTTCCACTGGGCTAAAGTTTATAAATTATTCAGACATGGGTCGCTTGAAGGTTCGCTCCAGAAAGTTCGGCAAGGAAGCGCTATCGCCCGTTATAAAAAGACAGCTTTTAAAGCCCTTCCTTATGACGAGCCAAGAACTTGCTACTCTTTGGCATCCCGTCTTTGTAGATAAGCATATGAACATAGCGCAGGTGCTTGCGAGTAGGGGAAATCCACCAGCTGCGCTTTTTGCAGGCAATCGCCAGCCATCCGAGATTTCTCTCTTTGGTAGAACGAACTTCAGACAGGGGCAGGAAATCTTTGGTATCCGACGTGAGGATCGAAAGAGCCATCTCCATATTCTCGGCAAGTCTGGTGCGGGCAAATCAAAACTTATCGAGCTGCTTGTTCAGTCTGATATGCAGCATGGATGCGGATTAGCACTACTGGATTGTCACGGTGATCTTGTAGATGACGTCTTACAGATTGTTCCCGAGCATCGGATAAAAGATATAGCTATTTTTGATGTTTCTGATTATCAATTTCCTCCCTGTTTTAATCCATTTGAGAATGTTTACACCTCAGAGCGACAATTTGTTGCAAGAGAGCTGGTTGATATGTTTAAGAAGGTGGAGGCTCTCTCGCTGTCTGAAGCTGCAGAGCGTCTGTTACAGAATTGTGTCCTGACGTTGTTGGAAACTCCCAAGACGACACTCTATTCTCTATTTGAAATGTTAGGGGATCGGACAATACGAAACGCATTCGTGGAGCAGCTTCCAGCTGGGCCACTCCTTGAATATTGGTCGAAACAAGAGGCGCTTATTGACGAGCTGCTTGAACACGCGGATATTTTTCGTGTAAAGAAGATTTTGTCTCGCTTATTATCTACGAATCTCGTTGGCTGCATTCTTGCTCAACAGGAGAATAAGTTTGATCTCGTGCGTATGATGGATGAGCGAAAAATTATACTCATGAAAGTTCCCAAGAAGAACTTAGGAAGACAGAATACTGTTCTTTTAGGCACTCTTCTGCTTACTTCGTTACGGTTAGCGGCAGCAACGCGAGCACATCGAGATGGGAACATGTTGCCTTTCTATATTTATATTGATGAATTTCAGAACTTCGCGACTGATAGCTTTGCCAAATCTCTTACTGATGCGGCAAAACAAGGAGTGAGCTACACGATTGCCCACCAAATGCTCAAGCAGCTTCCAGAAGGTGTCAAAGACGTTTTGATGTCTAAGGTGGGTAACGTCATCTCATTTCAAATTGGAAGTGAGGATGCACATGCTATTGAGTCACGATTTTCTCCACCGTTTGATCATCTTGGGTTGATGAATTTGAACTTAAGGAACTTTTACATTCGGATGATGCTTGACGGTGCGCCTCAAGATGCTTTTTCGGGCAGAACTATCGATATCGCGATGCCAAAGGAAAACTTTGTGACCGAATGTATTGAGCAATCAAGACGACAGTATTCCAAGGATCGAGTAGAAATCCTTGCTGATTTTGAGCAGCAAAATCAAAAAAGAAGCAGTGACAGGCAAGTCGCGAGCGTCCTAGAGGGAGGATCGTGATGGATCCAGATTTTGGCATCTACTGCTATCGATTTGCACATGAAGACACCTCAGTGGCGGATATTCTTTATGATGCGACGTGGTCAATGACTCAATCGCATAAGTTTCATGAGTTATTATTAGGGTGGCATGCAGCAAAGATTGGCCGTTTTTCTCTCGAGCTCTATCAGGAAAATCAGACAATCTCATTTCTCTTTGGCGCCCGCTCGGCAGATGCAGAAGCCATGGCTGGAATGATGTACTTAAATCACCCAACCGCTGATATTATACAAGTCCCCGACCCACTGGATTCCGTGTCTCAGAATGCCCTTATCGGGGTGGGTGATGTTTCTTATCTCCGTTCCGATATTAATCCAAGCAACAATTATAAAGTCACCCTTTGTGGTGCTATGGATCCGATTTTAAGAGCAATTGCAGAGCAGCCAGCACACTACAAGATTATGACGCAAGTTGTTCTAGAACCGATTTCATCCAATCTGATTTTTCATAGTCAAATGTGGTGTCGAAGGGTCTTTGACCGCATGATACACATCTTTCGGCCGAAATTTTGGTTTCGTGACAAGGAGACGAGAGAGAAGCAACTCGAGATGATTCTTGATAAAGCGGTTGGAAAATGGCTTGCAGCAAATATTCGAATATTAGTGGTTGATGAGCGAGAGGAGAGTCTGCAGCGAAAAAAGGCCGCTGAGCAGGAAATAGTTTCGGCCATAAAAAATATCGCAGCAGGATACGCACTACAAAACCATGGCGATTGGAATTTATATGGCTTACACCGAGTAAGGTTTGGTGAACGTGCATTTGTGCCACTCCGTGAGAGACGCCTTGCTCGTGGAAAAAGACCAGCTATGTGCATGTATACCCGTGAAATTCCCGGTATGTGGCAATTGCCAGGTGTGGGAAACTTAAATTTTCGAATGATTCTCGCGAGACATGCGAGCCCTCCGAGAGACCTGCCAGTGACTACTGAGCGAGTAGACGTTAGTAGGGTAGGGCGGACAATCTATCGAAGCCAGACGATTCCGTTTGGAATACAGCGAGAGGATCGGCAGCGACACCTGCTGATCTTAGGCAAGAGCGGAACGGGAAAATCAGGAATGTTGCGGTTATTGATCGAGGAAGATTTGCGAAGCGGGATGGGCGTGGGAGTGCTCGATCCAGAGGGCGGGTTAGTAGATCAAATCCTGGATATCATTCCGAAAGACCGAATCAATGATGTTGTGCTCTATGATCCGAGTGACATTGATTATCCCGCTAGTCTTAATCCTTTCGAGATCGTTCAAGAAGAATCTCGAATGCGAGTAGCAACTGGTCTACTAGAGATGTTTCATATTCGATTTGAAGATCAGTGGAACGATCGTATTGAGCACCTCTTGCTCTATACGACACTTGCTCTGCTCAGCACACAGTGGACTACCGTATTGTCTATTCAGAGAATGTTAGCAGATGAGAAGTATCGGTCATCAGTTTTGCCCAATATTCGAGATCGTACGGTTCGTGATTTTTGGATACATGAGTTTCCTCGATGGCAAAAAGATTGGCAGGAGGTAGCGATTGAGCCAGTACAGCGGATGATCAGCGATTTTGTAAGTGCAGAAATGATACGCAACTCACTTGGACAGCCATTCAATAAGTTCAATTTTCGGCAGATCATGGACTCGCAAAAGATTCTGCTTATGAAGATCTCTAATGAGTTGTTGGGGGATGATAATGCTTCGCTTTTGGGTGCCATGGTGATGGCACGTATTTACTATGCTGCAATGTCTCGAGCGGATATGCCTTATGAGATGCGACCAGATTTCTATCTTTATGTCGATGACTTTAATGAATTTGCAACGGCGAGCTTCGAGGAGATCCTGAGCGAGTCCAGGAAATACAGGTTGAACTTAAACCTTACTGCGCAAAGTCTTGCTCTTCTTCCAGCAGGTGTTCGGAATACTATTTTTGGAAACATTGGAAATTTTGCCGCATTTCGGGTGGGGAATGAAGACGCAGGAGCGGTTGCAAGAGAACTTGCTCCAAGAGTGTGGGAGAGCGATCTTGTTAATCTCCCGGCGCGTGAGTTTTATATGAAAATGATGGTCGGAGAGTACGCGCAAGAAGTCTTTTCAGCGCAGACTGAGGAGATTGTAATCCCGACAGAAAGCTTCCGAGAGCAGTGTCGTCAACATTCACGAAATCAGTATTGCGTTGCAAGAGATCAGGCTCATGAGATTATTAGAGGCTGGAGCAAGCACGGATGACAATTCAGTACCGACAAGGGCTAGCATCATCTAAGCTTGCTAGAGCCTTTACGGAAATATAGGTCATAGGACCAATTTTTCGCAGTTGCCCTTCTGCAAACATTATATTCGAGTAGAGTATAATTGGTTGATGATTTTGGAGGAGTTCTGGAGAGATTATAAGGTTTGTCATTCCGAACTCGTCTTCAAGAGTTATGAATACTACTCCCTTTGCGGTTCCAGGGCGTTGTCGAAAGAGAACACTACCAGCAACGCAGACCAGAGCGCCCTCAGCCATGGTGTGCAGTTCTCTTGTAGAAATACCGCCCTTTTTTGTAATGATATTTCTAAGGAATTCTATTGGATGTGCCCTCAGAGACACTCCAGTAGAGAGGTAGTCCTGAAAAGTTGCTTCTTCACGTGAGAGTCCTGGTAAAAATGGCTGCAAAGTTGAACCGCGTATCTCTTCAAAAAGAGGGGTGTCTGTTGAATGTAGTGAACGTATTTCCCAGAGCGCATCTCGCTGCGATAGTCCGAGGGATCGAAAACCATCCGCAGAAGCTATTTTTCTTAGCATCCGTCGGGATGATGCTGGAGCTATGCGACGAATTTTGTTCCACAGGTCGGATAGCGACGTAAATTTTCCATATGTGTTTACTGCTCTTGAGAAAACAATTCCGTCATTTTCTGACACTCCTTTAATCATCCGAAGGCCAAGACGAATCGTATTTCGTTGAATAGGGGAGTCCTGTTGTGGCAGTACGGAAACAGTACAGTCCCAGGAGCTATAGTTTACATCAACTGGCAGCACGCGAACTCCATGCCGCTTCGCATCATCTATAATCTGTGCAGGAGAATAAAATCCCATTGGTTGGCTGTTGAGAAGTGCAACAGCAAACTCAGCTGGATAGTAGTGCTTAATCCACGCAGAGGCATATACGAGTAGTGCAAATGAGGCAGCATGAGACTCAGGAAATCCATATTCGCTAAAGCCTCGTAGCTGCCGACAACACTGCTCAATAAATTCATTTGAATAGCCCTTGGATTGCATTCCTTGGACGATACGAGCAACGAATTGCGTGACTACCGATTCCTTACGACGCCAGGCAGCCATTGAACGACGAAACTTCTCAGCTTCTCCAGGAGTAAAATCAGCTAATTCAATGGCAAGTCGCATTGCTTGTTCTTGAAATATGGGCACGCCAAGAGTTTTTCCGAGGACGGCACGGACTCTTGAATCGGGAAATATGATCTTCTCTTTTCCTTGACGCCGACGGAGATATGGATGCACCATATTGCCTTGGATTGGACCGGGACGAACAATCGCTACTTCAATAACAAGATCATAAAAACATTGAGGACGGAGGCGAGGAAGCATGGACATCTGTGCTCGTGACTCGATCTGAAAGACGCCGATGGTATCTGCTTGTTGTATCATTGTGTAAACGTCTCGGTCTTCTCTGGGGAGAGAATGAAGTGCGATCTCGGACTCATTATGTGAGAGACGTTGTCGATTAATCATTTCGAATGCTTTACGAATGCAG
>Ga0255776_10006207_pt1 | contig 12239 bp, 11 predicted proteins | sample 071ome_19_FD_179974 | JGI IMG/M metagenome (GOLD analysis project Ga0255776, IMG submission 179974) | Coastal salt marsh microbial communities from the Groves Creek Marsh, Skidaway Island, Georgia - 071413AT metaG (version 2) | ecosystem: Environmental > Aquatic > Marine > Intertidal zone >...
TCGTCGTCGTCCATGATGATCGATCCATCCATCCATCCGAGTCAGAGTCGTCGCTCGCGCCCCGGGTCGGTTACACACACGCATAACATTGAAAAAACACCCATCAATCTATAAGTGGACCGATGTCTGTGACCCTGGACACGTGAATCGACGGTTCATGAATCGTCGTTGTCTCCCAAGTGGTAGAACGAGCGGGTCGGGCGGTCGGGTCGATCGAAACGGCGCGCGAGAGAGAGAGCGCGCGAGCGCGAGAGAGAGAGACAGACCCGATGGATGATGAGACGAAAATACATGGGTGTGTTGTGGATTAATAAACAAAACAGAAGCCTACGGAGGAAGGGAACGAACGCGGCTACCCGCCCGCCCGCCGCCGAGCGGCGTCCGAACCGCGCGTTCATAGCGCGTCGGGACACTCCGCCTTGATGCTCTCCCGCACGCTCTGGCACAAGTCGGCGGATAAACAGGATTTATCCACGCCGTCGAGTTTATCGCACATTTGCATGTCTAAGAGATCCATGATGCTGGATTCCACGTCGGCGCCGCACGCGGTCAAGCACTCGACGTCGTCCGCGGGACCGGGCGGCGTCGCCGGGTCCGCCCCCGTGACGCCGTCGTCGGTCTCCGCCGCGAGAACGGTTCCGAGCGTGGATACGTTTCCACCGCGCGAGGCGTTGATCACGGCGCCGCACGCCACGAGCGCACCGACCGCGACCGCGAGGCTGATCACTCGGAATTTTTGGTCTCTTCTTCGGTGAATCGTCTCGGTCGACGGCGTGAACGCGTCCGCGTCCTCCGCGGTGGACTCGCAGTCTCGGGGCGCGGCACCGTACGCTCGCATCGCGTCGTCGTCGTCACCCGTTCGATCGGTTTCCAGAGCTCTGTTTTTCGAGGACGATCGCAGACGCGCTCGTGAGTGCGGACACCGGCGTGTGTAACACCCTTTTTCAACGCGCGATCGCCCGCATTGTCAGACGGCCCAGCGACGGACGAACGACGCGTGCGAAACATGGATGCGTCGACGCCGTTGCTAGCGTCGTCGAGGGACAAGGCGTCTCGCGCGTCTCGCGCCTGGGTCACCGTCGGCGGTGGCGTAGGCGTCGGCGTCGTGGGATTGCTCGCGTTCGGTCGGTTGCGCGAAGGATTGGGGACAAGCGGAGAGCAATGGCGCCCGGGGGACGGTCACCCGTTGCTCGCGCCGAAACCGACGCCGAGTCAGCAACAAATGACGCGCACGTTCACGCTGCACACGCAGTGCATGGACAGAGAGACCAAACTGGGGATGGCGGAGTTCTTTTACACGGGCGCGCCCGAGGGCTACCTCGTGCGCCACAACTACGGGTCGACCTCCTTTTTCGAAAACCATGACGCGCTGCAGATGGAACGCGTCGTCTTGGACAGCGAAGAACGCGCGTGGCGCGTGACGACGAACGACGTAAACTTTGAGTATGGCTTTGCGTTTCGCAACCCGGTGACGGGGGAATGGAGAAAGGAGATTGGCTCTTACAACTCACCGCTCGCCAAGCAGCCGTGCGTTCAGATGTACGGCAAGTACTTTAACCGCGTGGCCACCCTGGAAAAGACAGCAGACATCCATTACGTCTACGGATTGTGCAATACGACGTGCCCCGAGGGCTTTGTCGAGACTCAATGGGTCGATCAGCCGCTCTCTGACGACGTGCCGGTGGGCGCGGACGAGCAAGGTCTCGATTTAGGGGAAGGCGACGATGCCCGCCTCATCACCATTCGCACTGCTTTACCGCTCAAATCTGATGGATACGGTCCTTCTGGGCGCGCCTTGGTGCAACGCGATAAACGCTTCGCGGAAACTGAGGATGTTTCTCGTTGGATTATGGCCATTGTCGATCCGTATCCAGCGAGCGAGATGAAGCTCGCAATGTTGGAGGTTGTCAAAAGCTCCACTGACCGCCTGTCAGTTCGTCAAATCGCCTCGAAACGCTATAGTTTTGGTCACACTTGCTCAAGGACGGAGTGCTCCGTCGCAAAGTACGATGTGAGCGCCATTTGGCACGATCACGATTTGAGTTCTTTCTCTTACAACTTTTGGGCGACAAAACTGCAGTATACCATCGCTCGAAAAGGTGACACAAAGGTACCGTCTTTCGAGCACGCGTTCCCCGATAGCGCGTTCATCTCAACCACAAACGTTTGGACGATGAAGAGCGCTGGCACGTGGGGCATGGATATCGACGTTCGACGCGTCGTGTTCACGTCGGCGGGCGTGTGCGGCTCCTCGTGGTCAGGACGATGTTTACGAATGGGTGCGGTTGAACGCGCGTACTTCCAGCCGCACACAGCGACTGAAGCCCACTGGATCGCCACTCTCGACGGCGGCGGTAAAGGCGCCATGGCTATGATCAAAGTGTACACCGACGCCGCCGGCAACTTGCTCGCCAAGGTTACGGCGGGTCGAGAAGGCTCTCAGTGCCCAAACCCACCGGGTGACATCAAGAAGACCGCCTGGCTTCGACAGTGGGACAAACTCCAGTGCACCATCCCTCTGCAAACGCGTTGGAACGACGCCACCGTCATGACGGTGAAGAACAGCGCGACGGATAGCAACGTCATCGGCGTCGGCGCGTTGGCCTACCTCCTCGCCCCGGAGATGACGGCGTCTCTCGCCGCCTCTTTCGACGAACCGTCGTCGCCGTCGAGATAACGGGCTCTCTCGCCGTCTCTCTCGACGCCCCGTCGGCGTCCCGTCGTCGCCGTCGACCGACCCGTTCGAGCGTTTTCCCACTCGTGTACGTCGTGTATGTGCATATATACTTCTAAAACCCCCTTGAATGCGTGTTTTAAATAACTACAATCAGGGTATGTAAATCAATGTAGAGCACCGATCGGTCGTTATCCGGTCGTCACCCGACGGGACGCGACGCTCGACGTCACACACACGCGCGCTCGACGACGACGACGACGATGATGCGGGCGGTTGTTCGAGCGGCGGCGCGACGCGCGACGGTCATGCGACCGTGCGCGGCGGCGGTGTCGCAACAGAAATCTTACTCGGTGCGTGCGCGACGCGAAACGACGAAATGATATGAAATCAATCGATGCGACGGGACGATGACTGACGAGGGGTGGTTTGTTGATTTATTTTTGATTCCCGCAGGCGGCGGTTCCGCAAGGCGCGAGCGCCGTGAGCAACGCGGACGAGTACGCGAAGATTAAGGCGACGCATCCGCACGTCAAGGTACGCGTTCAGACACGTCGCGCGCGATTCGATGACGACGATGAGGAGAAAGCGAGAGGACGCGGACGCGCGCGCGTCAGGGGGGCTGACCGGGAGCGGGAAGGACGCGTCGGACGAGCGGACGCGAGGACGAGGACGAGGGAGGAGGGATGACTGACGGTGGGAGGATGTCGACGATTTGTTTACGCGCGCAAACAGTGGCCGGAGATTATCAACGCCTCGATCGATGAGGTGGATCCGGAAGTGGCGGAGATCATCGAGCGGGAAAAGGCGAGACAGTGGAAGGGGCTCGAGCTCATTCCGTCTGAAAACTTTGTCTCCAAGTCTGTGATGGATGCCGTGGGTTCCATCATGACTAACAAGTACTCTGAGGGATACCCGGGTGCGCGTTACTACGGTGGGAACGAGTTCATCGACATGGCGGAGAGTTTGTGCCAAAAGCGCGCGCTCGAAGCGTTTGGTTTGGACCCGGAAAAGTGGGGGGTGAACGTGCAGTCGTTGTCCGGCTCTCCCGCCAACTTCCAAGTGTACACGGCGCTCTTGCAGCCGCACGATAAGATCATGGCGCTCGATCTCCCGCACGGTGGACACTTGTCGCACGGTTACCAAACGGATACGAAGAAGATTAGCGCCACGTCCATCTTTTTCACCTCTGTGCCGTACCGCCTCGACGAGTCGACGGGTCTCATCGACTACGACGCGTGCGAAAAGACGGCGGCGCTCGTCCGCCCGAAGCTCATCGTTGCGGGTGCGTCCGCCTACGCGCGACTCTACGATTACCCGCGCATGCGTGCCATTGCGGACAAGTCGAACGCCATCTTGTTGGCTGACATGGCTCACATTTCTGGTTTGGTCGCCGCCGGCGCCGTGGCGTCTCCGTTTGACTACGCCGACGTCGTCACGACCACCACGCACAAGTCCCTCCGCGGTCCGCGTGGTGCGATGATCTTCTACCGCAAGGGTCAAAAGGGTACGGATAAGAAGGGTAACCCGATCATGTACGACCTCGAGGACAAGATCAACTTTGCCGTCTTCCCGGGTCTCCAAGGGGGGCCCCACAACCACACCATCGCCGGTCTCGCCGTCGCGCTCAAGCAAGCTGCGAGCCCGGAGTTCAAGGCTTACCAAGATCAGGTGATGAAGAACATGCAAGCGTGCGCGAAGCGCCTCCAAGAACACGGCATCAAGCTCGTCTCTGGCGGTACCGACAACCACCTTGCTTTGCTCGACTTGCGCCCGAATGGCGTCGACGGCTCTCGCGTCGAGCGCGTGTTGGAATTGGCACACATTGCGTGCAACAAGAACACTGTTCCGGGTGATGTCTCCGCCATGGTTCCGGGTGGTTTGCGCATCGGTACTCCGGCGTTGACCTCCCGTGGTTTCACCGAAAAGGACTTCGAAACTGTCGCCGACTTCATCGTCAGAGGCATTAAGATTGCCCAAGACGTCAAAGCCGCGTCCAAGGGTACCAAGCTCAAGGACTTCCGCGAAGCTCTCGAGTCCCAAGAATGGCCGGAACTCACCGCGTTGACCAAGGATGTCGAGGCTCTCGCGACTCAGTTCCCGACCATTGGTTTCGAAAAGGCGTCTGGCAAGTACACTCAACAGTTGTAAACGCCACCACCGATGACGAGCCAGTGATGAGATTTCATAACCGCTCGCGAGTGTGTGCATTTTAGCGCTTCGCGCACCTCGACGTCCCTCAATACATTGTTCATTTATGTCAGCATCAGTTTCTTGAAAGTTGTAATGTACGACACAGCTTCATCGCGAATGAATATTCCGCACCTCGAATTGAACCGACTTTGGTCCATCCGCCTCGCGCATGTCAAAGCGGCGCGTTAGAGTCTAGCAAAGACTTTATTTTAGTAGTGGTAGTGTCATAAGTGGTGATGAATGATTGTGATGTTTTATTCTTCAATACTATGTTCATCGCATGCGTTGCTTTTTGTCTTGTCTCTCCTCTCCCCCGTGCTAAAATTTTTCAACTTAAATGTATTGCGACACCCATCTGAACCCTTCGGCGTAGCCCATGCGACGCACGACGGAGCACATGAAGACTTCGATCGGGCGCATGTTCGTGTTCTCTAAGTTCACCTTCCCCTTACCAGTGGTGTAATTGGTCAATCCCAAGCAGTGACGCAACTCTTCCTCGCTCGCCGCGTGCGGAATGTCAATCTTGTTCCCCAAAATCAAAAACGGCACGTTTCCGAGAGAGTCGTCGCCAAGCAAAGAATCGAGTTCCTTCTTACTCTCCATGAATCTCTCCTTATCGACCGCATCGACGAGGAAAACGATCGCGTCCACCTTGGCGTAGTAATCCTTCCACACGCGACGCGCGACTTCGTGCCCACCCAAATCAAACGCCTATACGCGCGATCGACGAGACAAACGTTCAACCGTCAGTACAACTAAACACCTCCGTGCCCACACCCGGCTCCTCCTCCGAGTTTGACACCACGAGCGCGTGTCATTCATTCGCCATCGACGCGTCGTCTCGTTCCCGTCGTTCACTAGTTTCCATCGCGTTCCGTCGCTCTCACCTTGAATCTGATCTGCCCAATGGACAACTCCTCGCTCGTCGGGTACTGCGTCGGCTGATGCTGCGCCAATCGCTCATCCTTGAGCATGTGCATCAGCGTCGTTTTTCCCGCGTTATCCAAACCCTATCATTCGTCGCATCACACCGTCGCGTCAGTCGTCACCGGTCGATACGCGCGCGCCCACCGCCTCGAGCCCGCGGAACCACATTCGCGAGCGGAAATCAGCCGAGTCCCAATCCGGTTCTCCTTCGTCGTCGTCGTCGTCGCCCGATTCGTCGCGTCATCCATCGCGACCCGTCGTACCAGGAATAAAATTTTCGCATTCTTCTGCCACAACCCGAGCGAGGCGAGGACGTCGTAGAACCAATCGAGGAAGAACACCATGGCGCGGGAACGTCGTCGCGCTCTGGCGACGCGCGCCAGCGTCTCGGGCTTCCTCAAACGGACGCGTACGTCCCTCTAATCGGCGTTAAAAAGCCTTCAATGCGGGTTTAAAGATCGTATCAAGTTACGTAAGTCGCCATCAAGACCCCATAGTTTAAGCTCCGAACCGGTTTTCGGGCCCCGGTCCGCCGCGGGTGCGTCTTCAGACTGCCGAACGAATGCGCGGCGTGGGCGCGACGACGACGACGACGACGACGACGACGACGACGACGACGAGACGCGTCGTCGCGCGAAACCACCTACGCGACCGCCGACGCGGCGCGAAGGATCGGTTCCGAAACGCGTCGAGGGCATCGGGTGAAGACGATGCGGCGTTGTTTGGGATAACGACCTCGAGCGCGGACGATGACGACGATGCCGTCGTCGTCGTCGTCGTTCCCGGGTTTTTATCGGGGGCGGAGGCGTATGAAGGGATGCGAGACGCGCTCGAACGCGAGCTGCGCGCGAAAGCGAAGGCGGGTTCGGTGGTGAAGGTGTTCGTGGCGCCGACGCGCGCGTCGGATTGGTATCCGACGCTCGGCGGGAAAGATTTTTCACGGATTGTCGATGGGATCGATGCGTGCGTCCAGCGCGCGTCGGCGTTCGCGGCGAGAGATGGAAAAGTCGTGATCGTCGGTCACAGCGCGGGGGGCTGGTTGGCGCGGCTTTGGATGGGAGGCGAGGCGTATTGCGGGAAGAGATACAGCGGCGCGAAATACGTCAAGACGCTCATCACTTTGGGCACGCCACACGCATCTGCGGAGGCGTACCCGTTCGGGCGAGTGATTGAGAAACGCGTCGGTGAGGACGACGCGGCGTTGAGCGAAAACGCGCGCGGCTCGTCTCTATGTTTCACGAATTATTTGTATCCCGGAGCTCACGAAGTCGGCGTTCGATACGTCAACGTGGCCGGCGACTACATTCGCGGCGCAAACTCCTTCCCAGAGGCGCTGTGCGTTGAGCTCAAGGAGAATGCAAATAATCTGAGTTTTCTCGATAAGATTCGCCGCGCCTGGCGCGGGTACTCGTGCGGCATTTCGTACGCCGCCAACACGGGCGGTTCAGCCGCCGGCGTTGTCGGCGACGGCGTGTGCCCGATTGAAACCGCTCACAGCCTACCAGGCGCCGAGGAGGTGATCCTTCGCGCCTACCACTCGCCAAACACCAAGGGTGATCCTTGGTATGGATCCCCAGACGTCGTCGCGCAGTGGGCTCCGTACTGCGTCTAGCTCTGTAGCGTAGGTCTAGCAAGTTGAACAAGCCAAAACCATCCCAACCGTCCATACAGCCTCAGACGCCACCGCGCGCGTCGTCGAGGCAGGGAATGTCGTCTTCCCACCGCGAACTCATCGCTCGGCGGTCGACACCCTTGACCGCGTCCACCCCGACCACTCGCGCCCGCGTCGAGGTCTCGAATGACGTCGCGAGAAGCGAAGAAACACCGTCGAGATTCATGTTTCCAATCGGCACTCACGAATCGATCGCCGACGTTCGCGCACGCATCTCACGCACGATAGGCGGTGACGCCGTCGCGAGGCGCCGCGAAACGGACGTAGCTTTATCGCCGTCGATCGCGCTGAGCGTCGATGGGTACGCGCTTTTGGACGAAGACTTGGCGATGGATGTCGTACGAGACGACGACGTCGTACGCGTCGCGACTTCGCCTTTGTTTGCGAACGCCGCGCAAAACGAACGCGGTGCGATAGACGCCATCGCGCACCACGGATACGTTCGAACGCCTCTCGGTCGGGTGTTTGCGTCTCTCGCGCCAGCGGTGAGCGAAGAGGAAGAGGTGGAAGAGGAGAGACGGAACAAACCGAGTCGGAGCGCGAGGAGGAAGAGCAACAAGCGCGCGAAGAGACGAGCGGCGTTCGATACGATAGAGGATTTACAAATCGTGAGCGATGAAGAAGGAGAAGGAGGAGAACAAATGGAAGTGGGCGAGGCGGTTCGCGGAGTGACGACGACGGCGATGCAAGAACAACAACAACAGCAAAGGCTGAATGAGAAGCGAAACGCTCGGCATCGTTTGGAATACCGTCCAGAGCCGCTTCCGGATTACGACGCGAAACCGAAACGCACCCCCGAAGAACTGTATAAAAACGTTCGAACTCCAGAGTGGGCGTCGGATGACGTTATTCGCAGGCACCGCGAGGAACGGTACGAAGAGATGAGAAGAGCCGCCGAAGCGGATCCCAGAGACGCGTGGGAACGCTTCGTCTTCAAGAGCGAAATGACGGATGAGGAATTACGAGAGTTCCCGCTCGCCGAGTCGTTTAAAATGAACGATATCATCGCGTACAAGATCTTCTTGAACGAGGGAAGTGGTCCGTCGAGCGCGTACTATCAAGGAAGGGTGATGCGGTACGATGGCGCATCCGGAACAATTCGCATCAAGCCGTGCACAGAGGATCGCGTAGGAGTGACGGGGGAATTATTCTTCAAGCTAGGCGTTCGTGCGCCGGCTCCATACGATAAACTCGGTGTTTATGACGGACCAGTCGCTGGACTGAGCGAGGTGAGGCTCATCGGTGGACGAAGCGTGTGGGAGGGAGACTTGCCTTCAAAGATTTGGACGGTGGGCAGAAACAAGCAAACGCCTCCCGGGTGGCAAGCCGGACAGCGCGAGACGCCGGAAGAGTACGAATCGTGGTTCACGGAACACATTCGAATTCATGAGTACCAGAGGGCCAACGCTCGCAAGTGGGACGAGGAAATCAGGGAGGGAGACAGACAGGGAAAATGGAGGAGTCACCGAAGCCGACCGCATCGCCACGATCGCCAAAAGCGCCAAAGACACAACGAAGAAGACGAATCGGCGCACATCTGGCCAACATCCGCGGAAGAGCTCCAAGCCAAACTCATGGCTGAATGGCAAGCTGAAGAGGCGAGCAACGCGCTGCTTCGTCGCGATGAAAAGTCCGCGCCGACACCCGGCGCGCCGCCGGCGAACATTCCCGGCGTCGAAATCGCACCGAGTTCAGACAACCAACCTCCGCCGCCGCCAGGATCTCCACCGCCGCCGAAACCGGCCGAAACTGAGCATCCATCTTCTATGGATGCTCGCACCGTGCGAAGACGCGCGCGCGCGTCCACTGCGGCCGCCATGGCGCGTTTCCGAGCCGAGGGCGATTTACCGCCGGAATGAAGCTTTCTTCCGGCGTTGGATATCAATCGAAGACGACGACGACGACGGCGACGACGACGGTAGATTCACATAGTACAACCTCTCTCATTCATTAGAGCACGTAGATTTTAAACAAAGTAACGATGTATTCGCGCGACGAGGCGTGATCGTTCGCTCGGAAGAAACAAACAAGAAAACAAAATCCAACAAATGAAAAAACAAACAGTCACAAACCTCACTCGTCGACGGACGTCGATCGAGTCCGGCGCATCGAACACTCCGAACGTTCGGGCGACGTCGTCCGTAAACGGTGTCGTCGTCGTCGTCGTCGTCGTCATTGCCTCGACAAACAAAAGTCATGGGTACTTTCAGTCGCGCGCGCGCGCGAACGTACATTCGACGAGACAACAGTTCGATTGAAGCCCGCGCGAGAATCGACGCGAAGATAGCGCCGACGACGGCGTCTCCGTCGACGTCGACGTCGTACGAACCGCAGGAGACGTTCGATGAAAAGCGTAGACTCTCGCTCGAGGTGGAACAGCGGAGCGCGGCGGTGGAGGTGATCGAACGGGACAGTTCGTCGGTGTCGTTGGAGAGGGTTGTCGGCGTCGCGGAGCGACGACGAGAGAGTAGTACTAGTTTAGGACGGATCGATGAAGAGGATTTAGCGGAGAGAGGACGCGGAGGTGAAGACGATGAAACGACGTGTGCGATGTGTGGATCGGTACCGACGTCGTCGGGGGCTTGGACGGCGTGCGCGGTGCGCAGGGCGAGACGAAACGGTCGAGTCGTATTGGTGGCGCGCGGACGCGTGTACGACGGCTCGGATTTCATAGCGTCGCATCCGAGCGGACCAGCGCCGATTTTACGCGCGCTCGGAAGGGATAACACGGTGGATTACGACATGCACAGCGCGGGGGCGAGGAAGGACGTGTGGGGGAAGTTTTTGGTCGGGGAACTCGCACCGTGTGAAGGAATTGGGCGAGGACGAGACGCGGGGTGGGGCGAGTTTGAGCCGCCGCAGTCGTCCTCGTGCGTCATCATGTGAATGATGACTGTCGTTATATTATTTTCTAGACTGGTATCGTATCGTAGTAGTAGGATGCGTTGTTATTGTAGTGTTTTACACGTAGCAGCAGCAGCAGCAGCAGCAGATTAGTCATTCATTAGTACATTTGTCATCCGGATATCCCCTTTGCGACGGGACGTGAGTTTTTAATTTCGTGATGATGATACACACGGCGGCGCGCGACGTTCTCTCACGACGCAATGGCGCCTCGCACCTCTTGCGGGTGCTTTTCAAACATTTTTGTCGACATGACGCGCGTGTTTAAGAGCTTTTCAGCCAAACCCACGCCGACGGCGGCGTGCACGCCACTCTTGATGACTTCGTTTTCTCGCATCAGCCGGCGAAGCGCCTTGTCGTCCCAAGAAAAGACTCTGACGACACCCTTTTGCGCGACGACGGTGGCGCTCGCCACGCGCGGGGCTGGGTTGGGTGACGACGAAGATGTCATCGCCGTCGCCGTCGTTAACGACGATCGTCGCCCCGCGTTCCCAGTCATCGACCGCATCAAACTCATCTCCCCGACAAAGGAGGGCGCCTGGATGCTATTCACGTGCTTGCCGCCGATGACGACTTCGACTTCGCCATCCACGAGCGCGAACACGTGTTCGTTCACCTTGCCCTCCGTCGTCAGCTCCGTTCCTGGAGCGATATCTCTCCACTTACCAATCTTTAACAGCTGTCGAAACTCTCCCAGGGGCATGTGGGAGAAATGCCTCGCGTACAGTCCCCGTTCTTCATCCGTCGCGTACGCGTCGGCGAAATTTTCGTCGTAGTACAACTTTGCCACCCAAAACACGTTGATGGCGACGAACAACGCGTTCCACTGAATCGGTAGCCACAACGGCGCGGGTCTAAAGAACTGAAACACCATCGCCGCGGATAAACCCCCGACCGCGAGCGCTCTGAGCGTCAACAAATCGCTCGTGAGGTACGAGTACCCGAGCAACAAAAACGACGCGTGTCCAAACAAGTTGGACAACGACGACCGCCCCACGGCGGCTGAAGACGACGACGACGACGACGACGTCGATAACCGAACCAACCCGGGAAACAGATTAAACTCTCGAACCATGATCGGGTGCATGTTGAACGGAATCGGTGTTTTCCCCGTCGCCGAAGCCGAAGCCGAAGAAGCCGAAGAAGCCGAAGCCGAGGCAGACTCTGACGAGACGGCTCGCGCCCCGGGAACACCACCACCGCGATTTCGCGCGCCGGCGGCGAAATCCCTCGCTCGACGCACCGCGTTTCCCGTCACCCCCGTCGTCGTCGTCCCTACGTAACCTCGCGCGAACTTCCCGCCCACGCCCGCGCCCGTCGTCGTATTCATCGCCATCCATCTCCCGGCGGTATTAAACGGCACGCCACCGCCCGCGACGGCGTCGAAGCCGCGGGAGAACGCGAACGCAGACCCCGACGACGAGAACGAGAACGACGAGAACGACGCGCGCGGAGACTCTAACGTCCGCGCGAGACGCGTAGACGCCGATCGAACCGTCGACGCCATCCTCCGTCGTCGTCCTCGTCGTCCTCGGTGTGTCGACCAGCGCCAGTGAGTCATCCGCGTCCACGTCCACGTCCACGTCCACAACTAACCTGTAGTAAGTCGACTAAAATACTACCGTAGGTTGTTTACAACCGGGTACAATAGTACTAGGGCGTGATGGCTTTGCCTTTAATTTGCGACAATTGTCGGGCATACTCACGAATACACATTTTTAGCTCCCGCGCCCGCCGCCTGTAAAGCTAATGAAGCGCCCACGAAGCGGATTACGCCATTCGCGACGTCATCGAACTCGAACACGTTATTGCAATTTCATTATTTCGTTATTTTTCCACCTCGAATGCGTACACACTCTACATACTTTG
>Ga0255776_10006211_pt1 | contig 12229 bp, 13 predicted proteins | sample 071ome_19_FD_179974 | JGI IMG/M metagenome (GOLD analysis project Ga0255776, IMG submission 179974) | Coastal salt marsh microbial communities from the Groves Creek Marsh, Skidaway Island, Georgia - 071413AT metaG (version 2) | ecosystem: Environmental > Aquatic > Marine > Intertidal zone >...
GCTAACTTAGTCCGGAGGGGCAAGCTTTGCCTTGACCCACTTCAAACCTTGAATCGATCGAACTGCGATCAGGCTGCAATGGAAAGGCTGTAGACAGACGGAAACCAATGGCTGCCCACAATCCACGTCAATTGGTCAGGTGCATTGGTGAGGGAGAAGTATGGGATCGAGATGGAACTCGTCCCTCCAGTGTCATCCTTTCTTAGGTGTTGTTTGGATGATGGTTGGTCGTTAGATTGCCAGCATGTCGATCCATTTGTCATCTTTTCGTCGAGTTCATTGTGGTTGTTTACTTATGGGCCTGATGATGGGGTTTACTGCAGGTGCTCAGGAACTGGCGAGGGGACTTCACCCCAAACCGGTTCCCTCCATGCAGGCTCTTCCTTTGCCTCATGATCAAGTGTCGATTCAACATAAAGGTCAAGAGCGTGTGCGATTTCATTTTGGGAGCGATCTACGCAGACCGTTTGTTTACCCGGTGAACGGTCCTTCCGGACGTTCGCTCACACGCATGGGACATCCGCATGATCCGGTGACACACAGCCATCATAATAGTATCTGGATCTCCCATCATCAGGTCAACGGTGTCGATTTTTGGGGAGATCATGGGGGCGGAAAGGGGACCATCCAGCATCAACGCATTGATGTTTTGGAGGATGCCGACTCACATGCGGCGGTGGTGTCGTCGAGTTTGTGGAAGGATTCCGAAGGCAAGGTCTTGTTGAAGGAATCCAGGCGCATTGCTGTCGAACCACGGGAGGCGGGTCAATACATCATGATCATCGATGTCCAATTGGTGGCAGCACAGACCAAGGTTGTCCTGGGCAAAACGCCGTTTGGCCTGATCGGTGTGCGCATGGCGAAAAGCATCGGTGTGCATGACGGTGGAGGTCGGATCATGAACGCGGATGGATTGATCGATGAAAAGGAAGTGTTCTGGAAACCGGCGCGTTGGGTGGATTACTCGGGTCAGATTGACAACGGTGTGGTGGAAGGGATCACCTTGATGGATCATCCCGACAATCCGAATCATCCCACTGTGTTCCATGTGCGCAATGACGGTTGGATGGGAGCCTGTTTAACATTCGATGGCGATCGTGTTTTGAATGAGGGAGAGAGCCTTCAATTACGGTATGGGCTTTACGTACATTCCGAATTGTTGTCGCCTCCCGCCATTGATGTTGAATGGAACCGGTTTGGTGAGACGAAGAAGTTTGAGTTCAAAAAGTGATTTTCATTTTCACGACCGTTTCGATGAATCGGAACTTGAGGCGCGGGGGCGCAGGGTTTTTGGATATGGTATACCGATGGCTTCCCTTTGAATGGCGTGTATGGGTTTGCATGCCATAAGGGGGCGCATCGGGACGATACGATCTACCTCTTCTACGAAGATCTATCCTTATTTATTCAGATCGCCTGCTTTGATGCGGACGAAGCCGTCTTTTTTGAAGGCCGATTGCAGGGCTTTCAGAATATCATCGGAGCTGAGCGTCTGGATGCGGTCGTTGATGTGTTTGTCGAACAGCATGGTGCGCCCGAGGTAGAGGCCATTGGCGAGTTCGCCGGCAACGACCGGATCATTGGCAAGGCTGTTCTTTTGGGAGGTTTCCCAGCTTTGTTTGGCGGCGGCGAGTTCCTCTTCGGGGATGGGTTCTGTCAACCAGCGATCGATCTCCTCATGCATGACCGCTTGAGCTTTCTCGGCATTTTCGGGAGCACAGATGGCCATGACCGATAGCGCCGCTATTTTGTCGAGAGGACGTGCGCTGAATCCCGAGTAGGCACCGTAGGACAAACCTTCCTTTTGGCGAAGCCTGTTGAAGAGTCGGGATTCTGCAAATCCGCCCAGCACGTAATTCGCCAGCAACAGGGCCGGATAACGTTCGTCAGTGTCATCCATCGCCAAACTGGCTCCTGCTGCGACCACGGCCATTTTCTTGTCCGGTGTGTCAATGACTTCATCCGTGAGTGTCAATGGCAGGCGAGTTTTTGTGATGCGTTCGAAGGGGGAATGTGGATTCCAGGCGGCGAAAGATGTTTTCAACACCTTGATCACCGCTGCTTCATCCATGTCGCCTACGATGCTGAAATGGGCGTGGCCCGTTCCATAGTTGCGTTCATAAAATGCTTTTACATCCTCCAATGTCAGGGCCTCCACCCGCTCGATGAGTTCTTCCGTATCCGGCACATGATGGATGGATGTTTCCGGATAGGGATTGAGTCGCTGACGGAGTCGTCGGTAGATCAGGGATTGAGGATCGGACAGCATGCCCTGCAGGGAGGTGAGCTGTTGCTGTTTGAGCACGTTGAATTCTTCTTCCGGGAAAAGAGGGGTGCGGAGAATTTCGCCGATGAAACCGATCAGTTCCACCAGGTGATCATGGTCGGTCTGGAAACGAACCGACAACGAACTGCCATGTTCCCCGGCGCTCATGGAGACATTGGCTTTGAGCGCGTCCAATCTGTCTTTGATGTCCTGGAAGGAATAACTTTGTGAGCCACGCATGATCAGGTCGGGGACCGTGTCTGCCGCGATCAGGGATGCCGGGTCGTTCAATGTGTCCGGGGTACCCATGTAAAAGTTGAGCGTGCCGGTAACGCTGTCGCCCCGGGTTTCCTTTGAGAGGAGCGCCAGTTTGATGCCGGGCGTCAAAGTTTCGCGACGTACACGGTTTTCGATGTTGTCGGGTGTGGCTTCGAAGTCTTCCCCTTCGGCGATGGCAGCGCGGCCTTTGTAATCTTTGACCAATTCCGCCACATTGGGTGTTTCGGGAATGATGGCGCGATCCGTTTCTTTGGTGGGATAGAAAACACCTGTTGTGCGATTGGAACGTTTGAAGTAGTGGTCTGCCACGCGCTGGACGTCCTCCACAGTCACTTGTTCCAGTTGATCGCGGGACAGGAAGAACAAACGCCAGTCACCCACGGCGGCGGATTCAGTGAGGCTGATGCCGATTTGATTGCTGTTTTTGAAAGCGAGTTCAATTTGTTTGAGAAGGCTGGTCTTGGCGCGATTGACTTCCGCTTCGGTGATGTCGCTTTCGAAGAAGGATTCGATGTCATTGTGCATGATCTCCAACACCTGTTCAGGATCTTTTTCCTGCTGAACTTCAGTCAGGACAATGAACGCGCCCGGTTCGCGTGTCGGGAAGAAAAGCGGTGACACAAAGCTGGCGTGTCCGGACTCAACCAGGGATTTGTAGAGTCGTCCCGATGGTTCCTCGGTGAGAATGGATGCAATGACATCCAGCACCACGGTATCTTCATGCGATCCGGCGCACACGTTGTAGAGCACTCCGGCAGCGGCGACATCACCATTGCGTCGGAGTTCGACGTGACGCGAGCCGTCTTTGACAGGTTCGACTGTGTAGGTGTCGTCCATGGTGCGGTCGGGTTTGGGGATGGCGCCGAAATGTTTTTCAACCAACTCCAGAGCTTCGTCCGGTTCAAAATCGCCAGCGATGACCAGCATGGCGTTGTCGGGTTGATAATAGGTTTGATAGAAGGCCTTGAGGTTCCTGGCCGGTACGCGCTCGATGTCGCTGCGGGAACCGATGGTGGAGAAACCGTAGTTGTGCCAGTCAAAGGCCATGGACATCATGCGTTGGTAAAGGATCATGATGGGATTGTTTTCACCGCGTTCAAATTCATTGCGAACCACCGTGAATTCCGTTTCCAGATCCTCGGCCTGGATGAGACTGTTGACCATGCGTTCAGCCTCGAGTTCCAGGGCGAACTCCAGATTGCCCTTTTGATCGGATGGGAGGGTTTCGTAGTAATTGGTGCGGTCCACCCAGGTCGTGCCGTTGAACTGGGCGCCTCGGGCGGAGAGGAGTTTGATGATGTTGCTGTATTTTTTGGTGCCCTTGAAAAGCATGTGCTCCAGCAAATGCGCCATGCCTTTTTCACCGCGACCTTCGTGACGTGATCCCACAAAATAGGTGATGTTCACCGTGAATTTGGGCTGTGAAGGATCCGGAAACAACAGCACGCGCATCCCGTTGTCCATTCGATACTCCGTGATGCCCTCGACCGAAGTGACCTGTTCCAGACCGGCCCTCAGTGTCAGGCAACTGAGCCCACACAACAGCAAAGCGGTAAAACTTCCGAGACGAACGAGACCCTTCTTGATAATCATGCCGACAGCTCAGCAAGTTTCCCGAAATTTTTCAATCTGAAAAGGGATGGAAGCCGTCCAATCAATGGTGTTTTTCAAGGAGATTTAATGAACGTAGGCGCTGATTTGGTTGTAGGGTGGCGTTTAAGAATGATGTTTGTCAGCCATGTGTGAGGAACGTATCCAAGACGGGCGTTCCTCACCGTACTCTCCGGATTTGCATCAGCGCGCCTCGCGCACGCGGATGGTATATTTTCGGGCGCGGGTGTTCATGGATTTGAAGATGGCGCCTTCCTGGGCGTTTTCGGTCAGGATCAGTGTGGTCCAGGGGGTTTCGTCACCCGTTGGGAATCCGTTTTCGTTTTTGAAAACGCAGCTGATCTGCACCTGGATGCGTCGATTGTCCGTGCTGAGGACATTGGCGGTGACTTCCAGGCGTCCATCCTCCAGGATGCGTTCCTGGATACCGGCCACGGTGACTGATTTGGCCACGCGTTTGTTCATCAGAACAAATGCCGATTGGTTTTCCATGTCGAAACCGTCAGCCACTTCGGGGGCGTAGGAGGCTTTGGTTTTACATCCACTGACGGTGAAGCATAAGCAGGTCACGATGAGTGACAGGATCAAGTAGGTTTTATTCATAGAGTCATCTTTCGTTGTTATTTGGTATCGCTGAAATATAGGACGGTATCCGATGGCAAAGGATTCACCACCACGTTTTCGGTGCGGGTCATGCCGGGAATGACATTCCCCGAGCCATCCAGGTATTCTATGGTTAAAGCGTGATTGCCCGGAGCTAAAGTCAAGGTGCCGAAGGTGAGATAATCCGGTAGATTGTCCCAGTCACGGGTGTCGGCCTGTGGTGAGGCGGCAGCGGAAAATATTTTGCTGACCAATCCGGCCGCGACCAACCCCAGTCCCACGTCCTGGGTTTTTCTGCCTTGGGCCAAAATGATGCCACTCAGCAAGGCCGCATCTCCCGCCGTGTCGGTGGTCGATTTGAATACGGCCTGATTGGCCAGGATATGATCCATGACCCGCCCCCCGCGTGTGCTGGCCTGGTAGCTCAGGTCATCATAAGGTCCGAGGTGAATGCCGGCTCCGTCTGTTGTAATCCTGATTTCGCGTGCATTGGAATGACCCGCCCGGATGTGCAACCGTTCGCCGTACTCGCCCGCCGCGAATTTGGTCGGGCCTTGTCCATAGTCAGCGAAAATCATCACATTGTCATCCGCGCTGTAAGGAGGCGGGATGGCAAGACGGGCCGATTCCCTGGCTCGTTTGTAGTTGGAGTCGCCGGATGCGCTTAACTTGATGGAGATCAGACCGTCGAGGTAGTCCATCAGAACATAATCATTCCGATATTCGTTTTGTTCCGAATCACTGTCATGCACTTGGGCGCTCCGGAAGCAGGCGCGTGCATTACCCCGATCTCCTTCCATCCAATACAGGATGCCCCGATAGTAGTACGCCATGACCCTTTCGTAGGGCTCGCCGATGAAGAACTTTTTGGATTCGTCCTGAAAGAGGCGACGTGATTTTCGGGCTTCTTTGTCCGGTCCAAAACGGCCTTCGATGGATACCAGTGCATCATCCAGTAGTTCCGCTGCCAGTTCGTTCTTTCCTTTGAACATCGCCGCCCGGGCTGTTTTCATTTGCCAGAGAACCCGGTCTTTGGGGGGAGCGTTGGTGATGGCGTGTAATCCGTCAGCAACCGCATCTCCTGTCCAGCGGGGACGATAGGATTTACCCGAGGAGGCGCAACCCCACTGTCCCCACGCAAGCAGGATGAGGAGCACTCCGAAAACAATGGAGCGATGCGCGGTCATAGGGTTTGTAGCTTTTGATTACCGATCAAACCGGGAGGTTTAACGATAGGACGCGTCTTCCTGGCCCTGTTTCTTCATTTCTGCAAAGTCTTCCCAGAGGATTTCCGAGCTACGGGCATCAATCAATTGGAAGGAATAAAGGATGTAATCGCTGGTTCCGGCGGATGTGCGGGTGGTTTGACCATCCAGTTTGCCGGTCAGGAAGAAGTCAGCGCCTTTGAACTCCTGCACGTTTGGATCGGTCGTGCTGGTATATTCACCGCTGCGTTTCATATCTCTTTCCTGATGAAGGGCATCCATGCGCTCGCGGGCGAGAAATCTCATTTTGCCCTGGGTGCGGGAGTTGAGCAGCGCTCGCATGCGGGTTAAGAATATATCCTGTTGGATGGGGAAACGGGTATTGTTGATGATTGGATCCAGCACGATGCGTGGTGTTCCATCGAAGTTGTTGATTTCATGCGTGTTGGACAAGCTTCGGGCCATTTTGTCTGTGACTGCCACCATGTCCTGCGATTCGATTCCGAGACCGGCGACAAATCCGCGCTCGTCGGCCTGCATTTCGGTAACCGGCACACCGGAGGGATTGCGCACACCACTGGCGCAGCCGGAAACAAAGGCCACCACAACCAAGCTGAGAGTTGTTTGGATGACGGTATTAACAAAGCGTATCTTCATATGATTCTCTTCTAGCACGTATTCAAGCACTCTGACAAGAGGGATACCTTATCTGCTCTTGCTTAACTTTGATGAATGCAACTTTCAGGGGGATAGACGCAAGGGGATTTCAAACTATTCACACTATTCCAATATTCCACCCGGCCATGAAGGTGTCATGACGACTCCTTCATGCTGAACGCCGCAATGCTTGGATGGTCTTCCATGGAAGGAATGTCGGATTTCCGATGCTCTTGTCGGTTTTTCGACATAATGTCGTGTTTTGATAACTGATGTCGGATTTTAGTTAAAACTAAATATATGGTGTATTGCAAATCTTCATTTCCTGAAATATCCGGTGGATGAAATCTACAAAAAGACTCATTTTTGCTTGTAAAAACTCACTTATTGGCGCATGAGTAGTAACCTGTCCCTGCTGAAAATGCAGTTTAACGACTTTCCATCTGATGAAGTGTAATTTCTTTATCAGAGATCATGTATTATATAATATCGATTGATCATATTCAGTCGAAATATCAACTCCAAAAAAAATCGACAAATGACGGAATCAGAGACAAAACCTGCGAATCCGTTCAAGGAATACTTGAGGCTCAAAGAAGAATTGCTGAAGGAACGTGCTGGTTTGGCTGAGCGCATTCAGCAAATCAACACCGTGCTCAACGCACAGGAGTTTTACTTTTCCAGGACGGCGAACGTAAAGTTCAGACCAAGAAGAGTCGAATCTCCTCGCAATACCATGACGCTGAGAGATGCGGTGATCTTCCTGACCCGGGATAAGCCTATGACCAAGGAGGAAATTCTGATGGAATTGGGCGAAGTTGGTTATGAATTTGCCACTTCCAAACCGATCAATTCCTTGAATACAACCCTGTATGCCAAAGGAGTCTTCAAAAGAGAAAATGGGAAGTTCAGTCCGACTGATGAAACCCTATCTGAATTTATGTTTTGACCTTGATCCATGTAATCCTGTCGCAATGGCTTGCCAAATGGCTGTGTGGACTGTAAACCCAAGGCGGAATCTATGCCACCAAAACCCAGCCAGACTGTCGAGGATTATTTGGAGCGCATCCACGAACTGATTGAAGAAAAAGGGTATGCCCGGGTCGTGGATATCGCTTCCTCGTTGGATGTGCGCCAGGCATCCGTGACCAGTATGGTTCAGAAACTCGATGAACTCGGTTATTTGAACTACGAAAAATATCGTGGACTGGTTTTGACGGATGAGGGCCGCGAAATTGCCCGCAAGATACAGAGGCGTCATGAGATGCTGAGTCGTTTTTTCTCCTTGTTTGGTATTGATGCCGCGACACAACAGTCCGACATTGAGGGCATCGAACACCATCTCAGTTCCAAAACCTTGGAGATGCTGACAGCTTTGACCAATTTTTTTGAAACGAATCCCGAGACACTCGAAGCGTTTAAACAGCAATACCCGTCGGCTTCATCCAAACAAACATCGCCTGCTCCAGAGGGACATGATTCGAATTCCTGAAATGCTCATGCGTCCAGCTTGGACGATTCCGTTCCCTCTGGTCGCCTTGTTCGCGGGGGTTCTCAATTGTATTTCAAGTATCATGCATGCCGCTTCTCTTGACGCCCTCATAGATCCTATTTCACCTGATATTTCCAAGTGGGCATCGGTGGTCGTCATCGAGGGGGAAGATGCTCATCCCCATTTTACCTGGCACCACTACCGCAACAGCGAAGATGCGGTGGATTTCTGGCCCGCCAGCACGATTAAGATCTATGCCGCAGTGGCAGCATTGGAATACCTGAACGAACTCCGATATCCCCTGGATTGTGCCTTGATGTTTGAGCGGCGCACCGAGGCAGGGTGGCGATTGGATACCGCCCGCACGATGAGTGAAATGATCAGTGAAGTGTTTCGGCGTTCATCGAATGAAGATTATACGCTGCTGCTCAGGTTTGTGGGCATCGATCGGATCAATACCCAGTTCCTGATTCCGGATAGAGGATTCCCGCACTCTGCCTTGATGCGGGATTATGTCGTGCATCGTCCGGTCGTTTACGAAAATGCGGAACCTCAGCGTGTGCGTATCGTGAAACCGGACGGCACATCCGGCGTCATTGAGCACCAATGGTCCGGTGTGTCCTATGCCGAACAACGGGGAGCCACGGTATTGAGCAGCACGACTGGAAACTGTACGTCCACCCGAGAACTGGCCGAATGCATGCGGCGCATCATGTTTCATGAGGTGATCCCCGCTTCGGAAAGGTATCGGCTCACTCGGGAACAACTGTCGTTGATACGGTATGGTGGGGATGGACTTTACGGCTTGGAGAACAAGGAGGCGGGGCCCTATGCCTGGGAAGGTGGATTGAATGAAATTTTTCCTAAGGCGCGCTTTTTTCACAAAGCGGGTATGATCAGCAATTACACACTCGATGTCGCTTACATCGACGATGAAGATTCCAACACCCGTTTCATCCTCAGTCTGGCCGCTGAAACCGGCAAAGGTGACACCGTCCGTAAAATGGCAGGGGAACTGGCCAAGTGGATTCATAACGGTGAATGAACATGGAGTTCCCTGATGTTTGTTCCGGGGATTGAATTGAATTTCGAATGATGCAAAGCTGAACCAATGGAGATATTGCCACAGACCAATTGTTGCTTTGGATGCGGACACGGCAATCCCGCGGGGGTTGCTTTGAAAATGCGAACAGACGGGCAGGCTGTGTATGCCGATTGGATTCCCCGGAAAGAGCATGCTGGATTTAGTCACGCCGTGCACGGAGGTGTCATTGCCACCGTGATCGATGAGATGATGGCCTGGGCTTGCGGCATTTTGGGTGGCAAATTTGCCTATTCGGTCGATATGAACATCCGGTATCAAAAAGTTATCGAACCGGGTGTGCCCGTTGTCTGCATTGGTCGCTTGGATCAGAATCGACGGGGCAAACTCTTTCTTGCCAGTGCGGAACTGAGCGTCAACGGCGAACCCGCTGCCTCGGGTTCCGCCAAGTTTTTCCCACTCAAAGGAGATCAGGAAGCCATGCTTCAATCAGAATTCGGCGATCGATGGCGGGAAGTGTTGGCGGCCATGCAAAAATTTGGAAACGCCTCGACTGTTTAACATCGGGGCGCACGAAACCCATGGAATCCCATTTCATTGAAAAAGCACTCGGTATCGCCCTTGAGGCACATCGGGGACAGACCGATAAATATGGGCAACCCTATGTGCTGCATCCGCTCAGATTGATGCATCAATTTCGAGATCCTGAATTGCAGACCATCGCCGTCCTGCATGATGTGGTGGAGGATAGTGACTGGACGTTGGATCAGCTCAAAACCGAAGGATTCTCCGAACGCATCGTGCAGGCGGTGGATGCCTTGACGCGGCGGGATGAAGAATCCTATACATCCCTGATCGAACGGGCCGCCGAAAACCCCTTGGCCAAACAGGTCAAGCTGGCTGATCTTGAGGACAACATGGATATTCGTCGTATGAAGACCGTGGGTGACGCCGATCGGGAACGTTTGAATCGATACCGGTGCGCTTACGAAAAACTTCAGAACCTGAATTCAGACACACAGATTTAATCAACCCAAATCAAACAAATGTTTCGTCCCTGCATCGATCTACACAACGGACAAGTCAAACAAATCGTCGGCGGCACCCTGACCGATGACGGTGGCGGTTTGAAAACCAATTTCGTATCGGAACGTTCCAGCGCATGGTATGCCGAGCTGTATCGAAAAGACGGACTCAAAGGCGGACACGTGATTCAACTGGGGGCCGGTAACGAGCAGGCTGCCCGGGAAGCCTTGGCTGCCTACCCCGGCGGACTGCAGATTGGGGGCGGCATACACGCCGACAACGCGCTGGATTTTTTGGAAGCCGGCGCTTCGCATGTCATCGTGACGTCCTGGATCTTCGAAGGCCCTATTTTGCGAAGGGATCGCCTGGACGCCTTAACCGAAACGGTGGGACCCGATCGTCTGGTGCTGGATTTGAGCTGTCGATTGCGGGACGGATCCTACTACGTTGTCACCAATCGCTGGCAAACATTCACCGACCTGGTCCTCAGCAAATCCGTGCTCGACGACCTGGCAAGTTATTGTGATGAGTTTCTTGTCCACGGTGTGGATGTGGAGGGCCTTTGTGCGGGAGTTGATTTGGATTTGGTGAAAAAACTCGCCGAGTGGAGCCCCGTTCCGGTGACTTACGCAGGAGGCGCTCGTTCTCTCGAAGACCTCCAGCTTGTCCATGAAGCAAGCGGAGGCAAGGTCGACCTGACCATCGGATCAGCCCTCGACATCTTTGGAGGCAAAGGCATCACCTACCAATCCGCTGTTGCTTTCAACCAGGCACTGGGGGAGTAACTCTCAAAGTGCAAAGAGGTGAATCTCGCACTTGATTTTTGCTGGGATTGATTGAGGATAGTTCCATGAAAGTTTGGATCTGGCCTTGTGCCGTGCTGGCAGGTGTTCTGGGATGGATGACGTTGCAATCACAATCCACCTCAAGTGACAACTCGAAACCCAAAGTATCCGAAGAGGTCCTGAAACGCAGCAAAAAGGCGACGTTTGGGGGTGGGTGTTTCTGGTGCACCGAGGCGATGCTCGAAGGCATCGATGGTATCATTGACGTTGTGTCGGGTTACTCCGGGGGGCATGTGAAAAACCCGACCTATAAACATGTCTGTGAAGGAACAACGGGACATGCTGAAGTGGTCCAGGTAACCTTTGATCCAGAAACAATTTCCTACGAACGTTTGCTGGAAATGTTCTGGCGATCCCATGATCCCACGACACTCAACCGCCAGGGAGCCGATGTGGGAACTCAATATCGATCCACTATTCTATGGCATGATGAGGATCAGAAAAAAGCGGCTCAAGCATCCATGAAAGAGGCTGCCGCATTATTTAAAAATCCCATTGTCACCAAGATTGAAAAGTTTGATATTTTTTATCCGGCCGAAGATTATCATCAGGATTACTTCGCCAAAAACCCCCGGGCCGGTTACTGCGTCTTTGTCATCCAGCCCAAACTTAAGAAGTTTAAAGATTATCTGAAAAAATAAGTTGCTTTTATTAATCACCAGGAGTTGAGGAAAAATCATGAATGAAACTCTGGAAAAAATACATCGCGAGGTTCTACAGATGACTCGTCAAGAACAACTGGAACTAGCAAGTATGTTGATTGCAGTCGATGAACCTGAAGTGTCTGATAGTGTGCGTAGGGAATGGGAAGACGAAATTTCCTCACGGGTTCTTGCCGTCGAGGAAGGACGTGTTAACGGAATTCCATATGATGTTATTCTATGAGACGATGGATTTTGCAATTTTGTAGTGGTGGTTGGATCAGTCTTCTCACTCTGACTTCCTTTTTGCCCAGTGGTGATGTTCTGGCGGCTCAATTGCCCAACATCATTTACATTCTGGCCGATGACATGGGCTATGGCGATCTGAGTTGTTACGGTCAGAGCACTCTTAAAACCCCCCATATTGATCGCATTGCCAAAGAGGGCATGCGCTTTACCCAGCACTATGCGGGTTCCACAGTCTGCGCGCCGTCCCGCTGTGTTTTGCTCACAGGGTTGCATACAGGGCACACACGCATCCGTGGTAATGACAAAGCCTTGT
>Ga0255776_10006214_pt1 | contig 12225 bp, 11 predicted proteins | sample 071ome_19_FD_179974 | JGI IMG/M metagenome (GOLD analysis project Ga0255776, IMG submission 179974) | Coastal salt marsh microbial communities from the Groves Creek Marsh, Skidaway Island, Georgia - 071413AT metaG (version 2) | ecosystem: Environmental > Aquatic > Marine > Intertidal zone >...
TTATGTCGAGCAAGGGGCATTCGCTCTGGATACTTACGAAGGCATTCTCGTAGGAAAAGTGGAGATCACAGGAACGGTAGATTCTTCCCAACCTGGTATCTATACTCTGGTCTACTCGGTGAAAGACTCCTCCGGGAATGCTGCACTGAGGAATTTGACCCGTACGGTCAAAGTCTATGACGTTGAGGCTCCCGTCATCACGATCTTGGGGCAGAGTGAACTGAAGATTGAAGTTGGGGCATCCTACACTGATGCTGGAGCGACCGCCCTGGATAACCATGATGGAGATCTGACAAGTTCAATCACCGTACTCAATTCTGTCGATCAGTCCCAGGCTGGTGTTTACAAAGTCGTTTACTCCGTAACAGATTCTTCAGGAAATGAAACCGTCGAAGAGCGTACGGTTGTTGTAGCGGATGAGCCGGATGGATACAAACAATGGTTGATTGACACCACCCTGAGTACTCATGCCTTGGAATTGCAAGTATTCCAGGCTGATCCCGACCATGATGGTTCCAATAACATGATGGAGTACATCATGGGAACAGATCCATTGGTGGCGGATGGTATCAGCCCGACGGTTACTGTGGATGCGGCAACGGGAGATGTGGCCTTCTCCTTTGTCAAACGCCAGGGACTCGATGCGGGTTGGAGCTTTACCGTTCTTCGCTTGAAGGATCTGGCCTCTGGAACCTGGGTAGATGCTTTGGCCAATGATCCACAATTCCCCGATTCCCAACACAGCTCAACCGATAATAGCGACGGTACAACTACCGAGACCTATACCTTCCCAGCCTTGGGGCAACTACATGATATGTATTTCCTGAAACTGGAGATTGGCTACTAAGTGGCCTGTGGAATTCCCTTTAACGGTGTATCTTTCCAAGCAAAATCCAAACGGGTTTTCAGAATCGTCATAGAGATGGCTTGGATCTGTAAAACACCTTGAACAGAATGATTGAATGATGAGTGAACCGGATAAGCTATTACTTTGGGATATTGACGGCACAATTATTGCGACCCAAGGAGCTGGTGAAGCAGCCATGGACAGGGCCATGCTGGAAGTCTTTGGTATCAATGGTCAATTGAATGACATTGATTACAGCGGGCGTACAGATCCTTTACTGGGGAAGATGATTTGTGAGCATTATGGGATTTCCGTGATACCGGAAAAGATTCAGGAATTCGTCGAGTCCTACGTGCGGAATCTCTCCGCCATTCTTGCCAGTAAGCCAGCGACCTTGCTACCTGGGATGGAGGTATTGACGGAGTTTTCCCGTCGTTCCGATTGCCTTCAGGGGCTGTTGACCGGAAATGTCCGTGCTGGAGGCAAATGTAAGTTGTCCAGTGTGGATGCCTGGAGTCATTTTGCCTTTGGAAGTTTTGCCGACAATTGCTTTGATCGCAATGAACTGGCCCCCAAGGCCTTGAAATTAGCTAGTCAACAGTTTGGGGCGGTCTTTGCTCCAGACCAAGTGTTTGTCATTGGAGATACGCCCAGAGACATCGAATGTGGTCAGGTAATTGCTGCTCGAACCATCGGTGTCGCCACTGGCAAATACAGCACCGGAGATTTATTGGAAGCTGGAGCCGATCATGTCTTCGAAGATTTATCCGACAGTGATGCCTTCCTCGAAATCTTTGAAGCAGCAGGGGTTTCTTACTGACCCTGGTTCATAAACCAGCTCTCTTTTACGATACCAACTCCAGCATTTCCGCCACGTGAGGTTCCGGCTTCACTTTTCTGCGAATGGAGGCGAGGTTGCCTTCTTCATCAATCAGAAAGGTAGAGCGTTCGACTCCCATGTATTTTTTCCCGTACATGCTCTTCTCGACCCAGACCTCATAAGCTTCGCAGATCGTTTTTTCAGTGTCGCAGAGCAAAGTGAAGGGGAGCTCAAATTTATCGATAAACTTGGTGTGGGACTTTTCGTTGTCGGGGCTGATCCCAAGTAAGACGGTATTCTTCTTGGAAAAGGCAGAGAAGTTGTCCCTGTAGGCACAGGCTTCCTTGGTGCAGCCGGGAGTATTGTCCTTGGGGTAGAAAAAGAGGATGACTTTTTTTCCCCGAAAGTCTTCCAGGTTTACAGTATTACCGTTTTGGTCGGTGGTGATAAATGTAGGGGCGGGTTGTCCTTCAGCCAGTTGAGACATAGTTTGAGTCCTTGATTGATTGTGAAAGTGTGAAAACAAGGTTTGAACGGAAAACTTGGCCCTGCGTCAATGGGTAATGATGGAAAAATTGGTAGGGAAACAGGATTTTTTCTGGCCATGAACTGATAGAGAGATTTAAAAGGAGGTACTATGATGAGATTGTTGAGTTTGCTATTCGGAGCGTTCTTAGCTGGCACTGTTGTTTCTGCACAGTCCAATAAGGTATCAGGACAGTTGGTTGTCACTTACGATAAAAATAAACAAGTCCACCCGATTGCGATTCAGTCGACGGACGAGGAGATCAGCACGACTGCGAAGCGGGCCTTTCGTCTGCATGGAGGATTTAAGATGGTGCCAGCAAACCAGGCGTCTCATACTCTTCGGCTCGTCAAACGCGGCGCATCCGCTGTACTGCTCACGATCTTGCGTTCGGACGGAGGTTCTCCTGAGTCCTTTCCTGTACAAGGACGTGATTTGTATCAGGCAGTGCTGGTGGCTTGTGATATGGCGGTAGATCGGATTACGGGGCGACCAGGCTTTTTTGCCGGGAAACTTGTTTTTGTTACACATTCCGGGAAAATCCGTGAGCTGTATACCAGTGATTTATTTTTCAAAGGCTTCCAGAAGCTGACTTCCCATCGTTACCAAGTGGTTTCCCCGGATTGGTCCCCAGATGGTTCCAGGGTTTTGTATTCCAGTAATCACAAGGGCGGGTTGGATGTCTATATGCTGGATGTTGCCACTCGGGTTTCTACTCCGGTTGCCCGTTATAGGGGGCAGAATCTTGGGGCGGTCTTTGCGCCACATGGTCGCCGTGCTGCCATGATTCTCAACCGTGAGGTATTTATCAATTCTTCCATTCTTAATCCCAACAGCAAACCGGAGCGACTCACTCATAACAAAAGTGCCGAAACTTCGCCAACCTGGTCTCCCAATGGACGTCAGCTCATCGTCTCTTCCGATGTACGAGGTGGGGCTCAACTTTATGAAGTCATTTTGACAGGACGGGACCGTGGCCGCTTAAAGACCATTCGTACCAACGTGAGCCGTGAATGCACGGAGCCTTGCTGGAATCCTGCTGATTCCGGTAAAATCGCGTTTACTGCCAATGTCGGGGGGCACTCCCAGATTGCAGTGTATGATTTCAAAGAAGGGAAGACCGAGGTCTTTGGCAGCAGTACCAATGATGAAGGTGCCAGTTGGGCCAATGATGGACGCCACCTCGTGTATTCCTCCCAACAAGGTGGTAAGAACCAGCTGAGAATTCTGGATACGTTTACCAAGAAACATGTTCCTCTGCATACCAGAACCACGGGCAATTTCTCTTCCCCGGATTTTGTTTATCCCCGGTTGAAGAGGTAGTCTGGTATTCGCCGTTGGCAGCTGTTCTGCGATAGGCCGTATAGGACCTATTGGGACTTATCGCGACATAGCCTATTCCCTGGAGCCGGGTGTGATCGTCAGCTTCAGGGTTTTGTCTTTACGGCGAATGACGATTTCTGAGGCCTTGCCAATTTTCAAAGCCCCGATGGCGTTGGTGTAGTCGTAAATGTTTTCGATCTTTTTCGTGCCGAGGGAAGTGATGATGTCGCCACCTTGGAGGCCAGCATTGGCGGCAGGGCCACCTTTGGCAACACCAGAGAGCAGGACGCCTTGGTTGCCTCCTTTGGCGTAGTCTGGAATCGTTCCCAGGTATACCCGCAGGCTGCCTCGTTTGACATTTTGTTTGCTGTTTTTGGTGGCGATGTATTCCGGGGCTTTATCGAGTTTGAGAAGTTGTCTGGTGACCAAAGCCATCAGGCGGGCGACTTGCTGAGTACGTGGGTAATTAATTTTATCAGCCGTATCGGTGGGGGCATGATAGTCTTCGTGGGTGTTGGTGAATGCGTTGAGAATGGGAACTCCACGGGCATAGAACGAGGTTGTATCGGTGGGAAGGTTGGTATCGGGATTGATTTGCAGGGGGATGCCCACGGGGATGTTGGCCCGTTCAATGATTCCTTTCCAGATCTTGCTGGAGCCCACGCCTTGTAAGGTCAGTACATCCTGAAAACGTCCGACCATGTCCATATTGAGGTAGGCCGCAATGGGCTTGGAGTGAGGATGCCTGGACTTCATGAAGTGTCCTGAACCGATCAGCCCCAATTCTTCACCGGACCATGCTGCGAAGAGAATGTCAAAATTGGTTGGGAGTTTGCCTTGTTGTTTCAAACTGGAGAGGTATGCCGCGATTTCCAGCATTGCGGCTGTTCCAGAGGCGTTGTCATCTGCACCATGATGAACCAGTTCACGGCTTGAATCTTTGGCTCTGGAGCTGACTGCACCTTTGCCAAGGTGATCGACGTGAGCTCCAATGACAATGAGTTCCTTAGCCGGTTTGTCTCCTGTTTGGAGCAGGCCCAGCACGTTGCGACCCTGTCTCTTTTCTCTGATCAGATCCGTTGTGGCAGAGAGTTTTACATCTTTGAGAGTGAAGCCCATCATTGGCTCTCCCGTGTCGAGTTTGTCCTGGAGGGTTTGCAGGCATTTTCCTGAAGGTTTCAAGAGGCTTTCTGCCAGTGCATCCGTGATGCTGATTACGGGGATCGAGGTGGTGGCATTGGAGCCGGTTTCGCGGAGGGGGATGAGTTGCTTTTTGGCCTTTGAATTAGGACCACTGACAAAGAGAATGCCCTTGGCTCCCCGGTCCCGTGCATGAGATGCTTTGTTCTGGAGGGAAGCAAACCGCCAGAGGTGCTGACGCATGCGGGCATTGACTTCTTCTGGAATGTATCGGAAAGCCAGAACCCATTTGTCTTTTACGTCCAAGTGTACAAAGGAGTCGTATTCCTTATGTTTCCCTGCTTTGGGAGCGACAAGGCCGTATCCTGCGAAGATGACTTCTGTCGGATCGATTTTGGCATTCCCGGAAAAGGCTAGCGGTCGCCAGGAGTCCTTAGTGGCAGCTTCTTTTGCTGGATGCAGGCTCAGTGTGTTGCCCTTGCCCAGGGACACCCCAGATTCGAATGGAAAGATTTGGAAATAGGACTGTTCGTCACCTTTGGCTAGGAGTCCCGCTTGTTGGAAGGCACTGGCAACGTGTGCGGTAGCCAGCTTTTCCCCAGGAGTGCCAGTGAGACGTCCTCCAAATTCCTTGGATGACAGAGTGGATATATGATAACGCAGATCTTCTTCGGAAATGTCCGGGGTGGTTGGTTGTTTGGCAAAGTTCGTTTTAGCGGCGGGAGTCTGGATCTTGAGAGCTTTTCGGGCGTATTCATGATTCCAGTTGGCGAGGAAGATTTGGGTGGTTCCATCGTCTGTGCGTTTGGAGGTCCAGGAGAGTTGTTTTCCATCCGGTGAAAAGGCGGGGAGGCCGTCAAAGCCTTCTTTGTCCGTGACTCGTACGGGTTCTCCTTTTCCGTCGGCTCTGACGAGATAGAGTTCAAAGTTGGCGAATCCATGTTTGTTGGTTGCGAAAATGAGGTATTCTCCAGATGGATGAAAGTAGGGTGCCCAGGAAAGGTGTTGCAGGGAGGTGAGTTTCTGTTCTCCGGTTCCATCCACATTCATGGTGTAGATTTCAGCCGTGGCATGATTGGGGGCAAAACGACGCCAGCAGATCTTTTTGCCATCGGCACTGAAGAAGGGGCCGCCGTCATAGCCGGGAGTGTTGGTAAGTTGACGTAGCCCGGAACCATCTGCCTTCATGATGTAGAGATCCATGAAGTAGGCTTTGCTGTGCTCAAAATGCTTCTTTTCCTCTGCAGAGAGCTTGTGGTCATAGGCTTGGCGGTTGGAGGCAAAAACGATCCATTCTCCGTCCGGTGAATAGGCACCTTCAGCATCGTAGCCTTTTGTGTTGGTCAAATTGCGGAGCTTGCCGGTTTTAAGGTCTTTTTCGAAGATGTCGTAGTGGGGGTCGTAATTCCAGGAATAGCGGCGTTTGGTGGAGGATTCCCGTTCTTCGTATTCCTTTTTTTGCTTTTGTTTGGCTTCGGGATCGGGGTGGGTGGAGGCAAAGAGAACTTTTTTGTTGCTGGGATGAATCCATGCACAAGTGGTACGGCCTTGTCCTGGCGAGATGAGGTCGGTGTCTCCCGTTTCCAGATCAAGTAGGTAGATCTGATAAAAGGGGTTTCCTTCGTAGCGCTCCGATTGGAAAATCATTTTGCTGCCATCGGCGGAGAAGTAACCTTCACCGCTGCGTTTGCCTTCGTAGGTAAGTTGGCGAATTTGGCTCAGAAACTTGGATTCACCGGAAGGTTTCGCTGCCGGAGGTAAGGCTTGGGTTGCCTGCGTAATGACGAACAGCAGGAGAGGAAAGAGGATTCGGTAGGTGTTTTTCATTGCTCAGATTTTCAATCGAGTGGGATGTCGACCAGTAGGTTGTGAATTTTACCGGCGTTGTCCCAGCCTTTTTTGAAATAGAGGTGTCCTTGAAGTCTGGGGATGTTGTTGGGGGCCCAATCGGTCTTTTCCATCTTGAGGATGGTGGAGTTTTGCTGGTTTATGATCGTGGGGAGAGTTTGTGTGGTGAGGTGGTTTTCATTACAGAAGAACCATAACTCCCTGGGTTTGGGAGCGGGGGAGGGAAGAGGGGGCTGGATTGTAAGTTCGACGGTATTGCCATGGGTTGTTGCTGTCAGGCTTCTTTGGAGTGCCTTGGGTTGTTCATTTCTGGTTTGTTGGAATTTCGTTTTCCATTTGGGAGTCACTTTGCTTTTCGCGACGACCGGTAGTGTGATTGTCACTTTTTCCCATGCCGGGATGCATTTTCTGGAGCACATCAGCCAGGAGAGTTGCCCTTGCAGCGTGACTTTAGCTCCGATTTTTAGGTCCTTGGGAGCCACCATTGGGTGTATATGCAGAATTTCTCCGTGGTATGCCTGCACATCAATTACGCCCATTTTGTGCAGTTGTGGGCTGGCCCAAATGACAGGTTTCGATTGAAAGCCATTGGGCAGGCCCTTCCATTCAATTTTCGGTGCCAGACCTACGTCCCCAGGGTTTTTCCAATAGGTGTGCCAGCCTGGATCATGGCGTAAAAACAGGCCAAGGTTGAAGGGTTGGCCGGGAGTGATGCCGTCTGTTTCGCAAATCAGTTGGATGTGAACTGGTTGCTCCTCTTTGCTGAAGACGGAACCGGAAAGGAGCAAGGATAGTGAAAGAATGCAGCTGGTGAGTTTCATGATCAAAGAAGGTACGCTTTCCAATGAATAGCGTTTCCTTCATTGTCTTTGCACTTTGATTTTGAATTTCCTACGAGGAATCAGCTGTCCTTACCAGAGACGTAACACAATCAAGGAAATCCTTCTTGTTGAATGGCTTCTTTATGATTTTCGTAAACAAGGCTTCATTCTTCACTGTGAAGGTTGTCCCTGTGATCAGGATGATTGGCAGATCCGGGTCTTTTTCACGAATTTGTTTGGCCAGATCTTCGCCATCCTGGCCCGGCATTCTCAAATCGGTAATGATGAGGGAAAACTTTTCAGGTTCAGCTTCGTAGGCGTTGAGAGCTTCTTGTACAGATGCACATGACACGGATTCGAAGTTAGCCTTGGAGAGTATGAATGCGTTTAAATTCCGTCCACCAAAGTCGTCATCCACAACTAATACCCAAGGTTTGGTGGAAGGTTTTTCAGTTTGTTGCATCAAAAGAACGTGTGTATGATAAACTGCTTGTTAAGGTGCCCATCTACTATACCGCGTCAATGGGCAAAGTTTCATCTCTGTGATTGTTTATCGGGAGGTTCGCGGCTAATTGCTAAGACGCCATGGAGTAATTGACCAGGGATTTCGTATATTCAATAAATTCTTTCGGATTGAAAGGTTTCTTGATGATCTGAACAAACAAACTTTCGTTTTTCACGGAGAAGGAAGTGCCTGTAATCAGGATGATCGGCAAATTCGGATCCTTTTGATGAATATTTTCCGCAAGAGTTTCTCCATCCATGTCCGGCATTTTCAGATCCGTAACCACCAAGTCGAAATTCTCAGGGGCAGCTTCGTAGGCTTTCAACGCTTCCTCTGCGGTTTCGCAAACAATACATTCGTAATTGGCGATGGAAAGAAGGCGGGAGTTTAAGTTTCGTGCACCTAAGTCGTCATCCACAACTAATGCACAGGGACGGGAGGAAGAGTTGTCAGTATAGGCCATATAGGGAGGGAGGCTTGGTTCAGATAAGTTGCCTACAATGTAGGGCGGGCAATAGGTTTCGTCAAGTGGCCTCTAAAATTTGTGTTTTGATGAATCAAATTGAGCTTATGTAGCAGAAACTTCACAGATTCAAGGTTGCATTTTTTTTGGTGATGGAAACAGTCTGCCCGTTTTCGAACCTGATCACCAAAAATCGTGTCTACATTTCGCCCATTCAAAGGAATCCGGCCTGTTCCGGAAAAAGCTAAAGCCGTTGCATCAAGACCTTACGATGTACTGAATTCTGAGGAAGCCCGTGAGGAAGCAGCGGGGAATCCTGATTCATTTCTGCATGTGGTTAAGCCAGAGATCGATTTACCTGTAGATACAGATTTGTACAGTGAACCAGTCTACCGGATGGCTGTTTCCAATTTTGCTAAAATGGTGGAGAGTGGTGTGTTTACAGAAGATGAAAAGCCCTGCTTTTACTTGTATGAATTGACCATGGATGGCCGAACCCAAACGGGAATTGTGGGTTGCTCCGCTGTGGAAGAATACTTTGAAGACAAGATTCGCAAACATGAGCTGACCCGACAGGCGAAAGAAGAGGACCGTAAGAATCACATTCGCTACACTGATATGAATGCGGAGCCGGTTTTCTTCTCTTATCGTGCGGAGCCCAGGATTGATGAGCTGGTCGCGGCCAAACTTGTCGATACACCTGTTTATGATTTTGAAGCTGAGGACGGAATCCGGCATCGCTTCTGGGTGGTGGATGATGCGGAATGGATTCAGCAAATTGTGGAACTGTTCAAAAGCATTCCTGAGGTCTACGTGGCCGATGGGCACCATCGTACTGCGGCGGCTGCCCTGGTCGGCAAGGAACGCAAGGAAGCCAATTCCAACCACACTGGTGAGGAGGAATACAATTTCTTCCTCAGTGTACTCTTTCCCGACAACCAATTGAAGATTTTTGATTACAATCGAGTCGTCACAGATCTGAATGGATTGTCTACTGAAGAGTTTATCAAAAGGATTGAAGAGAATTTCACCGTCGAGGAGAAGGGGAGTGCCCCTTATCGTCCCGATGGAGTGCATGTTCTCTCCATGTATCTGGACGGGACCTGGTATCGGCTGGTCGCGAATGAGGGCACTTACGATGATTCCGACCCCATTCGCACTCTGGATGTCACCGTTCTTTCGGAATGTGTATTGACACCGATCCTGGACATCACGGACCTTCGCAAAAGCAGCCGAATTGATTTTGTTGGCGGAATCCGTGGTCTTGAGGAGCTTTCCCGCCGGGTCGACAGTGGCGAGATGGCGGTGGCTTTTGCTCTGCATGAAGTCTCCATGGAGCAGCTACTCAATATTGCCGATACAGGAAATATCATGCCACCGAAGACGACCTGGTTTGAACCGAAGCTTCGCAGTGGTCTGGTTGTGCACAAATTGGTCTAGCCCTTTTGCACTTATTCCATCAACCGTTTTACTATTCCAGATAAGGCAAAGCCTAGTAAGGCACAGCCAAAGAGCATAGCCAAGATCATCATGATCCGGTGAGTGTGTGGAGAGTCGAGCATATCCAACCCAGATCCTGAGTCTTTTTTGTCTTCTCCGCTGATTCTTCCTTTCCAGCGGGCTCTCACAAAAATGATGAAACCAATCAGGATGAGAGCAGCGAATATGGTAACTGTATCTAATCTCATCCGTTAAACATTCCGAATTAGTTTCTAATTTGTGACCTGGGGCACGTTAATCTTTGTCATATTCTCCAATGGAAGTTTTGCGAACAAAGGATGACAAAGTGGTGTGTTTCTTTTTGGCCAGTTCCCACAACTTTTTTTTCTCCGCCTTAGTGAGACGAATGATGAGAATTTCGCTCCGTCGGTTTTTATCCGGTAAGGGTTTACGCCCTGCACGGCTTTTTTTCTTGGGTGGCTTCGCGGGTTTGGCTTCGGGTGCCGGAGCAGGTTCAGTCACCACTTCCTGTGGTTCTGCAGGGGCTTCCTTGGGTTCCGACTGTACGGGGGCTGTCGGCTCTGATTGTACCGGGGCTGCGGGTTCCGGTTGCTCGGTTTTCGTGGATTCAGGTTCTGTTTCGACGGGGGCCGGTGATTTAGGGCTTGCCTGTACGATAGAAATAATGTCCGTAAGATGATCGTCGCTTGAACTGTCCATTGATTTTAAATTATCTTTTAAATAAATCGACATCGTATAAAGCAATGCCAAGTCAACCTGTCTATACGGAAAAATATTTTTTTCAGGAAATCTTTGACTTTCCTTTTTAAGAAAATGAATTACGGTCCCATTCAACTTTGTTGTTAACACCCCTGTCCTCTAATATTTTGAAAGAAGAAACCGAAAGCGGCGAATTAGTAATCCGGAATGATTCCGGGGAGCTGCAACCATTGGATGATGACGCTCAGAAGGTCATACAGGTCAATGGTGATCGATTGACTCCCGAGATGTTGAGGGAACTGGTTTCCAAAAACCCGGAAAAAGTGACCTCCGCCCTGCGGATGTGGTCATCGCGGAAATAAATTGCCATCTGGGTAAGCCTGTTTCGTCCAGAACAGAAGTACGAAATCTTCTGACTTCCCCTGTACTTTTGCCAATCTCTACATCGTGATGAGCCAGAAGTGGTTCAAAACGGCAGCTCAACCAGCACCATCCTGTGATCACTGGCTTTCAGTGTATCCACAGAATCTTCGATTTTTCCCCTGGTACTTTTCCCCTCCGGGAGCAATTGCAGCATTCCCATCGAGGCAAAAACATAATCGACCTGTGAATAGGTGCCCCCCCGACTCCAGAAATGCGTCCAGATTCTGCCATTCTTATCCGTGGAGTAGAGGTAGTAGGCCAAGTTGGTTTTACCACTTTTTAAAATTCGGGCAATTGGCTTGGAATTTGGGGTATCATTAAAATCACCAACCAGTAAATATGGATAGCCTTCCTCCGGCGGATAACGCTTCTTGAGAAAATCCCTCACTGACCGGGCTTCTGCCTCCCGCATCAGACCAGACTCGGGATCATCCTTACGAACGGTCCACTTGCTTTTCAAATGCACATTGAACAAACTCCATTGCTTGCCACCAGACTTGAATTGTATTTCCAGCAAGCCCCGCCGGAGCACCTGCCGGTCATCGAAGTACTTATAGTACAAATCGTCATGCTTGATTACTTCAATAAAGGGGATTTTTGACAATACAGCCAAATGCCTGTCTTCATCCACACCCTTCATCAATGCCACATGAGGGTAACGGATGCCATCGATCTTTTCCAAGTCTCTCTGAATTTCCTTCAGAAATGGCTCATTTCCCATTTCCTGAAGGGCCAGAATATCCGGGGCTTCCCTGGCAATGATCCGCCTGAGTGCCCGTTTGGCCGGCTCCGGCTTCGGATACTCCTCCCTCCAGACCATCTTTGTACTGCCCTCAATGGGCACCAGACGGTCCGTCAACAAATAGTTGCGAACATTGTACGTCGCCACTTTCAGCTCCGCCCAAAGGGATTGAGCCAACAACCCCAGAACAAAGGATAACAGCAGGAATCTACGAATGGGACTTCTCGGCATCGGAATTGAGGGCACTTTCCCGCTCCAGCAAGGTGGGGTGGGAATAATGGAAAAAACTGTAGGCAGGGTGGGGGACCAGATTGCTCAGGTTCTTGGCGTGAAGTCCGCGGAGAGCACCGATTAAGGATTGGGATTCCTCCATCGCGTCCTTGGCAAAAGCATCGGCCTCAAACTCATTCTTTCTGGACCAGAAGTTCATGATCGGACCAAGCCAGAAAATGAAAACTCCCGAGAAAATCATAAAGAGCAGAAGAGCCGGCAAGCAATCCACCCGACCATCTCCGAATACATCAAAACCAAACAGCTCCACCACCCATCTTTCTGTGATCAACCAATTGATAAACCAGAACCCGGCCAGAGAAATCACCGCCGAAAC
>Ga0255776_10006218_pt1 | contig 12220 bp, 9 predicted proteins | sample 071ome_19_FD_179974 | JGI IMG/M metagenome (GOLD analysis project Ga0255776, IMG submission 179974) | Coastal salt marsh microbial communities from the Groves Creek Marsh, Skidaway Island, Georgia - 071413AT metaG (version 2) | ecosystem: Environmental > Aquatic > Marine > Intertidal zone > Salt...
CCGTGATTTCGATACGATTAAATCCATTTACTTCGGTCAGGCCAACCTTGGTCTGCACCAATTCAACCTCTTTCGCGATCACATCAAAGCTTTCGTCAAAATCGAACGTGTGACGGGGATGAAAATCTGGGGACGGTTTGAAATAATCCACGCGTTCCCACCCATTCACCACTGTGAACTCAGCACCTTTGGCCGCTAGAATTGGGGTCAGTGGTGTGGTTTTTGCAGGTCGCCCTGCGGGGCGGTGTTCATGCGGGAAATGAAACCGAAATTCGTTCTGATAATCCTCAATCGCTTTTAATGACGTCAACTCAACATTTGCGTGCCCTGTGAAACGCCGTGGGTCGAGGCACCAAGTATCATAGCAGGCCTCACCATGAACGATCTGTTGTGCAAGTAACCAACCATGGCCGCCGCCTTCCCCAAGTCCCGCGCGTAAACCAATAATACAAAATGCATTCCGTTTTCCCGGGATAGGCCCGACCAAGGGCGCACCATCGATTGTATAGGTAATCGGACCGTTGACCACGCGTTTGATCCCCACATCCGCCAAAACGGGCATCCGCGCAAAGGCCCCTTCAAGGACATCCATCACACGTTCAAGATCATCGGGACACAAATCATTTGAAAAACTTGGGCTGATCCCCTCCATGCCCCATGGTTTACAATCCTGTTCATAGAACCCAACCAGCAAACCATTTTTTTCCTGACGGCTGTAATAGTCGGAAATTGGGCAGCGCAACAATGGCATGCGGTGCCCTGCCTGAACGATCCCGTCAATGTCCTCGGTCACGAAATATTGATGCTCCATTGAGGCGACAGGATGATGCACGCCCATCATTGCGCCAACCTCGTTCACGCGATATCCGCAGGCGTTTACGACGATATCACAATCGATGTTTCCTTTCGTAGTTTCGACCGTCCACGTATCATCCTTATGCTGACGCAGCCCCGTCACAGGTGTATTTCTGTAAACCTCTGCGCCCGCTTTTCTTGCGTGATAGGCCAAGGCCTGACACAATTGCGCTGGATCAATGTCACCGTCTTCACCATCCCAAAGACCGCCAAGTAAATTTTCCGTTGAAATTAAGGGATGGCGGCGCGCGCATTCTTCGGCGTCAATCACCTCAAACTCAACACCCATGCCGCGCGCCATGGAGGCGAAGTGGCGATATCCCTGCAGCTGTTCTTCGGTGTTTGCTAATCGTATCCCGCCATCGCCATGGTGATACCCCACAGGATATTCGGGATCATCCCGCAGTTTTTTATAAAGAGCGATGGAATGCGATTTAAGGCCCACCATGGTTTGGTTCATCCCAAAGTTTGTGACCTGCGCCGCTGAATGCCATGTTGTCCCACTGGTCAACTCATCCCGCTCCACCAATACAATGTCGGACCATCCCTCTTGCGTCAGATGATAAAGTGTAGAGCAGCCCGCAATGCCGCCACCGATGACAACAACCTTGGTCCGAGTTTTCATGAGGGTCCCCTGTCTTTGGTTATATTTTTATTAGTTCTCACAAAGGCGTCTTTGGAAAACAACAGATTTTTTTGTGAACACAAAAGAAACCATTGCACCAAGTCGCAATGAAGGTGTTTAGTCGCCAAAAAGGTGTCACGCTAACAGGGAAACGACATTCAAATGCGATCAGGACGACGTAAAAAAGTCGCGCAACGCGCAGCGCCCACAAAGTTTGATCCTTGCCCGCCTGGCGCCATTGGTGGTCAGTACAAACCCCTGAGCGAAACAGAGGTTACACAAGTTTACGACACTGCTGTGCGATTGCTGTCAGAGTTGGGTATGGGCGAAGTACCAGAGCGCCTGACACAGGATCTGTTGAACAATGGCGCCACGATTTCTGGCGAACGCATCTTATTCCCGCCAAAGATGATTGAACGCGCCATCAAAACAGCCCCCAAACAATTTACATTGCATGGCCGCGATCCGAACCGGTCCATACACATAGGTGGCGATCGTGTTCATTTTGGAACAGGCGGCGCGGCGGTTCAGACATTGGATATTGATACGGCCCAATATCGGCCGTCCACATTGGAAGACTTGCATCACTTTACCAGACTTCAGGATGCCTTGCGCAATGTCAGTTGGTTTACACGGTGTTGTGTCGCAACAGATGTACCCGATAATTTTGATCTGGATGTGAATACAGTTTTCGCATTGCTGAAGAACACAACAAAACCCGTCGCAACCAGTTTCACCATCGCCCAACACGTCGCCCCAATTGTGAGGATGTTGGACATTGCTGCGGGTGGTGAAGGTGAATTTGCAAAACGCCCATTTCTTAAGGCGCACATCAGCCCTGTGATTTCGCCATTGCGGTATGCAGAAGACGCCGTTGATGTTGTTTATGAGTGCATCAAACACAACATCCCAATGTCCTGCATCACCGCGGCCCAAGCGGGCGCAACAGCGCCAGCCACTTTGGCAGGAATATTGACACAATCACTGGCAGAAACCCTTGCCAGTTTGGTCATGGTTCAAACCATTAGCCCAGGTTTTCCAATGGTGTTTTCCAACTGGCCGTTTGTCATCGACCTACGCACAGGTGCATTTGCCGGCGGCAGTGGTGAAACCGCCGTTTTAAACGCGGCCTCAGCGCAGGTTTCAAACTGGCTGGGCCTCCCATCAGGTGTGGCAAGTTCGATGACTGATGCCAAAGCAATTGATGCGCAGTATGGCATGGAAAAGGGGATGACATCCATCGCTGCTGCCCTTTCAGGCGGGAACTTAATCTATGAAAGCTCTGGCATGACAGCATCCCTTTTGGGTGCAAGTTTTGAGGGGTTTCTTTTAGACGATGAAATGCATTCAAATTCCTATCGGGCCCTGCGCGGGATTGAAGTGAATGACGCAACCCTAGGGTTTGAAACGATCTGTGAAGCCGTTTTGGGCGAGGGTCATTTCCTAGGGAAAAGCGATACATATGCCGCCATGGAGCGTGATTATTTCTATCCAGATATCGCAGATCGCAATGAACCGCGCACATGGGCAGAAACGGGGGCAACCAGCGCGTGGGAACGGGCCAACTTGAAGGCCAAGAACATTCTAGCAGAACGCCAACCCACCTATTTAACGGACGAACAGGAAAAGGCAATTCGAGCAGAATTTAACATTCTGTATTAGCTGCGATTTTCGTAAACCTTCAACATTTGCATAACAGGCAGGCTAGCCCCCAAAGATCGCAAAAACAGAACAAGTCCAATGATTTTTCGTTGTGTGAAAATCAGATCAACAGGCAAATTTTCGTGTGGCAACAGCGCGGTATAAAGTTTCACGTCATTCAGATCGAGCAAATCGAACACCCGTGACTGCGCCAATGAAAACATGTCCGTCGCCGCCAATTCGGCCATGACGGTATTTAATACCTGATCGACAAATGCATCCTCTGCCGCATTCAGTTCAGGGGGCAGCAAATTATGATTCACAAAAACCCGCTTCATGCGCTCTGGTTCCAATGTGATCCCTGCATTCAAAAGGGTTTGATAAACGTTCAAACTCGTCTTGGAAATCCGCACACAAGCGCCGAAGTCCAATAAAATCAATTGATGTGTCTCTGGATCGATCAAGTAATTCGCAAGGTTCGGATCGGTTTGCACATGATTGAATTCAAATACTTCCCTTAGGACCAGATCGACCAAATCTTGCCCAATACGCTTTTGCTGATCCGCGGACCAATCGCGCGTGGTTTCAAGTGGGACACCGTTTTCTAGCGACATCACCAGAACGTCAGTTGTGGACAGATCATCATAAACTTTTGGCACGCGGTATCGCGCATCCCCTGCTAAATATTGCGCGAACTGACGCAGATTATCGGCCTCTTGCAGATAATCTGTTTCTGCAATCAACTGATCGCGCGCAAGCGATGCATAATGATCAATATCTAAATTCTCGGGGGCCACACCAAATGTTTTGACCATTGTAATCAATGTGCTGACATCCCCATCAACTGTGCGACGCATGTTGGGAAATTGCACTTTGATCGCGACATCCTGGCCCGTTTTTAGTTTGGCACGATGCACCTGCCCGATGGATGCGGCGGCAATGGGACGGACGTCAAATGATTTGAACTGCTTTTGCCAACCAAGGCCCCAGTTTTTGTCCAGCACCTGACGCAGCTGTTTCGGTGGCATGGCATATCCAGTATTGCGCAGTTCCGCAAAAATCGCGGCAGTTTCGGGTGTCAAAACAACACTTTCATCCAATGATACCAATTGCCCAAACTTCATCGCCGCACCGCGCAAGTGTTTCAACGAATTCACTGCGGTTTGAATATTCTGCGGCGAGAGGACAGCAGATTTCATATCCAAGTCACGCGCACGAAAAAAATCTTTTGCGATCTGTGTCCCCGCACTTGCCCCCAAACGCATGAACAACCCAGCAGACCGCAAGGACCGTTCAACTTGGGATGCAGGAACGCGCGCGCTGCGCAATGGGGTTTGAGTGTTGTGCATGACTTGTCCTTTAGCCAAGGAACTAGGGCACAAAACAAACCCTGCAACCAGACATGTTCAGGCTATTAAAGACTTTGCCGTATTCAGGTTACTCGCCGCGCGGAAAACGCTGACTTTCTTCTAGCACGTTCAAATCCATGTGATTGCGCATGAAGCGCTCTGATGCTGTTTTCAGCGGCTGATAATCCCACGGGTAATATTCACCATTGCGCAGGGCCTCATAGACAATCCAACGACGCGCTTGTGATCTGCGCACCTCTTCATCAAAACGCGCTAAATCCCACTTAGCATCAGTCAGCACACTGAATTCAGCGCGGATATCGTCATATTCAGGATCATCGATCAAATTGACCAATTCATGGGGATCGTTTTCCAGATCGAACAATTGATCAGGATCCAATGCACAGCGATTAAATTTATACGGCCCACTACGCAGCGACACAATGGGCGCATAACTGGCCTCGGCAGCGTATTCCATCGCGACGGGCGTTGTGCGCGTTCCACCATGTGCCATGGGCAAAAGCGTTTCGCCCTGCGTCCATGGGGCGACATCCTGCATCGAAATCCCAGCAATATCACACAGTGTTGGGCAGACATCGATGTTGCTGACGGGATCGGTGATAAGACGTGGTTCAACACCTGATGACGAAATCATCATTGGAACGCGCGATGATCCTTCATAAAAGCTCATCTTAAACCACAAGCCGCGCTCGCCCAGCATATCACCATGATCGGATACAAACAGGATCACAGCCTCTTGTCGTGTGGTTTCAAGGGTTTCTAAAATCTCACCGATTTTGTCATCTAGGTAAGAGATATTGGCAAAATACGCACGGCGTGATCGTTTGATATCGTCCTCTGTTAGGTTAAAATTGCGCCAATCGTTTGCATCAAATATACGCTTGGAATGTGGATCATGCGCTTCATAATCCATCGCAGGGATATCTGGCAAAAGGTGGTCACAATCTTCGTACAAATCCCAGTATTTTTTGCGAGCGACATAGGGATCATGGGGATGGGTGAAACTGACCGTTAGGCACCATGGGCGCGGATCATGACCGCGCGACAGATCATAGATTTTGCGCACCGCTTCATAGGCAACTTCATCATCGTATTCCATTTGGTTCGTGATCTCGGCAACCCCTGCCCCCGTCACAGAGCCCATATTGTGATACCACCAATCAATCCGCTCACCGGGTTTTCGGTAATCAGGAGTCCATCCAAAATCGGGCGGATAGATGTCTGTGGTCAAACGCTCTTCAAAGCCATGAAGTTGATCTGGTCCAACAAAATGCATCTTGCCCGAAAGCGCAGTTTGATAGCCAGCACGCCGCAGATGGTGGGCATAGGTAGGCAGGCTTGACGGAAATTCTGCCGCGTTATCATAGACCCCCGTTACCGATGGCAATTGACCCGACATAAACGAGGCGCGCCCCGGCGCGCACAGAGGGGAAGCCGTATAGCAGTTTTGAAACCGAACTGAACGTGCCGCCAATTTTTTCAAATTCGGGGCATGCAGCCATTCGGCAGGTCCATCGGGAAACAATGTTCCGTTTAATTGGTCCACCATCAAAATTAAAATATTTGGCGTTGTCATTTGGGTCCCATCCTTTGGCAGATCAAAATGCAGTGCACTCTTGTTGTTTGTTATCACGGATAATCGCAAGCGAAATCAGGATGGGTTCAGCCAGATTTTGCTACGAAGTTCCTTGATCAACTCATACCCCGCATCTGTCCCATCGTGAAAGGTCCCAAACCATTCGTCCCAAGGGGTTTCCTCCGTACCATAGTTGCAATCAAAAAATCGATGGTGCAGCTGATGGAAAAAATCACCTACCTCAAGCCACTTGGACTTGCCGACTTTGACACGTTTAAACCCTGTACGAGATGTGGGCGCACCAATCATGCTGTGCAAGATTAAAAACAGCACATGGATAGGATCGTCTTGGACGAATGTGGCGTTATCCCATGGATTGATTTAGCCTACTTAGGTTTTGCACAATGCTGGGAGGCAGACAGCGACGTTGCGCGAAAAATTGCGGATCGTTTTGACGAATGCATCGTTTGCACGTTGTCGAAGTCATTTGGGATTTATCGCGATCGCGCAGGCGCACTGTTCGTGAAAACACGCCCAGCAGAAAAATCAAAAATGCAGCGTGCGGTCTCTGCGATTGTACGCTCTGGCGCGTCGCACGCCCCAGATCATGGCCCATCAGTGGTTCGTACAATCATGGGCGATCCAATATTGAAAAACATGTGGCTAAACGATCTTGAGACTATGCGGCTTAGTGTTCACGGCATAAGGCAGGATATCGTTCAAAGCGAACGCAGCAATCACGATGCGGACATACTGGGATATACCGGTACGCAATCCGGCATGTTTTCCCTATTACCCATAATGGCCGAGCAGAAACATGCACTGATACGTGATCACGGTATTCACGTGGTTAAGGGCGGACGCGTAAAAAGTCGCGCTCCTAAAGCCAGACGATATATCAACAACTATAAACGCGACGCATGATGTTTTGGGCCTTTGATCGGCCACCAAGATCGCGCGCTACCCTTTCGCAACCTTTGACGATGCAGAATGCAACGGATTACTGTTTGCGCAATAATTTACTATCGCGGACTCAACCCCGTCGCGCCAAATATGCTCTAGTTGCTGGGTAAACATTTCCCTGAACGCTTCATCCTTGGCGATATCCCCATAGGCATGGGTTTCATCCAACCATACAGTTGGCGCGTTTTTGGCACGCTTAGCGATCTCTTGATAGAATGTCCAAGATGGATCATTCGGCTCAATCACAGACCCATCCTCTCTGGTCCCTTCACACATTCTTGCCCATAACGCCTCAATCAAAGCAAGGCCTTCTATCTTGCATCCGTTTGCAATTGCTTTTCGTATGGTTGGATGCAAAAATCCACTGTGACGGGCGCCACCATCAAACGCTACCCTTCTGACGGTGTCTTTGATCTTGGAGTTTGCAAACCGTTTTGAGATCAGTTGAACATACTGCTCAGGCGTCATTCCGGGAACTTCATCAACATGAGGCGCGATTTCTTCTCGTTGCACGGTATCAAATAATGAAAAAATCTCATCATGGGCCATGCATTCATCGATCGTATGCAAACCCAGAATTTCACCCGCATTAGCCAATATTTGATGTCCTGCATTCAGCAGGCAAATCTTCATCGTTTCAAAGGCGTGAACATCATCGGACAGCGTCACACCCACCTTTTCCCATTCTGGGCGGCCTGCGCAAAAATCATCCTCGATCACCCATTGTCGGAAATTTTCATGGGTGACGGGCACGGCGTCGTTGATCCCAAGCGATGTAACAAGATCAATTTCTGTCTGACCCGTTGCAGGCACGATGCAATCAACCATTGAGTTGGGAAATGAACAGTTTTCATCGATCCAAACGGCTAATTTCGGATCGGACATCTTAGCCAAAGAAACCACAGTCTTACGCAGGATCGTCCCATTCCCCTGTAAATTATCACAGCTTTGCAAAGTGATGGGGCCACGTCCCTGAATATATCTCAGTCGCAAGGCCTCAACAATCGCTCCAAAAACTGTTTTCGGCGTCTGCGCATTTGCCGCGTCAAACTGAATATCGGGGTGCGTATGATCCAACGCGCTAGAATTCGGATCCTGGAAATATCCCCCCTCCGTCACCGTAAGAGAGATAATTTTTATGTCAGCATCACTCAATCTTTTGATCAGCGCTGAATTCCCATCTGATATTTCGACATAGTCGATTATCGAACCAATAACTTCCACGGATTGACCATCTGGGTCCAATTCAACAAGGGTCGTAAGGCAGTCTTGCGACAATAATTTCTGCCGTTGCTCCTTATCAAAATCCATAATGCCGGCACCAACGATTGCCCAATCAAGCGCTTCTCCACGCTGCATCAATCGATGAAGATACCACGCCTGATGGGCACGATGGAAGTTCCCCAATCCAATGTGCACAATCCCAGCTTTTAACTTTGATCTATCGTAATTTGCTCGCTTCACGAAGCTTGGCAAATCGTCCAAATTGGCATTGGATATCTTAATCAGTTTTTCGTGCGCTTTCACGTCTGTCATCAGCTCATCCACTGTCCGCCATCCACGTTGTAACATTGTGCAACAATGTAATTTGCTTCTTCACTCGCTAAGAAAATCGCCATGCCCGTTAGATCTTTGGCAGTACCCATGCGCCCAAAGGGTACGTTTTCACCAACTTCTTTTTTCTTCTGACCCGGTTCCTTATTTTCTAATTTGGCGAAATATGCATCAACCACGTCCCAATGCTCGCCATCCACGACGCCCGGTGCGATCGCGTTTACGTTTATGCCGTATTTGATCAGATTTAGACCCGCAGACTGCGTCAAGCTGATAACCGCAGCTTTAGTCGCGCAGTAAACCGCAACAAGCGGTTCACCGCGACGTCCTGCCTGACTTGCCATATTGATAATTTTGCCTTTCACATTCAGTTCAATCATGTGCTTGGCTACGGCCTGCATCATGAACAACGGTCCAGAGACATTCACGTCAAAAAGGGTTTTGAAATCAGACCGTTCAATTTCGACAATAGGCGCGGCGGAAAATAATGCGGCGTTGTTGACAAGGACGTCGATTTGTCCAAATCGACTGATCACCTGATCCACGGCGGTGTCGATGCTCTGTTGATCACGCACATCAAGGTGTACGGCATAGGCGCATTCGCCCAATTTTTCGGCTTCGTCACGCGCGCGATCAATATCAATATCTGCGATACAGACACGTGCGGCTTCGCGCACATAGGATTTTGCAAACTCAAGGCCGATGCCCCGCGCAGCGCCCGTGATCAGCGCCGTTTTATTTTCCAAACGACCACTCATTCCAGTCTTAGGCCCTGTGCGTCAAATTTGTGAATCGCATCCTCGCGTGGTGTTAAAAAGACATCGTCTCCATGTTTGAAGCCCACCTCTCCGTCGGCGCGAACTGTGATCATATCTGCGATACCCGTACCATGAATGTGGAAGAAACTGTCAGACCCAAGATGCTCGGAAACGCCGACAACGCCGCGCCATGTACCGCCTTGGGCTGACACATCAATATGTTCTGGGCGAATACCGATGGTTGATGCCCCATACGCTTCTGCTGTTGCGCCCGTCACAAAATTCATTTTAGGAGAGCCGATGAAGCCCGCAACAAATGTATTTCTTGGAGATTTATACAGATCAAGTGGCGATCCCACTTGTTCAATGTTCCCCGCCCGCAAAACCACAATCTTATCGGCCATTGTCATGGCTTCGACCTGATCATGCGTGACGTAAATCATTGTTGTTTCCAACCGTTTGTGCAGCTCACTAATCTCTAACCGCATCCCGACGCGCAAAGCGGCATCAAGGTTAGAAAGCGGTTCATCAAACAAAAAGGCAGAAGGTTCGCGCACGATCGCGCGACCAATCGCAACACGTTGCCGTTGACCACCAGAAAGCTGACCGGGACGACGATCAAGATAATCTGATAGGTTCAAAACCTCAGCCGCTCTTGATACGCGGTCTTCTTGCTCAGACTTGCTTAGTCCCGCCATTTTCAATGGAAAAGCGATATTTTTGCGCACAGTCATATGCGGATAGAGCGCGTAGGATTGGAACACCATCGCCAATCCGCGCTTTGCAGGTGCCAAGTTCGTAGAATCCACATCATCGATGGTAATCGCACCTGATGTCACATCCTCAAGTCCCGCAATCAGCCGCAGCAAAGTTGATTTGCCACAACCAGATGGCCCCACAAATACAACGAACTCACCTTCTTCAATCGTCAGATCAAGCGGAGGAATAACCTCAGTGTTGCCAAACGATTTGGTGACTTTTTCTAGTACGATACGTCCCATTATTTTGTCCTATTTCACTGCGCCAAAGGTAAGACCGCGCACCAGTTGTTTCTGACTAAACCACCCCAAAATTAGTATTGGAGCGATCGCCATTGTCGACGCTGCCGACAGTTTTGCAAAAAATAGCCCTTCGGGACTTGAATAGCTGGCAATGAACGCCGTGAGAGGAGCAGCTTTGGCCGCGGTTAAGTTCAAAGTCCAGAAGGCTTCATTCCAAGCTAGGATGATGTTCAACAATACCGTAGACGCGATGCCAGGAATTGCCATGGGGGTCAGAACATACAGAATTTCGTTCCCCAAAGAGGCCCCGTCCATGCGCGCGGCTTCAAGAATTTCACCGGGAATTTCTTTGAAATAGGTGTACAGCATCCAGATGATAATCGGCAAGTTGATCAACATAAGCACAATCATCAAACCAAACCGATTATCCAAAAGCCCCAGCTTCACAAAACCAATGTATATTGGATAAAGAACACCCACGGCGGGCAGCATTTTGGTGGACAACATCCACATCAAAATATCTTTCGTACGCCGCGATGGGACAAATGCCATCGACCACGCGGCTGGCACCGCAATAATGATGCCCAAAACCGTCGAACCACAAGCAAGAAATATGGAATTCCACAAAAACCGCATGTAATTAGAGCGTTCCTGAACAATTGCGTAGTTTTCAAGAGTCCAGTCAAAAAACAAAAACAGGGGCGGATCGTTGATCGCCTGCGCTTCTGTCTTAAAGCTGGTTAAGATCGTCCATAAGATAGGGAAAAAAATGACGAACCCTATTGACCAAGCGACCAAGGTATTCAGAGTTTTTCGCTGATGGGAAATTGCACGTGCCATAGTTTGCTACCTACTCAGTCCAGGTTCTTGCCAACGGCTCGCATCAAAAAGATCGCAACGATATTGGCCAGAATAATCGCATACACCCCACCTGCAGACCCCAAGCCGACATTTTGACTTTCTAACACACGCTGGAAAATCAAATAGGTCAGGGTTTTGGTACCAAATGCGCCGCCAGTGGTGACAAATATTTCAGCAAAGATAGACAACAAAAATATGGTTTGGATCAGCAGTACGATGGTGATCGCCCGGCCTAGGTGCGGTAAAATCAGGTACCAGAAACGGCTTGTCCAAGGGGCGCCGTCCATCTCAGCCGCCTCAAGTTGTTCACGGTCCAATGATTGAACCGAGGTTAGTAAGATCAGAGTTGCAAATGGAAGCCACTGCCAGGATACTATAAGCACGATTGACTGCATGCTGGCCTGCGTTAGCCATTCAAGTGGCGCGGCTCCAAAAAACTTCCAGATATGCGCAAGAATGCCGTTGATTGGATCCATAAACATGTTTTTCCAAACAAGAGCAGACACAGTCGGCATGACGAAAAATGGTGCAATGACTAGAATTCGGACAATACCTTGACCCCACATCGGTTGATCAAGCAACAAGGCAAGCGCCACACCCAGAACGATTGTAACCAACAACACTGAGCCAATAATCGTCAATGTTGCGGCGACGCTGGGCCAAAATGCACTCGAAGTGACGAAACGCACATAATTGTCAAAACCCACCCATCCAAGATCACCACCACGCAGGGGCAAGTATTTCTTAAACGAAAAGAATAGCGTCATTGACAGTGGGATCAGCATCCAAGCCAGCAACAATGTGACTGCAGGTGCCATCATGATCCGAGCCAAAGAACGAGAGTGCTGCGTAGCCATTGTTTCGTAACTTTCGAGAGTTGAAGAGAGTATTAGAGGTGCAAGACATCTAACGGCATGTTCAGGGGCGGAAAGGCTCCGCCCCTGCGAGCTTACTTATGGTAATACTCGGGAGAATTAACGATAGCCTGCCGCTTCCATCGCGTCATTTGTGATCGC
>Ga0255776_10006219_pt1 | contig 12215 bp, 10 predicted proteins | sample 071ome_19_FD_179974 | JGI IMG/M metagenome (GOLD analysis project Ga0255776, IMG submission 179974) | Coastal salt marsh microbial communities from the Groves Creek Marsh, Skidaway Island, Georgia - 071413AT metaG (version 2) | ecosystem: Environmental > Aquatic > Marine > Intertidal zone >...
CCTTTCGGGGACACGCACACACTCACACGCACACACACGCGCGACACTTTATGTCGCCTCGTTCAGGCGCCGGCCGTCTCTCTCGTCTCGTCTCAGCGTCGGTGAACAGGCGTCGAGTCATCTCTCGAACTCGCACGATGGGAACTGATGCGAACGGGGCGACCGCGCGCGGAGGCGCCGTGCCGCCGCTCGCAAAGCTGAGAGGGGCGCTGTTCGACCTCGACGGAACGCTGTGCGATAGCGACCCTGTGCACTTCAAAGTCTTTGACGAGCTCTTGCGGAGGACTGGCGTGCTGCCGGATGGCTTGACGCACGATTACTTCAAGGCGAACATTGCGGGAGGAGCGAACGCGGATATTTTCGCCCGAGCTTACCCGACAAAGACGATAGAGGAGCGAGAAAAGATGGCGGATGAGAAGGAACTCGCCTTTCGTCAGGCGTTGGAGCGAGAAAAGCTGGATCGGGCCGCCGGGCTAACGGCTCTCTTAGACATTCTCGACGCAAACGGGGTTCAAACGATTGTCGTCACGAATGCACCGCGCGCAAACGCCGAAGCGATGCTCAAAAGACTGGGTTTGGCTGATTATTTTGGTGGCGCTCGACTCGTCATCGGGGGTGAATGTAAGAAGTCCAAGCCTGATCCAGAGCCATACCTCGAAGGTTTACGGCGAATCGGATGTGAAAATTCGCCTGAGTGTTGTTTGGCGTTTGAAGATAGCCCTGCGGGGGCTCGCGCGGCCGTTGCAGCGAATATCCCGACTGTTGGGATCATGTCCAGTCAAGCTGAGTCGGCTCTAGCCGAAGTTGGCTGCGTTCTCTGTGTCAAGGATTTTGCGTCAACCGCTCTCACGGACGCGCTCGGCATAGAGTGACTGTTTAAAAACTGTAACATATAAATTCTAGACGGCTATTGTTTCTAAATTGACGTTTGCATGCGTACACTTACATTCTCGCTCTGATGGGCGTCGCAAAGGAGCTCTCCAGAGCGTCGACTTCGCTCGCTAACAAGGCAGAGCGAATCGACTTTTCAAGGGCGCGCGCATCAGACTGTTGGATGACTTCATGCTCCCCTTTCTCGCGCTTACCACCTATTCGCACCACGATTTCACCCTCTCCTTCTCCTTGATGTACGCAGACACTCCCCTTGAGTCTCTCGATATAGCCATCGAGCACATTTCTCTTTACGTTGAGCTCATCGATGCTGACAGCTGGGAATTTCCGATTAAGGTATGTTTTTGACTCATCGAACGCCGTATCGTTGCTAGTCCGGATCAGCACTACATTCCTCGGGACCACGAGCACGTTGACAAAGTCCATGGAAAAGGCACCGCCAGCGCCGACAACAAGAGGCATCCACGTGCCGTGCTCCGCCGGAGAGCATATCTTGTCGCTCGGTAACGGTGCACCATGCAAAACCGGGCTCGCTACATAAATCATAAGCGCATCGTTTGACAATACGCGAGACTTAGTGCCGCAAGGCCATCCCTTCACTTCCGCTCTCGTACGGGAGCACGTCAGGGTATCAATATTGTTGCCACGCACAAGTACTGTAACGCTTGTTCCATCTCTTGAAAGTACTCCAATCGCGCGATTCAAAGATGGCGATGGACCTAATCGCGTGATGATGGGTATCGGTCGAGGCATCTGACCGCTGAAACTCTCTGGCTTGACGGATGGAACGGCTGACATGAGTGTTCGTAGTAATCGTTCTCGGTACGTCTTCATGGCGTGAACGTAGACCACGCTTCGGGGTTGCATGATCGACGCGCTGGCGTCTTTTTGTGATTTCTGAGCACCGCTATCGGGGTCCTCGTCGGTTATCTTTTCATTCCTGCTGTTCGTAATCTGACCATCTTCCTGTATCAGCTTTGGTGAAACAAAATGTACGTAACCAGGCCTGGAAAGCAGCAACTTTGAAATACGATCTTCTGGAGCGCAGATGTTCGTGAAAACTGAACACCAGTCTTGATCTTTTATCAAGCGACTCAGAGCCGCGTTGCCTAACGGCGGAGACGCGAAAGTTACACATCTGACGCACTTACGAGACGCTGCTTCTGGTTCCCTCTTGAGAAACATTATCGTAGCGAGCGCTGCGGTAGCACCGCCAAGGGAGTGCCCGCACATGATGAGGCGCTTACCTGCTCTACGTGCTTTCTCGTACATCGTAGCTATCGCCACGGACTCCGCGCGTACGAGGAAGCCACGGTGCACTCGAATCCCACTCACTTCAGGTGTATTTTCAACCGCCGGCGCGGGAAGCTGTGTCAACCAGTAGTTGGCGTCTGATATCAAATCACGAGTGGTTTGAGTACCACCAAATGAATAATAGTACGCATCTCGCGTCTCGAGCACGAGCGCTCGCGAGGTCGATCCTTCATTGCTGAGTTCCACTCCCTCAAAATATCTTGGGGCGCCGGTGGTTGGATGAAAGACCCTTTGGACTACTCTACTCGCCGCTGATGTCGACGCGTGAAGAGCAGGAGCAACTATGGAGCTCTCGAGTTGCGCCAGTCGCTGTGAAACTCGTTCCACGTCTGCATCGTAAGAGCACTCGCAAGCCAACGCTGACACGATGATTTCGAGCGAATTCTCTCCCAGTGCTCGCTCGCACTGAGCGCCGAGCGATGCTCGCGGCGCCAACGATGGTTTCATCGAAAAAAGCTTGCGGATGCTATGTGTGTTTACGAATCATCGCGCATGCAAACCGCGTCAACTTTGCCAGCACGTTCGTGAGTGGCGACTGACTTCTTTTTTCTGAAACAGTTTGTTAGTCTCGGGGTCACGCGACGGCGTTGCTTGATTCGTAGGAATGAATTCTAGACTACTCGTACTTACATTTACTACATACTTACCACGAGCCGATGCGAAAATTACCGATGCGCAAAGCGAAAACTCCCGGAGCGTCGTCGTCGCGCGTCTGCAACGTTCTCAAGTGGCCTCTGATTATGCGCGCCGCGTGGCGCTTTCTCCACAAAACGCAGGCGATTCGATCCCGAAACCACAAGATTACGTTTGGAATGAGACCAAAGACGTGACCGATGTATTCGTAAATAAGTGTTTTGCTCAACTCACGCCTTGTTCTCATCTTTCCAATCTCTCTATCCTCTTCCTTGAGCTCCATCCACCTGCGTCGAGCGCTGTGCTGGAAGAAAATGGCGAGCGTGAAGGCAACTCCTGACACGAAACTAGCGATAAATACATCCGCACCCGACAAGTAGGCCTCTTTTGACCAGCCTCCTTTGCTTCGAACTGGAGCGCCAAACTTTTCGGCAGCCATCCACTCGCGATTCGGCGGAGTCGGCGAAAAGATCGACTCAAAGAGTTTACTCTTCTTTTGCGCTAGATATGCTTCTCGTGCCGCGTCTCCAAAAACACCCGTCGGTTCAATTCCTCTCCCACGTTGCCATCGTTTCAACGCTTCCGTCGTGCTCGGTCCGAAATAACCCGTCGGCAGGCCGCCGCTCGGCAGCGTCAAAAGCTTCTCCGAAAGAAGCATAGCTTGTAAAGCACACACCTCCGGGGCACAGTCTCCCTCGGCGAGAACCCTGGACCCCAGATGATGCACCTCGATCCCAGCCGCTCGCAGCGGTGCCAACTCACTCTCAAACGTTCTCGACACGGTCGAGTTCCCACCGTTCGCCCTCGTCTCGACGGACAGTCTTCTCACCGGTGGCGTCCTCCCTCGCCTCTTCAAATCCATCCAAGTCTTTAATGTTTGCTGCGTTCGCGTCGCCCCAGTCTTCGTCTGGGCCCTCGCCGTCGTCGATACCCTCGCGATCGATGCCATCGTCATCGTCATCGACGTCGTTCTCGTCGTCCTCGTTGCGCGCCCTCCGTCTCGCGTGAAACCGCCGGCGTCTGTCGATCGGGTCGTTCGTTCCTTCCTCTGTTTGTAGTTTGCTCACACAGAGGATTTCTTAGATTTATGACTCGTCGTGTCAGGGGTGACTTGAGTTGGTTTAGAAGTGGCCTGAGAAGTGGTTGAGCGCGCCATTCACCCGACGGCGGAATAGATTGGCCGCATGCGCGCGCTGAGTACCGGAACGCTCGTGGCGGCGTCTCCGCCACCTCCTCTGGCGCTGCGATCGGCGCTGCGAGAGCGGTACGCGGGGAGTTTCGTGGAGCGATTGCGAGACGAGAACGCGGCGAGAGCGAGGGAACGGTCGTTGGATTGGTTGGAGCGAGAGATCGAGGCGTGTTACGACGCGAGATACGTCGAGGATGCGAAATCTCTTCGAGCACTCTTGGGAGAAAACGGTGAGGGGTCGCACTTAGGGTTGAATTCGGCGGTGCGTTCGACGGAGGGCGAAGAGAGGGGTGAAGAGAATGGGAGAAGGGAAACTCGGGTGCCGAGCGTGAGAGAAGAAGAGGCGTTGCGCGAGCAGGAAAAAACCCCCACGACGCGTGGCGCCGACATCGGGGACGACGATGACGAGGCACAGAGCTTCAGCAATTTCGTGTTTGAGTACTGGGGACGGACGTTCGGGGTACGAAACTTGGTTGAAAAGCACCTGTGGGAGGTGATTTGTAACGCGGAGGCGGCCAGAAAGGCCAAGCGGAGCGACTGCGCTGAGTTATTCTGTGCCTTTATTCAGAGGTCTTACGACGAAGAGGCGTTGTTATTCTTTTTGTACTGTCGTAAGTGGTTGAAACACGAGTGCGCGTCGATGGCGAGACGTGGGGAGCGGGTTTTTGCGAAAGAGACAGTTTCGGCGCACTCAAAAGTCGCTGGCCAGGTTGACTCGGGCTTGCACGTGTGTGACGTGGCTTTGGACGAGAGACAAACGCTTTGTATCGTGCGTTCCATTTTCTCCGGTGGCGCTGATGCGCCGAAAAAAGATACTACATTCTTACACGCCACCATCAAGGCGATGGTCGAGGATGCCTTTAGCTCAAACGCCGAGGCAAGCTGGGCATCGCAGAGGAACGGCGTTGAGTCTAATCACAAAGAAAAATCTGGTGTGCTCATGGATGGCTACAGGCTTTTGAAAATGCTGTTATCTGTCTTTTTTGACACGAAACCTCCGCAGGGGGTGATTCTCAAGTCATCCAAACCCATCAAGTCTCACGAAACTGAACAACAAGCGAAGAATCTGTCTACAGCCATGGATGCCCTCGCAGTCGACGAGAACACGCAGCCTGCGCCGGCAAACACTGCGCCGCCAGCGCCACATCCACGTCAGTCGATCAAAAAGGAGGAAGGCAAGTCAGAGGCGACTCCTTCGCAACCGCAAGAAAAGATTGTGGTGACCAAGTCCGTCGATGTCGTACCAGAACGGAAGAAAGCGTCGACTGTCAACAAATCGACACCTCCTGTGCAGGCACCGGCGAGTGCTTTTGCACCAGAGTCGAGCAAAACATCTAACGATGGATCACCCGTATCCGCTGAAATCGATAGGTACGGAGCTGCGGCTTCTACCGCGCTCTCAGAGGCTGTCGGCAAGTATGCGGCGGCTCTCTTCCCAAAGCAAGTTGCTCCCGAAGTCATAAGCCAAGCCGAGACAAAAATTAACGCTGTGGCGCAGGAAATGCTGAAGCGACTGATAGGAAATTCATCAGATCCGAGTGTTTCACAAGAGATCCTCGATGAAGCTCCGGAAGCTTGCAAGGCATTCGCCAGAGCGAGAGACTCAATCGCCAAGGGCGCTGGTACTCCGGGATCCGTGTCGCCGGCTTCGGCGAATGGCTCATCCACGCGTGATGTCGCGCGTGCGATATTAGCCACTCCGCGCGTGCGTGCAGCCATCGAACCGATGTTGAAGAGCGCCGTCCAGAGTTTGAAGACTGCGCCGGCGACTCAGGAAATGGCGGCATCCCCCGTGTAAAACTAAGTATGTATCCATCATCCAACTTTCCGTCATAGAGACTCTCCACCTCAGGAATCACTCGCCGCCATTGTGCGCCGTCGCAGTGATCGTCGTCGTCGAGAGTTCCGGTTGCGAAACCTTCAACCGAGGAAGACCCCCATGTCGCACTCCGAAGCCGCTCGTCGACGTGTCGGCGCCATCGCTGGACACTTATCCGCAGCCAAGACTGAAGACCACGATGACGTCGGTTTCTCGAGAGAGTCGTACGCGAGCCCGGTTCCTGGAACCGTCTCTTCGTACGAGAGAGTGCACGGGAACGTTAGTCGTGATCCGGTGATGTGGATGCCGTGCACGCCGCTCGACGATAGGTTGATCGAACTGCAGGACGTCGTGTACGAAAAGTCTCCTGAGGGTATCGCGCGCATCACCATCAATCGACCAGAGAGAAGAAACGCATTCACACCGCGTACGGTAAAGGAAATGCGATGGTGCATGGAAGATGCGAGAGATGACATGTCTGTTGGCGTGATTGTGTTGCGAGGAGCAGGGGATCTCGCGTTTTGCAGCGGAGGTGATCAAAGCGCGAGAGGCGACGGAGGATACGTAGAGGCAAAGGCGGGGGGCGCTGAAGAAACACCGAGATTAAACGTGCTAGATTTACAAATGCAGATTCGTAGGATGCCCAAGCCAGTCATAGCATCGGTTGCTGGCTACGCAGTCGGGGGTGGACACATTCTTCACATGGTTTGTGACTTGACCATTGCTGCGGACAACGCGGTTTTCGGCCAGACGGGACCAAAGGTGGGATCTTTTGATGCCGGCTATGGATCGACGCACATGGCTAGATTGATTGGCCAGAAGAAAGCTCGTGAAATGTGGTTTTTAGCGAGACTCTACAATGCGCAAGACGCCTTGCGCATGGGGTTGGTTAACACGGTGGTTCCTCTTGCCGAGCTGGAAATAGAGACCGCAGTCTGGTGCCGTGAAATTCTAAGAAACTCACCCACGGCTATTCGATTGTGTAAAAATGCGTTGAACGCCGCGGAAGACGGGCAAGCTGGAATACAAGATCTAGGTGGTAGCGCGACTCTACTGTTTTATCAGTCTGAGGAAGGGAATGAAGGGAGGCGCGCCTTCTTGGAGGGCCGTAGGCCAGATTTCTCCAAGTTCAAGCGATTTCCATGATGATTTAATAATTTGATTACCGGTAGCACATCATTTACACTTTGAGTTTGCTCCTAACTTTGCTCCTGCGCTCGATTCTTTTCGTTCGAGATTCGCACGTCGAGGCGGTTCTTCTTACGATCGGCTCGCTCCTGGTCTGAAAACACCTTCTTCTTGAGCTGCGTCGACATCGTGGTGCCGCCGCTCTCCTCCGCACCAAGTGTGATGCTCAATCCATCAATCACTTTACCTTCACGCATGAAAACTGCAGTTCTAGATCCATCGGCGTTCTCACGGACGCCTCCACCCCACAGAACCATGTTTTTATCAAACTTGATACTCTCTGGCTGCTCGGCCCACTTCGGACCAAAACCCACCATGAAAAGTTTTGGCGTACCCCTAAAAGCAGTCAGATGGACTACGGCGGGTGTTTTTCTACCTTCTATAGCCACGGCCACGTGAGTACCCTCACATCGAGTCGCAATGTCGTAAATTTCCCCGTCATGGAATTCGATGCAACCTTTTGGGTCCGTTTCCTTGCCGGTATCCGCATCCCACATGCGTACGACGCTATCCCCGCCGCCCGTGATGAATGTGTTCTTTGAGGTCCACGATTTGGTCATCTTCGGTCGTTGACACACTGGACGAATACAAGAGATGTACTCGTCGTGTCCGTAACAGAAAGACTGTATCTCAGGGGCAGATCCCTCAAAGCCAGTGCGGTCGTCAGGTTTGGGAAGTACGCTGACGCGCGTCTTGTGCTCCCGATCGCCTGAAAGTATGTATCCAGTGCGTCCACCCTCCATGCATTCAACGTCGGTGATAATTGTCGAGCAATGCGCCAGAACGAGCACGGGATCGGCATCTGAACCGACGGCGACTGCGTGGATTTCTCCAAATTTATCCGCAAACAACAAGTGTGCGGAATCAGGTGTGAAACACGCCGAGAAAATTTTCTTTCCTCGCGCAATGGTTCGGATGCATTTCCACCCATCGACGCTCCAGAGCTTGATAAGTTTATCGTCACCGCCCGTGACGAACCATTTCCCGTCTGGACTCGTCCTGAAGACGCGAATCGTACCCGTGTGTGGTTTGTCGTCATCTGAAAGCTTGATGATTTCGCACGAGCCCAAATCTCTATTCTGAAGACGTTTCATCCGTTGCACCTCGTCTTCACTAGAGCTGCTCGCGTAACCACCGTAAGCGGCGTCCGAATCCGAATCTAAATCCCCACCATCCTCTCCATCCCCTTCCATATCTTCGTCTTCATCTTCCTCGCTCGCTGTCGTCGTCGCCGTCCAACGCCTAATCTCCAGCTTGGGACCGTACGCCAATCCCGCCAACGTCTCGTACGTCGTCTCTTCTTCGTACTCCTCGCTCTCGCTCTCGCTCTCGCCCGCGCCATCGTTTCCCTCCACCATCTCTTCTCCAACCTCCGCCGGGGTCTCGAACAACGCCGTAAGCGCTCTCGGCGCTATTCCCTGCGTTCCGTCTCCCGACCCGCGCGGTTGTCTTCCCTGTACCCCCATCCCGAGTTTCGTCCCACCACCCTCACCGTCTCGATTCCCCCTACCGCTCTCCCTCCCTCGCTTCCCTTTCCCTCCCATCGCTTCCGCTTCCGCGTCCAATCGTTCGCGTACCGCCGCCGGCAGTCTCGGTGCCAACTCGAGCTCTAAAATCTTTTCCAGCTCAGCCGTCGCCGCCGCTTTACGTCGTTCCGCATCCGCCGCGTCCTTTGGTTCACCGCTAAGAATCTCTTCTTCCAGCGGTGTCGTCCTCATGATCCCCGTATCGTCGTCGTCGTCGTCGTCGTCGTCGTCGCGATGTCCCGTCGGCGCTCGGGCTCGTTCGAGCTTCGTTTCTGGTTTTCAAGAGTTATGACTCGTCGATCAAGTAATGCACGAATTATAACTCGTCAATATAGGGAGAGACTCGTTGGAACGAAGAAAATTTCAAATTCTGATTCAGAGAGACAGAGGCGCACCGACGACGACGACGACGACAGAGCGCGCCTCGACGGTGCGGCGCGGACGCCCCGAGAGATAACAATGTCGCGATTGACGGAGCGACAACAGCTGGCGGCAGCCATGGCGGAGAGCATGGCGGCGGTGCGACCGAGCGAGAAGGACACGCTCTCGAGTGGAAAGTTGTTGACGGGTGCCGGGAGGATGAAGACGACGACGGCGACGCCGATGCCGATGTCGACCAAGGGTGGACGCGCGGGAAGGAACGGTCACGGTGTGAAATCGGTTCGTGATGTCGCGAGCGGATTGACGCCGAGAACGCCCGGTGGAGACGGTGGGGGGGAGGCGACGCCGACGAGAGACTTGTACGCGGCGCTCCAGAGTAACAAGACGAAGTCGAGAGTGTCTAAAGAGTTGGCGTCGCTCGCGCCCTGGGCCTGGGATCCGTTGGTTGGGAAACACGCGCCCGGTGCGAGCGCTTTGAGAGACTTTTCCGAGGTTGTGACGGATAAGACGATCGTCGCCTCGGCCGGGGGAGCGACGGGCGCCGTCAAGGTGAGAACGTTTGAGCGTCGGTTTGAAGAAGAGTGGACGGCGAGCGCGAAAAAGGAAAAGACGAGCGCGACTCCGGCACCGAAGACCCGCGAGACGATCGGACGCGAGACGAAGCGGGCGAGAGTGGCCATGACGGAAACCGTGACGCCCGTCGCCCTGTCCAAGACGCTTGAAAAAGTAAGCCGAGACGACAAGAGTAATAAGTCAGCCAGTACGCGCGCGACGACGCGAGGCGCCGCCATTAGCGCCGGTAAAGAAAAGACGACGAAATCGTCAACCAACTCCAGAACCACTCGTGGTGCGCAGCTCAAGGAGATTCCCGTCAACGTGCCCATCGCGAAGACAACCGTCAAGGCGAACAAGACGAAGAACGCCGCCGCAAAGGCGACGGTTGTTGACGTCCCAAAGTCGGCGGACATCAAGCGCGGCGCTGCGACGAAGAGGAAATCCAACGAAGAGCCGAAAAATCAGATCGAAACCTCCTCGAAGCGAGTCGCCGATGAGAAGACTGTGGAGGAGACGAAACTGCACGCGGCGAAACAAATCTCCCAAGCGGAGCGGACGATTTCTCGGCTGAACGATAAGGAGGCGCGCAGACGCGCCTTTGTCCTCGACGCTCTTCTCGCTAGGACGTACGTCAAGGCGATAAAGAAACCGATCGTATCCACCGTAAAGCCGTCTAAGAGACTGCTTGATGCGTTCCGAGCCTTCTCTAGCGCGAGAGTGAAGGAGAACGAGGCGTTCGAGCCGCGCGCGCTCAAGTTTGGATCGGCGCTCGAAACCGGTCTCCAAGTCTTGCGAGATCGAGACCAAGCGGAAGCTGGACGAGGGAAGCGATAGAGTAGTGCAGTAATTCTAAATTTCGTTTCATATTCGAGAAATTAATAACTCGGCGCGCGCGTGCAAGCAAATCTATCTGTATTGTTTTTTCTTGTTTGTCTATCATGCTGTTTTCCGAGGCGTTTTTTGAAGGTTGCCACGAGCCACAGCTTTCTCTACGCTCTTCCTCCATTGTTTGTCACTCCTCGCGAAATAAGCTCGCGAATTCGCGACAAAACAATCTCATTGGTGCAAGAGCAAGATTCAGCCGTGTATGGATACCGAACGACGAGCGTGCCGAGGACGAGTAGCTCAACTTGCCCGGGTCCCTCCTTGACTTCCTGCTCGACAAACGGCACCATGTTCTCCTTCAGGCATCTTCTCACCTCTTCGAGCTGCTCCTCGGCGCTCGGCTTGAGAAGGGCAGCGACGCCGGCGTAATTACTCTGAGCACCCCAAGAGTTGGTGCGCATACCGTTGACGGATCGCATCGCGGAACCCTCGGCGCCTCTTCCGCCTTTCGCGTGCAGCGCATCCAACGCCGCAGCGTTTCCCCCAATCACTTCGACCGCCTGCACGGCGTGTCCAGGCACCACCGTGCATTCATCCGCCCGAGGTTCTCCCACGCTATCCATCGATGCCTCGGGATGTACGAGCACGACGGTGAACGATTCGGGGTCTAGCGAATACACCACCCCTCGCCGCGTCGTCGCGTTGCTCAGCGTGAGCATCACCTCTTGTCCAAGCAAACCCTTCAAGTGCGCCGGGTTCAAACTATTCAAACTATTTCGCGTGCCGCATTGGCCGACATCCCCGGGAGACCCGGGCGCCCGATTCTCGGCTCCGTACTGCGTTTCGTCGCGTCGCGCGTCTTCTCAGTCAGTCTTCCTTCCCATCATTCCCTGCGTCTCTGACGCGCGCTCCTCCCCCAAACTAGGCACATTGACGGTTCACGACTCAACCCCACGAAAATCGATCCGCGTCAGACGCGCTTACGACGGATGACGACGCCAGCCGACTCGCGTCCTCGGCTTCGTCCGACGGCGGACGCGTCGAGCGACGACCGCGCGAGGACGACGCGCGGCGCGCGCGTCATAATAAATTATTTACGCCCCCGTCGTCGCTTCGCGTCGTCCTCGCTTCACGGCCGCGTCGTCGGTCGGTACCGATAAGGTTCGTCGAAAACGCCCGTTCGCGCATCCGTCCGCCTCGGCGCGATGGATTTTGATTCTCTTCTGTCGGTTTGAAATCACGGGTCACGAATCGTCGATTCGTGAGGGACACCTCCAATAGAATCATCCAAGAGACGCGCCGCCGTCGTTCGGGCGCCCCGGACCGTCGACCAACGGACGTCGTCCGTCGCTTCACGTCGTCCGTCGACGACCCGGCGATCGCTCGCGCGCGCGCGCTTCGAAGAAAAATTAACGGGTAAAATTCCCGCGCGTCGTCGGTTTCGTCGTCGGTCGCGTCGTCGCTCACGTCGTCTAGAACGCACCTCACCGGAGACGTCTCGTTTCCCACGCACCGCCCCGCCGCCGTTCGCGTCCGAGAGGCCTCGCGCGATGCCCCCCGCGACGTTCCGCGCGACGGTCTCCATCCGTCGTCCGGTCCGTCGCGGTGGTATTTCGTCGTCGGTTTCGTCGGTCTCGTCGGTCTCCGTCGACCGACCGCGCGTCGCGCACTCCCGGTCGACCGACTGATTATTGATTACTCCCGCCCCTCAAACACGCGCGTTCGCCGTTCGCCCCGGGAGACGGACGAAAAAGGGTCGGGACGGCGGCGGACGGACCGACGGACCGACGGACACGAACGTACGGACAAACACTCAGAGACGGGTTAAAAATATGAAATAAAGATCGGGTTCCACGGACGTCCGGTCCGTGGTGGAGATAGATATTTTCAAAAT
>Ga0255776_10006221_pt1 | contig 12214 bp, 17 predicted proteins | sample 071ome_19_FD_179974 | JGI IMG/M metagenome (GOLD analysis project Ga0255776, IMG submission 179974) | Coastal salt marsh microbial communities from the Groves Creek Marsh, Skidaway Island, Georgia - 071413AT metaG (version 2) | ecosystem: Environmental > Aquatic > Marine > Intertidal zone >...
CCAACGGCACACCCCGGACCACGGCAATCATCTCAGGCTGATTTCCCCAGATGATCAGACTGGACAGGCCTGCGACACCCAACCCGGTGACGACTGCAAGAGCAAGCACACGAGGTGCGCCTATCCTGCGAATGAAGTCGATTGCTGCGTCCAGGGGTGACATATCAGATCGATCAGGACTGCATGTTCACGACGGTCCGATACGCGTCGACAACACGATTTCGGACTTCGACAAGCATCTCGAGTGCCAGACCCGCCTCCTCTACGGCGGCCATCACATCGTGAAGCTCCACCGGGTCCCCGCGCAGGAATGCTTCGACGGCATTGCTGGCCCCATCTTGGAGTCCCTGAACTTGTCCCAGCGCCTCGGCGAGCGTGTCCTGGAACGACATCCCGGACTCATTGAGCTCCGAAATCCCGGTCCCAGCGCCCACACCAGCCGCCTCGGAGCCGTAGAGACTCCCAATCGAACCCACACCCTGCACCGGAACGTTCATCCTAGATCCTCACATCCAGTCGCTGACCCAAACGCGCAACGGGACCGTTGCCGTCGAGGGCATCCGACCCCGGACCATAGGTCGCGGGCCCGGACAGGCCGCTACGCATATACCACGCAATTTCGTCACCGCTCAACACGGACCACAGCTGCGGATCCACCCTGTCGATGGCCCTGCCCTGAGCCTCGATCGCGCTGGGCTGAACAGAGCTTCGACTTTCCGCGGCCGACCGCTCGGCTGCCTGCGAAGCAGCCTCCGCCGAACCTTCCCGACGAACTCCGAGAGGGTCGGGAAAAAAAGATCCAAGGCCGTTGATTTCCATAGTCGTTTTCTAAATCTGGGTGGCGCGACGAAGCATCGATTTCATGGCGTCGAACACCGTAGCGTTGGCTTCGTAGACACGGCGCGTCTCCATCAAATCGATGGTCTCTTCCGTGATATCTACATTCGGGTATCGAACGTATCCAGCTTCATCTGCATCCGGGTGACCGGGCTCGTACACCAGTGGACCCTCCGACGCGTCTTCCACAATGCCAAGGACCTCAACGCCGTACGCGCGCTCGAGCGCCGCATAGGTCTCTCCGGGAATCGGAACCTCTGGTACCTCGGGCACCTCAATGGACAGCCCGTTTTGAGCGAGCGCCGCGCGGACCTCGTACGGGCTCTGAGCCTCTGCGAGTTCCAGGATCCGCCTCCGATACGGACCACCGTCGGGCGTTCGAGTCGTCTCGGCATTCGCGATATTCGTCGCAATCACATCCATCCTCCGCCTTTGCGCCGAGAGCCCCGACGCAGAGATGGCAAGGCCTCGAAACAGGCTTGGAACGCCTCCAATCCCAGGCACAGTTACGAACTCCTCAGCGAAGCTCGCAGCTGCCCATACACTTTCTGCAGCATCTGCCCCATCGCTTCATACCGGATTTGCTCGTCCGCCAGCCGGACCATCTCAACCTCCAGATTCACACCTTCCTCATCGAGCGCATGCTCGAGCGCGGCCTCGAACGACGCCTCCGCACCATTGGAGGCGTTCGCCACTCGATGAGCGATCTCGCGAGAGCGTGCCATGCTCGCATCGAGTCCCTCTCGGAGGGCAAGAGCAGAGCTGGAGCCCAGCAGACCTCGAATCATTGATCTCACAAGCAAAAGAACCTGTTCGCTCCAACTTTTAGCAATCTCCGGGCCACAATCCAAATCGAGTCACATTCGCAATCTCATAATGGCTCAAAGCATTGTACAACATGCACTTATAGCAGTAGACGAGACCAAGGCAGGAGAGTATTACGGTACGAACCGGGTCAGAATGGGTTTGGGACGCCGCGAGACGTCGGCACGTCGTGCCGACCCAAGCCGGCTGTTTCTGCCGGAGCCCGCCGCCCTGGAGGGGTCAGCCCGGCCTGAGTCGCGCACCCGAGCTAGGAATTCAGCTTGTTCCGAAGAGTGCGAACCCCAATCCCGAGCAATTTTGCGGCCTGAGTGCGGTTTCCGGACGTTCGTTCCAGTGCTGCCTGAATGAGCACCTCTTCCGCACCCGCGATAGAGAGGCCTTGGAGAACGATCCGATTCCCATCCGCGATCTCCTCGGGAGGCGCCGGCGAACTTCTCCAAGCAGAGGGTCCCGGGGCAACGAGGTCTGTCGTGACGTGATGGGGCTCCACCGCCCCTTCTCCCGCGAGAATCACGGCTCGCTCAACGGCGTGACTCAGTTCTCGAACATTCCCTGGCCAATGATGGGCCCGAAGAGCCTCCACAACCTCCGGCCCGATGTAGGCTTCCTCCCTGCCAAGACCTGATGCGACCCGTTGCGCGAAATGCTGAGCTAAGAGCTCCAGATCGCCGGGTCGCTCTCGAAGAGGCGGCACGTGAATCGGAAGCACATTGAGCCTGTAGTAGAGATCGGCTCGGAAACGACCCTCCTGCACCTCGTGAAGCAGATCCCGGTTCGTGGTCGCGATGACCCGCACGTCTACGCGAACGGGAGATGTGCCCCCAACCCGCTCGAACTCTTGCTCCTGAAGAGCTCTCAGGAGTTTGGCCTGAAGATCGATCCGCATCTCGGATATCTCGTCCAGCAACAGCGTACCGCGATGGGCTCGTTCGAATGCACCAGGTGATCTCTTGGTCGCTCCTGTGAAGGCCCCCTTTTCATGGCCGAACATGATGCTTTCGACGAGGTGCTCTGGGAGAGCAGCACAATTTACGCTGATGAAATCCCCGTCTTCGCGACCACTCATTCGATGCAGCGTCCGAGCGACCAGTTCCTTTCCTGTTCCCGATTCCCCTTGGATCAGTATGGAGGACGAGGTTGGGGCAGCCACCCGGATGGCGGTCATCACGGCCTCGTGCTCTTCACTCTGGCCAACAAGCAGATGTTCCTGCGGAGGCTGGCTTCCAAATGTGCCACCATCACGCGACTGACGACGAAGTCGCGTCAACTCGAGAGCCTGAGAAACGGCAACGTCGAGTTGGAGGGGCTGGACCGGTTTGGTCAAATAGTCGATCGCCCCTGCCTTGACGACCGACACCGCCTCGTCAATCGAAGGAGCCTCGGAGAGGAACACGACCGGAACGTCCAATCCTTCGGCGACAATCTGATCCAGCAGGTCGATCCCCCGCCCCCCGGAGAGCTGCAGGTCGGCCAACACAAGGTCGATTCCACCGCGAAGAACGACGGTCGTCGCAGCCTCGGGGTTACGGACGCCGACCACGTCGTGGCCCATTCGCTCGAGAAGCCCCTCCAGTGCCAGCAACTGACCCGGGTCATCATCGACGCAGAGAATCTTCGACATGGAAATTCAAGGCCGTGGCAGAGCGTCCGATAATGCGGTCAGAACGTACGGACAGCACCGACCGATCTCAACAAGTTTCTGCCGTGAGAATTTCAAACCAGGCGATTCAGACCCGAATCATCGACACCATTCGGGGGAGCATTGCCGACATCGGTCGTCTCGAACGTCAGATCACGACGGGACGGCGCTTCGAGCTCGCGTCCGAAGACCCGCTCGGATCCCGATCCGTCATGCAGCTCGACAGCCAGCTTCGAGCGTCTCAGCAGTACCGCCGAAACATCGATGTCGCTCGTGGACGGCTGACCATGGAGGAGAGCGCTCTAGAATCGCTGTCGAACCTGATTTCGCGAGCGCGTGAGATCGCCAGCCAGCAGAGCAGTTCCTCGGCGACGACCGGAAGTACCCAAGCCGGCATCGGCGAGGTTCAGGGTTTGAGGCAGGCGGCGATCGACCTCGCAAATCTGAACCTGAACGGCTCATACATCTTCGGAGGCCTTTTTTCGGATCGCGCTCCCCTGGATAACTCAGGGAGTCTTGATCCGCTCAACCCTGCCCGAGGCGCGATCGAGTACGACGTCTTCCCGGGCGAGCGCAAGCCCGGCACTCACGACGCTGGCGAAGTGTTCATCGACACCAATGTCGTTCAAGCGTTCGATGACCTTGAGTCGGCCCTGATCGCCGGCGACAGCGCGACGATCGCCACTCAGATGGATGTGCTCGCTGAAGCTCTCGAAAGTGTACAGCTGCTCGTCGTCGATGTCGGAAACCGTCAGATCAGTCTCGATTTGGCTGAGGATACTCTGGCTGTTTCCGATTTGGCTCGGGCGGAGCGGCGCTCCAACATCGCCGATGCTTCACTGCCCGAGGCGCTAGCCCAGCTCGCCTCGAGACAGGCCAGTTACCAGGCGTCCTTGCTGGCCACGTCCCGAATTCTCGAAACCACCTTGACCAATTTCCTCCGATGATCGTCAACCCTCCGACTGAGACAGAGCACGAGTCCGTAGCGAAACGTGCGCACGTGCTCGTGAATTTTCCGAACGGGATCCCCGGATTCGACCAGCAGCGAGACTTCAGGCTCACGGAGGGGCCCGGGGCCGGACTTTACTGGCTTCGCGGAGTTGGAACTGACGCCCCGAGCTTTCTCCTGAGTGACCCCTTCGTCTTCTTCGACGACTTCGAGCTTGAACTGCCCGAGTGGTCCCGCTCCGTCCTGGACGCGAGTGATTCCTCTGATGTCATTGCGCTCACCATTACCACTCCTTCCCCAGAGGGTGCTTGGACGGTGAATCTGTGCGGTCCTCTCGTGCTGAACTTGGCTCGCGGGCTTGGAACGCAGACCGTGGTGGCGAATCGGCCGCCGGCCGACCTTCGCCACCCATTCATGTCGGGTCGTACTCAAGCGGCCTGACGCTCGCCAGTCGATGACGCAGGCTTCCCACCGAGAGGCTTCCTATCCTCACTCCTGAGAGGGCTGAACAAACTTGGAGCGCACGAAGCGTTCCTCGGCCAGAATCAAGGAGAGGGGTAAGCCCGAATCAGGGTGGAGCTGCAGAGCAAGGCCATTCTCAGACGCTCGAAGGACCGTCCCGGCGAATCTGAGCACCCGGCCCTCGTTGAACGCCACCACGCCACGCGCCATCGCCCCTTTGGACGGAGCCTCGCCCGAAACCGGCTTCAGACAGTACAGCCCCGACTCTGAGCAATTCCAGACCGGTGCCGACCAGAGCTCAGCATGCAACATTGGGCTGACCTTGCGCGGGTACGACAAACGGAAGTACATGCGCCCCTGCCCCGCCTGAGACTTTCGCCGCATCATCTGCAATCGTTCCTCCCGAAGAACGAACGACAGAGGAACTCCGTGTCCCTCGGTAAACGAAATGGCCACCGCACCGGGTGTGACCCGAGCGACGTTGCCCTGGACATTTATCGAGTGGCCCTCCCCGAATCCCAGCCGCCCTGCGACGCGGTCTCCGGGTCCGAGCATTGCCATCTCGTCGCTCCGGCGGACACGCATCCCGAGGCTCGAACAGTCCAGCACGAATGCCCGCAAGCCTTCGGCATGGAAGACGGGACCACTCGACGACGGGAAGCGAATGCGGAAATGCTCTCTGCGGTTTTCGATCATGGTGTTCGCTTGGGAGGAGTCGACGCAGACCCCAAGTTCATCTTTCGCCCACGCTCATTACATTGGCGTTGTTCGTGTGTCTCAGTTGCCAAAAGTTGGTGTCACGATGGCTCTAACCAGTCACAATGATGCAGTCGCGACACCCTTTCCAGCGTCTCCTGCCCAGCGGAAGACTATCTCCTTGATCGGGTTCAAAGCCAGCGGCGGCGTCAGATGAGCAGGATTCTGGTCGTGGAGGACCAAAAGCTGCTCAGAAGGCACATCCGCACGGTGCTAGAGGATCTAGGTCACGCGGTCGTCACAGCTCAAACTGCAGACGAGGGGCTCCATGAGGCTAGTAACAGCCGCTTCGACCTCATCGTCACAGACGTCTTCACCCCGGGCTCGATCGACGGGTTGAAACTCCTCGTCCGCGTGCATCACGAAGCCCCCTCGACGAAGTTCATCCTCATGTCCGGGGCCGCGGTCATCGATCAACCGGACACCATCGAGGCGGCAAGACGCGTCGGTGTTGAGTACATCCTCGCCAAGCCCTTCTCGTCTGAAGAGTTGAATGAGGCTGTTCACCAAGTGCTCGGGCTCCCAATCCGACCACTCCCGATATATGAAGACAAGGGAGCCGCAGAAGACGTATCCCGCGTACCCCAACCGAAACGCACCTCATTCGACGCATCGGGCTCCCGGGTCGCTGCAGAAGATGCCGGTCCGAAGATGGTCATCTTGCTGGAAGACCACGACGTCCTTCGAGAGTTGATTGGCGAGGCGCTTGCCGCGGCGGGGATCGACGTGCTCCTGTTGTCGCAGGGAGATGAGGTCCTGACCGCGCTCGAAGAGACAGATCACTGCGATTTGCTGATTGCGGATGTCTTCGTCCCCGGAATGAACGGACTCGAGTTGGCCATGCGCGTGCGGCACCATCATCCCGACGTGGCTATCATGCTCATGTCCGGGTCCTCCTCCTTTCGATCTCCCGAATTCGAGGAACGGGCCCACAAACTGGGCGTATCTGCACTCCTGGCAAAGCCATTTTCGTCCGAGGAGTTCTGGGCTGCAGTGTCCACGGCCTGTCCTGCGCCCGACGAGGACAGCGTCTCGGACAATTCGGACTCGTAATTCCTTCGAGCCCCGGAGAGGGCTCGGCAGACATTCGAGCAGAGTCAGTCCGCGGTGGTGACCGAGACCAACGCCGAGGCGTAACCCACCTGTCGCAGCCGCCGAATCACCTCATCAGCGTCTCCCCCCTGGCCGTACCCACCGAAGCACACTCGGACCTCGCCATCGCCTTGCGGTGGATTTCGGACTTCACCCAACAATTCCTGCTCACGGGCTCTCCGAACGGCCTCGTCAGCGCTGTTCGAATCGGTAAACGGCTCCGTACAGACCACGACCCTGATGCGCCGTGGGAACCAACCCTCTGCATCGTCTCCTAGGCTTTCGACGAGTTGAGCACCCAGTGCTCGAGCCGCGAGAGAATCCGGACGCAACCCCGCGAGAACACGGTGATACAGTCCGTCAGGCAACAACACCGGAGCGACGGCAGACCACTCTACGGTTGTATCCTCGGACAGCCGATCGATGAGAGTGAGCGCTGACGGGAACGAGCGGAACGCACCAAGAGAGATCGCAAAATAGCCGTCGCTGCTGCCCTCAGCGGGTCTGATCTCGTCCTGGGCACCGTCGAGAGCAGAGGCTTGTGGGAGCGTGACATCGTCACTCAGGTCAAACGTCGAATCCATCGTCGTCGCCACAGACCCTCCCGTTCCACCGTCAGTGGTCTCGGGTTCGCCGCTCGGTCTCGCTCCCTCCTCACTCCGAGGCTGTGAACCGGACACGACACCCGAAACAATGCCCTCGATCCACATCCAGGACGAGGGCCACGCCTGCAGCGCAAGGATACCCAATGACACCACGATGGCGACTGCGCCGAATCTACGAGCCAGACGACGTGTGGCCCGCGCTTTACGACTCGGTGGGCGCTCCTGGTCGTCCGAAATCAGCACCTGAGCGGAAGGCAGCCCGGCACTCGGGTCGGCACGAGGCGTAGATGGGGCCGCGGTCGGAACCTCCTCGTCCGGGTCCGACGAGACGACCTCGGTCCGTGACGATTCGCCCGAGACGCGCTCTGTCCCACCCTCTTCTGTGAGCGCCCTCTGCTCCTCACGAGCACGCACGAGGGTAGCGGCTGCCTGCGACAGTACGCGGAGCCGGGCCAACGCTTGTTGGTGGTGCTCCGATCCCTCAGGGAATCGGTCCACCTGGCACGATTCCTTCGACGTCCTGATCGCCTCGTCCAACTCCGACTCGGAAAAACCGGGTCGAAGGCCAAGGAGCACGCGCGCTTCTTCGGCTCTCACGATTCGTCTCTCACCATTGCTGACGCAGGTCTCACGCCCAACGGGAAAACTACCTCAATTGGTCCGAAGATTTCTAGTTCAGTGCTTCGGCCTGTAGCCGATCGTGCGGTCTCTCCCGTCAGTCCCCGACCCGATATTCCCGTCGGGATCGATGCGCGATTGTTCACGACACGGGTCGGCACGCAGTCCGTCTCGCCACGCAAGCCAGAGGCCGCCACGCAGGTCCTTGTCGCACATCGTTGGACTGCGCCGATCCAGGCGTCCCACTGTCTCTGGCAACAACAAAAGGTTGTCTGCAGGGTTGGCTACGCGGTCCGGTGTGCGACCTTGTAATCAATTAAATTGAAGCGTTCTCTCCGGGCCGCGGGATGGACGGAAGAGAATTTTTGGAGGGGTGGCAGAGCGGTTCAATGCACCGGTCTTGAAAACCGGCGGGCGAAAGCCCTCGTGGGTTCGAATCCCACCCCCTCCGCTTTGGTAAGTGGGGGAACCACTCACTGAGATTGGCCTGAGGGGCGGAAAATCGCCTCTCGGGCCTTTTGCCACCGGATGGGGTGAAACCCATGCCCTCCCAGGCAACTGAACCGCCCCGGATTCACAGCTCGGCCCTCGACCTATTCAGGCAACGCCTTCCCCGGTACCCGCACCGGGTGGTGGCCTCCGGCTCTGCCTCTATTCTGACTGAGGACAGTGGTCTTTGCATGATTGAGAGGCCGATCGACGTCGTCGGTGTCAAGTGAGCGCAGGGTGCGCCCGGGCGTTCTCCATGACGAGGTGCGTAGCCATCTCCGCAGATCGTGCTAGTCGGCCGCGTCCGCGCTCAAATCGACCGGAGATTCGACGCGGACCTCGGGACTCCCCGTGATGAGCCTCGCTCCTCGCGCCTGCACGATCCATTGCCACGCCCAGTTCACCATCACCAACAACTGGTTTCGGAAGCCGACCAGGAAGGTGACGTGGATTACGCTCCACAGAACCCAGGCGACGAAGCCGGAGAAGGTCGTACCGAAAACGTCGGCGACCGCCCGGGCCCGACCGATCGTCGCCATGTTGCCCTTGTCGTTGTAGCGAAACGCCGGTCGGCTGGCTGGCGAACCCGTTGCACGCGACCGAGCCGTCGCCGGAAGCTCTCCCCCGGCCGTGAGCGATCGGCAGCGTTCGACTTCGTCTGCGACGATCCGTCCGACGAAGTCGCCCATCTGGATCGCGCCCTGCGCGACACCCGGAACCGTGCGACCGGTCATGGCCTCTGTCTGTGCGGCGAGGTCGCCGATCACGAAGGCACTCGGGTGACCCGGCACGCTGCAGTCGGACTCCACGACGACGCGCCCCTCGCCGTCGAGCGAGGTGTCGAGTGTCTTCGCCACCGCAGCGCCCTGAACGCCGGCGGCCCAGATCACATTGGCCGCCGGTACACGCTGCTCGCCAATCCACACGGCTTCGTCGTCGAGATCCGTCACGTACGTGTTCAGCCGTACGTCCACGCCCATGCCCTGCAACGACGCAAGCGCCGCGTCGGACGCCGCCTCCGACATCCCCGAGAGGAGCCGTGCGCCACCCTCCAAGAGGACGATGTTGGCCGTCGTGGTGTCGATGCGACGGAAGTCGTCGGGAATCGTCTCAGCCGCGATCTCACGAAGGGCCCCGGCCATCTCGACGCCCGTGGGTCCCCCACCGATTACGACAAAGGTCAGCTTGGCGGACCGGGCTTCGGGGGCGTCTTCTAGCTCGGCTTCCTCGAACGCAAGCAGTACCCGGTGCCGGACCTCGAGCGCGTCGTCGATCGTCTTGAGCCCAGGCGCTCGTGTGGCCCACTCGCCTTGGCCGAAGTACGCGTGGGTCGCACCAGCGGCGAGCACCAGCCAATCCCAGGCGATCTCCTCAGCACCGAGGAATACACGCTGCTCGGCGAGGTCGATCAGGGTCACCGTGCCGAGGATGACCTGGGCGTTCTTCTGTCGCCGAACGATCGAGCGAATCGGGGCCGCGATGTCTGCCGGAGACAGAGCGGCCGTCGCGACCTAGTATAGAAGAGGCTGGAAAACGTGGTGATTACTTCGGTCGATAAGGATGACGTCGCACGCCGCGCGCCTTAGCTGCGCGGTGACTCGAAGTCCCCCGAAGCCGGCGCCCACGACAAGGACGCGGGGTCGGCGTCCAACTCTTCCCGTTGATTCGTAACGCATCGGGCCTCCTTGGGCCGGGCGTACAGTCACGACTTCAACTGTGTTTTGGATCGCTACCCCGGAGGCGGCCTTCGGATCGGGTGATCTACACCGCTCCAAAAGCGCGTCCGACGGTCGTTACACAACCGCGATGGCTTATGCTTGCCGCGTCGCTGGAGCCGGATATTCTCGAGCTCGTATGGCCGGGGCGCAGACGTACCAACCATAGAAGTGCCGACCATTGGCGACGTTGAGTGCAACCGAGGACACCGCTTGGGGTCGGAACCGTCCTGATGGCGGTCGGCACGTGGGCTGTCGGCTGGTGGGCGGTCCCCGTCGTGGGGGCGCTGATCGGCGTGATCTGGCCGGATGGACGGCCCGCGCTCGTGGCGGGGACCGCCGGGGGACTCGGATGGGCGTTGCTGCTGATGTGGGGAAGCGCGTCCGGGCCGGTCGATGATCTGGCGGGGACGGTCGGGGGCGTCATGGGACGTCCCGGATTCGCGGTGCTGCTCGTAACCGTCCTCTTACCGGCGCTCCTTGCGGGGGCGGGGGGAGCTCTGGCCGGTGCGTTGAGGCGGGAAAGGCCGGCCCGTGCTGGCTCGCCTTCATGATCCGGCACAATACAATCTTCCCGATCCCTTGCAGGAGGGTCATCATCGCTTTGGACGGATCGGACATCCAAACGTTCTCTCCGTGCGAGGGCACGCGAGGAGGCAGGTTACCTGCAGGCCAGCCGGGCGCAGCAGGTCGAACGGCAATGCACCCACTGGTCGAAGCCGAAGTCGGGGACAGGCCCGGGCTTGGCTGGGTCGAAGGCCGGTGGTTGAAGGAGGAACTCCGTGAGGAGATCGCTCTCAGTGGTCCGCGCGCGGGAGAGCCAGGCCGCGGTTTGTGGGACAGCTCGAGATAGAAGAGGATGGCGTAAAAGTCCGGCGGATCGGTTCGGAACGACCCACTTCGCCATCCATCCGTCGCACTGAGGACCGTGGATCGGTGCTTCTCTACAGACCGAGCTTCAGACCGATCTGCAACGTCGGGTAGATGTTCGTCAGCAGCTCCGGGGCCTCCGCCAGGAATTGATCGACTTCCCGCTGTAAGGCTTCATTGATCCCGGGGGCACTGGCCAGATCGCCCAGAGCACTCATCGCGACGGTGGATTCGCTCGAGTACGAGACTCCGATGTCCAGATACAGTCCGAAGCCCGACGACAGGTTGCCGAGGCCGATCCCCACGTAGGGCACTAGAGGACTTTGCTCCATGCGAGCCTCCACTGTACCCGACTGCGTGAAGGTCGTACCACCGAGATCGATGGTCTGAACGACGGTAGCTCGCGCCACGAGGTCATCGCTGCGATGCATGACACCGCCCGTGAGCTTCAGTGGACCGAGGATATGAAGGTCGAGCCCTGCTCGTATCGTCCGCTGGGGCAGGACGACCTCATACGCCACACCAGCGACGTCGGACGGAATCAGATCGGTCAGGAAGTAACTCTCTGGCACAATCGAGGCCCCGGCGCGAAGCACCACCCGCGACGTGCCAAGGCCCACGTCTACACCGAACCCGTTCGTCCCAGCATGCGCACCGATGCCCAAGCCCTGACCGACCAGACCAGCAGGAAAGAGCAATGATGCTGCCAACAGGCAAAGCATGGGACTCAGCCGCGCACTGTTTTCACTTCGGTAGAGCACGATAACACCCGTCCTTTTTACGTCCCTTCACGTCGGGAGGACCTACACAGCGAGCTAGAGTAGCCCAAAAGAGCGGTTCAGGTAACCGTAGTCATGCGCTTCGGACAAGAAAAGGTGTGCTGGATTCGTGCCTCCCGTGGAAGGGGACGAATCCCGGGACGTATTCGCGGGTAAGCTCGCGCGCAGGCATGAAATCTCTCCATCCGTCATGCAACCGGCCGCGACCAACACCCGCTCGACACTGGAGCAAGCGCACGAATTCCTCGAGCTCTTCGCGCGCGAGCAGAGCCACACTCAGGACTTCAACCTCGACGACCGACTCGAAGAGATTCGTGTCCAGCTGGAATGTCACGGCACATACGAACACGCTCATGCGGAGCTCGTCTTCGGAGCCCGGATCGCGTGGCGTAACAGCAACCGATGCATCGGACGGCTGCCCTGGCGCTCGCTCCACGTCCTGGACTACCGGACCGCTCATGCTCCCCGTCAGGCCTTCAACGCGCTCCGCCGGTATGTGGAGTTCGCCACGAACGGTGGACGCATCCTTCCGGCCATCGCGATCCTGCCTCCATCGCACCCGGAGCATGACCGTCCTC
>Ga0255776_10006227_pt1 | contig 12206 bp, 9 predicted proteins | sample 071ome_19_FD_179974 | JGI IMG/M metagenome (GOLD analysis project Ga0255776, IMG submission 179974) | Coastal salt marsh microbial communities from the Groves Creek Marsh, Skidaway Island, Georgia - 071413AT metaG (version 2) | ecosystem: Environmental > Aquatic > Marine > Intertidal zone > Salt...
ATCGCGCACAGGATGGTAATCCACGCCGACTGTGTACTGGATGACTAAAAAAAATAATATGGGATCAGAGATAAATGTTTAAAAAAATCATCGCATGTGGCGCAATGGTATGCGCAATGTCTGCTTCAGCAAAACAAGTAGCTGACGTTGAAATTCCAGATCAACTATCAGCAACAAGCGGTCAGCTTGAACTTAATGGTGCTGGTATCCGTGACAAAATGTTCATCGACCTATACGTAGCTGGTCTATACCTTCAGAACAAAGGTTTGACTGCTGATCAGGTTGTGAATGCAGATCAGCCTATGGCGCTACGTTTGCACATTATCTCTGGCCTGATCACGGCTGAGAAAATGGTTAACGCAACGAACGAAGGTTTCGAGCTTGCAACGGGTGGTAATACTGGTGCGATCAAATCTGAAATCGATCAGTTCATCAACGTTTTCCGTGAAGAGATCAAAGAAGGCGACATCTTTGACTTGGTTTACGTTCCAGGTGAAGGCGTAAGCGTTACTAAGAACGGTGTTAAAAAAGACACTGTTAAAGGCGTTGAATTCAAGAAAGCTATGTTCGGTATCTGGTTGTCTGACAACCCAGTACACGACGGTTTGAAAGCTGAGCTTCTAGGTAGCTAATCCAGAGCTTTAGTTTCAAATAAAAAAGCGAGCTCGGCTCGCTTCAGGCTGCTGACAAAGTTCAACAGTTCAAAAACGCCCAAATTTAGATTCAAAAAGTGTTCAAATAGGGCCATTTCTTAAATCTTTTAATGTTTTTGGAATGCTTTTTCTTAGTCAGAATGGCAATCATAAAAAACATAGGGGTTTATCAACACTCTGAAGCGAGCTCGGCTCGCTTTTTTTATGTCTGGTGTTCGGGTATCTCACGTCCGACAGCTGTTGGCGTAACTCTCGATTAATAAAGTTCCTGCTGCATCGGGTAATTTACTAATCCGTTTTTTCAGCTTGTTATGAGCATCTTTTAGATCCTCAGATAGCGTCTCATGTTTACTCATGCTCAAAGCCGCTAGGTGACTGTCAAAGTATTTATAGTTTTGAGTAATGTGTTGGTCGATGTCGCAGACTAGTTGATCGAGGTTGTCGGTATTCAGCGGTGTTCCAAAGTTGATCTGGACTTCTCCCTCACAGCGATCCAGGCTATCGATCAGGTGTTGCATGGTGTCGGTTCGTGAGGCTTGGTTGAGTTCTGAAGCATTCAACCCCTTGATATATCTTTCCAAGGCTTTATGGGTATCGGAGGGGTCCCATTGGTAGCTAATTGAAACCGGGATAATCGATTGCTGTGATAGAAAACTCGCCGTGTTTTGGTGTATCTCTTTTGCCATTACCAGCATTTTTAGCACGGCTGGATTGGTTTCATCGATACCATCTTTCGCTCGACCTTCACGTTGGGCTATCCATACATTGTGTTCTTTTAGGCTGAATTGGATGTCGGAGCTTAACTGCTTTAACGCTTTGAATTTGTCTCTGAGGGGCATATCACCTCGTGGCACTTCCAGACAACCTGCCAACGACATCAGGCGTGCCATAGCAGGATCTTCCATCAAGTTACTGCCAATGACGCTGCGTGCTGAGGTGAATTTATGGCTGAGTAGCGCGTGGTTGATCAGTACCGGATCAAGCAGTATGTCTCTGTGATTGCTGATAAAAATGTGGTGCCGATGTTTGGTGATTCGATCTAGACCGACAACTTCTATCTTTCTAAATCTACGTGTCACCCAATGGCTAAAGAAGGTCATGAAGGCGGTGACATCTGAATGATGATCCTTCAATTTAAGTAACAATTCCGAGATTTGAAACGGAGCGGATTTGTTCTCTTCGGTACCTGTGTTCTTGGTGTTTGAGGATACTGATATATCTAATGATTGAGGCATTGGGTAGATCTTCTGATATCAATAAGTGACTGAAAATAAGGTTATTAATACGTCTATGAGGAATAGTAAAAGTACAGAGCCTGAGTGCCTATAGCTGCAAGAGAGATTGATTCCAGATGTCAAATGGTTGAGTCCTTGAGTCAAGCAGTTTGATCCTGAGCTGGCTAAAGTAGCCATCATCAAATAAGCAGGCTTTAGTGAAAGGAGGCCACTATGTTACAGGCAGTGATTCCCCAGAAGCGTTTTACCAAAGACAGCTTCTCGAAAGAGGAGTTGAGTTCTTCTATCTCGTGTAAATCCGAGAACTCTCTCGACGACTACAAAATGATGCTGCCTCAGGGCGAGATGCAATTGCTTGATCGCGTGGTTCATTTGTCGAAAGACGGTGGTAAATACGGTCGCGGTGAAGTGATTGGTGAGTTCGATATTCATCCTGATTTGTGGTTTTTTCAATGCCATTTTCCTGGCGACCCCATTATGCCAGGGTGTCTTGGCATCGACGCGCTTTGGCAAACGCTGGGCGTGTACCTGGCTTGGCAGGGGCATTCAGGTAAATGTCGGGCGCTGGGTGTCAGCGACGTGAAGTTTGGTGGAGAAATTCTGCCAACTACTAAGACGGTTCAATTCAATGTGCATGTTAAACGTGTGATTCAACGAGGTATGACACTGGCCATTGGAGATGGTGTGGTATTGGCAGATGGACAGGAAATTTACAGCGCAAAGAACCTGAAAGCGGCATTGATTTAGGTCTTGGGACAAGGAAAGAAAATGAAACGAGTCGTGATTACAGGTGCAGGCATCGTGTCGAGTCTGGGGAATTCATTGGATGACGTTAGTCAGTCCCTTCGATTGGGACGCAGTGGTATTCGTACCAACGATACTTTTAAGGAAGTGGGTATGCGGTCTCATATCAGTGGCGCCATTGATTTTGATACCAAAGAACTGGTGCCAAAACGCGTAGCACGTTTTATGGGACGAGGCGGAGCATACGGCTATCACGCCATGGAACAGGCGCTGATCAATAGTGGATTAAGCCGTGATGAGATCTCCAATGAACGAGTTGGTTTAATCATAGGTTCCGGTGGAGGCGCGACTGATGAAATTCTGGATTCTGTGGAAGTGATGCGGGCTAAAGGCATTCGCAAGGTGGGTCCATATCGGGTAACGCGGGGTATGCACAGTTCAACCGTTGCTTGTTTGGCAACGGCCTTTGAAATCCGAGGGGTAAGCTATGCAGTGACCTCGGCTTGCGCGACCAGTGCCCATGCAATTGGTGCAGCTTATGAGCAGATTTTATTAGGAAAGCAGGATGTGATGTTTGCCGGTGGCAGTGATGATATTCACTGGACTATGGCCTTGCAGTTCGATGCCATGGGAGCGCTGTCGACAGCCTATAACGATCAGCCGGAGCTGGCGTCCCGCCCCTATGATGCCAGTCGAGATGGCTTTGTGATTTCAGGGGGCGCGGGCGTATTGGTATTGGAAGAGCTTGAACATGCACTTGCTCGTGGAGCCAATATTCTTGCGGAACTGACTGGGTTTGGAGCAACCAGCGATGGCGATGATATGGTTCAGCCGTCTGGAGAAGGTGCTATTCGTTGCATGAAGCAGGCGTTAGGGCAGAACACAGATGTCGATTATGTGAATGCTCATGGCACCAGTACACGCATTGGTGATGTTAAAGAGTTGTCGGCCATTCAAACCTTATTCAGCAATGAGCTGCCTATGGTGTCGTCTACTAAAGCGCTTGGCGGTCATGCCATTGGCGCAGCCGGGGTTCATGAAGCCATTCATTGTTTGTTGATGATGCGCGATGGATTTGTGGCAGGCAGTCATAACATTGAGGAGCTGGATGAGGCGGTAGCTGAATATCCGGTGTGTCGCGAGACTGCTAACAAACAACTTAATCGCGTGTTATCGAACAGTTTTGGCTTTGGTGGCACCAATGCATGTCTGGTTTTTGAAAGATTTGGGGCATGTGATGCAAGCCAGCAGAGGGCGGTGGCATGAATCAGCAATTAAATAAAGTTCAGTTAACCGACATGAAGGTGATAGAGCCTAAAATCCGTGGTTTCTTATGCACAACAGCTCATCCATTAGGCTGTAAAGCGCATGTGGAAGCACAGATCAATCAGGTGAAGTCAGAACACTCTGTTAAGCAGGCTTCCAAGCCGCCTAAACGGGTTCTGATCATCGGTGGCTCTGCCGGTTATGGCCTATCCAGTCGGATTGTATGTGCCGCGGGTTACGGCGCTAGCACGGTTTCTGTCTCAATGGAAAAAGCACCGACTCAACGAAAAACTGCCACAGCAGGTTGGTATAACAACCATTATCTGGATCAGTGGATAAGCGAGCAGGGTGGTGCGTCCTATTCCATTTCGGGCGATGCCTTTTCTGCTGAGATCAAGCAACAAGCTATTGATACGATTAAGAGCAAACTCGGGCAAGTGGATCTGGTGGTGTATAGCCTGGCAGCGCCTCGCCGAATTAAACAGGAAGATCAATCCACCAAGACTTATCAATCTGTGATTAAGCCTATCGGTCAGCCGTTCGAAGGACGCACCATCGATACGGCTTCAGGCAAGATGTCTTCGCTGTATCTGGAGCCTGCCTCTTCTCAGGAAATTGAAGATACCGTCACTGTCATGGGCGGCGAAGATTGGTTTGATTGGATGGTTGCGCTTAATGAAGCCAACCTGTTATCAGATCAGATTCAAACGGTGGCTTTTAGCTATCTGGGTGGTGAGCTGACTAAGGCTATTTATGGTGCAGCTACCTTGGGCGCAGCCAAAGGAGATGTGGAGCGTCACTGTCAAAAGATCAATGACATGCTGGAAGCTACGGGGCAAGAATTACCTGCAAAAGTGGCCGTGCTTAAAGCGATTGTTACTCAGTCCAGCGCGGCCATTCCGTCTTTGCCTCTCTACATATCCGTGTTGTATCAGGTGATGAAAACACAGGGCAATCATGAAGGCTGTTTGGATCAGATTATTCGTTTATTCGATCAGGTACTTTATCCGTCTGACGCTCAGCAAGAGAAAGACTGCGAGCAAGATAAAAGCTATCGCTATCGCTTGGATGACAGGGAATTAACTGACTCAGTTCAGCAGGCTGTGACAGAACTGTGGCAGAAAGTTGATCAGGTGAACTTGAATGATTTGACCGATTTCTCAGGCTATCAATCGGATTTTCTTAAGCTGTTTGGCTTCGACTGGCCCGGTATTGATTATCAGAAACCCGTGCCTTTGGAACCCTGATACATGCTCCTTTAATTATTTTCACCTTCCTCTCTGTAAGGCTTATTGGTTGAAGCCGGGAAACAGTCAGAGAGGAATTTTGTCTGCTGATTGAGCCTGCTTACAGGTCAATGGAGGTTAAAGAGATGTTGGAATTGGATGGTGACAGTTTGGTCGCGGAAAAAGAATCAGACCAAAAGCGTGAACGAGAAGTGGATGATTTCTCAGTAAAAGGGGATCAGGACGAACTATTGATTCGTTGTGATAAGAAAGTCACTGGAATTGATGAGATCGAGTTCGAGGGTGGTGCGTTTTTATCTAAATCTACTTTGAGTCAGCAGCATAGCGTTATTAAGTCATTGGATAACAAAGTCTATGCTGATCAGGTATTACAACCTGTCGATGATATTCAGCGTCCGTCTGCACTGGCTGTATTGCATTTGATGGCTGATAAAGTGTTGGAAGAATCTCAGTTTGGGCCGTTAACCTTGGCGCGAATTGAATTAAGAGGCAATCCCTCTGATAAACATCAATCGGTTGGCTATGAAGTCGCGGTTGTTGTGCAAAACCGCGCGGTCAAAAATGGCGTGTGGTTGCCTGAACATCACGACCGAGTCAGTAACTGGTTAACAGAAATCAGTGCCAAGCGATTGCCTGTGATCACCTTTATTGATACGCCGGGCGCGGATGCCGGTAATCAGGCGAATCTGGATTTTCAAGCCGCAAGCATCTCCAAATTAATTACCCGATTTACTCGTCTGGATGTACCTACGCTAGGTGTGATCTATGGGAAGGGGTATTCCGGTGGTGCCATTCCTCTGGCGGCGACCAACTTGTTATTTTCTCTAAAAGATGCAGTGTTTAATACCATTCAACCTCAGGGCTTGGCTGCCATTGCACGTAAGGAAAAGCTCTCCTGGCAGGAATGTGCCCAGTGGGTCGGTATCAGTGCAGTAGAGCTGGTCTTTGATGGTGTGATCGATGGTGTGATTGATTACAGTCCGATGGCAACCGAGCAATCAGTGATTCAACTGAAATCCGCGTTACTGGAGGGATTAGAGTCATTGCTGCAGAAGATCAACGAAGGCGAAGACATTCGCGACTTAAGGTGGCAAACGCTACGAAATCGTCTGAGTTTTCAGGAACCGAATTATCAGCAACAAGCGTCTTCAGAACGTATACATATTCAATTACAACCCACAAGAACACCGGATACCAAGAGCACTGGGAGCGGTGACGAAGTTACTAAACCTGCTTTTGATCTTTGGTTAGGTCGCTCACAACCTGTTCGATATCACAAACAATTAGCTGATTTATGGAAGCTGGTTCAAGCCGGTTATGAGACGCGTAATCCGTCCATAAGTGGAAGCGCTGGTGGTCGGATTGGTCAGACCATCAGTTATTCAGAATTCCAAACTCTTGAAACCTTTGCTCTGGAATTGGCTACCGAACTTTATCATCAGTGGCAGTCCGATTTTGGTGAGTGCTTGCTTACCTACAAAGGCGCTATAGCTGAATGGCCCATGACAGACCTTGAATCCTTTATTGACCAGCAAAACGCGTCCGGCCAAGTACTGGAGCTGAGCGATTTTCTTCGAGTTCAAGATGTTCAGGAGTTACTGCTTCATCATTTGGAATTGTTCAAGTTACTGGATGTGAGTTATGACCTGTTTCTGTCCGAAATTTGTTCAGTGGCTTGGGAATATTCTCTGGAACAGACTTTATCTGAAGATACGGTTCAAAAGCTTTGGCGTAATGCCCAGACGTTGGCAATAAAACAGGGTGTCGATCGAGATCGGGCTCAACGTTTTCTGAACTGGTTAGACTATCTGGATCAGAATGGTCGTCTTCAAAAGCAGATCAATCAATTGAACGAATGGAAGCAACGACAGTTTCCTCGAACGGATCAGGCTTTGTTGGTGGTCGCTGGTTATTACGTAAGTACCTTGCTCATTCGGTTGCATTCACATCAGGTTCGGGGCGTTCCGTTTTCAGGCGCATTTCAACCGGCCCAGATTGGTCGACAGAAAAATTTCTGGTATCGAATTACTCAAGCATCGCGCAATGTCCGGATTCAGGAATTATTGGATCAAACAAAAACACAGCGACTGGTGGCTTCTGAAAGCTGGGTGGAATTGCTGTTTGATGAGTTTGAATTGTTAGATGAGCAACTGATTACCAAAGACCCCAAAGTCTTTCCTGGCTTTGCCAAACGGATTAAACAAACCTTGGAGAAAGGTCAGACTCCGTGTGGTTTGGTCACGGGTCTTGGTACATTAAAAGGCCCAACCAACGCTGATAAGCAGGTGGCGTTTTTTACCAGTAATACGGACTTTCAGGCAGGCGCTTTTGATATGGCTTCAGCTGAAAAACTGTGCCGATTATTGGAACGGGCAGCCATGGCTGGATTGCCTGTGATTGGATTAGTGTCGTCGGCAGGGATGCAAACCAAGGAGGGCGCTGCGGCACTGTTTTCTATGGCGGTAGTGAACGAAGCGATTGCACGTTTTGTTGAAACTGGTGGCCGCTTGTTAATGATTGGCTATGGCGACTGTACGGGCGGTGCGCAAGCCAGCTTTGTGACCCATCCTGATGTGGATACGTATTACTTATCGGGCACTAACTTGCCTTTTGCCGGACAAGTGGTGGTTCCAGAGCATCTGACCTTACAAGCCTGTTTATCGAATTATTTGGCAAGTGATCGGAAAGAGATTGAAGGCGTGATTCGTCATCCATTGATGGCAGGACTGGATCGCCAGCTTCGAGAAATTGATCCTTCTTTGATGGAAAGTGAGCTAACCCTGACAGACGTGATTTCTGATTGGTTAGTGGATTTGTTGAATGGCAGTTCAAAAGCTCAAGTTTCCGGCAGCCAGCATTCAAAAAGAAAGCAGTATGGAAAGATAGATCAAGTACTGGTTCATGCGCGTGGTTGTACGGCTCTAAGACTGGTTCAGGCGGCTCATCAACACGGAAAGCAGGTGGTGTTGGTTCAGTCTGATCCGGACATGAACTCGACGGCGGCCAAGTCTTTGGTGTCAGGTGACAGGTTAGTATGTCTTGGGGGGCAAAGCTCTGATGAAAGCTATCTCAATGCACATTCGGTGTTGCGTGTTGCTGAGTTAGAGAAGGTAGATGCGCTGCATCCAGGCATTGGTTTTTTATCCGAAAATGCCGGGTTCGCACAGTCATGTTTACTTCAAAATTTGAATTTTATTGGCCCTGATGCTTCTGCCATTGAACGCATGGGGGATAAGGCTCAGGCAGTGGAAACTGCTCTTCAGGCGGGGGTACCGACCATTCCCGGCAGTGGTGGTGTGGTGAGTTCTTTCGATGAAGCAAAGCAGGTGATGGATGCTATTGGTTTACCTTTGTTGATTAAAGCTTCGCACGGTGGTGGTGGCAAAGGCATTGGAACAGTAGAGCATGCTGAACAGTTGAAGCACACCTTGCTACGTGTCCAACAAGAAGCGAAAAGTGCCTTCGGTTGTGCTGATGTCTATATCGAGCGTTTGTTGGAATCGGTTCGTCATATTGAAATTCAGGTACTAAGAGATCGCTTTGGTAATTTTCGTATGGCGGGTGTTCGGGATTGTTCTTCTCAGCGCAATCGTCAGAAACTTATTGAAGAGTCTGGTGAGTACGTACTTACTGGAGATCAGATTAGATCATTAGATGGTTGGTCATCTCAGCTGTGTGATCAAATCGATTACGTTGGTGTTGGAACATTGGAGTTCTTATACGACCTAGATCGAAATTGTTTTTACTTCATGGAGATGAATACCCGACTCCAGGTGGAGCATATTGTTACCGAAATGACCTCCGGGATTGATCTGGTAGAGCAGCAGTTTTTGATTGCTGAAGGGCAGAGTATTGAGGCACTTCCAAGCGCCATTGCTCATCAAGGTCATGCCATTGAAGTACGAATCAATGCAGAAGCACTGTCCGTAAAATCAGACGATGAAGGGAAGAAGTTAGTAGTTACTCCGGCCAGCGGCCGATTCTCCAAGGTGTTTATTCCAGAACAGGACTATGCCCGTGTGTTATCGGTTGCAGAACCTGGGCAAGAGATGTTGCCTTTCTACGATAACCTGATTGCTCAAATTGTAGTGCACGGAAAAGATCGAAGAGAAGCCCTTACGCATCTTATTGAATTGCTGGATGAAACGGTGATTGACGGTGTAGAAACCAATCTGCCATTGATCAAAGAATTGTTGGCGACCGATGATTTTCGTTGTGGCGATATATCTACCCAGTTTGTGGAACGTTGGGCTCAGGAGAAGGGTGATGTACTTACGTTGATCTCTGAAATCTCACATAACCCGGTTGAATCCTCAGCTCAACCTTTCCTAGAGAAAGACAGTGGTGAGTGGTTACTTAAGCTACCAAGCACAGGTGTCGTATATTCATCGCCGTCACCGGATAGCAGTCCTTTTATTAAGGAGGGCGATGTCGTTTCCGGTAATCAAGCATTGATGTTGCTCGAAGTAATGAAAATGTTTATGCCTATCACGTTGAACCAATTCTTTCCTTTTGCAAAGAAAGACGACTCTTTTGAAGTGGTTCATAGAAGGGAACTGGACGGGCAATACGTACAACAAGGAGAAGTGATTCTGACGTTAAAACCCCTTTAAAACGATCAAGGCTGCTGATGCAGTACAGATAACTTTATTTATTCATATCACGTAATACAAAACTGAACATAGATTAGGAAATACAAATGTCTGATTTAACGAAAAAAATTCAAACCATCATCAGTGAACAATTGGGTGTGGAAGCATCTTTGGTTACGCCAAAAGCGGCTTTTACCGAAGACCTTGGGGCTGATTCCCTTGATACCGTAGAGCTGGTCATGGCACTGGAAGAGGAATTTGAAATCGAGATTCCTGACGAAGTAGCGCAGGCGGTTAAAACGGTTGAGGATGTGATTAAGTTGATCAGCGCAGAAGCTGAGGTTGCTTAACACTGGCCGATTGATTTAATCATATGAGTCCGTGACACTGTTGGATGGGTAACCTAGGATTTCTCATTTCGATAGTGTTTCGGGCTTTTTCCCGTCCAGCGTTTGAACGCACGGCTAAAGGCGCTGAGTTCTGAAAAACCCAATACAAAGGCAATTTCACTGAGTGAAAGTTCTTTATCTTTGATGATTTCAAGCGCCTTTTCCTGGCGAATGTCTTCAACCAACTCCTGAAAAACCAGACTTTCTTTCTTAAGCTTTCGATAGAGCGTTTGGCGACTCATGTGAAGACGTTGAGCCACATGATCAATATCAGCCTGTCCATGCGGAAGCATTTCCAGAACGATGTCTTTCACTTTGTCGCCAATTTTTCGTTTGAATAAACGGGTATTAATGGCTTCTGCATACCGTTGAAGGGCGGATCTGACGTAAGGGTTTTTCTGGGTTGGACTGAAAGGTAAGAAACGACTTGCCAGGGTAATACTGCAAACATTTTTATCAAATTCTACCGGACAACCAAACAGCTTTTCATACTCATCTGCATAGGTGGGAGCGGGGTGAGCGACACCGATCTTTTCCATACGAATTTCGTCGTTAACGTATTGTCGGGTGCGTTGAACGGCTAGAGCAAGTGTGCGCTCCATATCCTGAATGCAGTAGAACTCGGGTTTGTGATGATGGAATTCAATAACGGAAGTTCTGCCTTGTTTATCGAAGGTCAGTTCAATGCCATTGTTTACCAAGCTAAATAGGCGGACGTATTGTTCGATACCTTGCTCAAGGGAGTCACTGTGAACCAGAATATTGCCAACCAATCCCATTAATTCGGAGATACTTTGTTGACCTACATGAAGGCCTATCGCAGGATCATTTGACAGTGCTTTGGCTTTCTCCCAAAGCAGATGGTATTTGGTTATTGGCAGACGGGCTTCTTGATCATCGAGCAGGGATTCCGAGATTTCGAGTTCTTTTAGCAATGCTGCTCGGGTTGTTTCATCAAGAGTTTTCTGATCCGTCAGGTAATGAAGTACCGCTCGAACAGAGGAAACACTGACTGTAGTTTCATTCATGTTTACTCTGCTCCCTATTAACGGTGTGAGCTAATTCTAGTCGGTTTTATTCACAGTGATTATTCGCTAAAACTCTCAAAGTCTTCCATGCTGACTTCTTTCTTGGCTTCCTCCACGCCTTTAGGTGGCCAGCCCCCCATACGCATCCACTTATTTACAATCTCGCAGAAGAGCTCAGCTGTTTTGATGGTGTCGTAACGGGCTGAATGCGCTTCTTTGTTATCGAAGTCGATGTCCGCTGCGATACAGGCTTTTGCCAGCACTGTTTGACCATAAGCAAGGCCAGCCAGAGTCGCTGTATCGAAGGTAGAAAACGGATGGAATGGGTTGCGCTTGATATCACAACGTTCAGCTGCTGCCATTACAAAACTGTGATCGAAGGTGGCGTTATGTCCAACCAGAACAGCGCGGTTGCATCCTTCGTTTTTAACCTTCTTGCGAACAACTTTGAAAATCTCATTCAATGCTTCTGATTCACTAACTGCACCACGCTCAGGGTCATCCGGGTCAATGCCTGTAAATTCCAATGCACTTTTCTCAAGGTTCGCACCTTCGAACGGGTGAACCGGAAAATCGATCACTTGATCAATGTGAAGCCAGCCTTCTTCATCCATATGAAGACATACAGCGCAGATTTCCAGGAGCGCGTCGGTTTTAGCGTTAAAGCCAGCGGTTTCAACGTCGATAACTACCGGCATGAAGCTACGAAAACGTTGAGCAAACAGAGATTTTTCAGAATCAGACACGAAAGGGTATTCCTAAATTACGGGAGCAGGCATTTTACTTGGTCTCACAGGGATACACCATAGTAAACAGCTCGATTGGTCTCGGGGATTTACCAATTGATTCAAACTGTGACGCTTTGAGTACTCTGCTTGCAAATGCTCACTGAGTGTTACTGAGCCACTAATGTTAACCAAAATAAGCTGAGATAAAATTTCTTCAGATTTTTATTCTTTTGCCGATAAAGGAAAGATAGAGAATTCATAGAATTTAATTCTGTTGGGAATTTAGGGCGTCATTTCGTGCGATTAGCAAGATTAAAACGTTTA
>Ga0255776_10006233_pt1 | contig 12198 bp, 9 predicted proteins | sample 071ome_19_FD_179974 | JGI IMG/M metagenome (GOLD analysis project Ga0255776, IMG submission 179974) | Coastal salt marsh microbial communities from the Groves Creek Marsh, Skidaway Island, Georgia - 071413AT metaG (version 2) | ecosystem: Environmental > Aquatic > Marine > Intertidal zone > Salt...
CGACATCGAAGTTGAGTCTGAAAGCCCACAAGCGTTTATCGACACCGTTCGTCGTATTGCTAACACTTTCGGTGGTATCAACCTGGAAGATATCAAAGCACCTGAGTGTTTCGAAATCGAACGCACCCTGATCGAGCAATGTGATATCCCGGTCTTCCACGATGACCAACACGGTACCGCTATCGTTACCGTTGCGGGTGTTCTGAACGCTCTGGAAATTCAGGGCAAGAAAATCGAAGAAGCCAAAATGGCTGTTCTGGGTGCTGGCGCTGCCGCAATCTCTTGTTCTAAGCTGCTGATCCTGGCGGGCATGAACCCACAAAACATCTTCATGTGTGACCGTAAGGGTGTAATCCACTCTGGCCGTGACGACCTGAACCAGTACAAGCAAGCATTCGCGGTTGATACTGAAAAGCGTACCGTTGATGACGCGATTGAAGGTGCTGACATCTTCCTGGGTCTGTCTGGTCCTAACATGGTTACCGGCGATCAGATTAAAACGATGGCTGACAACCCGATCGTATTCGCTTGTGCGAACCCGGTTCCTGAAATCATGCCTGAAATCGTTAAAGAAGTTCGCCCAGATGCCATCATGGCAACCGGTCGTTCTGACTTCCCTAACCAGGTGAACAACGTACTGGGCTTCCCATTCATCTTCCGTGGTGCTCTGGACGTACGTGCTAAGCGTATCAACGAAGAAATGAAACTGGCTGCCGCTAAAGCTCTGGCTGACCTGGCGAAAGAGCCGGTTACTCAGGAAGTTCTGGACGCATACGCGGTAGATTCTATGGAATTCGGCAAAGAGTACATCATTCCGAAAGCCACGGATTCTCGTCTGCTGGGCATTGTATCCACCGCCGTTGCCCAAGCGGCCATTGATACCGGTGTAGCCGATGGCCCACTGCCAGCGAACTACCCTCTGAAGTCTATCGCCGACATCTGATCGTCGCTGACTTCGCGGCTGCAACCGCAGCCAATAAAAAAACCACGCATTAGCGTGGTTTTTTTATGCCTGACAAACGTTCGGTGGTGCCAGTTCGTGACAGGAAACGCTGGCAAGTCGCTATTGAAACAGATAGTCGCTATTGAAACAGATAGTCGGACAACAGCGACTCGTATACCTGCAGGATACGCTCGTAGCGGCCATTCACTCGAATGGCATCAAACCCCTGATCAAAGCGATCGCGCAACGTCTCGCTGTGAAACGCGGCAAAGTATTGAGACTTGGAAAAGAGCTCATGATAGGGGACTGACTGACGATAAATCAGACTGCCGCGATTCTGCCGCCGTAACTGACTGAGGTAATAGCGAAAGATGGTTCGGTCCATCACCAGCACCTGGCGCTCTCCGCGAAACAGATCCTGAACCTGCTCATCCTGCAGCACATATTCGCGGTAGTCTTTTGCGCTGGCCACCGTTTGCGCGAATGGGTCAGGCAATAATTTACTGGCCAACCGGAAAGCACCGATACGGTATTCACTCAGATCCTCTATCTGAGCCAGCCGGATATCGTCTTTATCCAGGGTGATGCCTTTGTTATGAAACACCACCAGTGGCAGTCGCGAGAAGTAAGCCTCCGGCGCCATCCCGCGATTGGCAATAAAGATAGCGTCCAGGTATTTGTTACTGAAGTCCGACACCACTTTGGCGTTGCCGGCATAGCGGATCTGCACCTCGATATCGACTTCATCCATCACCGCGCGAAAAACATCAATAGCGATGCCACGATCTTTATCAGCAATAACGTATGGAGGCATGGATATACCAGACCCCAGTGTAATGGCTTGGTCGGCCGACGCGGCCAACACATGACTAACCAGCCAAACGGCAAGCAGCCGCCAGATCATACCCTTCAAAACCGTCATCGCTTCACTCCAGCGTTTCAAACTCCTGACTCCTCAACTCAGCCTATGGCCAACTACGATATCTATGGTCTTAAGCCTAGCGAGCAATCGTGTCGCTGTCTGGTCGCAATCGTAAAATCTTGAGGTAATAAAAAACCCCGCGCGGATCACCGGGCGGGGTTTGATTGAGCGAAGTCAGTGCTTATTTGTTCTTCGCACGCTTACGCTCGTTTTCTTTCAGCAGCTTCTTGCGCAGACGGATGCTTTCCGGCGTCACTTCAACCAGCTCATCATCTTCGATGAACTCCAGCGCTTGTTCCAGCGTGTGACGCACCGGCGGCGTCAGGTTGATCGCTTCGTCGGTGCCCGAGGCACGAACGTTGGTCAGCTGCTTGGCTTTAGTTGGGTTCACGACCAGATCGTTATCACGAGAGTGCAGACCCACAATCATGCCTTCGTACACTTCAGTCTGAGGACCAATAAACATGCGACCACGATCCTGCAGGGTGAACAACGCATAACCCAGCGCTTTACCCGCGACCATCGACACCAGCACACCGTTATGACGGGTAGAACCCAGACCGGTTTGTACCGGGCCGTAGTGGTCAAATACGTTGGTCAGAATGCCGGAGCCGGAGGTCATGGTCATAAACTGGTTACGGAAACCAATCAGGCCACGGGCTGGCATAATGAATTCAAGACGGGTACGGCCTTTGCCATCCGGAACCATGTTGGTCATTTCCGCACGGCGGTTACCCATTTCTTCCATGACCGAACCCTGGTGCTCATCTTCGATGTCGATGACCACTTGCTCGTATGGCTCCTGCAGCTCGCCGTCCACTTCTTTCTGAACCACTTCCGGCTTACCAATCGCCATTTCGAAACCTTCACGGCGCATGGTTTCGATCAGTACCGACAGGTGTAATTCACCGCGACCGGACACTTTGAACTTCTCAGGGCTGTCACCCTGTTCAACACGCAAAGCCACGTTATGGATCAGCTCCTGATCCAGACGGTCTTTGATGTTACGCGAGGTCACGTATTTACCTTCTTTACCAGCGAATGGCGAATCGTTCACCTGGAAGGTCATGGAGACGGTTGGCTCATCGACGCTCAGTGGCGTCAGCGCTTCAACATTCTGTGGGTCGCACAGAGTGTCAGAGATGTTCAGACCATCGATACCAGAGATACATACGATGTCACCAGCAGCCGCTTCGTCAACATCAACACGATTCAGGCCGTGGAAACCTTTCACCTGCTGGATACGACCTTTGCGGGTGTTACCTTCAGCCGTGATCAGCTGGATGTCAGTGCCTGGCTTCAGCTTACCGCGGGTAATACGGCCAACACCGATAACACCCACAAAGCTGTCGTAGTCCAGTGCCGAAACCTGCATCTGGAACGGGCCGTCCAGTTCAACTTTTGGTGCTTCCACATGATCCACAATCATCTGGAACAGCGGCGACATATCATCCGCCATGTTGTCCGGGTCATCACCAGCGATACCGTTCAGAGCAGAAGCGTAGATAACCGGGAAGTCCAGTTGCTCTTCGGTCGCACCTAAACGGTCGAACAGATCGAAGATTTCATCCATAACCCAATCAGGGCGTGCGCCCGGACGGTCGATTTTGTTGATAACAACAATTGGACGCAGGCCACGCTCGAACGCCTTCTGGGTTACGAAACGCGTCTGCGGCATTGGGCCGTCAACCGCGTCTACCAGCAGACATACAGAATCCACCATCGACATTACACGCTCAACCTCACCACCGAAGTCGGCGTGTCCAGGGGTGTCTACGATGTTGATGCGGTAGTCGTTCCACTTAATAGCAGTGTTTTTCGCCAGGATGGTAATACCACGTTCTTTCTCCTGGTCGTTGGAGTCCATCACACGCTCGCCGCCCTGGTTACGATCCAGTGTTCCGGATTGCTCCAGCAGCTTGTCGACCAGTGTGGTTTTACCATGGTCAACGTGGGCGATGATGGCGATGTTTCTCAAATTATCGATCACAGCAATAGCCTTTCTTAAGTGAGGGCGTTGCTGCAATCTCAGACCCGGCCATCAACCGCACAGCCGGGACGCATCAACACCATATAAAAATGAGGCGCGATTATACCTGAGTTAGCCGGTCTGCGGCATATCAAATTTGTTGCTTTTCCAGTGTGTTTTTCGTGTACGACATCCCCCCTGTGAACCTATAATGTGCAGGCTTTTACGGAATACCACAGCTCTTTCCTGACATTTGCACCAATATGGTTCAAATAAGCGGTGCTGTGTTTGAATTTGGTGCATTCAATGCCCGTCAATTAAGACGAAGCCCTGATTCTGTGCGGTTTCTGCGTTCTTAACCACTGGCACACTAATTGCTCCCATGTATTCATCAAAGTTTGAGCACATACACCGGGGTGAGAGCCTCGTATCAAATCGAACCAGCATCTGGAGATAATAAGATGTCAGAGAACACTCTGAATTTGATCAAAGAAAACGATGTACGCTGGGTTGACCTGCGTTTCACCGATACCAAGGGTAAAGAGCAGCACGTTTCTATTCCTGCTCGTTACGTAGACGAAGATTTCTTCGAAACTGGCCAGATGTTCGACGGTTCATCTATCGCTGGTTGGAAAGGTATTAACGAATCCGACATGATTCTGCTGCCAGACGACAGCACTCCATACATGGATCCGTTCACTGAAGACGCGACCCTGGTTCTGCGCTGTGACATCATCGAGCCTTCCACGATGCAAGGCTACGAGCGTGATCCACGTTCCGTTGCTAAGCGCGCTGAAGCTTACCTGCAGTCTACCGGCCTGGGCGACACTGCGTTCTTTGGTCCTGAGCCAGAGTTCTTCATCTTTGACGACGTTCGCTGGGGCGCCGACATGTCTGGTTGTTTCTACAAGATCAACTCTGACGAAGCAGCCTGGAATACTGAAACTGTGATGGAAGGCGGCAACCTGGGTCACCGTCCAGGTGTTAAAGGCGGTTACTTCCCAGTACCACCAGTTGATAGCTCTCACGACATCCGTGCGGCTATGTGTAACACCATGGAAGCCATTGGTCTGGACGTAGAAGTTCACCACCACGAAGTAGCAACGGCTAACCAGAACGAAATCGGTGTTAAATTCAACACCCTGGTTAAGAAAGCTGACGAAGTTCAGATGCTGAAATACGTTGTTCACAACGTTGCTGCTGCTTACGGCAAATCGGCTACCTTCATGCCTAAGCCAGTTGTTGGTGATAACGGTTCTGGCATGCACGTTCACCAGTCTTTCTGGAAAGACGGTGAAAACCAGTTCGCTGGCGACGGCTACGCTGGCCTGTCTGAAACTGCTCTGTACTACATCGGCGGTATCATCAAGCACGCTAAAGCACTGAACGCGTTCACCAACCCGTCTACCAACTCTTACAAGCGTCTGATCCCAGGCTTCGAAGCTCCGGTAATGCTGGCATACTCTGCCCGTAACCGCTCTGCTTCTATCCGTATTCCATACGTTGCAAGCCCTAAAGGTAAGCGTATTGAAGCTCGCTTCCCGGATCCAACCGCTAACCCATACCTGGCATTCGCAGCCATGCTGATGGCTGGCCTGGACGGCGTTCAGAACAAGATCCATCCTGGCGATGCTGCTGATAAAGACCTGTACGACCTGCCAGCTGAAGAAGCTGCTGCAATTCCTCAGGTTGCTGGCAGCCTGCGTGAAGCACTGGAATGCCTGGCGGCAGACTCTGACTTCCTGACTCAGGGCGACGTGTTCACTAAAGACATGATCGAAGCTTACATCGACCTGAAAATGGAAGATGTATACCGCGTTGAGCACACGACTCACCCGGAAGAGTTCGACATGTACTACAGCGTTTAATCTCCGGATTAAATCGGTATCAGAAAGAGGGTCGCTTCGGCGGCCCTTTTTTATGGCTGTTTGATAGAGATCCGGCTTCGTGTGTGCTCATTGAGCACACCCATTAATTCGGCCCGGAAGAGTTCGACATGTACTACTCTGTATAATCCTCGGATTATTGAGTACAAAAAAGGCCGCTTTATGCGGCCTTTTTTATACCTCAAAGCAGCATGCACCAATTCAGTGCAAGCCATATGGCCATTCAAAACAGCGACAGGACATCGCGGCGGTATCGAAGGTATAAGGAATCACCTCCGATACGACGGCTGAATAAAGACATGGTTGTGCACACAACAGATAAAAAAACCGCCTTCTGTTTCCAGTAAGGCGGTTTCTGATGCTGCGATTTGAAAGAAGAACGTTAGCGGCGGCGATCTTCCCGGATAGCTGCCATGACACCAGCCGTTGGCGGCAATACGCCGCGCCAAAGGCGAAACGCCTCAGCCGCCTGCTCGACTAACATACCTAAGCCATCAATGGCTTTGGCAGCGCCATGATCCAGCGCCCATTGATTAAACACCGTAGTCTCAGCACCGTACATCATGTCGTAACTGACGGTTGTCGCGGTGACACAGGATGTCGGTAGCGGTGGCAGTTCACCCGCCAGGCTGGCGGACGTGCCATTAATGATCAGATCAAACTCGCCCTCAACGTCACTAAAGCCACAACCCTGGATGCGCCCGAGGTCATTGAAATCATCGGCCAGCGCCTGCGCTTTGCTGACGGTACGATTAGCAACAACCACGGCTGACGGCCGCTGCTCCAGTAACGGTTGCAACACCCCACGAACCGCGCCGCCCGCTCCCAGCACCAACACGCGCTTGCCTTCAATGCTCACTCCCTGATTCACCGTAATATCGCGCACCATACCAACACCATCGGTATTGTCCGCTAACACCCGGCCATCCGCCTGGCGGATCAGGGTATTCACCGCCTGCGCCCGCTGGGCACGGGTGCTGAAGTCATCGGCATAGCGCCAGGCATTTTCTTTAAACGGCACGGTAATATTGAGGCCTTTACCACCGCGCCGGAAAAAATCATCCACCGCGGCATCGAAGCTCTCCAGTGGCACCAAAATGGCTGAATACAGCATATCCTGATCGGTGATCTTAGCGAACGCAGTATGAATCTGGGGCGATTTGCTGTGGCCTATCGGGTTGCCCATTACCGCGTATAAATCGGTCATATTGTTACTGCCTTACTCTGCTGGATTCCAATTACCAAGAAAATCGTGTTCGCCGAGGTAATCTTTATACAAACGCTCTTCCGCCGAACCCGGCTCCGGGTGCCAGTCATAATCCCAGTGGGCCACCGGTGGCAATGACATCAGAATGGATTCGGTACGCCCGCCCGTCTGAAGACCAAAAATGGTGCCGCGATCAAACACCAGATTAAATTCGACGTAGCGCCCGCGACGGTAGAGCTGGAACTTACGCTGCCGCTCACCGTAGGGTTCCTGCTTTCGACGAGCCACAATCGGCACATAGGCGTCGATATAGCCGTCACCCACTGCCTGCATAAAGGCGAAGGTTTTTTCAAAATTAATCTCGCCATCCCATTCGTTCATATCATCGAAGAACAGGCCACCAACACCGCGGGTTTCGTTGCGGTGCTTGAGGAAGAAGTAGTCATCGCACCACTGCTTGTACTTCGGATACGCGGCGTCACCAAAAGGCTCACACAGGTCTTTCGCCACCTGATGCCAGTGAATCACGTCGTCTTTAAACGGGTAGAACGGTGTCAGATCGAAACCACCACCCATCCACCAGACCGGCTCTTCACCGTCTTTTTCAGCAACAAACAGGCGCACATTTGCGTGCGAGGTCGGCACCATAGGGTTCCTCGGATGAATCACCAGCGATACACCCAGTGCCTGAAAACTGCGACCCGCCAGTTCGGGCCGGCTGGCCGTTGCCGAAGCTGGCAGTTGCGGCCCCTGCACGTGCGAAAAATTCACTCCGCCTTTTTCATAAACCGCACCGTCAGCGATCACCCGGGTACGACCACCGCCGGTTAACGACAATGAGCTGTCGTTCGGATCACGCTCCCAGGCATCCTCGACGAAGCGAGCCTCGCCATCCTGCGCTTCCAGCGCGGCACAAATCCGGTCTTGCAGATCCAGTAAGTACGCTTTTACCGCTTCCACATCGACGCTTGAGTTGGTTGTCTGAGTCATTGAATTTCCTTACCGCAAGCGCCGGCCATCCAGCGTGCGAATCTGAGAAGGTTGTTTCTGATCACCCAGTGAACCGGGCAATACGAAGTCGATTACATTATGGCCGTTACGCTGTTGCAGCGTGGCCGGCTTAAAATACTGACGCAGCTGCACCAATGAGCGAGCAGGTTCCCGCCCCGCCGGATTAGCCGACGTGGATACCAGCGGACCGGTTTGCAGGCACAAAGCACGCAATTGCGGCTGCGCAGTAATTCGCACGGCCAGCATCGGCTGCTCGTTCAGTGTTTCGCCGCGCAACAACGGCGACACCGATTCCACACAAGGCAATACCCAGGTCACCGGGCCCGGCCAGGTGGCATCCAGTTGTTGTCTGTCATCAACCGAGAGCGGCAGTAACACGTCATCCAGCTGCTGCAGTGACGCAGCGATCAATAACATGCCTTTCTGCCAGGGGCGCTGCTTCAGATCGAGGATACGTTGCAGAGCTTGCTCATTATTGGGGTCGCAGCCCAGTCCCCAAACCGCTTCAGTCGGGTAAGCAATCACGCCGCCTTGCTCAACGCAGCGTCGGGCTTGTTGCAGATGCCAGGTATTCATAGAGAGTGAGGCGTTACGTTCGGCGTTGCTCGAAAAGCCGCCTATTGTACGGCAAAAGCGCAGAGGTTACCGCAAGGTCATCGCGGCTGGCTATTTCAGCCGCTGATAGCCACCCGGTGCCTGTGTGATCCAGCCTTCCAGTTCCAGCTCCATCAGCGCTGGCAACAACTGATCCATGGGCATCCCTGAGCGAATCGCCAGCAAATCGGCACTGGTGGCGGTGAAGTCGACGTGAGTCACCAGTGGCGGCAGGTTCTGCGGTTTCAGGGTCGGCACCGCGATCTTCTCAACACTGGCGTGGGAGTCAAAATTGAGACTGGACTGATGACCCGGCTTTTCCCCTTTAAGGCCCAGCTCCAGCAGAATATCGTCGGCACTCTGAACCAGATAAGCACCGTCACGAATCAGCTGATGACACCCCTGGCTGACGGGATTACTGACCATCCCAGGCAACGCAAAGACTTCCCGCCCTTGTTCAGCTGCCTGATGTGCAGTAATCAGCGAACCACTTTTTACCGCCGCTTCCACCACCACGGTCGCCAGACTGAGGCCACTGATAATACGATTACGTGACGGGAAATGGCGCGACTGCGGCTCCGTACCGGGCGGAAACTCCGATAACAGCAGGCCATCTTGCATAATCATTTGCGCCAACCCAAGATGACGCTGCGGGTAAATCACATCCGGGCCACTGCCCATCACCGCAATGGTAGAGCCACCGGCAACCGCACCCTGATGAACATGCCCATCAATACCAATCGCCAAACCACTGACCACCGTAACACCCGCTGTCGCCAGATCCTGAGCGGTTTGCTGGGCCCAGCGGGCACCATAGTCTGACGGTTTACGGCTGCCAACCATGGCAACCATTGGCTTGTTCAGACAGTCGATATTGCCGTGGTAGTAAAGGATCAGCGGCGCATCACGCAGGCTGGCCAGCGTCTCGGGATAAGGCGCGACGCCCGCCAACAGAACGCCGTAACCTTTGAAGCGTTGCCAGTTTTGTACAAGGTCAAAACCTTGCAGCAATGACGCATCGGACTGCCAGCGTTGTGCCGCCTCAGGGCTGAGACCCATGGCCACCAGCTGATCAGCATCGCACTTAAGAAGGTCGTTGGGGTGGGACAATTGCTGGCGGATTTCGCCCAGAGTTACCCGGCCGATTCCGGGGATCTGGCTGAGTTTCCACCAGGCTTTTAGCAGCTCTTCCCTGAGCATCATGCAGGCCTCCGGCCGTTTAACGAATTATGGCGTAACGAAACGATCGCCAACACGAAGTGGACTGGTGGTGCGCATCACCAAGGCATAGGACAGTTTGTCAAAGGTGCGGAACACCATCAGGGTGCCGGCACGGGTATTCGGCAATCGCACTCGTTCACCGGCAACACGGTCGTAGACAATGGTGCCTGCTTTTTCGATCAGCAGCACAGAACCAGGTTCAACACCGTCGCGCTCTCCGCGGTTAATCACCACCACATCAAACTGGCCGACCTGAGTCACGCCACCGGATACCGCCAGGATCTGGCCGGTTACATCACTTTCCGGGGGTTTCGGGTAATAGCGAGCAATCAGCTCACGATCTTCGGTTTCCAGCAGCCGATCGCCCACCGCGACCTGTTGGTTGGTACGCTCCAGATTGAGGGTCATGATATCCCCCTGCAGATCCGTCACCCGCGCCAGGCCAATTTCCAGCGCCTCCAGACCCAACACTTCGTCGGTTTCCGGGTCGCGGTAAACCTGGCCCTGACGATAGATACCGTAGGCCGCTGCTGGCTCTTGTTCGAAATCGCCACGGGCATAGACCTTATTGCCGGCCCCCATGACGATATGATTGTCATCACCGGACAAAATGCGCGGTGCTTTGCGTAAGCTGTCGTCTTCGACCACCCGATGGTCACGCAGGAAGCCGCGGATAGCATCCAGCGGAATCGCCGGAATGGCAGATTCAATCGGTTCAATACGCGCCGTCGGCTGCAGCTTAACCACACCCGGTGACAGCTTCACGGTGCGGCTGGCCACGCCACGTTTTACCACCGTCGCCTTGGTTTCACCGTTAATCGTTACCAGACCAAGCTCGTCACCCGGGAAAATCAGGTGTGGGTCTTTAATCTGGTTATTCTGATACCAGATTTCTGGCCACTGCCAGGCGTCGTTGGTATAACGCTCAGCGATTCCCCACAAGGTATCCCCTTCCTGAACCACATAGCGTTTTGGTGCATCAGATTTGACGTCCAGCGCGGTTGCACTGGCCGATACGGACACTAAACCGGCAAGGAGAAGGCGCTTGAAGGTTTTGCTCATCCTGTATTCCCTTTATTATTAGTCGTTGGCGACTTGCATATCACTCTCTGACCGCAGTGTAGCAAGTGTCGGCCGTTGTTTTCTATAAGCAGTTTTTATAACCCGTTCAATCACATCAGTCGTTTTATTAACAAAGAATCTTTATGGCATTACTTCCAATTTTAGAATTCCCGGATCCACGTTTGCGCACCGTAGCGCAACCGGTGGCACAAGTAGACGACCGGGTTCGCAAAATCGTCGACGACATGCTCGAAACCATGTACGCCGCTCCGGGGATCGGACTGGCTGCGACACAAGTCGATGTTCATGAACGCATCATTACCATTGATGTTTCCGAAGACAAGAGCGAGCCGCTGGTGTTTATCAACCCGGAGATCACCGTGCTTGAGGGCCAACCGGAGTCGATGCAGGAAGGCTGCCTATCGGTACCCGGCTTCTATGAGGACGTGACCCGCATCGAACACTGCCTGGTAAAAGCACTGGATCGCGACGGCAAGCCGTTTGAAATGGAATGCCGCGGGCTGCTGGCAGTGTGCATCCAGCACGAAGAGGACCACCTCGAAGGTAAGCTGATGGTTGATTATTTGTCACCGCTGAAGCGTAAGCGCATCAAAGAAAAGCTCGACAAAAAACACAAGCTGGAAGCTCGCCGCAGCTAATATCCGGATAACGCGACCTACAGAGCCATCACAGCCGAGAGATTCATGTCATTACGCATCATTTTTGCCGGTACGCCGGAATTTGCCGCTGTCCACCTCAGCGCCCTGATTAACAGCGAGCACGAGGTGATTGCGGTATACAGCCAGCCGGATCGCCCGGCAGGGCGGGGGAAAAAACTGCAGCCCAGTCCGGTCAAACAAGTGGCGCTGGAGCACGATATCGCCGTTTACCAGCCACTCAATTTTAAAGATCCGGCCGATATCGCTGAACTGAATGCGCTGCAAGCGGATGTCATGATTGTGGTGGCGTATGGGCTACTACTGCCACAGGCGGTACTGGATGCGCCTAAGTACGGTTGCCTGAATGTGCACGCCTCATTGTTGCCACGCTGGCGCGGAGCGGCGCCCATCCAGCGCTGCATTGAAGCCGGAGATAAAGTCACCGGCATTACCATTATGCAGATGGATGCCGGACTGGATACCGGCGCCATGTTACACAAGGTCAGCACCGGCATCGCGCTGGATGAAACCGGCGGCAGCCTGCACGACCGCCTGGCCAGCCTGGGCCCGGATTCGCTGCTGACCACGCTGGCGCAACTGCAAGCCGGTACCCTGCAACCGGAACAGCAGAACGATGCACTGGCCAATTACGCTCACAAGCTGAAAAAAGAAGAAGCCCTGCTCGACTGGTCACAAAACGCTGAAACCCTGGCCCTACAGGTAC
>Ga0255776_10006234_pt1 | contig 12198 bp, 7 predicted proteins | sample 071ome_19_FD_179974 | JGI IMG/M metagenome (GOLD analysis project Ga0255776, IMG submission 179974) | Coastal salt marsh microbial communities from the Groves Creek Marsh, Skidaway Island, Georgia - 071413AT metaG (version 2) | ecosystem: Environmental > Aquatic > Marine > Intertidal zone > Salt...
ATCAAGCGCCTGATCAACAATCGCCTGTGCTGCCTCACCGTAAAAACCGCTCAAGCGTGCCAGCTGCGCTGCGGACAGCACATCGCTGTGTGCGGCGGCAACCTCACTGAAGACGCGAGCATTTTTATCAACGGCCGATTCCGGGAGAAAAGCGGACGCCTCTTTCAGGACATCCAATGCAATCAACCGGAACGTCGTCAACTTGCCCCCACTGACAGATACAAGACGACCATCGCGCCAGACCGTATGGTCGCGGCTTTCTTTCGAGCTGGACTTCGCACCAGATGGGGAATCAGAACTTGCAGACGAAACCAGTGGCCGGACGCCCGCCCAACTGGAAATGACATCGCGCTCAGCAATCCCCGCTTCGGGGAACTGAAAATCAGCCAGTTCCAGAAGATAATCAAGCTCCTCCCTGGTAATTCCGACTTCATTGTTATCTGGTTTCGGGTGATCCAGGTCGGTGGTCCCGATGACGGTCCGCCCTTCCCATGGATAAACAAAAATCGGACGCTGGTCACGAGGATGGAGAATAGTGAAGGATACATCGACAGGAAGCCGCTCACTCTCGATCACAATATGGCTGCCCCGCGCTGGCCGGACATCAGCAGTCTGGCCATGAGGAGCACGCAGTGAGTTCACCCAGACACCAGTCGCATTAACCAGTACAGACGCCTCTACTTCGGCAGTTTCGCCACTGATTTCATTGCGCAGGCAGACTCTGGTGCTGTCGTCATTCTGCACGGAAGACGCCACCGAGACATAGTTTAGAATCTCCGCCCCATCAGCACGCGCCTCATGCAACACCCTCATGACCAGACGACTGTCGTCAGTCACGGCATCAGCAAACTCTGAAGCGCCGCTCAGTTTCTGCAGGTTCAGGAATGGGTAGCGCTCAGCAATGACCTCTGCGCTGTGATACTTATGGTATCGACGACGGGCAAGCAGATCGTAAACGCGAAGCAGAATTCCAAACGCAAATCGTCCGGGAAAGCGCCCCTCGTAATGCGGCATCATGTAAGGCATGAGATCTACCAGGCCAGGAGCCTCTTTCATCAGGCGCTCACGCTCCTTCACAGAGTGCAGTGTTGTTCTGACGTCACCCTGAGCGATATAACGCAATCCACCGTGCACCATCTTTGAAGAACGGCTGGAGGTCCCCCAGGAAAAATCCTGACGGTCAATGAGTAATACTTTCAGGCCACGACGAGCGGCCTCTCTGGCAATGCCCGCACCGGTAATACCGCCACCAGCAATTACGATGTCCCATTTCTGTGGCTGCTGCAGTGCTCTCCAGCTCTGCTCCCGGCTTCCCGGACTCCACTGTATTAAGGCCATGACACTCCCCCCACGAGGTTGGTTATAAGCTCACCTGCCACCTGAGCTAAAACATAAACAACGACGAACGCTGCTGTAACAAGTCACTAACATTCTGTAACACACATGTGCTTGCCGGACAGATGTCGTTAAATCAGTATAACGAGCATCCTCTGTTTCTGCTGATGTATCCGTTTTGTCCGGTTTTTTGGTGGAATGTTCCAGACACATGGAAGAGCTTATGAACAAGAATAATAATTATCTGCCGGGAAGTGTTTCCTCGGCCTTCGTCAGACTGTTTCTGCGCACTGCGCAGGACTACGGCATCGCCCCAACCGATGCTCTCGACGCCTGTTCAATCAATCACGGCGTTCTCGACAATCGTCTCGCCCGTATTGAATCTTCTGATTTCGAAGCACTCATGCGCTGGATGATCACACGCTCCACCGATCCGCTATTTGGTTTCAATAGCGCCCGATACGTCGCTCCAGGCGCGTTCGGTCTGGTTGGCTATCTGATCATGAATTGTCAGAGCGGCGGAGAAGCCATCCGCCTGGTCCCGAAATACGAAGCCTTAATCGGCAATTTAGGCACGACCGAACTGGCGGAAGGCGAACACGTTGTGTCAATCCGTTGGAACTGCTTCTGCCGCGACCCGCTGGTACGCCCGCACCTGATCGATGAATACCTCGCCACCACGGTAGAGTATGCGCGCTGGGTCACCGGACGCGATGATATCGCACCAATACGAATCTATTTCGAACAAAAAAAACCACCTCAGCGCACTCTTGAGCACTATCAGGAGTATTTCCGTTGTGAACTGATTTTCGACGCAGGAGTAAATGTTATGGAATTTGACGCATCACTGATGGAACTGCCGATCCGCCACCCGGACCCGGCACTGCTGCATACTCTGCAGGAGCAGGCTGAGAAGCAGCATCAGGAGCTGCAGCGATGCGACCCGGTGGTCATTCAGGTGCGCTCGACACTTCAGAACATGATGGAACGCACGATTCCGCGTCGCGAACGCGTCGCCAGCCAGCTTGGAATGTCGGAAAGAACGCTGCAGCGCCGCCTGCTTGAAGCAGGCTCCTCCTATCAACAGATTCTTGATGACCTTCGCCTTGAACTGGCTCAGGACTGGCTCGTCACTAAAGAATGGTCTGTATCCGATATTGCCCTGCGTCTGGGCTTCACAGAACCTCGCTCATTCCAGCGCCGCTTCAAAAGCTGGACTGGTACCTCGCCAGGCGAGTTCCGTCGCAAAGAAACGACAGAGCAGGCCCCGCAGGCGCGGACAGCCTGAAAACACCAAGAACGTCTGGGGCCGGTCAATCTTCTGCTGGTACGGCCTCAGCGATCTTAACCAACAAACGATCACGTACCCGCTCAGGCGTAATCTCACGATAGCAAGGGGGCTGTATCTCACCCGGATCGTTCAGCAAACACTGCTTAGAACGACATGGCGCGCAATCAAGTCCGCTACTGATTATTTCGCAACGCGGTCCCAGAACCCCCGTCAGCGTTGCGTCCGTCGCGCCAAAAATGGCGATCATCCCCATCTCTAACGCGGCAGCAAGATGCGACAGGCCAGAATCCACACCGACCACACCCTCCGCATGTGCCAGCCAGGCGCTGACGTCATTGAGCGGCATTTTTGGCAAGACCTGAGCACCGTCAATGCCATCGACAATGCGCTCTGCTCGTTCGCGCTCTTCATCATTACCCCACAGCAGGACCACCTTCCGCCCGGCATTAACGCCCAGCTGGGCCAGCTCGCGCCAGAAGCTTTCAGGCCAAAGCTTGGTTACCCACGTGGTACCGTGAAGAAAGACCCAGTAATCCGCTTCAATATCCGGGCGTGCCCAGCGGCTCTTATCGATGCCGTAAGCCAGTGAAGACGGCAGCCGGTAGTTAAACGCACGCGCAAACAACTGGCGGGTTCTCAGAATCGCATGCTGTCCTTTCGGTACACGATAACGATGTTTATAGGCCAGAGCAGCAAGAGGCTCGCGCAGACTGGTGCGATCCAGACCTGCTTTCGGCCCGCGAGCCAGACGGGTAAAGACAGCACTTTTGATCAGCCCCTGAGCATCGAGCACCAGGTCGTACTTTTCCCGGCGGATACTTTGATAAAAGTGCTTCATTTCTTCCCGGGTCGCCGGATCACCGAGTGTTTTCCTCCAGCGCCGCCATGCCACAGGAATGACTCTGGTGACAGCCGGGTGCCATTCCGGCACTTCACTGAAACCTTCTTCAACGACCCAGTGAAACTCGATCCCGTCAACCTGCCGGTAAGCATCCTGAACAGCAGGAAGTGTGTGAAACACATCTCCCAACGATGACGTTTTTACCAGCAAAACTTTCACTCATTGACTCCCAGCCGCAGGGTTATGGCAGATATCAGCAATGGTCATTGCCCCGCCCGAAAAAGCCGATTGTAGCGGATGCGCAGAGGTTGCAACAGTTTCAGCGGTTGCGGGCATACAGAGAAGCAGCGAGAATACGGCGCTCTTTTATCTGTCGGTGTTATCTGCGTGTTGAAATCCTGGAAGTTCTGGCTGGGGACCGCCCTTCTCGTAGGCCTTGTCTGGCTGGTAGAAGAGCATTACGGCTGGCGTCGCATCATAGCAAGCTGGCAGGCGGTGCCCCCCGCTGAATTGGCCACAGCACTCGGATTAATGCTGGTCAGCTATGTGCTGAGAGCCGTCCGGTTTTACGACTTTTTCATCAGCCATACCCGCGGTGCTTTTTTCCCTCTGCTTCGCATCACCGTACTGCACAACTTCTTTAATAATCTGCTGCCGATGCGCAGTGGTGAAGCGACCTTCCCCGTACTGATGAAACAGCGCTACGGTATTCCGTATCGGCATTCCGGCCCGGCTCTGCTGTGGCTGAGACTACTGGACCTTTACGTCCTTCTGGCACTCGGTTTTATCAGTCTTCAGTCCCTTATGCCATGGGGCAGCGGCACCCGCACCGGGCTCGCCGTCGCCGTTCTGGCCGCCCCATTGCTTGCGCTCCTGGTGCAGGAAAGACTTCGCAGACTGCTGACCGGCGGGCGCGGCTGGAAAACCAAAGCTCTGGAATTAATGACGGCACTGCCCGACCACCCTGTCACCTTTGCCAGAGCACTTCTCTGGACCATCATCAACTGGGTCCTGAAGCTGGCAGTCTATAGCTGGTTATTGAGCGTATTCACAGGATTACCCCTGAGCGCCAGCTGGAGCGGCGCAACGACCGGCGAACTCAGTTCTGTACTCCCTATCCATGGGTTGGCAGGGGCCGGCACATACGAGGCAGGGGTGCTCGCCGGGTTACTGCCCTGGGGAGTCGACAATAAAATCGCGCTTGCTGCCGCCGTTAATCTGCATTTGTTTGTACTTGGCAGCACCCTGCTCCTCACTGCAGTTCTGACTCTCGCAACACAACAGGTCAAGAAAGACCGCTGACTCAGGCCGGTTCTGCCCCTCACGGACCGGCACTCATTCGACACGGTTATTTTACCCACCCTGAGTTTCCGGTATCATCGCGCACGAATTCTTTTCTGATAAAGCGTGGTATCTCCCTTGACTGAGGCAAAAAACGCCAAGCCATCCATTTCAATCGTCATTCCGATGTTCAACGAGATTGAGAACGTCAAACCGATGGTGGCTGCAGTGCATGAAGCACTGTCGACGTACGAAGGTGCATGGGAGCTGCTGGTTGTTGATGACGGCAGTACCGATGGCACTCCACAGGCGCTGCACCGCGAGGCAGAAGAGTTCGGGCGCCATGTTCGCGTGATTGAACTGCGCCGTAACTTCGGACAGACCGCTGCCATGCAGGCAGGTATCGATGAAGCCCGTGGAGAGCTGATCGCGACCCTCGATGGCGACCTGCAGAATGACCCGAATGATATTCCACGCATGGTCGATCACCTGATTGAACGTGACCTCGACCTGCTGACGGGCTGGCGCAAGAACCGCAAAGATGACCTGTTTCTGCGCAAGATTCCTTCCCGTATAGCAAACCGGTTGATTGGTAAAATTACCGGCGTACGCATTAACGATTACGGCTGCTCCCTGAAGATTTACAAATCATCGGTGATTAAGCAGGTTCGCCTGTACGGCGAGATGCACCGTTTTATTCCGGCATGGGTCGCAGCAGTCGTGCCACCCAGCCGCATTGGCGAAATCGTAGTCAACCATAACGCTCGTACTGCCGGTGAATCCAAGTACGGTATTTCACGGACCTTCAGGGTGATTCTCGACCTGCTGTCCGTTTACTTTTTCATGCGCTACCGCGCTCGACCTGGCCACTTCTTTGGCTCCATTGGTCTTGCACTGGGATCAGTAAGTTCACTGCTGCTCGTTTACCTGGCCATCGTCAAATTTGCGATGGGTGAAGATATAGGAGGTCGGCCGCTCTTCCTGATCGCGGTAGTTTTCCTGATTGCTTCGCTGCAATTCCTGACCACCGGGGTTCTGTCTGAGCTGATATCCAGAACGTATTTCGAGTCTTCGAAGCGAGAGCAGTACGTCATCTACCACCGCGATGATGAAATACCTGCCAGCGATGATGACTGGGCTGCACCGGCAGACAAAGCCGACGCTGCAGAGACACAGAAGACCGACACACAGACAAGCTGACAGCCACTATGAGCCGTACCTCCATGCCACTCTGGCTGCTGGGATTCGTGGTTATTATGATGACCCTGAATCTCAACGGCTTTCTGTTGTTTGACCATGATGAAGGCGCTTTCAGCGAAGCTACCCGCGGTATGTTTGAGCGTGGCGACTTCATTACCACCTACCTGAACGACCGCATCCGCTTTGACAAACCCATTCTGATCTATTGGCTACAGGCCGCCTCTGTGTCCGCTTTTGGCACCGATGTGTGGGTATTCCGCCTGCCATCCGCCATTGCCGGTATGCTCTGGGTATTTGCAATTTTCGCCTTCACCCGACGCTTCACCGATCAGCCAACAGCCATTGCCGCTGCCTTAATCGCAACGACGGCTGCGGGCATCAACGCCATTACCCATGTAGCTACTGCAGATGGCGTTCTCAATATGCTGCTGGCTACGACGATGCTGGCTATGTATCTGTACAGTCAGTCGCCCTCGCGTAAGCTGCTGATCGCTATCTATGTACTGATGGGACTGGGAATGCTGACCAAGGGCCCGGTGGCCGTTGCGATCCCATTCATGGCCGGGGGACTGTTCTATCTGAGCAGTGGTTACCGTCAGGAATTTCTGCGGGCGATCTTTTTTATTCCCGGCTGGATCATTTTTCTGCTCATCGCAGCGCCCTGGTACATCGCCGCTTACCAGATTCACGGTCAGGAGTTCATCGACGGCTTCTTTATGAAGCATAACGTCAATCGATTTAATAACGCGATGGAGGGCCATGACGGTGGCTTCCTCTTTTATCCGCTGGTGCTACCGTTTGTACTCGCGCCCTTTGGTGGACTGCTACTGCGTATTCTGCCAAGCATCCGTACTACCCTGAGCGAGGGTGATACGCTGAACCGTTTCCTGTGGATCTGGTTTCTGGTCGTATTGGTGCTCTTCAGCCTGGCCAGCACCAAACTCCCACATTACATCCTGTACGGTGTCACTCCGCTGGTCATACTCATGGCTCGTTATCGTGCCTGGTTACAGAGCCGACTGCTGGCTGCTGTCTTCCCGCTGATATTTTTCGGGCTGATCGTCGCTTTCCCGCTACTCATTCCTGTCGTCGAGGCCCGCCTGACGAACCCCATTGAAATAGCCACGGCTCAACGTGCTGCGAGTTACTTCAATACGGACTTCGTTATCCTGGCAGCAATAGCCACCCTGATCGCGCTGGCGTTGATTTTCTGGAAGCGCTTCAGCCCATGGTTTGGTCTTGTGCTTGCAGGGGTTATCCAGTCAGCCCTGATGTGGTTCCTGTTTATTCCAACATTCAGCGAAACACAGCAACGTCCTGTCTGGGACGCTGCACAATTCGTGAAAGCGCTTGATCAGCCGGTGGTTACTCAATCGATCGATATGCCAAGTTTCAATGTCTATCTCGATGCATGGACAGAGCGCCGCTCATTGAAACCCGGTGAAATTGGCTTCGCCCGTGAAGACCGGGTAACGCGAACAGATCACCCTTACGAGGTTCTTTACCAATCGGGACCGATCCTGATTATCCGTCACACTGGCACGACCGAAGAGCAGTCAGATGAAAACTGATACGTTATTGATAGCGACAGCGATGGCCCTTCTGATCGTCGCAGCCATTGTTGCCTCAGAAGGTGTCAACGAACCCCTGTTTCTCTGGTTCAATCATTCAGCAGGCGTATTGCCCGACCTGTTCTGGGCCAACATGACCTTTGTTGCCGACACGTTATTTGCCGTGGCTGTGATTGCAATGGTTGGCAGTCGTTACCCGCACATCTTCAATTCGGGCCTGGTATTACTGATACTCGGCGCACTCTTTGTCCATGGGCTTAAAAACCTGCTGGAGATCCCCCGCCCGCCTGCTGTGCTCGATCCTGACGTCTTTAAGGTAATCGGACCTGTTGTCAAAAATCATGCATTCCCATCCGGCCACTCGTTTACCGCGCTCGCCACAGCTGGCCTGCTGGCCATCAATATGCGTAACCTGCCCGGCGCCATAGCCTTGCTTCTGGTGGCCATGACAGCTGCTGTAAGCCGCGCAGCCGTCGGCGCTCACTGGCCACTGGATATTCTCGTTGGCTCAGCCGCTGGTCTGTTGTTCGCACTGATCGCTCAGCGACTGACAGACTCTCTCTGGTGGCTGCAGGGCAAAGGACTGGAGCGGTTTGCCGCAGGATTGATGACCATTACCTGTGCCACCATGCTGTTTCATGACAGCCGTTATCCGGGAACTCAGCCTCTGACGATCACTGCCGGGCTGATTGCTCTGCTTCTGCTGACTGGTTACTGGCGTCATACCCTCCTTGATATGCGTAAGTGAGCCAATCAGCACAGGCACCTGCTGATTTAAAATTTTTCATTTGTTCCCGGAGCCTTGTGCTTTATAGTGTTGGGCTTCTGTGGAAGGATGGGGTTAAGTGCCTTCCACTCCGACATTGAAGAAGGTCAGGTTTAGTCGTAATGCGCCGCGTTGTTATCACTGGTTTAGGAATCGTCAGCTGCATCGGTAACAATAAAGATGAGGTTCTTACCTCTCTTAAAAATCAGTCATCAGGTATCAGCTACGCACCTGACTACGAGGAAGCCGGGTTTCGCAGCCACGTCGCCGGCCGACCGCAGATTGATCCCGATGAGTACATTGATCGCAAGCAACGCCGTTTCATGGGCAACTCTGCGGCGTATTCGTACATCGCTCTGAAAGAAGCCATTGCTGACGCTGGCCTGTCTGAAGATATGATCAGCCATCCGCGCACAGGACTCATTGCTGGCTCCGGCGGCGCATCCTCCAGCGACATCGTTGAAGCCGTCGACACGCTCCGCGAAAAAGGTATCCGCCGCGTCGGGCCTTACCGCGTAACCCGCAGCATGGGTAGCACCGTCTCTGCCAATCTGGCTACGCCCTTCTCAATCCGCGGCGTCAACTACTCTATCACCTCCGCCTGCGCCACCAGTGCACACTGTATTGGCAATGCCATGGAGCTGATCCAGTGGGGCAAACAGGACATCATGTTTGCCGGTGGCGGCGAAGAAGAGCACTGGACTCTGACCATGCAATTCGATGCGATGGGCGCGCTCTCTACCAAATACAACGACGCACCAGAAACAGCCTCCCGCCCCTACGATGCTACCCGAGACGGTTTTGTCATCGCTGGCGGTTCAGGCATGGTGGTGCTCGAAGAATACGAACACGCGGTCAAACGTGGTGCGACGATTTATGCCGAAATCATCGGCTACGGTGCCACCTCTGACGGCGAGGACATGGTTGCTCCCTCTGGCGAAGGCGCAGAACGCTGTATGCGTGACGCACTCTCAATGGCGGGCAATCCTGATATCGATTATCTCAACACCCACGGCACCAGCACGCCAGCGGGTGACATTTGTGAGCTGAACGCAGTAAATCGAGCCTTTGATGGCGATATGCCCCCGTTCAGCTCAACAAAGTCGCTCACCGGCCACTCACTCGGTGCCGCGGGGGTTCAGGAGGCCATCTACTGCCTGTTAATGCAGAAAGAAGGCTTCATCACCGGCAGCGCGAACGTAAATGAGCGCGATCCGGGCGCAGCAGACATGCCGCTTGTGACCGAAAACCGAGAAGCCGACCTGACCACCGTCATGTCGAACAGCTTTGGTTTTGGTGGCACCAACGCCACACTCGTTTTTAAACGGGTCTGATCCAACGCGGACCACTGCAGCAGACATTTCTCCGGGAAACCGGAAAGACAAACACGGGGCATAAAGACTACGACAGGCAGTTAATCCAGTGACACCGGATTCAGTGAAACGCCTGGAACACGACCAACGGAATATAACGCATGACACAACAAGAATTACCGAATCATACGGACCCGTTATTTCAGATCGCCGAAAAATTATCCGCCGACTTTTCCTTTTTTCCGGAATACGAAGACAACGCGGTCGATCACAAAGTAAAAGGCCTGATCTCGCCGCAGGATTGCGCAATTGAGCTGGATAAGCTCCGCAAGCTGAATATTGATGACTACATTCAGAGCGTGGTCGCACCCAGTGAGAGTTCACAACGCACCGACGCGAAATCCATCGTGCGTTTTCTCGTCGTCCGTATTGTTACAGAAATTGATGACGGTCCGCTTTATTGTGCCGAAGCTGATCTCGACTTCGGTGGTCAGATACGCCGTGTAGGCTTCATCTGCCAGAACCGCGCCCATGCCAATGGAGCCTGGGGCCCTTCACACCACAATCGTGCTGCTCAGCAGGCTCGCAGTTACGCCAGCCGTTCACTGCCAATCATTACCTTCATCGATACTCCCGGAGCAGACGCTGGAGAACAGGCAAACTCCAACAACCAGGCCCACTCCATCAGTCACCTGATCACCGAAATGGTAAACAACGATGTGCCGACGATCGGCATTATCTGGGGTGCAGGTTATTCTGGTGGGGCTATTCCTCTTGCAGCAACGAACATTCTGCTGTCTGTACGCGATGGTATTTTCAACACAATCCAGCCACAGGGCCTTGCCAGCATTGCTCGCAAGTACAACCTGTCGTGGCAGGAGTGTGCCAAATACGTCGGTGTGTCGGGTTACCAGCTCCGCGAGTCGGGTGTCATCGACGGCATCATTGATTACGCGCCTACGGATCCTGACGAAAAACGCAGCAACCTGCTTCGCGCCATTACCAGCGGCATTCAGTCAATCGAAGAAGGCGCAAAAGAATTTACCCGCAGCAACCCTTACCTGATGGATCACTACAAGCGCAGTATTGACCGCTTCTTAAATCCGTCAGAAAAGCTTTCAACGCTGGAAAACAACGCAAACTTTTTTCTTGCTCAAAGCCCGACTGAACACATTAACATCTTCGGTTTGTGCTACCGCTACACACGTTACCTGACACTGCGCCGTCGTATTCACTCAACCACGGTTGAAAACTACGGACGACTGGCCGATAAAGAAATTCCGGCGGGTCAGCTGGATCAGCGCCTCCAGAGTGAGCAACAACGTAAATTCCAACAATGGCTTCAGGCACCTGAAAAAATCGTCTATGACGACAGCCTGCAGAAGAGCTGGAAGAATTTCTGGAACAAATACGAAGAACGCGATGAAAGCCGCAACACCATCGTGCGTCTGTTCCTCGGTGAACCCAAAAATAACTATCTCAAAGCCAAGCAGGATCTGTGTTTTAACTTTGGCCTGTACCTGTTTAATCGCTGGAAGTCTGATGCGGCAGTCAACTTTCAAGGCCTGCTGAGTTATCTTGAAGATTATCGTCAGAGTCGTTTTCTACTGCGCTCTTCTGACATTCTTGATGCCAGTGCCGTCGCTGACTTTATTGAGGATAATCCGCATCCACTTGCGGCATATATCCGTGAGCAACTTCCTCACGAAACCCGTCAGGAGCTGACATCAGAGCGCACAGCAGAAAAAGGCAAAGGCACCCTGCGTCAGTCACTGGCGACTGCATTAAATACCATTCTTTCAGACGACCTTTTGCCTGAAAACATCCGTACTGAACTGAAGCTTTCAACGCGTACTGAAGCTCTGTGCAATGATGATGCGACTCAGGCAACCGAAGCCAACCGTCGGATTATTGAAGAAGCACTGGCGCCATACATTCAGTTCCGCCAGGAAAATATTCAGAACCCGGCGAACCCGGACATTACGATTCTCGACGCTATCCTGCATGACGAGCTGCGCGAAGAATTCCGCCACGTTTGCCAGAATATGCTCGTGTTCGGCAGCCTTTACGACAACTTCATCCACAATCTGGTTGGCGTTGCGAAAGAGGCCAACAAAAATCGTGCACTCAGCCGTGACTCTGTAAAAGCCTTGCTGGATAAATCTCTCTCGGAAGCCACCGAGGGTGAGAGCTATACCATGAAGGAACTTGAATCGTTCAACTACTGGTTGAGTTATTTCATCAAAAGTTCTCAGCGTGGTGAGTTCCTTAAGTCGGTTGAAGAGTGGAAGAAACTCGCGTTCCCACGCCTGTCTGAAACTCTGTTCGTGGTCATCACCTTTATCTTTGAGAAGCTTCTGCCGGAGTACTACAACGCTGAAAAGTCAGGCAAAAGCTACAATGGTCGCATTAACCCGGTGAGCATTGGGCGTCGTAAAGACTTCTGGAACCGCCTGACGATGGCGTACCACGATCTCCTGATTCAGGATGTTCTGGATGAAGCAAAACGTCAGAAGCAGACCTCACCAAAAGCCATTATTGATCGCTTCTTTACCAACTTTGAAGAATTAAACGCGAACCTGATGTCCGCAGACCCAGTG
>Ga0255776_10006235_pt1 | contig 12197 bp, 10 predicted proteins | sample 071ome_19_FD_179974 | JGI IMG/M metagenome (GOLD analysis project Ga0255776, IMG submission 179974) | Coastal salt marsh microbial communities from the Groves Creek Marsh, Skidaway Island, Georgia - 071413AT metaG (version 2) | ecosystem: Environmental > Aquatic > Marine > Intertidal zone >...
GGCTGAAATTATTCAACCAGGACATGGCTTTATCGACTTCGGGATAGAGCTTTCTGACAACTTTTTCACAGTCATTATGACCGCCTTGCTCAAGAGCGGCCGATATTTTGAGGGTTGGCGTGTTTCTAGTCAAGTCGGGATGAGAAAAAATTTCCGCAGTGCTGATGTGGGCATTTGGTTTTATGACTATGTACCAGGGGGTCGCAGGTGAAACGGGTGTCAGGTGTTCACCGACGCCTTCGGCAAAGGCGGCTTGGCCGGCAACAAAAACAGGTACGTCAGCGCCGAGTGTTAATCCGATCTCGCACAGTTGTTGGTTGCTGAGTTGGCATTGCCAGAGTGCGTTTAACGCTAATAGGGTTGTGGCAGCATCAGAGCTTCCGCCTCCCAGTCCAGCGCCAGAGGGAATTTTCTTTTCGAAGAGAATCTCAATGCCGTAACCGGTTTGGTTGTGTGGCATTAATGCCTTTGCTGCTTTGTAGATCAGGTTGTCTTCTTGTTTAAGCTCCTGATCAGGGGCGATTTGATTGGTTGAATTGGTATTTGGTTTGACTGAAACGTCTTTGTTTTGGGTGGTTGTAAAGTGCAGAGTGTCTGCCAGGTCAATGAACTGAAACAGTGTTTGCAAGTCGTGGTAGCCGTTTTCTCTTTGGCCTGTAATGTGAAGAAATAGATTTAACTTAGCTGGAGCTGGCAGAGTGATCGTGTGTGATGGCATGGTTTGCTGGCGTTCTTGAGTGGCTAACGTTTGGAATAAAACTAATTCAGTGACCAGTCCGATAGAACCAGGCTGACCTTGTGGCCATTATAGCGGGCAATGATCTTATGGGGTAAAAAAACCGGGGTTGAGGAATTGCTGCCGTGCTTTTCGTAATTTAATAGTCGGATATCCCAATTTTGCTGGTTGAGTCGGGAAAGAAAGCCGTGGTTGTTAAACTGACGAAAATCGACTGGATGCTCTGGGGCTGGAATCCCTTTAACCCAGTACTTTAATGAATTAATTGGGAATTCCCAGTCGAGATAGCGTTCTAGGGCAATATCGGTGGGAAGGGTTCTTTGATTGTTTTCATCAACCTTGATAGTCACAAAGCTTTGGTCGCCAAAGAGATCGAGCCCGCCAAAACCTAAAGTACCACGAATACTGATATTGAAGGATTGAATGTCTTGCTGCCAATCAATGTAGCCAGTCTGACTTTGTTTGGGAGTGACAACGCCAACTTTACCTGACAGCTTCCAGTGCTTTATTTGTTCTACATTGTTGAGGTGAGATTGCCATTGCTCAGGTTCTGAAAGTTGTGGCGAAGGGTCAATGGTTTCGGGAAGGTCGTTGATGTTTGAGCAGCCAGACAGGATGAGCAAACTGACCATAGTGCAGGTAAGCGTTTTTAAGGTAGAAGAAAGCTTAAGCATGTTGTATCCGAAACGGTTGATCTAGTTAGCCCGCTAATTTGAGGCGGGCTGTTGTTGAGGAGTCGGTTGTTCCGAGCCTTCTTTTTCCAGATTAACGTCAATGTTATAGCGTTTCATGGTTTCGAGCAGCTTAGGGCCTTGAGGGTTTCTTCGAAGACCATCAATCCAAATCTTTAAACCCTGTTCTTTTTTGTTTTGAATCCAAAGGACTTCACCTAGGTGAGCAGCTACTTCCTGATCTTTAAACAAGCTGTAGGCTTTCATCAGCAGGGCTTCTGCTTTTTCTAAATCGCCTAGTTTGAAATAGATCCAGCCTAAACTGTCGATGATTGCAGGGTCGTTAGGATTCAGAATATAAGCCTTTTCGATGTACTGAAGTGCTTCTTCAAGACGATCGGTTTTGTCTGCAAGGGTGTAACCAAGCGCATTAAGAGCAATGGCGCTGTTTGGATCTTTGCTAAGGATGGTCTTTAAGTCTCTTTCCATACCGGGTAGATCCCCAGTGAGATCAAGAATCATAGCTCGACCGTATAGTAGGTTGCCATCCGTTGGGTCTAGGGTCAGTGCTGTGTTGTATAGGGAAAGAGCTTCCTGAAGGTTGTTTTCTTCATGCATTAACTCGGCTTCGATTTGAAGCAGTCTAGGTGTTTTGGTTGGAAGGGTGGTATGTAGGTTCTGTAGGTATTGGCGCGCAGCCTCAAGCCCTTTGTGTTTTCGGGTAAGCGTTGTTGCTCGGGTAATTGAGGAGATTAGGTTGGGCCCTTGCTTTACCTGACTGTAGGCTTCAATGGCATTTTGTGGGTCATTTTGTTGTTCGTGCAATTGTCCAAGGAAAAACCAAGCATTGTCACTTTGCTTTGTATTAGTGGCTTGCAAGAATAGAGCTGCGGCCTGCTCATGCTGACCTAGTTCTGCATTGATGAGCGCACCAGAGATAAGGATTTCATCATCAGAGGGGTGTTGCTCTACTAAAAACTCCAGAATCGCCAAGGCCTCTTCTGGTTGTTGCTTATCTGCAAGTGCTTGCGAGTAAAGTAGCCCCAGTGTTTTATCGCCGGTGTAGTTATCCCAGCCTGTTTCCAGGGTCTCCAAGGCTGCATCCATGTTTTCTGTTTTGGTGTGCAGCTTGGCGAGCATGATGTAATGCGGTGGTGTCATTTCCCCTGCTTTTTGCAAATCGTTCATGGCTTGTAGTGCTTGTTCGTTTTGCTCGAAATCGCTGAGAAGAAGTGCTTTGGTGAAATGCAGGCGTATGTGCTTGGGATGTTCTGCCAAAATGCCGGATAAGCCATCGATAAACGGTTGTTGGAGTGGCTCAGGTAATTCTTTTCCAGATAGGTAGATCTGTTCAAGACTAATGGATTCAGTGATGGATAAGGCGTCTTTTAGTGCCGCAATGGATTTTTCAACGTTATGTTGTTTCAACCAGTTATTTGCAGCGGCTAAATGTGCATGAATATTTTTCTTATCGCCTTCACGCCAAATGTCGGCAGCCTCTGCTGCGGCTTCTGGTTCGTTCAGGTATTGCGCAATTCTTGAAGCTCTGGCGGCAACGTAAGGGTCTTTAGTGTGCTTAGCTTCATCCAGGTAATAATTTAGCGCTAGATCATACTGGCTGCGTTGGCCTGCGATTTCTGCAACTAACAAGTGATACAGGGTTTCAGTCTCAAAAGGACGAGTTGGGTATTCCTCATGTGTCTTTGAGTTCTCGGCAGCGGCTTTTGACGTAGCATCAGAGACGGGTTGGTTGGTCGATAAGGCGGCGCATCCACTTAAAAGCACGCTTCCACAAAATAATAACGTGACTGACCAGAACTGCTGTCTCATGAGGTGTCCTTGTTGTTGCTAAATAACCTGTTCAGTGCTCAGTCTGTTGTGAGGTATGTGTCGGTCATTCTTGTTGTTTTCTTATGGCGTTTACACTACCAGCTTAAAGCAGCGAAAAAAAGCACAAAAAAAAGTACATTAAGAGTGTAAAACTATGGATAATGTCAGGTTTTGAACGTTTGGTTTGTAGGTTAAGAGAGCTTAAGTCGATACAGCATGGCGCTAGGAATATTCGGTATTAATCATAAGACAGCGACCGTTGAGGTAAGGGAGAAAGTCTCTTTTAACCCTGAGGTGGTTGTCGAAGCGTTGCATCGGCTCAGAGATCAGGTGGGGATGGTCGAAGCGGCGATCCTGTCTACGTGTAACCGAACTGAGATATATTTCTCTGCCGAAAAAGACGTAGGTCAGCCACTGTTAGACTGGATGGCGCATTTCCATCAAGTGGATTTGAATGACCTGGAGCAGGCGGCGTATCTTCACCATGATGAAGAAGCCTGTCGACATATTATGAGAGTCGCCTGTGGTTTAGATTCCCTGGTGTTGGGGGAGCCCCAAATCCTTGGGCAGCTTAAGTCCAGTTACAGTGTTGCTCGCGAAGCTGGGTCTGCGCACTCAATTCTGATGCGCTTGTTTGAATCGTCCTTTTCAGTAGCTAAGCAAGTGAGAACAGAGACGGCTATCGGTGAAAACCCGGTATCCGTTGCGTTCGCTGCGGTTAATTTGTCTAAGCACATCTTCTCTGATTTATCCCAATGTAAAGCCTTGTTAATCGGTGCGGGTGAGACCATCGATTTGGTGACTCGTCACATTAAGGAACAAGGTGTATCGGACATCGTGGTCGCTAATCGTACCTTGACCCGAGCTCAGGATCTGGCGAAGCGCTTTAATGCCAAGGCGATTATGTTGTCGGATATTCCGGATTATTTGCCTGACGCTGATATTGTTATTTCGTCTACAGCGAGTCAGCTTCCTATACTGGGTAAAGGCATGGTCGAGCGAGCGATGAAGAAGCGTCGCTTCAAACCTGTGTTTATGGCTGATATTGCGGTTCCTCGAGATATCGAACCTCAGGTGGCTGAGCTTGAAGATGTTTATTTGTATACCGTAGACGATCTGCATGAAGTGGTTGAGGAAAACCGTAAAAGTCGTCAGAAAGCTGCTGAGCATGCAGAGCTGTTAGTGGGTAGCGGTGTTGATAAATTCCAACAACAGATTCGGGCGTTGGATGCTGTTTCAACGCTTACGGAATTTAGAAAGCAAGCCCATGATATTACCGATGCAGAATTGGAAAAATCCCTACAACAATTGAAAAAAGGCGTATCCCCAGAGCGGGTACTAACCCAAATGGCCAGATCGCTAACAAATAAGTTAATCCACGAACCTACGGCTAATATTCGTCAGGCCAGTTCGGAAGGGCGTCTTGAGTTGATTGATTCGGCTCGGGAGTTATATGGATTAACTAAGTCATCTCAACAGGAATCTCAGGATTCTTAGCTGACTTCTGATTTGAAGACAGCTGGATTCGTCAACGATAAGTGAATTAAGTAATAGCCTATGAAAGCTTCCATCCTAGAAAAACTCGATAACTTGTGTGACCGCTATGAAGAAGTGGGCGCGCTGTTAAGTGACCCTGATGTGATTTCAGATCAGGATAAGTTCCGTGCCTTATCTGTGGAATATTCTGAAATTGAACCTGTTGTAAAGTGTTTTGGCGACTACAAGCAGGCTCAAGAGGATCTGGAAGAAGCTAAAATTCTGATGAGTGATTCCGACCCGGAAATGAAGGCGATGGGGCAGGAAGAGTACAGCGCTTGTCAGAAGAATATCGAAAACCTTGAGCTGGATCTTCAGAAACTGCTTCTTCCGAAAGACCCTAACGATGGCAAGAACGTTTATCTTGAAATTCGTGCCGGAACAGGTGGTGACGAGGCGGCAATTTTCTCGGGTGATTTGTTTCGTATGTATTCGCGATATGCTGAAACACAAGGCTGGCGTATTGAAATCATCAGTGAAAACGAAGGTGAGCATGGCGGTTATAAAGAGATCATTACCCGCGTTGTTGGTCAGGACGTGTATTCACAGTTGAAGTTTGAGTCAGGGGCGCACCGCGTTCAGCGTGTCCCTGAAACTGAATCACAGGGTCGAGTTCATACGTCTGCTTGTACGGTTGCGATTATGCCTGAGGCTGATGAGATGGAAGAAGTGAATATCGACAAGAATGATCTTCGAATTGATACTTTCCGTGCATCGGGTGCGGGTGGTCAGCACGTGAACAAAACGGATTCTGCTATTCGTATTACGCACATTCCAACAGGTGTTGTTGTTGAATGTCAGGATGAGCGTTCTCAGCATAAGAACCGAGCGAAAGCGATGTCGCTTTTGGCAACTCGTTTGAAGTCAGCTCAAGAAGAAGCGGCTCAAAAAGAAGTGGCTGATCAGCGTAAGAGCTTGGTGGGTAGTGGCGATCGCTCAGAGCGAATCCGTACTTATAATTACCCGCAAGGTCGAGTAACCGATCATCGAATCAACCTGACGTTGTACAAATTGTCAGAGGTTATGGAAGGCGATTTGGGTAGTTTGGTGCAGCCATTGGTGAATGAACATCAGGCTGAAATGCTGACAGAATTAGGCAACTAATTTTTTTATATTCTCTTTTGGGTTACCTCTAAGGGGTTGTTTTGATGTGCAGTTTTCCGAAGCAATCCGCCTCTATTGAACAATGGTCAGCTCAGGCAGGTGAATTGTTGCCTGAGTCTGAATCTCCCAAGCTGGATATGGAAGTGTTGCTTGGCCATGTCTTGTCCAAGTCTCGTGCTTTTCTTTATACCTGGCCCGAAACTCAGTTGACTGAAACTCAGTATGCCCAGCTAGTTGCACTTGTTAAGGAACGCCAGCTTGGCAAGCCTATTGCGCATTTGTTGGGAATGAGGGAGTTTTGGTCTCTGCCTTTGTTGGTCACTCCGGATACATTGATTCCCCGTCCTGATACCGAAGTGTTGATTGAATGGGTGCTAGAGCATTTTTCCAATCACGATGCTTGTAAGGTTGTTGATTTGGGCACGGGGACTGGTGCAATTGCCTTAGCTCTTGCTTCCGAGTCCCCTGAATGGCAGTTGTCCGGTTGTGATCGAATTCCGGAAGCGGTAGAGCTAGCCCGTAGGAATGCTGAACAGCTCGGATTGGCTCGGGTAGACTTTTTTGAAAGTAGTTGGTTTGAGCGGTTCGGTGATTCATCAAAAGCATCCTTTCATTTGATTGTGAGTAATCCTCCATATATTGCAGAAGATGATCCTCACTTGGTTCAAGGGGATGTTCGATTTGAACCAAAAAGTGCCCTTACGGCCGGAAAAGATGGCCTGGACGATATACGGATTATTGCTCAAGACGCTATGTCGTATTTGACATCAGGCGGTTGTTTGTTGGTTGAGCATGGCTATGATCAGGCGGATGCAGTTCAGCAGATATTCAAACATGTTGGTTTGAATGGGGTTGGTTCGGGCAAGGATTACAATGGAAATGACCGATTTACCTATGGATTTAATCAAGAGGTGACAGAATGACCTTTGAGCTATCGGATGAACAATTACTTAGATACAGTCGTCAGATAATGTTGCCTCAAGTGGATATTGATGGTCAGGAGAAAATATCACAGGCGTCGGTCATGCTTGTTGGTTGTGGTGGACTCGGAAATCCCGCTGCTATGTATCTGGCGGCGGCCGGAGTAAAGAAACTGGTGCTGGTGGATGATGATGTTGTCGATCAAACGAATTTACAGCGTCAGGTGGCGTTCACCAATGATCAGGTGGGTACCGATAAGGTCAGCGCGCTGGCTGAAGCGTTAAAAAAGAATAACCCGGATGTTCAGTTGGAGTTAATCAATCATCGTTTGTCTGAAGATGAGTTGACTGGCATGGTCGGTAAGGTTTCCGTTGTATTAGATTGCACCGACAACTTTGAAAGTCGCTTCCTGGTGAATCGTTGTTGTTGGGCTACTAAGGTTCCGTTGGTCTCCGCCGCAGCGATTGGCTTTGAAGGGCAGTTATCGGTTTACCATGCTGGCGTTGACGGTTCTCCCTGTTACCAATGTCTGTATGGTGAGGTGGAAGAACAAGAGCTAACTTGTTCCGAGAGTGGTGTGTTGGGGCCTGTGGTTGGCAGTCAGGGTGTTCTTCAAGCATTGGAGGCACTGAAAGTGATTGCCGGAATCGGCCAGCCGCTGATTGGTCGGCTTCAGGTGTTTGATGCGCTCAATCATGAGTGGCGGATGATGAAGCTTAGAAAAGATCCTCAATGTCCGGTATGCGGAAGTCCTAACTCTTAATCTTTTGGTGGGCGTAGGGTTTAAAATTAAGGTTGCGACCCCATTTATCAATGTATGGCTTGGGTATAGCCCTCTCTGATTTCTGATGATTGTCTTTTGTTTGATTGGTCGCCAGTGGTTAGAATTGTCTTTATGTTCCCTAGTATTTCTGGCGAAGTGAAATTGGAATTCTCTGTTATGACTCATTTACCTGTCTTTCCTCTGAATGTTGTGATGTTTCCGGGCATGAGGCTGGACTTGAAGATCTTTGAGCCTCGTTATCTGGATATGGTTGCGGAGTGCTGCAAGGGTGATTATGGTTTTGTGGCATGTAGAATTACTAAAGAAAAACCGGATGTACTGAATCAAACCTTCGAACCTGTCGGTACGCTTGTCCGTATTGTTGATTTTGCCCAATTAAAGAATGGCATGTTAGGCATTACAGTTGAGGGTGTTGAGCGAGTTCGGGTGTCTGCGCCTTATTGTGATCAAGCGCAGTTGGTAAGAGCGGATATTGAGCCAATGAATGCGGAGCTTCAAATGTCTACTGAAGCTGAGCATGAAGAGTTGGTCATTATGTTGAAACACCTTGAGCAGCATCCAGCCATTAAACACCGAGACATTTCTTACAGTGACGCCTCTTCGATCAGTTGGCGATTGGCCGAACTTCTCCCTTTTGAAGGTTCAGAAAAGCAGATGCTGCTTGAGATGAATCACCCTTACGATCGGCTGGACGAGATATTTCGTTTGCTGGACAAGTACCAAAAATAAACTCTTGGTTCCCTAGCGTTCAATTTATCAATCTAATAGCTTAGTGGATGTCTAGCCAGATATACCGTTGAAACTGAACCTGAAATTCATACCAATAGTATCCAAAGTAACTGATAGCAAGGGCTATCGGAAGCCAAATGTCATGTTTCTTGAACGACAGTGAGTGTTGGTTGAAAGGGCTGTAGATTAGTCGGGCCAAGGCTACGATAGTCGCTCCCAAAAGCAATCCGCAAACCACATCGCTAAACCAGTGCACAGCCAGTAATACTCTAGAGAGACCAACAATTAAGGCCATTATGATAGCGCCAACATAGAGTGGCCAGCGCTTGTAGGTGGTGAATTCCTGTGCAAAAAACGACGCGATTAATCCGAAGTAGACCGTAGCTCCCACGGTATGACCGCTTGGGAAAGCAAAACCGGTAAACTGGTTCACCAGAATATCAGGTCGATGAAGTTGGAATGCGTCTTTTAGTTCAGTGACCAATACATAGCTTAGACCTGTCACTGCAGCGACTAAGACAATGGCGCTGTACTGGCGTTTAATGACCAGATAAATGCTGAACCAGCCTGCGCAAAAATACAGCAAGTTGGGATCGCCAAGCATAGTGATGCCTACTAGCCAGAAATGACTGCTTTCAGAGTGCAGTTGTTTCGCTAAATCCAGTAGCGACTGATCAGTGAATAAAGGATGTGATGCATAGTCCACCCAGAAGATCCAACCAAAGAATAAACTGATGCAGGTTATAAAGGTCAGTAATGACGGCAAAGGAAAACTTGGGTCATCAGGTCTTGGTGAAGACAGGCGGCTCCAGATGCTTTCAAGGGTGTCATTTGAACTGAAGACTTTTTCAAGGTAGCGATAAATAGATCGTTCCGGGTGCAGGTTTTGATAGACCCAAACAGCCAGGGCGATAAAACCACAGATCAGAATGATGGTCGTGAAGAAAATGGTTTTAAAGTTATCAGGCAAATCAATATTCAAACGCATGGCCATACCTATGATATAGCCAGGAAGTACGTAACATATTGCCCAACCCACGGCCGAGACTACGTTAACGAATAGGAATTTGGAACTCGGCATCGATAACATGCCGGCTACCATTGGGATAATTGGTCGAACCGGACCAACAAAGCGACCGATAAAGATACTCTTGCCACCATGTTGGTCAAAGAAGCTTTGTCCTTGTTGTAGCCACTGAGGTTTCCGATTGAATGGCCAGAGGTTGGGGATCTTGTGTTTGAAAATTCGACCAAAATAGAAGCTGATGGCATCGCCCGCTACGGCCCCAATAAACGCCCAGAGCAACACGTATTGTAAGGAGAAGTCCTGATTGCCAGCCATTACCATCATGGCAAACATCAAGAAGGCGCCCGGCATGATGAGTCCAATGATCGCTAGAGATTCACTGAACGCCGTTAGAAAAACACCAAACAGAAACCATTCCGGATTTTGGTTGAGCCAGTCAAGAATATGATCAAAGGACATGTATTTATCGTCTTTATGGTAACGAGAACAAGGGGGTCAATCGTGAGCATATTGAACCGGATTGTTCGGTTCTGCTCAAAGCAGGACTAAGTGTAAGCCCTGATCTATGAATTTCCAGTGACAAAACAAGACCTTGTTCAGTTATTTGGTCTTTCTGTGATTTGACGCAGCTCCGTTACCTGAAGGGTTAATGATCTCGTCCGTATCCCGAGGCCATTCGTTTGTAGCAGCGCTCAATCAGGTTCATTGGTTCTTTATCATTGCTGTTCAGTGTTGCGGTACTGGTGTGGATATTGATTGAGCTAATCAGGCCCCAGTGTTCATCACGCACCTTTCGCACGATTTTTTCATCAATCACAACTACACCATCCTGCGCTGTATTTGGAAGAATCAGCCAGAATTGATGATCCTCTGCATGGAATAACATGTCGCCTGTTCGTGTAATTTGATTGAGGTAGCGACTGAGCTTAATGAGAACTTGGGCGGCCTCTTCTCGTCCTTCCAGTTCCTTAAGCTTTGGATAATCATCGATTTCAATTAGCATGACGGATAAGGCGTTCTTTGAAACTTTTGCTCGCTCTACTTCTTCAAGGAGTTGCTGCTGAAACACATTGAAGTCGGCAAGTTTGGTTGAAGGGTGTGCCTTGGCAGCTCTGAATAGTTGGCGAGAATGAATTTTTCTGTGATAAGCAAAGAGCCCGGAAAACAGAAACATAAAAGTAAGGCCGGAAATCGCCTGGTACTGTAAAGTAAGTAAGCCATTACTATTGCTGGTGGATATCAGTGCAATCACAAAGATAGTTGATACCGCAGTGGCTGTTGCTAAAGGCTGGGTAAGAAACAGCAGCATGGGTAAGGTATACATCCATACCATAGTTGTTGAATGAATCAGTTCTATTTCGTTGAGCAGAATAAACGCAATTAATAGGTATCCTGCCAGGCTGAAGCGATCGTTGCCTTGTTCTGTTCGGCTTAACCAGCGTACCGTAGCAAGCAGAGTGAACAGTAGACCAGCTGGCAAATTGATGGATAGGGCATCAATGTAGCCTTCAAGGAATTGATGCACGCTGATTACGATCAGGATGGCGGCCAGTAGAGCATAGGCGATTGCTGTAATTCGGTTTTGTACTGAGCGATCAAATAACTCAAGCTTCATGGACGGTCACCTCTTGGCTTTCGCTGGAGCAAAGGAGGGCTGCACGTGCTTTGCTGATTAATTCAGTTGAAGAGTCATCAATGTTCAGGCTGGTAATCCCGGCTTTAAATACCGTGTTGGGATAGCGTTCTTTCGCTGATTCCAATCGTGCCTTAATCTCATCTTTTGTTGCATAAGGGTGAATGATGGCGATTTTTCGATGTCCTTGATGAAAGACTTGGTCAAAAGGGCGGGTGCTGCTATGAATAAACTGACGAGCGGGCATCCAGTCTTTTTGACGGTCGTCGCTATTACCCAGGCAAGGTAGCTCTATCAAGCTGTAACTTAAGCCGCTGCCTTCCCGTTCGGCGCGCTGAATCTCACGTTCCAAGGCGGGTTTGAGTTCTTGTTTTACATGCCAGCCAGTTATCGGGTCTAAAATATCCAGCGCAGATAATCTCATCAGCATTTGATCTTTCAGGAAGGCCATGAGCAGACAAAGAACAACCACCAGGAAAAATGTCAGCGTGGTGGGTAGGGCGTTTTCATAGCTTGGTGTTAGCCAGATCATTACGACAATCAGAGCGGAATAGATGCCAATCGATAACAGATTAAGTCTGAAGGTCATGAAGTTAATTAATAAGATCGGAATCAGGTAAATCCACGGTGATAAATGCGACCGAATGAGGAAGGGGAGAACGACGGTAAGTACAAAGAGTGCGATTACAATGACGACGCCGCTAACTTCCCGACGTCTGGAAGGTTTTTGAAAGCTTAAAAGGACCAGGATTGCTATCAATGGAATAGTAAGAAATATTGATTGGCTGCTGAGTAAGTTGTCAGCTCTGATAAGTAAAATAACCGAGAAAATCGCAACAATGATGATCAATGCGATGAAGGTTTCTAATTTTCTACTCGAGAAAATGAGCGTGTCGAATCCGGGCGTTTTCATTATTTTAATAACTGCTTATAGGATTATGACTACTGAACGTACAATCTAACTCGTATTCCCGCTATAATGGGGAAATTTTCTCAGGATCGCTAGTTTTCAGCGATTATGAAACCACCAGAAATAAGTTCAGTTACGGATTTTTAATGGATATTAAAGCATATATGGAAGAGCTTGGGCAGAGTGCTCGAGCAGCTTCCCGTGTTATTGCTGCGGCAACAACCGATCAAAAGAATCAGGCGTTATTGGCAATGGCTCAGGCATTGGAAAGTGCTCGTCCTGAGTTGATGGCTGCTAACCAAAAAGATTTGGAGCG
>Ga0255776_10006236_pt1 | contig 12195 bp, 13 predicted proteins | sample 071ome_19_FD_179974 | JGI IMG/M metagenome (GOLD analysis project Ga0255776, IMG submission 179974) | Coastal salt marsh microbial communities from the Groves Creek Marsh, Skidaway Island, Georgia - 071413AT metaG (version 2) | ecosystem: Environmental > Aquatic > Marine > Intertidal zone >...
ATCGGCTGTATTCCATACCGAAAAGGGCATTAAGACCAGGAAGGAGTTCCTTTAATAGTTGTGCGCGTGAAATAGCCATATTATGTTACTCCTTATAGGCCGACGTTGTTCGTCATCTGGTGAGCGCTTGGATTGAACTTAACAAGAACATCCGGGAAAGCATCACTAGGATCAGAAACATGGGCAACAATACGGAAAGCAGCTGCTGTAGTAACAACAGTAGCATCCAATGCTGAAGTCGAATTACCTGTAGCTGTATCACCAGTTGAGGTACTTTGAGCAGCAGCGAAGAAAGTGTTAGCGCCAATAACAGTTTGAGCACCAGCACCATCTAATTGTGCCTGGAAAAGAACATCAGGATCATCAACAACATATGCTTTGATAGAACCACCGTTGGCTGTGCCAGTTGGGTAATATTGAGCAAAAAGTCTCTGACCTTGCGCGTTAGTGTACTCACATCCAACAAATACACCGATACCACCGACACCGGAAGTACCACTGATACTGTTAGTTGTAAGGTCTGCACCAGTACCTGTAGCCAATGCGATATAACCGTCCGCACCGATAATAACAACTTGACCGTAAAAAAGGTTAGTTGCTTCACCAGCAGGGTCGATTAGGTATTGACTAGTAGCACCAGCATAGGGCATGCCATCGGCACGCTTTACGGGTTTTAGACCGTAAGGAGCAGCTGTAGTAGCCATGTTAAAACCTCTCTAAAAATTATTTACCTTTACCAAATGACGTACTTGTACGTTTCTCTGAAAAGAGTGGCATACGTTGGTCATTCTCTCTCATAAAGTTGTTGTCCACAGATTCAATCTGAGCTTTAGACTGTTGAGCATAATAATCATTACGCTGTTTAGCCATCTCATCAGGCATCTTACAGAGCAACAAACCCGCGACCTCAACATTGTCTTTATATCGACTGTCGGGATCAACAAGCATTTTAAATTGTGGTTGTTCCTCAATACGTACAGGTTCCCACCCTTCTCTGAGTTTGGCAGAGACATTACGGGCATCAGCCTGTCCATTAAGTGCAACCCTAATCCAACGGTACGTATACCCTGCCTCTTTGGTTGGCTCAGGTAGTACCTCAGGTCTTGTCCATTGTTTTGGACGTTCCGTCTTGGACCTATCGTCTAATTCGCGTGCAAGTCTAGTATTAGCCATTTTGATTCTCCAATCTCCTTAATTCTTTAGCATATTGTTCAGGGGTTAAGCCAAGTTTTTTAGCTATAGCCACCTGAGACTGCTTGAGTACGATCCGTTTGGAAGATGTACTTCGGGATGCCGGAGCAACCACAGTGGCGGGTTTGTTTTCTGCACGAACGGGCTTGCCGCCCCCGTCCGATGAATCTTCTCCCTCAAAATACTCAGGGAATCTGCGGCGCATTGTTTTGTCAACGTCCGCCCAATAGTCATCTGTACCCACATAAGACTCACCCTTTGTTTGAACTAACTTTTGATGTAGTCCAAGTGCTGAGCTAGTCATCTCAGGATCAGAGCCATACCAAGTATTGCGTTCTTGCCACGCCATGGTTTTAGCATCTAACTGAGGTCTTTGCGGTTCAGTTGATTCAGTGTTTACACTATTTTCTTCAGTTTGTCTAGGTTTTTCATATGTTGAAAGTTGTTGTCGCTTCCAATTTACGTCAGAAAGTTTACCTTGAGCTTCAACAATAGAGTCAGTATCACCTGATTCATATGCTTCTTTATAAGCTCGTTTTGCCATTTCTAATTCATACTCTAACGACTGTTTTGCAGTATTAAGGTATGTTTCACGGCCTTTTTCAGCTTCGGCGCGGAGACGTTTATTCTCCTCCATTGCTTTCTTAGCCATAGAAATAGCTTCTTGATGCTCCCGCATAGCAGACTCTTTAGCCCGACGCTCATCGTGCCAGACCTTTTTCATCTGCTTAAGCCGTTCTTTTACTCCATCTGAGTAGTTATCCAGCTCATCATTCTCCAAGTCCTCTACTATTTCTTTAGGCATCGGAGACCGATTGCGGTCTTCTTCAGGAGTATCATCTTCAACTTTGAGTTCTACTTCTTTCTCTTCACCTTCGATCTCAAAATCAGGTTCTTCTTTCTCTACTGCTTCTTGTTTCTCAGCTTCTGCCATATCCCTCTCCTTAAGCACGAGAAATGCCTCTAGGGTCTTCTACAACCCCTTCGACACTGTCGTCATTAATGATCCGAAATTCTCTACCATGAATCTTGAGCCTTGACCCTGCGTGTGGGCGTACAAGAACAAAGTCACCTTCTTGGCACCATGCACCGCCAGGAAATCTATCTTTATCCTTATAACAATCTGGCCCCATCTTCATAACAAACAAAACAGTTGCAAGGATCTCTTCGTTTTGCAAAGTCATATCTGACTTAACGAGACCACTTTCAAACTCTTTTTCTATGTCGGGGATTGCGCACAAAATGCGATAACCAGAGGGATCTGGTAGTTGCTTAGCTTTTAGCTCAGCAGTATCAGGTAATGTTGTAGCTTCTTCTGGATTATCGGGGTTCGTGCCGATAAGAAGTTCACTCATCGTCGTTTTCCATCCTTTCTGATGTTTCAGTTAAAATATTCTCAGCTATTAAAAGCCCTCTATAGATTCCGCACGAATGTTGATACGCGGCAAAATCCTTAGACTTTCCTAGCACTAAATCCTGCTCTATTGCTTTAAGTTCCCCATCTACCCGCATTGCTAGGTATTTGAGAAGATCTGAACTCACTCATTCTCCTTTCTTGGTTGTTGCTGATTCTGTAATGCCCTGTTTTCCTGAGACATCTCTCTGGCTACATCTACACCAATGCGTAGACCTGCTTCTTGTTGTTTAGCAGATAAGTTGGCTTTGTCTGTAGCAATCTTGGCGCCAACCTGTAGTCCAGCGATGCGCTCTTGCGCGGCGATACGTTCTTTCTCGATTTCCAACTGATCCATTTTTGCAGCGGAGTCGAGTGCAAGTTTTTGTTTCTTGATTTCCGTTTCTTGCGCTTTGATCTGCAACTCTTGTTGTTGCATTTGGACGATAGGATCTTGAGCAGCTTGTTGAGCTTGTTCTTGAGCAACTTGAGCTTTGTTCTTTTGCAGAACTTGTTGTGCAGCTGCGGCAGCGAGTCTTGAGATCTCTGTTTCTGTATTCTCGTCCATCTCTGCGTCTGGAGCAGGGTATGGAACACCAGCAGCTTCTTCGATTTGTTTGCGGTATTCAAACGCTAGGTGGTCTTGTATGTGCGCGGCTAATGCTGCACCCATTTGTTTTGCCATAGGACTTTGTTGTACTAACGACATTAATTTTGGATCTTCCATTGCGGACATATGAACCGTAATGTGTGCTTGATGGTCTTGATAGATGAAGGCTTTGACCGGTTTTCCTCTAAGAACATCCATGTTTTCCGAGACTGGGTCGCGAGGTTTCTGGTCATCTTCCATCGGTACAAGTTTCTGCGCATTTTTGATCCCCAATACTTCAAGCATTTGTCGATGTAAGTATGGCAAGTCATACAACTGAGGAGCTTGCGCTGCCATCTGAAGTACAGCTTGATACTGAGTGACCTTCTGCGCCATGGTTGCAGCATTAGGATCAGACACAGGAATAACTTCAACTATGTCATAGTCCGAACGCTTCGCACGAGGTGGGCCATCTACTGGCTCATATGAATACTCATCAGGTGTGTAATCACGAATGATACCTTTGAGAAGTTTGAACTCCTCGCGCATAGCATAGTGAACTCGTGCTTGTACCGCACTCATCACTTTCAATGTTCTTTCTAGTATAGCCAGCGTTGTGCCAACTGGGGCTTGTGCTGACATATCGCTAAGTTTTAAATCTGCTGCTGAAGCAAAGCGTCTACCTTCTTCAACAATATTGCCTAGCAATGTATACAACACCTGACTTGGCTCCTTATATGGGAGAGTCATAATGTTGTCTTTAATTGTTCCGCTTGTTACATCTACATCTCTAAACTCTGCTGGTGCTATCGGCGTGTCGTCGCCTTTAACTCTAAGCCCTCTAGTTTTAAAACCACCAGGAAGATTGGAGAGAGTACCAGCATCAACAAGTTGGCGAATAATGCTAGTACCAGATTTAGCGAAAGCACCAATAAGATGAATAAGGCCAAAAGCGTAAAAGCCAAACCCTGGGATGTATGGGTAATGAACGAAGTGATTACGTTTTTGCTTAGTATCATCCTCTGGTCTCCAGTTACGTCGGATTGCTAATATCTCTCCGGTCTGCTTCTCAATAGTGACAACGTATGGAAGCGCGATACCAGTTTCTTTGCCGTCCTCTTTATCTTCAAACCCAGGTAGGTTGAGATCGACTTGCATCTCAAGAACTTTGTACCGGTCATCAGCTGATGCACGGAAGCCCATCTTCTCAGCAATACTCTTCTCAATCTCATCAAATGTGTTCTGTGGTTCTGGTAACTCCATGTCACGGTAGAACCCAGCGTGCATAAGACGTCGCATCTCATTAGGAGTCTTACGCATTACGTGAGTAACACGAGGCGCAGTCTTAAGATCGGACACACCGTAAGGAACAACTACATCTTCAGCAGGTACATAAATGGATACCTGTCGCGCTAGCGATGGATCGTAGTAAACCTTTTTAAATGCGTTACCAGAAAGACCAAGACCCCATAACATTCTTTCATGCTCAGGTCTGTACTCCGGCATGTTCTCAGTTAGCTGGTAATTCATATCATCTTTAACACGAGTCGCTGCTTCTTTCTTCTCTCGTGTTTCTTTACCGATGATCTGTGTCTTAACTGGACCAGCTGCTGGGAAAGTCTCCATCATGGTCTCAGCTTGGAACTTAACTAAGGCTTCAGAAAGAAGTGGGTGATACACACCACACGCGCCAGGCCACGGCTCCGTTCTTTCTTCTACTTTCATTCCAAGTAACTCAAGACCGTCAACGTATGTTTGTACCCAGTCTTTTCTAGAACTTACATCTTCCTCAAAATCACCTAGCAAGTCACCAGATATTTCTTGTAGCTGGTCGTCATCTAGTTCTTCTGCTAGGTTTGCCCCGAAGTCATCATCCATCTCACCTGGTTCTATAACAATCTCCATACCAGGCGTTTCGATACTTACTCGTTCAGGATCTTCGATTTCAATTTCGATATCTGCTTCCAAGTTTTCTGGCATGGACAATCCGCCCATACCGTCTGTATCTCCTATACCCATAGGAGCCTGATTAACTGCTTTGTCTATAGAATTGGTGGCCATTTCCGTATATCCTTAAATTAAAGTCCGCACATGCCTTCGCATTCGTTACCAAAAGTATTGTTTTGGTCTTGGGTTTCGTCAAAATTAATCTCGTCTAAAGGCTTACAAGATTTGTGTAAGTACAAAGTGCCTTTCGCGTTTTTAGTGCCACTTCGTATCTTTTTGTCAATCCACACCGCCTCTTTAAATTCAGTAGGGGTGTTTTTTTGCATATCATACCAATGTTTATCACTATGAAATGGACAACATAGACATGAAGATTTTTGTGGTAAAGGGTAGTTATTCGCTTCTAACCAAGAAAAACAATCTTCTCTACTCATATTAAGGTCTATAAGCGGGTAAGTATTCTTTATATATTTAAACCTAGAAGGTTTCATACGATCCGCTTCATCAGTAGATATTCCTATCCACTGCTCTACATAAGAGTTTTTGGGAAACTGTTTATGTTTCTCTACACCGCATAAGCGCCTTAACTTTATACGTATAGGTTCTATTTTGTAGTCATAAGTACATTGGCGTTTTAAAACACCGACTTTGCCTGTAGTTTCATTCTTCGTAAAAAATGGTACGGAAGCAAACCGTGCACCTGTATGTACTGATTCAACCATGTCATCTCTTAAATTCCCGTTATCTACTTTATAGACAGGGAAAGGTAAAGCGCTGGTTAAAAACTTTAAGTACGAATATATATGTTCTGGCTCATATCCTGTATCTGCAAAAATAGCGCAATCAGGCATAGACAATTCACCTTTAGCCGCCATTAACGCCATAGTAGAGCTTTGTACCCCCGCTCCCAAACTAATAGCTGTTAATATTTTTTGCATTAATAATATCCTGGTGAATATCGCCGGAAACTTCTTTCCTCATCTTCTTCGTCCAGCGTAGAACGTAAGTATCCCCCTTTTCTAAAGCGCATTAACGCTAGGGATACCGAGTCAACATAGTCATCATGCTCTCCCGCAGGAAAGGATGCAACCTCGTCAATAACTTCTTCAGCCCAATGTGTAGGCGGTGCCCATACTCTACCAGACGCAAACATATCTGACACAGCATTGAGTCTGCTTATCTTGTCATTACCTTTTACCGGTGTAAACTCCTGAACCGGTATACCCATCGCACGCATTTCATAGATAAGCGGTGCACCTGACGCTTTTTTCTCGATAATAATTGAATCAGGTTCAAAATCTTCGACCTGTTCTAGAGCTTTGCGTTTTAGCGCGGGAAACTCCAACCTATCCCTGAATGCGTTAAGTAAAATTATATTAGCTTCTGCTTTTCCTGTGTCAGGATCTTCTTGGTAGAACACACCCCACGTTGTACACGCAGAATAGTCAGACCTGTTTGTCTTTTCGAACGCCGTATCCCACGCTTGTAGGACAAAATCACAGAATGGCGGGTCTTCTTGGTCCCATTCTTGCCACCATTCCCGTTTTACGATAGCTGACGACTCTGATGTGGGCGATTGTTGGTACTGAGCCATCCATTTTGGGTTAGGAAGCTCCTCTTTTAGGGCTGAAAGCTCTGACATCGACCAAAATTCGGGCCAAAGTGGGTTGCCAGAGGGCAAAATTGCCGGAAATTCGATAACTTCCCACTCTTCACCACCTCTTAAGCTCGCTGCTTTAACAACTTGACCCGTTAAATCCCGTTTTGACCACCGTGTCATCACGATAACGATAGCTCCACCAGGCTGGAGACGCTGTCGAGGACCAGAAGTGTACCATTCGTACACCTTGTCGTAGATATCTGGATTGGTATCTGCTAACGCAGCTTCCTGTTCTGAGTGGGGGTCGTCAATAATGAGCAGATCCGCACCTTTACCAGTAACAGCACCTCCCACACCAATAGCGAAATAGTCTCCACCACTGTTAGTCGCCCACCGACCAGCCGCTTTTGAGTCTGATTGTAGGCCAACCCCAGGAAATACTTTGTGATATATCTCTTGATCGACAAGGTTACGCACCTTTCTACCGAATCCCACCGCCAACTCAGCTGTGTGAGATGTTTGAATTACTTTCTTATGTGGATACTTGCCCAGAAACCAAGCGGGCAGAAGATAAGAAGCAAACTCTGACTTAGTATGTCGGGGCGGCATATTAATAATCAGGCGCTTACTCTTACCTTCTGCGACTCTTTCAAACGCAGCAGCCATCTTCTCGTGATGCCTACCACCTATGAATGTGGGCCAGACCTGTTTAACAAATGCCAGAAACTTATCGTGAGCTAACTTTTTAGTTTTAAGCTCTTCAAGTTTCTCCAACTCAGCAAGTAACTTCTCCTGCTCTGGTAATGAGAGCATGGGCAATATAGACGGAATGTCTTTTATTGAGACGTTCTCAATCGCCTGTTTTGCCGTCGTCATCGCTACTTACGTCTTCAATTGTAGGTTCTTCTCTTAACTCTGCTATACCTAACTCTTCATCAAGATTTGAGTTAAGTGGTGTTATATCTATTACATCCGCGTTCAGTAGGCGTTTAACTCGCTCCTTAATAGCAGACTCTAAATCCTCTGGGTTCTTATAGTTGATCGTGATTTCTGATCTGTCCGTAAACAACCCGATGTCACTATGTTTACCCAATAACTCTAATGCCTTCAACTCATACTTCGCATCACCACAGTTTGCTATTTCCATTAACTTGTTTGTTATGGCAGCTCGTGCCTGTGCAGCGTCTAGTGCTAGTTGTGATCCGTAGGATCTAAGAAATGCGGCAGCGGCAAACGCCGTGTTCTGTTCTTGCAAGTTGCCCTTCTTGCGTTCCTTGACAACTTGTTCCAACAACCTTTTTTCTTGTTCCGCAGTTTCTTCATCCACCTCTAGTGTAGCACCTAGCTCGTGTTGAAGTTCTGCTGTATTTGCTGAGACTGCTAATTCTTCCAAAAAGTTTTTTGGCTTCTCATCCGAGGTATCGAATGGAACTTTGTGGCTGTCTGTAGGTGTTACCTTAACTGTTTGAGGTTTTGGCATCGAGCGGTTTGTGGCTCTATATTTTTGTGTGATTGCCGCCTTTATATACTAAACTACTCATAAAAGCAACCCACTACGAAAGGAGCACTAATGGAACCGTTTGAATGTATCTATGTTGAGTGGGTTGACGCCATGGCTGAATGTGACTGGGAAGAGATCACCGAGTCCCGAATCCATAAGTGTAGATCCCTGGGTTTTCTGGTTTACGAAGATGATCTGACTTTATGTATTGCGTCCGTTGTGTCAGCAGAAGACAGAATGTCTAACGCTAAAATTCACATACCCAAAGCGTGGATCACAAAAGAGAAGCGGATAAAAGTAGATTAAAAAAAGGGCTACCCGCGCGAAAGGATAGCCCAAAGGAGGAGTGACGCAGGGGGAAAAGGAAAACCAGAAAAAACCCTACGCCAACCTGCACTATACTACATTTTTACTTGTTTGCAATGTACATAGTGACTTCAAAGCCAAAACGTACTTCTGTGTACTCAGGTGTTGTCCACATGGTGGTCTCCTAGTTCGTTAATCAGAAACAACACCGTACCAAACTTCTATCTCATCCCCCTCATGTTTTTCATTAAACAAGATCTCAGCAATCTTGGCATCGTATTCTCTTTGTTGCCACTCGCCCCAACTCTTTGCACTTTGGTTTCCAGCCTTCTGATACTGGCATGCGTGATACAGCTCGTGCACCAAAACTCCTGGCTTCATCATATCTGGTCGTACATAGACAACACCGTTTAAAAAGAAGGTCGCATTAGATGGCGTGATGACCGCCGTGGGTGCGCAGTGGATGCTGAGTAGAAATGCGAGAACGATGTCCATATGAATTATATATCACATTATGAAAAGGATGTTTAGGTACCATAAAGGGGGGTTTCTCTGTGCGAGGCAGACGTGCACTGGCTGGGAAAAACGAAGGGGGGAGGGGGTACTTTCTGGGTCCGCTTTTTCTGAAATCGTGTGATCTAACGTGCATATTATTAAGTAGGGGGCGATAAAGAAACATAAACAAGATTTGGGGGGGTGGGGGTCTCCCCTGCCTGGGCCCGTAAATTCAAAGCCCCTACCCCATAAAAACCTAATAAAATCAATACTTTATGAGGGTTACAAAAGTAACCTTGCTTTTTGTATCACAATGTGATGTAATGTAATCCTCGCAATTCGGCGAGATATTAATTAAATAAAAGGAAATTTTTATGTCAAAAGTAAATTCAGTTTCAGCAGTAGATAAGCGCAACGTTCTACATGGTGCAGTTCTCGAAGCGTTAGGCGGTTTACATTCCTCGCTTGATGGCGCTTACAAGTGTAACGAGTTGATCGTTGAAACTATGGACGCGCTCGGTTTACACGTTCAGCGTGATTGGGCGAACGCTAAGTTATCCACCGTCTCCGCCGAATACAAGGCGGATGCTGATCTTCGAATGATCGTTGACCTTGGAATGAAGGCAGTTGAAGTTCATACTGCTTGGGGCTTGGCAAAAGGCTTCAGCGAAAAGCAAGCCAAAAACAATGCTAAAAAATGGTGGCTTGATCGACGCAAGCAATCCAACGCGTTTACTTGGAAGCCTACCAACTCCGGCAACGTCAAAGCGGATCCTCGCAAATCGATTGATAACAAGATCAACGCATTGATCGACGCGCTAGTGGAACTGCCCAAGCGTAGCAAGGCGGATCGTGATCTACTCCAGATCCTTCGCTCATATGTTGGCGCTGAGGATTAACCAACGGGGGCTTCGGCCCCCAACTTTTTTCGATCGGAAGTTTGGTGGGGAGATAAAAGTTCCGATCGCCAGACACGCCCCACAAAACTTTAACCTTCTGATTACTTACTTAGCCCTACTTCGGTAGGGCTTTTTTGTGTCTGTGACTTATGCTCTCCCTGCCTGCTCGTCTGATGATAGTTATGTCGAGCCAAGATGATAGTTATGTCGAGCCGATACCGCATGGTTTGCACCTAGGTTCGTACCTGTTTGATGATAGTTATGTCGAGCCAATAGGGTTACAAAAGTAACCAGATACCTAATGTTATGTTTTTAACGTGTAATGTTATGTTTTTTAGGGGTAATGTTATCTGTAAGTGTTTGATTTTATTGTTTTGTTACAATGTTATAATGTTATGAACATATAAACCAGAAAAAAACTACACAAACATCTCTCACGCCCCTCTCGGCATATGCAAGAATCGCTTAGGAAGCTTATGGTATAAATATTTAAATTACATAACATTATAACAATACACAAAAAACTAACACGAAACCCGCTTGCTAGAGCCATTTTGTAATGTTATGTACCACAATAACAATACCCTCAAAAACTTAACAATATAACAATAGGTTTTATAACAATGCGAACCCACCCTTTAGAAACTTGACTCAACCATCACATTGTACTACAATATAAGAATGGAAGTACGCCTGTAACTTTTGGCGGTTCCACAGGTGGGTTACTTTTGTAACCCTAACTACAACACAAGAGCGAGGTAATACAATGTTAAAACCGCATCACATAGAGCGTCTGCGCTCACTAAGTAACACCAAGCCATCGGTTACAAAAGTAACCCTGAACTACATCAACCACGCATCACGCATTGCGCGTCAACATCCGCGACATCTGACCAACACCACGATGAACTGGGATCGCATGCTTCTCAACGGTATGGCGTCGAGAGGTAGGCTAAACGTATGAGATGCCATTCATGTGGAGACAACGTGCTATCCGCACGGTGGCAACTTGGGTACCGCACCTGTCTAGATTGTGGCGAGCATATGGCCCAACTAGTTACGCATACTCAAGTACCACTTAACAAAAGCAACTACGTGTACGTGTCACCTGACGATACCGAGACACTTCGACAACTAAACCCTAAGAGGACGCTATGACTAACTATATATGTGTAGGTGATGGAGCATTCCACGTGGTAACTGCTGACAACACAGCCGATGCGTGGGATGTTATCGAGATTGACCAACCACAGTTTGACTGTAAGTTCATATTGAGCGAGAGTTACATACGACAAATGTTTAGTGTTCTTTTAGGAAGGGGAAGTTATGAGTAAGCAGACAAGCAAAGACCGTAAGCCAATGCCACGCAAGACTAGCAACTACGGCAACAGTACCAACAGATCAACCAACCCAGTAGGCGAGATGGAAGGGTGGGACTACCAATGGGCAGAGCAATATATACGGGAGGAAGAGCAATGGCACGACGACAACAAGAACTATTTGGGGAGTTAAAACGTAACGAGAGGGAACGACGCATCGACAGGTGGGGGGAAGCACTTGCCGGTGTATTGTTCGCGGTTTTCCTAATGTTATTGTTTTACGTACCTTACATAGCAACATCACTTTAACGGTTACTTTTGTAACCACAACACAAGAAAGAGAGCGAATCATGTCTTTAACATCTAGTTCTGTAACAACTGACGTAAGTATCAAATCACCAAGTTTCGAGAAGAAGGATCGCATCGCCACCGACAAGGTGAACTCCGATAGCCGAGCATCTCACGACGCATCCAAAGTAACCAAGAATCTATTGGCAGGCACTAATATATTGAAGGACATCAAGAAGTACGAGTCCAAGATACGTGCCAGACACATACACCTAACAATGCCATGGGGTGAACGTGGTACTAGGTTACTACCCACAAGCAAGTTGATGGATCACAAACACGAGATAGGCTCGATGCGAGACATCCTGAATCGGAAGTGGGACGAGTTTATCCAAGTCTACCCAGACATCAAGCGAGATGCGTATCTCCATCTAGGTTCCATGTTTGATCCGACTGACTACCCGACAGTTGACGAGGTGCGGTCTAAATTTAGCTTCAAACTATCATACAACCCACTACCTGAGAGCGGTGACTTCCGTATCGACGTACCTGCGCAAGATATGCAAGAACTACGTGAGCAATACGAAGCGAGTATGAATGATCGAATAGGCGAGGCTATGCAGAGTGCGTGGGATAGGGTCGCTGACCAAGTACGGACTATGACCGA
>Ga0255776_10006244_pt1 | contig 12187 bp, 13 predicted proteins | sample 071ome_19_FD_179974 | JGI IMG/M metagenome (GOLD analysis project Ga0255776, IMG submission 179974) | Coastal salt marsh microbial communities from the Groves Creek Marsh, Skidaway Island, Georgia - 071413AT metaG (version 2) | ecosystem: Environmental > Aquatic > Marine > Intertidal zone >...
TAAAATGGCACGGACGCGCGTCGCAAGGCGACTTGCAACGCGCCTTCGTGACGCTGAGGGCCTTACGCTATGAACGACGATCAACTTCTGAGATACAGCCGTCACATCCTACTCGACGAGTTAGGAGTTAGTGGCCAAGAAAAAATCATAAACTCCAGAGCGCTCATCATTGGGGCAGGCGGCTTAGGTTCGGCGGCCGCCTTATTTCTAGGCTCAAGTGGCGTTGGACAAATAACAATCTGCGATGACGATAGGGTTGATCTCACCAATCTTCAGAGACAAATCATTCACAATACCGAGTCGATTGGCAAACGCAAGGTTGATTCCGCAAAAAAAACGCTCAACTTAATTAACCCAGAAGTAACCGTCGATACTATTGAAAGCCGAATCTCAGGTGATCATCTAGACGAACTCGTTGATCAAGCCTCAGTCGTTTTGGACTGTTCCGATAATTTCGAAACGAGGCATAACGTCAATAAAGCGTGTGTCAAATCAAAAACCCCATTGGTATCAGGTGCATCCATCAAATTTGATGGACAACTCGTCGTATTTGACTCGAGACAACCCAACAGCCCCTGCTATCAGTGCCTTTTCCCGGAAGAAAAAAACCTTGAGGAAACGCGATGTGCCGTTATGGGGGTCTTCTCACCACTTGTCGGCATCATCGGCACCGCTCAAGCAGCAGAAGCTCTCAAACTGATTTCTGGCACAGGTCAGCAGTCTTGGGGGAAGCTGTTTTTATTTGACGCTTTGAGCTTTGAATGGAGGTCGATCAAGCTAAACAAGGATCCTGCGTGTCCTGTATGCGAACACTCAGATGCCTAACGGGATCTAGTCATCGAGATAAAAGCATCTGTAATTGAATATCCCCGTAATGCGTTGGATCTTTCGCAAAACGACTTTTAGCAAACTGGTGCCATTTGCCAATCACAAGCGCCATTATGAGATTACTTTGGGACTCGATCTCGGTTGAGGCAACTGGCTCACCTTGATTAATTGCAAATCTTAAAGATTGTCTTAACGTCGCCTCGATTCGGTCATGCAGCCGATTAATACGCTCCTGAAGTCTATCGTCCTCGTACACTAAAGCGTCACCAATCAGCACTCGCGTCATGCCAGGATTCTTTTTTGAAAAGTTCAGCAGCATAGAAACCGTGGCGCTGACTTGAGCGAGCCCGCTTTGTTCTGTCGACGATATTTTAGTGATGAGACCAAAAATAGTTTGCTCTATAAACTCAATCAGTCCCTCATACATTTGAGCTTTGCTCGCAAAGTGTCGGTACAAAGCCGCCTCCGACACCTCGAGCTTAGACGCAAGCAGCGCCGTCGTCACCTTTTTGCATTTAGGGTCCTCCAGCATCTCCGCGAGCCGCTGCAATATTTGTATTTTTCTATCCGACGCTCTTGGCATATTGGAAGGAGTGTCTCAATTAGTATTTTGAAGAGCGATTACTCTCTATTAACCACATCATAAACCAAAACATCAGTATATCCGTCTGACAACTGCGTCAACCCAACTTGGACGACAAAGTGACGGGGAAACAAAAACTGTTTTCATCCCCAGCTGTTTGGCTGCCAACAGGTTATCTATCGAGTCTTCAATCATGACACTGCGCCTAGGATCTAGCCGACACTGCTTCAAGATAGCTCGGAATCCTTTGAGGGAGGGCTTGGGATTTAAATGAGTAGACTCGATTGAAAAAGCCTGAGTTACAAAAGGCTCGATACCCAACTGACGTAACATCGGAGTCAAATAACAGTTAGGGGAATTTGAGAAAACTAATTTATCTCCGGGTAAGATCCTGAACAAATGTACCAGTGGCGATTTGGACGACGCCAAGCGGCTAAAGTCACCGACGTCATGTGTCACCTTAAGGAAATGATGTGCATCAATATGATGGTGAGCCACCAGACCGAGCAGCGTGGCTCCGTACTGTTTCCAATATTTGTTTCTCAGATGATTAGCTTCCTCGCGGTCAACTCCTACATGGTCCTGAATGTACTGAGTCATGCGCTCATTAATAATCGGAAATACGCCTAACCGTGAATTGAATAAGGTGTTATCAAAATCGAAAATCCATGTATTTAGTTTGTCGTGCTCGCGATATACGCTTAAGCAGGCCTGAGCAAGGAATTTCACAATACAGTCAGCCCATGGACGCTAGCTAACGACTTCGAATCAACGTTCCCACGCCTTGGTCCGTAAGTATCTCCAAAAGAACCGCATTTTTAACACGACCATCAATGATGTGAACGCTATTCACACCACTACGCGCAGCGTCTAGTGCGGACGATATTTTGGGCAACATCCCTCCATAAATCACACCGTCAGCCACGAGTCGATCAATATCGGCTGGAGTAACCCCGGTGAGGAGCTGCTCCCCCTGATCGAGAATGCCAGGAGTATTCGTCATTAATATCAATTTTTCTGCGGCGAGAACCGCGGCAATCTTACCAGCTACTAAATCGGCATTGATGTTATACGCAACACCGTCCTCCCCAAGACCAATCGGAGCCACAACTGGAATAAAGCCCTGGGAGTCTAAGGTTGTAATAACGTCTGGGTCGACCGAATCAACCTCCCCAACGAGCCCAAGATCCAATGATTCTCCATCCGCATCAATGACCAGTTTTCGAGCACGAATCAAACCACCATCACGCCCCGTCAAACCAACAGCCTTACCTCCAGCCTCATTGATCAGGCTAACGATTTCTTTATTGACGTGGGCGCCCAAAACCATTTCCACGATATCCATCGTCTCCTGATCCGTAACTCGCATCCCTTTTACGAACTCGCCTTTTTTCCCAAGTCGTTCGAGCATCTCGTTAATTTGTGGGCCACCCCCATGCACAATAACCGGATACATCCCCACAAGCTTGAGTAACACAACGTCTCGAGCGAACGAACGCTTTAATTCATCATCAATCATCGCATTACCGCCATATTTCACGACTATCGTTTTTCGATGAAAGCGTTTGATATATGGAAGTGCTTCTGAGAGGATTTGTGCTTTTTTTTGCGCGTCTGCTTGCTTTAGGGACATTGTCGATGTTTGGTTTTTTGATCGCACGATATGGTCTTGATTCTAACTGACTTGGAAACTCTGTGCGTGCCAGTAAACCACTAAAAATCCGATCACTCGTAAAATACGCAGATAAACTTAATGTTTAAGGGAAGCACTCAATCCATCTCAATATGTCGGTTAATAGAATTTTAATAATTTTGCTCTTGTGGCTGTTGCCAGGAATATCTACAGGAGAAACATACGAAGTCGACTCCGATGCAGACTTTTTCATCCTCGGTGACATCACGAATGACACGATCATCGCTGAAAAAAATGTAAATGTATCGCTATCAACCGGTGACCTGACGCGACTTATGGCTCTTTACGTCGTCTTCAGCGCACTTGATCAGGGTCGCATTCATTTGGATGAATACGTCGAAATTTCAAGGGCCGCCGCCCAAACTCCGGGCGCTCGCATGTTTTTGGTTGATGGTCAACGAATACAAATCAAAAATCTTATTGAGAGCGTCGCAAGCTATGGCGCCATGGATGCGATGATCGCGTTAGTCGAGGCTACATCCGAGTCGGAATCTGATTTCGTATCAGACATGAACAGAATGATGAGACCACTCGGACTTAAAGAATCACGATTTGTCGGCGTCTCAGACCCAAACGTTCATAAGAATACGTCCACACCAAAAGATCTATACCTGCTATCCAGAGCTTTAATTATCGATTTTCCAGAGTACTACCACGTCTTCAAAACACCACAACAGGAATGGAATGGTCTTATTCAATACAACACCAACAAACTTTTAGGTAGAGACCAGCATAACGACGGCTTGGCCGCAAGCGTTCGACCTAACGAAGGGCACGTGAGTGCGATTTCCGCATATCGCGATCAACGAAGAATCTTACTAATCCTCGGGCAGAGAGATTCTGAAAAAAAGGTCCTGAACGAATCTCAAAGACTCGTCAACCTAGCTTTTGAGGATTACACAGGACTGACATTATTCGGAATGAACCATTCATTGATTGAGGCTACTATCGTTGATAGCACCAAAACCACTCTTAAAATTGGGACCTCTACCCCCGTGGGAGTCAGTGTGCCAACAGCAAAATTAGACTTGCTTAACACGAAAGTCGAGACTGTCCAACCTGTTGTCGCGCCGATCGAACGTGGAGATTTGGTTGGAAAGTTAAAAATAAGAATTGGTGAGGAGGTTATAAAAACTTTAGACTTAATCGCTCTAGAAAATGCGCCAAAATCTGGTGTATTTTCACGGGGTTGGGTCAAAATAAAATCTTTTCTTCTAAAAATTATTGAATAATGACGCGTCAACCACACGGATAGAACAATTGAAAATCAACGAGCCAAGCTCTGAAGAAGCAGTTGCTTACCCTTTCCAACTTCCCATAAAAGTTATTGGGCTTACTTCGCCAAAGCTAGAACCAACAGTCCTCAAGATAATCAGGCTTTATGCCCCTGACGTCGATGGACACGAGACATCAACAACGAGCAGTAAAAACGGCAAATATACAAGTATTACGTGTGTTTTTGAGGCAAAGTCTCGAGCGCATTTAGAGGAAATATATGCCGCGTTAAACGCCGATCAGATGATAAAAATGGTGCTCTAACGATCGGCGCATTCGCCGCGATTTGGAATTACGAACGTGTTAACAAAAGATCTCGGAATTCGTGACTATCAAGAAGTATTTGACCTCATGAGAAAGTTTACTCTCGAGAGACCCACGAACCAACAGGATGAGCTTTGGGTACTCGAACACTTTCCGGTTTTTACACTAGGGATCAACACCAACCCTGAACATTTACCGAAGGAACAAGAGCAAATTCCGTTAGTCCAGTCTGATAGAGGTGGTCAGATCACGTACCACGGCCCTGGACAACTGATCGCTTACCCCTTGTTAGATCTGAAACGCATTGGCATTAGGGTCAAAGAATTGGTCACCCTACTTGAATCAACGGTCATTTTATTACTCAATGAATACGGTCACGAATCATACGGTGAACATTCGCGTCGCGGTGTTTATGTCGAAGGAAAGAAAATTGCTTCACTGGGGCTAAAAATCAGAAATGGGTTTTGTTACCATGGCGTCGCTCTTAACGTGAACCTCGACTTGACGCCATTTCGTTCGATTAATCCATGTGGCTATCCTAATCTTGAGGTGACTAGTATGACAAAATTGGGAATTAGTGATGATTTGAACACTATCAAGGACAAATGGATTCAGAAATTCGTAACGCTTCTATCAAAGAACTAACCAACAAATGGCTACCAAAGAAATACGAGAAACGGGCGTCGATAAAACGGCCAAAAATCCACTCAAGATTGAGCAGGGTGTCAAACTAGATAAGCCGGATTGGATCCGGGTAAAAATTCACTCTGGCGCGCAATTCCTTAAAGTCAAAAGCCAATTGAGAGACAACCAACTGCACACGGTCTGCGAAGAGGCAACATGTCCAAACATCGGAGAATGTTTTTCCAATGGAACTGCCACATTCATGATCTTAGGAGACATGTGCACCAGACGCTGTCCATTCTGCGATGTAGCCCATGGACGCCCGAAGCCTGTTGACATAGCTGAACCAAGCCGACTTGCCAGCGCTATAGGTAATATGAATTTGAACTACGTAGTGGTGACGAGTGTAGATCGCGATGATCTGCGTGATGGAGGCGCAAATCACTTTGCAGACTGTATTGGTGCAATTCGCGAAAAATGTCCAAATATCAAGATTGAGATCCTCACACCAGACTTCAGAGGTCGGCTGGAGAAAGCACTTCAGTTACTGGGCCGACACCTCCCCGACGTCATGAACCATAATCTAGAAACAGTCCCCAGATTGTACAAACTCGCGAGACCAGGTGCAGACTACGCGCATTCTCTTAAACTCCTTAGAGACTTCAAACAACAGTACCCGAATATCATCACCAAATCTGGGCTCATGGTTGGACTAGGTGAAGAAGATGAGGAGATTATCGCAGTCATGTCAGATCTTAAAAAGCATGATGTTGATATGGTCACGATAGGACAGTATCTGCAACCCACAAAGGGACATCTGCCTGTGACGCGTTACGTGCACCCTGATCAATTCAGAAAATTCGAGATGTCAGGAAAAAAAATGGGGTTTAAACATGTGGCGTCTGGACCATTGGTCCGATCCTCTTATCACGCGGATGTCCAGGCGCGATCTGGAAATCCTGGGCTCTAATCACTCAATTGATTGTTCGGGTCGTTTTGGGCTTAACCACATCGATGACTGCGAGATTTTTCAAACAATCACTTTCGCTCGAAATATGTTTAAAGCAGCCCTCTTCGAGACACGGGACACAATCCCCTGAACCCTGAACAATCGTGACATTTCCAACACGTTGAGTCCCTCTTTGGCGCCACGGGGTTATTTTTCCAGAATATCCGCTTGGCCACGGACCCCACACCACTGGGCTCGATGGTCCAAAGATAGCAACAGTAGAAATTCCGAGTGCTGCGGCCAGATGTGTCACCGCGGTATCGGTACCGAAGAAACGCCTCCCTTGTTTCAAGACGAACACAAGTTCCTCTATCGACAGTTGATCAACAAGGTTCACAACGCGATCGTCCGAATCATATCGCTTCATCACGTCGGAAAAACGTTTTCCCTCATCGAGTCCCGTAATGACTACGCCGGACTCAGATGCTAACAGCCGGTCTATCAACGCACACCATTTATCCGATGGCCATTCTTTATAGCGAAACTTTGGAGTCAGGTGAATGATGGCGTAATTACCCTCTGCATTACATTGTCTTAACTTATCGAGAAGGTGAGATGCCAAAACTTTTTCGTTGGGGGCAGAGGGGCCTGGAATGTGGTCGCCAACTAAGTCGATTACAACTTCATGGTACATCGTTAAAGTATGCCGATGGTGACCATCAAAACCGCATGACTTAGACAACAATATCCGCTTCCATAAGTGCTTCACACCCGAAACGACAGGACCGTAAGACCTGAGACCAAATAGCCACGAGTAAAGAACGGGCCGATCTCCCGGCAAAAGGGAGACCGCGATGTCGTACCGCCGATAAAAACGACTGATAAGTTTGATATGTTGACCGAACGAGGGACGTTCAGGAATAGTAAGAACGGTGTCTAAGTCACGATTATTCCGAATAATTGAATCTGTCCCCGAAAAGACTAACATGTCAATCCGAGCATCAACATACGTTTTTCTTAATGCAGATACGACGGAGGTAGAAAGAAATACATCACCGATACGGCGCGGGCATATGACCAGTATTTTTTGTGTCTTGTTGATGATAAATCACCTACCCGAAACTTGATGGTTATCCAAACCGATTTTCGCCTTATGTGTATCCGATGCGATTACCGTGTCCAACAATCTCTGATTTTCCGTCAATTGACTCCGGTCGTTCTCTTCGTGCCACAAATGAAGAACCGGAGTAGCAAATCGAGCGCTCTTGACACACAAGCCTTTTTTAATCAAACGTACAACCAAATCTGAGTCCTCTAACCCCCAACCTTTATACGACTCTTCAAAACCATTGACCGCAACTATGTCTGATTTCCAAACGGATAAATTGCACGTCTTAACCCCCCTCCATTTCTTCGCCTGCAGTTTTCTAAACGATTCAATCGCTGAGAAATCCACCAAAGGTAGTAATCGATTGATCCGACGACGAAGGTAATGAATCACGAAATTACTTGCGCCCCAACCACTCCAATCGAGGCGTTCACGTAGTAGCTCGTTGGTCATCACCTTGGACATTAAGATCCGGTTCCCTGATAGAACCCAGCCTCGCTCCGCTAGTTTTTTGTGATTTTTTACAAAATTCTTTTGAGGAATGCAATCACCATCAGTAAAAATTAAATAATCTGCATTTGATTGGACGATCGCTTTGTTACGAATTGCCGCAGCCCGAAATCCTGAATCCTCGTGCCAGACATGCTTCAAGGAAAATGGCAAGCTGTCTGCCATTGACTTGAGCATTGAGCCAGTTTCATCTTCGGATCCGTCATCAGCAACAATCAGATCAAACCGAAGATCTTCTTGGTGCGTGAAACCTCGAATGACTTCCCGCAAGGCATCAGGCCGATTGTAGGTAGTAACGATTACGGTCGTTTTCAATTTTTTCGTTTATTAAGATAGTGTAGCTTCACATACTTGTAGTATGCGCCCTCAGCATTCGATATGGCGAGAAAAAATCCCTCTGCCCCATCAAGGAATCCCGCTCTAAAAACATACGTCTTCAAAAATGCACCCGCCGCATGCAATAGCGGCGTTAAGACACCGGACTGTTTTCCAGCATCAAAGAGCTGTTGGGCACCGAGGGTGGAGTATCGATTCATCTTCTCAATCACCTCATCAGGAGAGTAAAAAGAATCATGGTCTAGCTTACCCATAAGTCGTCCTGGCACGCCCTTGAATAAAAGCCGCTCATGGACTAGGTCCTGGCTAAATTCAGCCTTTCCAGATTTGAATAAGCGAGCCACGTAATCAGGCCTCCAACCCGAATGCAACATTTTCCTTCCGCAGTAATTGGAGATTCGATCAAGTTCATATACATCATGCGCATCTAAGTCGCCGACGACAGACATAATTTCTTGAGCTAAATTTGGCGTGACAAACTCATCAGCATCGATCGAAAGAATCCAATCGGATGTCGCGAGTCGCATCGCTAGGTTTTTTTGAGGTCCAAATCCTCGCCAATCAGAAGTGTGCACCTTTGCGCCAAATTTTTCGGCGATCGTTAACGTGTCGTCATTGCTGCCGCTATCGACCACCAGAGTTTCTGTCGCCCACTCAACAGATCTTAGGCAGCGCTCTAGCGTACGTTCAGCATTCTTGGTAATAATCACCACAGAAATTGTCGGTGTCGGCATAGGATATCCGTAGTCTCAAGTACGTGGTTCGTTACGCTTTACATCCACACAAATTGGCCATTTCTTCGATGCCCATGTGCCGTCAATCCATACTTGCTGAGTTCGACACCCTTCCACACTTTCTCGCTTCGCTTTCTACGAGCCCGCCTTATCTTCCTTTCGAACCAACTAAGACCCAAAGTCTTGTAATTTCTTCGGTTCCCGATGGCATCAGTTTTGGCTAGGCCTTTTTCTTTTTTTATTTGGTCCTGGGTAATCGAACCAAAATGATGCAACCAAGCTGCGCCAGTTATAGCCGTTGGAATATGTGCCCTCTCTAACTCATTGAAGAAAATAGTGTCCTCGAATCCAAGTAACTTTGGCTTTGGAGTGAAATAACCGATGTCAGACCACACACTGTTGTGAACGACAAGACAAACCGCGTGCTTCGCGCCCAATCTCGCCACGGACTGCAGCATAGAGCCTCGCTCAATCACGAAATTTGGGAAGTCGTAATCTAACTCACCCTCGATCATTGCTGGACTAACGACACGCAGTTTTAGATCCACCGCCACATCAATAAGATTTTGGATCCAGTTGTTAGAAACAATGACGTCATTATTCATAATCACAGTCCACTCACTTTGCCTTGCCAGTATGCCTTGATTCCATGCCACGCCACACCCGAGATTACCCTTGTTGAGGATGACCTCTCCAAATGACTGAGCCGACAAATATTCCCTCGTTCCATCGCTACTCCCATTATCGACAACGATAACTCGATCGAGTGGCGTATCCGTAATGATTAGACTATCGACAAATAATTTTGTGTATTCAAGAGAGTTATAACAAGCGAAAGTAATCGAATAATCATGCATGCGCATCCATTCCTCCCAGACAGTTTCCGTTTCGCGTAGAGTCCTTACTATGATCCTTCTGAAATAGAGAATGAGTTCTGTGCATAAACCGAAAATTTACGATTGCTTTTGCTTTTTCAACGAAGAAATGCTTCTCAAACTTCGCCTCGAGACCCTTTGGAACTACGTCGATTACTTTGTCATCTCAGAGGCGACATACACCCATAAAGGCGCCCCACGAGAGCCCCTTTTCGACATCAGTAAGTTTTCCAAGTATAAGTCCAAAATAAGATACCAGCTTCTAGAAACACGCCCACATGGAGAGAATGATTTTTGGAAAAACGAAAATCACATTCGAAATAACCTAAAGTCAGGGCTCCAAGATGCTGCGCCACATGATTTCATCATCGTCTCGGACCTAGATGAAATCCCTAACCCAAAAAGTATCGACGAGTACAATCCTCGATTTATAAGAGGTGATTTCCTACAAAACTACTACAGCTACTACCTAAACAATCTTTGGGTTGATAAAAATTCCTCAGACTACGGTGTGCCGAGTAGCCCGATGATCTGGCGAGGATCAAAAATTACCACTGGGGATCATTTTCGACATTTCTTTCGCTCTAACGCCACCAGCGTAAGAAACTATAAAAGTCGTGGCCCGCTCCGAAGTATCAAACGTTGGTGGTTTGAAAAAAAGCAAATACAGGAAATAAAAAACGGAGGTTGGCATTTTACTTGGGTGCTGTCACTCGACGATATCTTAAAAAAGATGGAGAGCACGGCACACACATTCGATGATCCTCGATTTAAGGATAAAGCATACTTGTCCAACCAAATCGAATCACAAAGAGATTTCCAAGACCCCAATAAAGTTTTTCAAATCACTCCGATTGACGAGAGCTTCCCAAAACCATTACGAATTGATGGTGATGTGTACTCGGCGTTCATCAAAAAAATTAACGAGTGAATTTACGAGTAAAAACTTGCAAAACTAGCGCTTATAACGATTAAGTATCCTCCATAGCAGCCCTCTCGGAGAACACCAATTTGGAAAATTAGAGTGGGTGTAGGCCCAATCACGCGATGTTGCTCTCAATCGCCCATTAGTGCGCATCCAAGAATCAACTCGCTTCTCAAATGACTCTCCCCCGTGAGCCGGATATCTTCTCGATTCAGGGTGTGAATATCCATAAATTTGGTTTTTAAAATCCGCTGTTCGAACAAGATACATTTGATCAGAAAACCCGTAACCATAAAAAAACTTGTCGTCTTTAGACAAGCTATCTTTTTCCGCCTCCCGAAATTTCGAATCCCAAGTTAAATTGACGACGGAAACATTTGTTGCATGTGCCAAGAGTTTCAAAGCATCGTGATACCAATCGATCGGCGTATTGTCATTTGCTTTTGTATCGCCTGAAAAATGCAAAAGAAACTCGGTGCGACAAAGGTAAAGAGAGACTAATTCGGAAATTGAGTAGTAATAACCTCGTCCCAAATCGCGCTTACTTAAGCCAAAGAAACTTAATGTCTCGTCCGCGTAATCTGACACAAAAATAAAATCGTCAATCACACCAGCTGAAACAAGTGTCTCAGCGTGTCTAGCGACCAAACGGGGGTCCTCTACGTTGTTGATCATAACCAGCCTATGCGAAGGCAGCGGAGATAGACGAGCCATCGTCTCCCGCAAAAAACCCGACGTGAGTATAAACCTCCAGTCTTTCTCCCAAACTTTAGTTTCTATCGTTAACGAATCCATCGATTTAATTATTTAATCCGTAGAACTGCTTCTCACACACCAAAGTTCAACGATTCCCAGAGCACTAGACAGATAAAATATCAATTGTAGAGAGTAAAATACGGTTTGAACATGACAACGTTATCCGCCATTAACTCTCGACCTTGGCTTTGAACCCTCAAAAAATTCTCATTGTAAAAACATCATCATTGGGTGACGTCATTCACAACTTCCCAATGGTGACAGATATCAAACAACAACATCCTGATTGTAAGATCGATTGGTTAGCAGAGGAGGCTTATGCGCCGCTAATAAAGATGCATCCAGCCGTTCACCGAGTCATTCCTGTTGCCATCCGCAGATGGCGTCGAGATTTTGGCCAGCAAGGAATTTGGGAGGAGATATCACAGTTTTCCAGATCACTCCGACGAAATGCCTACGACATTGTGCTTGACTCACAGGGACTCATCAAAAGCGCCGTACTGTCGAAAATATCACGAGGAAGAACTGTCGGGTTCGCGCCAGGATCCTCCAGAGAGTGGTTAGCAGGAATAAGTTACTCAGTAAAGATTCAAGTATCGCGAGAAATGCACATGATCGATCGATGCCGGGAACTCGCTGAAAAAGCGTTGGGCTACCGTGCTAACAAAGAGCGCGATTATGGGCTATCAACTTTGACGAGTAAGGCTCCCGCATCAAATACAGCCAC
>Ga0255776_10006245_pt1 | contig 12186 bp, 8 predicted proteins | sample 071ome_19_FD_179974 | JGI IMG/M metagenome (GOLD analysis project Ga0255776, IMG submission 179974) | Coastal salt marsh microbial communities from the Groves Creek Marsh, Skidaway Island, Georgia - 071413AT metaG (version 2) | ecosystem: Environmental > Aquatic > Marine > Intertidal zone > Salt...
ATCCCAGATAAAATTTTTCTGGACCGCCGCGAGGTTAAACGCTTAAAGGCATCTGGAAAGCTCTAACTATTGGTCGCTTACCAAGGAAACACTCAAAACTGACTTACAACCTTTTCTCCAAATAATTGGACAGACTTTTTCGCCGCCGCATGAGGTAACGTAGTGAAATTAATTTGCAATGACGCGTCATCAAATCCACCGCATTGACGATCATATTCATGGGCAATTTCAACAATATCTTTAGGCGTTCCAACCCAGGCCGAACATTTTTCCATCTGACTATCTAGATCTTCCTTTTTCAGGGCCTCTATGAGCTTGCCATAACCCTTATAATCATCGGATGTCTCTCCTCCTATCCAACTGCTCGCAGAGTCAACGAGCATGTCAAAATATTTTTTGATCGGGGCACGGGCAAGATCTTTCGCTTCTTCCCTATCCTCATGACACAACATATGAAATGCCAGCATGCACCGTGGCTCGTGCTTGTGACCTGCAGATTTCCAGGCTTCCCTGTAGATACCAAGCAATTCCGCCATCTGACCGCCCGCGATGGGTATCCCCATTATCCAGTTACCGGCCCGACCTGCTTTTTCAAAAGAGTCTGGCGTAGCAAACGCGGCTGTCCAAAACTGAGGCCGAGGCTTTTGAACGGGACGAGGCAGAGAGGTGACGTTTTCAAAATCATGAAAGCGGCCTAAGTGGCTAACGTTCTCATTTTCCAGAAGCAGAATCAGTTGTTCTACCCCCTCATCGAAGCGCGCAACGCTCTCATTGAGCTCTACTTTGAAGTGCCGAAACTCCTCTGGTACGAAGGCTCTTGCGATACCCACTTCTAACCTGCCGTCGGAGAGGCCGTCCAACATGGCGATTTCTCCGGCTAACTTCAATGGGTTGTTGAAGACTGGGAGCACAGCCCCGGTAACGATCCGCGCCTTCTTGGAAATCTGAGCTGCAGCGCTCAAAAACACTATTGGGTTTGGGCTGTACCCACCATATGGATGGAAATAATGTTCAACTGTTCGGATGTGCGAATAACCGTATCGATCTGCAAGGCCTACCAACTCAAGACATTCGCCAAAATACTGACTGGCCGACTTTTCTTCCGGCTCAACGCACGGAAAAAATTGCATGCCGAATTCCATTTCATCCTCCTTAACTAGACCTGACTCAGTCTGGGTTTATTGCCCAGATTAACCTAGTTTCTTGCATGACGGAAACAACGCCAAAAAATATACCTCAGACAAATTGTCACAATAAATTGTCCTGTCTATCCATGAATACGGATTTCTGACCCAACTGCCGCTCCATCTTCATATTGATATCGGGGTATTGGACAGTTTCTGAGGCGGAACGCGAGCCTACCTCAATATAACTCGCTGGTTCTGAAGACCTATTAATCAGATGATGGCCGTTATCAATTTTAGAGGGAAATCCAACAATTTGTCCCTTAGACAAAGTCTCTTCACCATCATCGCTCAGCAAGACGACTTCTCCCGAAATGACTAAAATGAACTCATCCTCGTTCTCATGCCAGTGCCTTTGCGATGACCAAGTCCCGGGAGGAAGCTCGACTAAGTTGACACCAAACTGGCTGATACCGACTGCGTCGCCGAGCGCTTTCTTAACCCTAGCACGGCAGGGTTCAGCAAAGGAAGAAGGATAAGGGGACCCATGGCGAACTGAAACAGACGCTGTATCGCTTACTAAAAAAGCTTTTTTCTCTTGCATATTGGCTCCTTTTAATATGGTAAAAGACTTACTTCTGATGCCAGCCCCGCACGGGCAAAAATCCGCATGACGGAATCATGCCCATTCAATTTGGTCTTTTTTTGACTTTTGATCTAAGCGCTGCGAGTCTAAAAAATCAATTTATCCAAATTAAAATCTTATCATTGGAGCCTCGCAGAAGAGCTGAGATTGAATTCTTCATCGATTAGCCTTTGTAATCGATAAACTTTGAAGGGGTCTACCTAAGAGGCCGCGACAATATCCCTCAAAAGCTCTCCTAGCCTGTTACCGTCGGCATCCTTTGTTGCCACTACTCGAGCATTGGCAAGCGCATCACACCCTTTAACCGCGCTCATCTTTCCCTCAAATACCGGCTCAATAATTGCGGTACGCAGGTCCCCAATTTTCCCCCCAGTACGTTTTGCTGTGCTCCCATATCCCTTTTCCAACGCCCCGCAGGCCGCAACCTCCCAAGCAAAATCCGTTGAAATTGGACAAGCGTTCTTTACGTCCGACAGATATTGCAAAATATTTTCTTGCCTTCGAGAGTAACCATAACTTTTAGGGCGCAGCCAGCGCATCCCAGCAAGAATCCGAAGCACCATAAAACCCAGAATAGTGGTGCTACGAAAACGGATCCCTAATTTTGTTTTATCAACAAGGTTCCACTTGCGTGCAAGAAACAATAAATGTCGTCCGATACATCTAGGTAAAATATCCCCTAACTCTTCAAGCCCCGGCTTAAAATAGTCGTACACTTCCACGGGCTCACCTGATCCTGCCCGCACCTCTTTTCGTATTCTGACCATCCTAGCCGGGTCGATCTTCAACTGAGCAACTCGAATAATATCCTCATAGGACATCCGAACCGCCAGATGCCGCGCTGTTTCTAGTGTAATTGAACCGTTACCGCCACATGCTTGCTCAGACCTAAAAAGATCCACCAGCCGATCTATGTAGAGTGTTGCATAAGTTTTACTTTGATAGGCGGAGAGCCTGTGGAAACCCTCCATCGCGACTGATTGTACCGACTGAGGCAGGGACAGGCAGCCAAGATTTTTAGATACTTTTTCTATGCGACGAGCATAACGTTTTTCATTCTTAGGATTCTCAGAAAATACTTCTGAAAGATTCCTAAACTTATGGGAAAAACCTAATTCAAAACCTTTTAAATTTCTCTCGGTAGAAATCCCACTCTCTTGAATTGCAGCCTCGAAAGAAGAGCGCGAGATAAAATCAACCTCGCCAGCTAATACACCTAGGAGAACAGCATTCAGACTCACCCCTGATTTTTCAGCAAGATCATTGAGGTCGTCCACTATTACTTTTGCTGCGCGCTGATTAACGGCATTTATAACGAGAGTGTCATCCATCCTCCCATCGGCAGGATCAGACTTTTCATTTATGGCAAACACCCTATGGGCAGAGGCTATGAGAATAGTTCTGTCAGGCGTAATAAAGCCATTTGCAATTGCGCGACCAACCTCGGCGAACTCGCTGGAGATCATTATATCGATATCACCTATACCTGGATAAATCCCCAAGATTGGCCGCTTACCTTGTAATTGATTTTGTGGCACCGGGTAAATTTCCAGGTAATAAACGGTTGCGCCGGTTCTTTGCGCCACACCGGGAATGGAGGTGGCTTGCACCTCTAATTCTGAGTGCCGCGCCGCTGCAACGATCCAATTGGCTAGGACCCCGCCACCTTCACCGCCAATCGCTGAGATCATGAGAGTTATAGGGCGATCCGGAAATTTCTCAGGCATCCCGAGCCTCGGTCAGGGACTGGCGGGGCGCCATGATCGCTATTACCGACTTACGTATTTTGAATAAAACAATATCTAAAAGCGTCGGATTTTGAACTATCTTGGCTTCATAAAAGGAAGGGCACAGAACCGCCGCATGACTTACCTCTCCGCATACGCCGCATCCGACGCAATCGTTATTTACGTGGGCCACAGGATGATCCCGAAGAGGGTCGGGTGTTGGCTTAATGGTAAGAGATGGGCATCCAGATAGCCTTATACAAGCATGGTCTCCAGTGCAAATATCGTCATCGATACCGAATCGTGACTTCACCACCCTTTTACCTTGGGCAAGCTTTGAAGCAATTAAAGGCCGAATTCTTCGCTGTCTAGCCAGCTGGCATTCTCCATCAGCAACGATGACCTTCAGCCCTCCTTTGCTGGTTGTCATTGCTTCTCGAAGAGCGGAAATCATTTTATCAATTGAGTAAGTACGGACAGTTCTGAGCCATTTGATACCCAGACCCCGAAGAACTGTTTGAATAGATATCCTGCGCTGATTTCCAAGTCGGTGATGGTTACTGGACGGTAAGAGTTGCCAGCCAGTAGCAGAGGTGTAACCATTATTTACGACTAACAACACCTCATCACTCTGGTTTGCCTGAGCCGCTACAACTCCACTGGTCAAACCGTTGTGCCAAAACCCGCCATCGCCCATTATACTTACAACCCGACGATCAAAATTAGGCGCGACCCCAGCGGCACTCGCCAATCCAAGACCATAACCCATCACAGTTTGCCCGACGTTGAATGGCGGCAAGGCGGCAAAAGTATGACAACCTATATCCGCACTCACATGAGTGGGGCCCAACTCTTCTTTCAATATGTTGAGTGCGCTGAAAATTGGTCGCTCCGGACAACCTGTACAGAAGCTGGGTGTCCGCACTGGCAAATTTGGTAAAAGATCTCTTGCCTCTTCATCCCGAGATTCCAAAAGAGCTCTAACTTGATCAACCGCTGGCCCCATTTGCAGAGTAGAGGTTCCTATTTTTTCGAAAAAGTCCGCAAGAGCTTTTAAGATTACCGCAGAGGTATATTCTCCGGCCATTGGTAATACATCCTTACCGTGGAGAGCGGCACTGATTTCAGCTCTCCGCAAGATCGCCCCAACTGATTGTTCGAGATAATCCGGCTGACCTTCTTCAATCATTAAAACTGCTTCTTTGTCCCTACAAAACTCGGTGATCTCGCCGGGCACAAGGGGGTATGTCACATTGAGGACATAAATTGGCAGTCGACTATTACCGAAAATATCAGCTAGACCAAATTGATAAAGTGATCGCAACAGCGTGTTATATATGCCACCTTGAACAACAATACCGATTTCCGTGACATCTCCCTCAAAAAATTCATTTAATTTGTTATCTTTTATAAAAGAAATCGCGGCAGGTAGCCGCTGATCCACTTTGAGCTTTTCCTGCTCATATGTGGCTGGCGGCAGACATACTTTTGAAAAATCAAATGTTGGCGATGTGAGCGGCGCCTTATGAGATATTTTAGGTGCTTGGTTCTCTTTCGTATTAAAGTGCCCAAAAATATGACAGGCTCGGATGCGTAACTCCATCATAACAGGCATATTAGAGGCCTCTGAAAGCGAGAAACCCTTTTCAACAAGCTGAACGATGGTTGGCTGGTCAGGCCGAGGATCTAATAAACAAACTGCTGACTTCATCGCAAATGCATGAGTCCGCTCCTGAATAATACTTGCACCCTCCCCGTAATCTTCACCCAAAATAATGAGTGCTCCCCCAACAACACCAGCGGATGAGAGGTTAGACAGTGCATCGGAGGCAACATTTGTTCCAACGATCGATTTCCAGGTCACTGCCCCACGCATCGGATAATGAACCGATGCGGCTAGCATGGCAGCAGCGGCGGCCTCATTCGCACAAACTTCAAAGTGAACACCTAGCTCATCCAACATGGGCTTTGCGTCTGATAGAACATCCATCAAATGCGAAACCGGCGCTCCCTGGTAGCCGCCCACGTATGAGACGCCAGATTGCAGTAGCGCCTTCGTGACAGCCAGGATCCCCTCACCATGAAAGCGACCCCCCTCACCAAGCCTGAGTTGCTCCACCTCTTTTTTAAAGGAACGTTCCATCACTTCTCATCAGCTTTACGTGAATCTTAAAATATCAACCAAAGACTAGCACCGTTTGAGCCCCTAGCAATGTTTGGCCAGATCGGGATTCATTCGACCAGCCTTACATTCCTGGTTTGTATTGATTATAGAAATTTCATACATCTCCGTAGCAGCACAAAGACATATCCCATCTATTGCTGGCGGCATCTTTATTTTAAGGGACCGCCGGGTTTTAAAAAGATAACCTCAGTCCGTCTGGGCAAATTGCGCCTAGAAAGAATAATATCACTAGTTTCAAGAGAGCTAATTTTCCAAAACGGGGCTACTGTTGCCATGAAGGACTCGGGTGCCCCTAAAAATCGAAAATGCATCGGCACTACCAATTTAGGCTCAATTTGCTTGATTACAGCTAAGGCATTTGGATGACTTAGGGTGCTAGACCCATCTATTGGAACAAACAAAATATCAATCCGACCGACCCCTAAAAGCTGGTCACGGGACAACAAATGGTCCAAGTGACCAAGATGTGCGATACAAAAACTACCCACTTGAAAGACAAAAATAGAGTTCCGATTCCCCTTTGGATCTCCGTATACCCCCAGGTTGGTAGGCACATTCCACACTGCCATATCACGAAGTTTTACCCTGTGTTGAACCGGCCCCGCCCCAATCTTTCTGCTCCAACCACGTAAAACATGAACTATCTGAGGTTCTGGAAAATCAGTGTAATGCGTTTCATGAGAGTTATTCATTGTAACAATCTCTGGAACAAAGCCGGGGCTATGGACACCGTTATAATCAGTTACAGCGCTTACTCCTTTGGGAGAGACAATTAAAAAACTACTATGCCCCACATAATGTATTAGGACTGATCCCTCGGCTGGGAGCTTCTTAGCGGATACGAAGTTGAAGCCTTTAGGCTTTTCAGAAATTCCCAGCATACAGGCAGCAAAAGCTGCCTGAGACACAAAAAAGAACCAAGAAAGAAACACGGAAAATTTAAATATAATCGACATAATCCGCTCCGTTTACATTTTTAGAAGCTCTAGAACAAATGCGTAACTCTTAAGCCTTATAGCTTGGTCTCGTGATACTCCATGAATGATGATTACCCAATCAGAAATTTACTTATTAAAAAAACCTGGAGCAGGACAGGTAGACGCTTCAACTCGCTGGTCCATAATGTATCTATAAAAAATTGATACAGGGAGACGTTCAATGACACGCATGAGTGGCGGTGCCGCCATAGTTAAATCTCTCCGTGGCTACGGCATTGATACAATGTTTGGTATCCCTGGCGTTCAACTAGACCATTTTTTTAACGCACTTCACGATGAGAGTAATGCCATACGTTTCATCCATAATCGGCATGAACAGGGTGGTGCCTATATGGCTTTCGGTTATGCAGTCTCCACAGGGAAACCAAGCGCGTACGCCGTAGTGCCAGGACCAGGCTTTTTGAATGCTTCCGCAGCTCTAAACACTGCATATGCCTGCAACGCGCCAGTTTTATGTGTATCAGGTCAAGTCCCAAGTGATCGGATCGGCCGAAAATTAGGTGCACATCACGAAATTGATGATCAGCTTGGCGTCATGCGAAAGCTCACCAAATGGGCCGACCGCATAGAGCATCCCTCCGAGGCACCCCGTATAATTGAACAGGCCTTTGGGGCAATGTTGTCGGGCCGAAGACGGCCAGTAGCCATTGAATGTGCCCCGGACATTCTTAAAGAGGTATCCGAAGTAAATCTCCGAGGACCAATCGCCCCACCGACTCCACCTAAACCTGACCCTGACACGATCGAACAGGCCGCAAAAATTTTAGGCGCGGCAAAAGCACCAATGATTTTAGTAGGCAGAGGTGTTTTTGATGCCTGCGAGGAGCTTCAAGCAGTGGCGGAAATGCTCGAAGCTCCTGTGAGCATGTCCCGAAATGGTAAGGGGGCAATCCATCCTGACCACCATCTTGCGGTTCCCGAAGCAGTGGGCCATCGATTATATGCCGACTGCGACGCCGTTCTTGCCGTCGGAACCAGGATGTACGAGCAATATTATGGTTGGGGCGTGGAACCTGGTTTTAATTTAATAAGAATGGACATCGACGCCAGTGAGATAAATCGTAGTGGCAAACCAATGGTCGGCATTGTGGCCGATGCTCGTGAGGGTTTGGCGGCCTTAGCAAACGCCATCGCCAAACATAATATGAAGCGAAACTCCCGGAAAGACGAACTCGCGGTTGCCAAGGGGGAACTTCAAACAGAGTTTGAGAAACTGTCTCCTCAATGGGGATTTATCTCTGTTCTCAGATCTGAGCTTCCGGAGGACGGTTTTGTTGTCGGTGAGTCAACCCAGATGGCTTATATGGCCCGAATAGGGATGCCATTTTTTAAGCCGCGAACTTATGTTTCTCCCGGTTTTTCCGGGACACTCGGATATGGTTTTCCGACTTCATTGGGTGTCAAAATAGGGAACCCGGAAAATCACGTGGTCTCCATCACCGGGGACGGGGGTTTTCTTTTTGGTAGCAATGAACTGGCTACAGCAGTCCAGCATAATATAGCCACCGTTACTTTGGTCTTTAATGATGGGGCCTACGGCAATGTCAAACGGAGCCAAATCCATTCATATGGCGGCAGGGTCATCGGAACTGAACTTCATAACCCTGACTTCGTAAAATATGCGGAAAGTTTCGGGGCGCAGGCTTTCAGAATTAATGCACCAGAAGAGTTGGCGGAAGCACTCAAGAAAGGCTTTGATCATAATGGACCGACACTCATCGAAATTCCGGTAGGTGAATTACCTAGCCCTTGGCATTTAATGCACTTACCCAGAGTGAGAGGCATATGAAGGTCCAACCAATAATACAGGTCTGGAGGGAACGATAATCGAATAACATTAAAAAAACGATCTTATTTTAGATGGGATCAAGATCAAAAGCTCTTAAACCCAGGAAACACTTTCTTGGGAATTTTATTAAAGAACAACAAAAAGGAATAATGATGCCTTTCGATATTATAGATACCACAATAGCAGATATCCACGCTGCCTTCGAAAACGGATCTCTCACATGTAGAAAGCTTGTAGAAAGTTACCTAGCCCGCATCGATCAAATCGATCGGTCAGGGCCAACTTTGAATGCATTTATTTGTACCAACCCCAAAGCTCTAGAAGAAGCAGATAAGCTTGATAAAGTCTACTTAGAAACCGGTCTAGTAGGACCACTTCATGGAATTCCGATAATCTTCAAAGATCAGGGAGATGTAGACGGGATGCCGACCACCCTGGGTTCTGTTTTATTTGAGGGATACGAACCAGGAAGGGATTGCACCGTCGCCGCCAAGTTAAAGGCAGCTGGTGCAATTATTATTGGGAAAGCAACTTTGGGGGAGTTAGGTGCCGGTGATACCCATGGAACACTTTTTGGCTCGACCAAAAACGTTTACGACCCCCTTCGAACTGCAGGTGGATCTTCGGGAGGTACTGGGGCTGCAGTATCTGCGAACCTCTGCACAGCAGGGATTGGACAAGAGGGTTTTGCTAGCATTCGCAGACCTTCGATTTGGAACGGGATTTGCGGCCTCAGGCCAACAGCTGGATTAGTCTCCAGACACGGCGTGTATGCTGGATGGCCAATGGTAAATGGATCACTGGGACCAATGTGTCGAACAGTTGAAGATGCCGCGAAAATAATGGACGTAATTGTAGGCTATGACCCCAAAGATCCCGTGACTGCTCGAGGAATAGGAAACGTACCACGCAGTTATAGCGAGGTTCTCGATAAGAACGCGCTAGCAGGGGCCCGCATCGGAGTAATACGAACTTCTATGGGTTTTAAGGCAAACCCTGACGCGGAAGATTTTGGCCGCGTCACAGAGGTATTCGATAAGGCTGTTGAAGAACTAGTGGGTGCAGGGGCAGAGGTAATTGATCCGATTGAAATTCCCGAACTCCAAGAGTGCTTGGCGACAAGGACCCGAAACGTCAGCGAAGAGGATGAGTCGTTTGAGCGATGGCTAGAAGGCCGCCCCAATGCCCCTTATGGAACTCGAGAAAATGCTATGGCTTCCCCCAAATGGAGTGAACTTCGCCCCAACACCAGAGCCCGCTGGGAGTTTTCCTCGACCGCTGAAGATCGAGACCGTTATCACACTGCCCGAGAGCGCCTCACGACAAATTTACTCAACGTCATGGCAGAACATAGATTAGACGCCATTGTTCACAAAGCCGTCGAACATGAACCAACCCTTATCGAAGAGGGAATTCGTCCACCGTATAAAGATCAGGCTGGTGCGCCTCATATTAATACTTTCCTGATTTACGTAGCTTCAGTTGTTGTGCCCGCTGGATACACATCCGCGGGGCTCCCCGTTGGCATCACTTTTCTCGGGCGAGCCTACGATGATCATAACATGTTAAGATTCGCATACGCCTATGAGAGGGCCACTCAGCACAGACGAATTCCCAAATTCGAATAAGTCTCTCATATCAAAATTTAGGATTGCCATTGAGAGTATTAGCAAGATTCGTCGGCAACTTTAGTGGGACGCGCGTTATCAAATAAAGACAGGCCGCTCAGTCAGGTAATGCGCTCTCATCGAAGGTCGAAACGCCTCCATCGTCTCGCGATTTAAATCAATAGGAGGTGTTTGGCCCTCAGGGATTAGTGGCTGATATTCAACTCCTGCTATTTCATCAGCAAATGTTGCCTTTGCCCTTTCAACCAATTCAGGAACGGTAAGCAGGTCTAATACGGTTGCAGCAAGGACTTTCGCACCCACAAAAGCACCTTTGTGAGCGATGGATGTTGTAAGTGCGGCACCCCCAGTCCAATGATGGAAAGCAACACCGGGAATATTAGACGGAAAACCAATACGTCCCATGGGTACTTTCCATGAGATATCACCACAATCATTCGAGGGTGCTCGTTGTTTGGAAGGTCCATTGAGGGGTCTAACCTCATTTAGTAGTCCCAAAGGTTCAGCCCCAATTTCTTTTTGGATGGTCCTCGCAAAATCATGTTCCTTCTTTGTCCAGTCTGGAGCACCGATCATATCCATATTGGACTTTATTACCTCTGCGAGACCCTGATTGGTTCTAACTGGCCAAACGGCGCTCATGATCTCACAACGAACTTCGGTATTCGTCATCATCGCCGCTCCCTCTGCTATTTTTTGACCCTGCTCAAATACAATTTTAGCGCCTTCAGCATCAGGTGCTCGGAAAGTCCACCAGACCATGGTTTTGGCGGGTATAGTATTAGGTTGATCTCCTCCTTCTTTAATCACTCGATGTGCGCGCCACTCAGGCTTCATATGCTCACGAAATTGAGCCATACCCATATCCATCAAAACGACAGCATCCAGCGCATCGCGTCCATTCCAAGGCGTTACCGAGGCGTGGGACGTTTGACCAAAAAAACGAAAGTAGGCGCTAATAGCAGCGGAATGAGTGAGCCCATACACTGTCCCTAAATCACCCCCTAAATGATCATGAAGTGCGACATCGACATCATCGAACCACCCGTCACGAACATAGTAGGGTCGTGAAATCAGTTGTTCTTCTCCTGGGGCTCCGAAGACCTTGATGGTACCCGGCAAATTATATTCAGACATCGCTCTCGCTGCCGCTATGGCTCCAGCCACCAAGACAGCAGCATTACAATTGTGACCTTCACAATGTCCGGGTGCGAAAGGTGTAATGTGAGTGGGTTCACAGACACCACTGACCTGCGAATTATTAGGATTGGCATCATATTCTGTGTGTATGGCAATGACGGGGGAGCCAGTCCCATAGGTTGCACAAAACCCCGTGGGAAATCCTGATATCCCGCGCTCAACCCTAAAATTCTCCTCTTCTAAGAGGTCACATAGAAGCCCGGCACTCTCGTGCTCCTGCATACCTAGCTCTCCAAAATAAAAAATGGAGTCGGAGACGCAAGCAATGGCTTTTTCGTTTTGATCAATAAAATTAAATGTGAATTGCTTCATAGACGATTTCGTCAACACGGCCTCCTATCATTGACAGACTCGCTTGCTTAACCGGCGCTGCAGGAACCTCCACCCAGAACACAAAATTTGGCACAGTGAGGGTGGTTTAATGAGACTTCTCTCCAAGACTCCTCAACTGTTTCTCCCATTTCAAACTGCTTATCATAGGGAAGTAAAGTACAAGCCACCAGCGAGGGTTTGGATGCTCCTTTGCGTTTAACCAACATTCGCGATGTCGCACACATTAGGCTTCCCGGATCTACACCCAAAATATCCCAACAGGCCGAGGTTATCTCTGGAACATCAATCCCTTGGTCCATTTCGGGAAACAAAGTTAAAGCAATAGGGTCGTGCGCGTCGATTTTAATCCCCTGTTCATCAAACATCTGAGAAAATCCCTCGCGCAATTCATTTTCGTCCTGGTTCCATCGCGTGCGACCTGCAATATCAAATTGAAAATTATTGTCAGATAAGAACTTGATACCCTCAAGCATCGATGCCCACGAACCTATTCCACGCTCGGCCTCATGAGTTGCCTGATCATAGTGGTCAATTGAAATACGGAGTTTCAACCGAT
>Ga0255776_10006255_pt1 | contig 12171 bp, 11 predicted proteins | sample 071ome_19_FD_179974 | JGI IMG/M metagenome (GOLD analysis project Ga0255776, IMG submission 179974) | Coastal salt marsh microbial communities from the Groves Creek Marsh, Skidaway Island, Georgia - 071413AT metaG (version 2) | ecosystem: Environmental > Aquatic > Marine > Intertidal zone >...
CAGTGGTGAGCATCCTGCTGGCCAACATCGTGTGCGTGACGGCCAGCACTGGCCAGGTGCTGCAAAGACTGGCGGCAGCTGGCGACTTGCTCCCGTAACAGGTGCAGATCCTGTCGGCTGAGCGGGTGATCGGGTTGCTGGGCGATATCATCAAGAATCATATGCATCGTCATCAGCGGTGTACCCATCTCGTGAGCTGTGCCGGCGGCGAGGGTAGCGATGCCGATTAATTGCTCATTTTTCAGCTGTTGTTCGCGCAGTTGTTGCAGCTCGCGTTGCTGACGCTGGCGGGCATTCAGCAGCATCGGAATAAAGGTGATGACGATCAGGGCACTGATTACAAAGGTCAGCCACATACCGGCCAGGTGCCAGTCGAAGAGCGAATGCTGGCCAAGGCCGTGTGCGTGATTGGCTGCCATCAGCGGCTGGTACCACTGAGTCAGTGCGCTGTAGTCCACGATACACAGCAGGGCAATGACGAGTGTCATCGCGGGATTCAGGCCGTAGGCGGCAAACACCAGCAGAATAAGAAAGTAGGAAATAAACGGGTTGGTTGCACCGCCTGTGAAGAATAACAAGCCGGCCAGCAGTTGCGTTTCAAACGCCAGATGCAGCAGCAGGTGCCAGTCCTTGATATTGCGGTGCTGCCCTTGCCAGCCACTGACCATCAGTAACGGCATATACAGCGCCAGCAGTAGCCAGGCAGGCGCCAGCTGGCCAAAGCCCTGGTATTGCAGGTAACCAAGAAACATCAACCATACGGAAGCGATAGAGAGTCGCAGCCAGGCGAGTCGGCGTAACACCAGATTTAAGTCATTATTCATGGGGCGATTATAACGGCAGATTGGCAGACGGATAGCCGGGGTGCGTTGATTTGTCGCAGTGGTGTGGCAGGTTGTTTGCGTGGTGTCGCTGGCGTAAGGCTCTGACAGCGCGGATCAATATCGCTATAATGCCGCGCTTTGCAATCCACCCTTTGAAGTCCAGCCCTGCAGGAATGTGTCATGAGCAAAGCTTTTGCGTCCGAAGTCGGTAAACGACGTACCTTCGGTATTATCTCTCACCCGGATGCCGGTAAAACCACCATCACCGAAAAGCTGTTGTTGCTGGGGAATGCCATTCAGTTGGCGGGTACCGTAAAAGGTAAAAAAACCGGTCGCATGGCAACCTCCGACTGGATGCAGATGGAACAGGACCGTGGTATCTCGATCACGACCTCGGTGATGCAGTTTCCCTACAAAGACCGGATGGTCAATCTGCTCGATACCCCAGGGCACGAAGACTTCTCAGAAGATACCTATCGCACCCTGACTGCAGTGGACTCGGTGTTGATGGTAATTGATGGCGCTAAAGGTGTGGAAGACCGCACCATTAAGCTGATGGACGTTTGTCGTCTGCGGGATACACCGATCTTTACCTTCATCAACAAAATGGATCGTGAAGTACGCGATCACATTGAAGTATTGGATGAGATCGAAACCGTCCTGAAAATAAAATGTGCGCCGGTCACCTGGCCCATCGGTATGGGTAAGGCGTTCCGCGGGGTTTACAACATGTACACCGATACCGTGCATCTGTTCCAGCCCGGGCAGGCGTCGGTAGTGCCGGATGATGTGCAGATTAAAGGCATCGACTCGCCAGAAGCCCGCGCTGAGTTAGGTGATGAGCTGGTGGATGAACTGATCGACGAGGTAGAGCTGGTGCGTGGTGCCAGCTATGAATTCGATCTGGAGCAATACCTGAACGGTGAAATGACACCGGTGTTCTTTGGTACGGCACTGGCGAACTTCGGTATCCGTGAGATGCTGGATTACTTTGTAGACTGGGCACCGGCACCGATTGATCGTGAAACGAAAGAGCGGGTTGTGAAGCCAGACGAAGAGAAATTCTCCGGTTTTATCTTTAAAATTCAGGCCAATATGGACCCGAAACACCGCGACCGCATTGCCTTTATGCGCATTTGCTCTGGCACCTATACCAAGGGCATGAAGATGAAGCATACCCGCATTGGTAAAGATATTAAGGTGGCGGATGCTGTGACCTTCCTGGCGGGTGATCGCTCAAATGTGGAAGAGGCGATTTCCGGTGAAATCATTGGTTTGCACAACCACGGCACGATTCAGATTGGCGATACCTTCACCCAGGGTGAAGAATTGCAGTTTACCGGTATTCCACACTTCGCACCGGAGCTGTTTCGTCGGGTACGCCTGAAAGATCCGCTGAAAATGAAGCAGCTACAGAAAGGTCTGCAGCAGCTGTCAGAAGAGGGTGCGACTCAGTTATTCCAGCCACTGAACAACAACGACCTGATTCTGGGCGCTGTCGGTGTGCTGCAGTTTGATGTGGTGCAGCAGCGTCTGCGTGATGAATATAAAGTGGAATGCATCTACGAACCGGTCAACGTCAATACCGCGCGCTGGTTGCAGTGTGACGACGAACGCAAACTGGAAGAATTCCGCAAAAAAGCGTCTGAAAACCTGGCGATCGATGGTGGTGGTCACCTGACGTACATTGCCACCTCACGTGTAAACCTGAGCCTGACAGAAGAACGCTGGCCGGAGATTGAGTTCCGCTCAACGCGCGAGCATTAATCAGACAAGACGAATTGGTATCAGGTATTTTTGTAGCAGCAACAGGATGTTGCGTTAGCGCGGTAGGGCCATGGATGGCCCTTCGGCGCGGCGATAAAAAATGGCTGATGCCTGTTAGGCCTGTTGTTAAGGATTTTATTACTTAACTTGCGACCGAATACTTTTGAACTAGGCTTGCTCTAGGAATTAATTATCGGATCAAAGGTTATGATTGCGTTTTTTGTCGTAAGTATGACGGTCGCCGGAGCCGTGTGTTTTGCCGCGTATTACCTGCTGCAGCAGAAGGTGCTGGAAGAAAGTCTGTCGTTGGATGATGGTAAGGGGTATTTCCTCATCGCCTGTATCCTGATTGGCTTTCTGGTGAGTGCTGGCGGCTTTTATGTGGGCCAGGTAGCCGGTTATGATCAGCAGGAAGGCACATCGACCATGATGGCGTTGGCGATTCTGCTCGATATCATGGTGACTTTGCTGACACTGATCTACGGGTTGGTGAAATTCCGCGAGCCGGAGCACTACTGAGCGCACTGATTGGCAGACTGCAGCGGCTAATTGCCGCTGTCTTACAGCATAAATCCGGTGCCTCCCGGTTAGTGTAAAACATAAGCGAATATTGCTTGCGTAACCCAAACCCTTCCTATAGAATGCCGCCCTCTTTTCGAATCAACATGCCCTTGAAGGCGAGAAATTGATGAAAACTTACAGCGCAAAACCCGAAACCGTAAAACGTGAATGGTTTGTAGTTGATGCAGCTGAGCAAACGCTGGGTCGTCTGGCTACTGAGGTTGCTCGCCATTTGAGAGGCAAGCACAAGCCAGAGTACACGCCGCACGTAGACACCGGCGACTACATCGTAGTTATCAACGCAGACAAAGTTAAAGTAACCGGTAACAAGAGCAGTGATAAAATGTATCACCGCCACACTGGTTACCCAGGCGGTCTGAAGTCGATCTCTTTTGATAAGCTGATTGACTACAAGCCTGAACAAGTAATTGAACTGGCCGTAAAAGGCATGCTGCCTAAGAACCCTCTGGGTCGCGCTATGTTCAAGAAAATGAAAGTTTACGCTGGTAGCGAGCACCCACATGCTGCGCAACAGCCACAAGAACTGAAAGTAGGATAAGATCATGGCAGAACAATACTACGGTACTGGTCGTCGCAAGACTTCTACTGCACGTGTTTTCTTACGTCCTGGTACTGGCAATATCGTTGTTAACAAGCGTCCTCTGGATGAATACTTCGGTCGTGAAACTGCTCGTATGGTAGTTCGCCAGCCTCTGGAACTGACTGAAAGCCTGGAGAAATTCGACGTTGTTGTTAATGTAAACGGCGGTGGTGGTAACGGCCAGGCGGGTGCAATCCGTCACGGTATCACTCGTGCGCTGATGCAATACGACGAGACTTTACGTCCTTCTCTGCGTGCGGCGGGTTATGTAACTCGTGATGCTCGTGAAGTTGAGCGTAAGAAAGTGGGTCTGCGTAAAGCACGTAAGAAGCCACAATTCTCCAAGCGTTAAGCTTGCCTCCGATTCCGGTTACGGAATATGGAAAAAAGAAGCGTCCCTTGGCTTATGTCAATGGACGCTTTTTTTATGCCCTAAACCCCACTGTTCATGGGCTTTTGCAGTTGTCTCAGCGGCCGCTTTTCTTTAGTATGTGCGCCGCTCTGTTTGCTATGCTCGATCTGTATAAAAAGTGCACAATATTGCAGTTGTCGGGTGGCAACATTAGATTTTTTTTGATGGGAGAAGATGGTAATGAGTCAAGACGGCGTGAATAAGAGTCGACGCACTCTGCTCGTGGGCGCGACTGCTGCTGTCGGTGCTGTCGGTGCGGGATTTGTCGCAGTACCCTTCGTGAAATCTTGGAATCCAAGTGAAAAAGCGAAGGCGGCGGGTGCCCCGGCTAAAGTTGACGTAAGTAAAATTGAACCAGGCGCGATGATTACCGCCGAATGGCGTGGTAAGCCGGTCTACATTGCCCGTCGTACCGAAGAGACGCTGGCAATACTGCCATCTCTGAATAGCCGCCTGAAAGATCCGGAAAATGGCAATAAAGCGCAACAGCCAGCCTATGCGGATAACGTAAACCGTTCTCGCAAAGCAGATCTGATTGTTGTTGAAGGTGTTTGTACTCACCTGGGCTGTGCACCTAAATACTTCGCTGAAGTAAAACCTGAGCCTTTTGATGCCGAATGGAAAGGTGGTTTTTACTGCCCATGCCACGGTTCCCGTTTCGATTTGTCTGGTCGTGTTTTTAACGGTTCCCCAGCGGCCGACAACCTGGTTGTGCCTCCTTACTCGTTCGATGGCGACACCCTGATTATTGGCGTTGATGAGGAGAATGCTTAATGAGCAAGCAACAGAATACTCTGATGGGCTGGATTGACGACCGTTTACCGGTTACCCAGACCTACGAAAAGCATATGTCCAAGTACTATGCTCCGAAGAACTTCAACTTCTGGTACTTCTTCGGCGTCATCTCCATGTTAATGCTGGTGAATCAGATCCTGACTGGTATCTGGCTGACCATGAACTTCACCCCAAGCGCAGAAGCGGCGTTCGCGTCTGTTGAATACATCATGCGTGATGTGGAGTGGGGTTGGTTGATTCGTTATATGCACTCCACCGGTGCGACCTTCTTCTTTATTGCGGTATACCTGCACATGATGCGTGCGCTGTTGTACGGATCCTACCAGAAGCCACGTGAGCTGATCTGGATTTTCGGTATGCTGATCTACCTGCTGCTGATGGCTGAAGCCTTTATGGGTTACGTGTTGCCTTGGGGCCAGATGTCGTACTGGGGCGCGCAGGTAATTATTTCTCTGTTCGGTGCCATTCCGGTGATTGGTGAAGACCTGACGACCTGGATTCGTGGTGACTTCCTGATTTCAGGCGCGACTCTGAATCGCTTCTTTGCGCTGCACGTGATCGCTCTGCCTCTGGTGATTGTTGCTCTGGTTGTGCTGCACTTACTGGCGCTGCATGAAGTGGGTTCTAACAACCCGGATGGCGTTGATATCAAAAAACACAAAGACGAAAACGGTAAGCCGCTGGACGGCATTCCGTTCCACCCTTACTACACCGTTCACGATATGGTGGGTATTGTTGTTTTCCTGATGGTGTTCTGTACCGTTATGTTCTTCTTCCCGGAAGGTAACGGCTTTATGCTGGAATACCCGAACTTCGAGCCTGCAAACGGCCTGAAGACACCAGAACACATTGCTCCTGTATGGTACTTCGGTGCGTTCTACACCATCCTGCGTGCGGTTCCGGATAAGCTGCTGGGTGTTATTGCGATGGGCGCTGCGATTGCGATTCTGTTCGTCCTGCCGTGGCTGGATAAGAGCCCAGTGCGTAGCTGGCGCTACAAAGGCATGTTCAGCAAGATCCTGTTGCCAGTATTCGGCATCGTCTTCCTGATCCTGACCTGGTTGGGTACTCAGCCGGCAAGCGGCATGTTCCTGGGCCTGTTCTCGAACGGTACCGTGGCTGTTGTTTCCACTATTTTCTACTTTGTATTCTTCCTGACGATGCCAATCTGGACCCGTATGGAGAAAACCAAACCCGTGCCAGAGCGTGTAACAGGAGGCCACTAAGATGAAAATCGGTATGACAAAATTATTCGGTTTATTAGCGGCCTGTGTTCCTGCACTGGCAGCTGCCGCAGGTGGCTCGAACATCCACCTGGATGAGCACAAGACTGACCTGCACGACAAAGCGTCTCTGCAGCGCGGTGCTCAGACTTACATGAACTACTGCATGGGCTGTCACTCTCTGGAGCACTCGCGTTATAACCGCGTAGCCAAAGACCTGGATATTCCGGAAAAACTGATGCTGGAAAACCTGGTGTTCAGTGACCAGAAAATTGGTGAGCTGATGACCAATGCCATGCGTCCTGAAGACGGTAAGACCTGGTTTGGTGCAACACCTCCGGATCTGACTTTGGTGGCGCGTGTGCGTCGTCCTGATTGGTTGTATACCTACCTGCGTAGCTTCTATGAAGATCCAAGCCGTCCATGGGGTGTGAATAACGTAGTCTTCAAAGACGTCGGTATGCCGCACGTATTGGCAGATCTGCAGGGTCGTCAGGTAAAAGGTACCGCTCAGGTTGCCGTGGCTTACGACACTCTGACAGGTCAGGAAATCACCGAAGAAAAAGACGGTGTACTGTATATTGCTGAAGAAGGCACGTTATCTGCAGCGGAATACGATCGTCTGGTATTCGATCTGGTTAACTTCCTGACCTACGTGGCTGAGCCGATTGCGGTTGAGCGTGAGCGTCTGGGTTGGTGGGTGCTGCTGTTCCTGGCGATCTTCTTTGTACCGGTATACATGCTGAACAAAGAATTCTGGCGCGACGTTAAGTAACACGCTTCAGAAAAACACGCTAAAGCCCGGCCGTTTTTGCGGTCGGGCTGTTGTTGTTTATAGAATATTGAAGTTTTTCGGTTTACTGAGATAAGTGAGGAAAATATGGGAGTTGTAGCCAAGCGCTCTTCCATGACGTTTTATTCAGATGCGTCTGATCATTACAGTCACCGCGTACGTATCGTACTGGCGGAAAAAGGGGTTGCTGTCGAAATTCACGATGTTGATCCAGATAACAAGCCGGAAGATCTGGCCAGCCTCAACCCATATAACTCGCTGCCAACTCTGGTAGACCGTGATCTGGTGTTGTATGACGCGAATGTCATGATGGAATACCTCGACGAGCGTTTTCCACATCCACCGCTGTTGCCAGTCTATCCGGTTGCCCGTGCTCAGAGCCGTTTGTGGATTAACCGCATTGAAAAGGACTGGGCCAAACTGATTGAAACCATTCTGTGGGGTTCGGATAAAGATGCCGACGCATGTCGCAAAGAGCTGACGGAGAGCCTGATTTCCATCGCGCCAATTTTTGCGGATATGCCGTATTTCATGAGCGAAGACTTTTCGTTGGTGGACTGCTGTGTGGCTCCGATCCTGTGGCGTTTACCCGCTCTGGGTATCGAGCTGCCAGAGAAGCAATGTAAGCCGCTACTGAGCTATATGGAGCGCCTGTTCGAGCGTGAATCGTTCCAGGCGAGCTTGTCAGAAGCTGAGCGTGAGATGCGCGACTGATGGAACACAGCATGACACCCAGTCGCCCGTATCTGATGCGGGCGCTGAATGAATGGATACTGGATAATCACTGCACGCCCTATGTGTTGGTTGACGCCGGCATTCAGGGCGTTCAGGTGCCACAGGACTACGTCAATAACGGCCAGATTGTGCTGAATATCAGCCCCAGTGCGGTACAAAACCTGTTAATCAATCAGGATGGTCTGTCGTTCAGTGCCCGCTTTGGCGGGGTGCCGATGGATGTCTATGTGCCGATTGTTGCCATTCTGGCGATTTATGCACGGGAAAACGGCCAGGGTATGGTATTTGGTTCGGAAGCCGGAGCTCCGGACCCGAATCAGCCGCCTGAGCCGCCACAAGCCCCGGAGCCGCCGAAAAAAGGTGGCAGTCGCCCATCACTGAGTGTTGTGAAATAAATGCCGTAACGCGTCTGGTGTTATTGCATGACATAAAAAAACCGCCTGCTGGCGGTTTTTTTATGTCTGCTGTTTATTGCTCAGAGGTTCTTCTGGCGCAGCAGGTTGGCGCTGATCAGCGGCCATTGCTCATCCCAGTAGTGGGTCGGCTTGGCACTGAATTCTGTGCGTACGTACTGGCGAATGCGACCTTCCAGCAGTGCGGTCAGCAGATTGGCTTCAGCGCTGATGGTTTGTGTCGGGACTAGCCCTTCACGCATTTCCGCTTCACGCAGAATTTGCTTCAACTGAGTCTCGATGCGTTCGAAAAACTGCTGAATACGCTGACGCAAGCGTTCGGTCTCTCCCGCGAGTGCATCGCCGGAGAGCAATCGGCACATGCCCGGATTTTTTTCAGCAAACGTCAGTACCAGAGTCAGGGTTTTTTCACATCGCTGATCGGCATCGTTGATTTCCTGCAGGATCAGACTGATACGGCTGAAAATGGTGTCTTCAATAAAACTGATCAGCCCTTCAAACATTTTGGCTTTGCTGGGGAAGTGACGATACAGCGCCGCTTCTGAGACACCAACAGCCTTCGCCAGACTGGCCGTGGTGATGCGGGCGCCAGGATTGGTCTCCAGCATATGAGCCAGTGCTTGCAGAATCTGGTCGCGACGGGAGATTTTTTCCGCAGTGTCAGTCATCGGTTATCCTGGTGTTATTGCGCGCGAGCGTTGGTAATCAAAGTACCGACACCTTCATCGGTAAACAGTTCCAGCAGCGTTGAGTGGGCAACACGGCCATCGATAATATGAGCGCTGGTGACGCCGGCGTGAACGGCGTCCAGTGCGCACTGAATCTTCGGCAACATACCGCCATAGATGGTGCCATCAGCGATCAGGTCATCGACTTGCTCGGTGGTCAGGCCAGTCAGGATTTTTCCTTCTTTATCCATCAGGCCTTCAATATTGGTCAGCAGGATCAGTTTCTCGGCCTGCAGCACCTCAGCCACTTTGCCGGCAACCAGATCGGCATTGATGTTGTAGGAGGCGCCATCATCGCCAACGCCAATCGGAGCAATTACCGGGATAAAGTCACTCTGCGTCAGCATGTCCAGGACCTGAGTATTGATATGGGCGACCTCACCAACGTGGCCAATATCAATGATTTCCGGCTGCTGCATGTCCGGCGTGTTCTGAGAGACTTTCAGTTTTCTGGCATGCAGTAGCTGGCCATCCTTACCGGTCAGGCCAAGTGCTTTACCGCCGTTCTGGTTGATCAGGTTGACGATGTCTTTGTTAACCAGGCCACCCAGTACCATCTCCACCACATCCATGGTTTCCGATGTGGTTACCCGCATACCGTTCACAAAGCGGCTTTCAATGTTCAGCTTGCCCAGCAGCTCGCCGATTTGTGGTCCGCCACCATGAACCACAATCGGGTTAATGCCAATCAGTTTGAGCATCACCATGTCACGGGCAAAGCTGTTCTTCAGGTCATCGTCAATCATGGCGTTGCCGCCGTATTTCACCACGATGGTTTTACCGACAAAGCGTTGCAGGTAAGGAAGGGCTTCACTGAGGATCTGTGCGGTGTGCATAGCGGCCTTGCGCTTGAGAGGCATTGTTGACTCCGGCTTGGGTAAAATGGCTGGAATAAATCAGTCTCAGACAAATAAAACCGGCACTTGGCCGGTTTCTGAGTGCCGCTGATTATAACGTGAAAGCGACAGGATATTCTAGAAATGGATGGTGCGGGTTCAGAACGGAACCTGTAGTTCCGGAGCGTGCAGGGTAAGTGCCTGCTTCATACGCTGTTGGATTCTGGCAATGGCCTGAGCATCGTTACCCGCAAAGCGTAAGGTCAGCTTGGGTGTGGTGTTGGAAGGTCGCACCAGCCCCCAGCCTTCGGCAAACTCAAGGCGTAAACCATCGGTGGTGAATACCCGTGCGCCCTGAGTGAGCTGTTGATCACCAGACAGCGCCTTGAGAATTTCGAATTTGCGGCTATCGGTAGTAGCGATGGTAATTTCCGGTGTGCTGGTGTCTTCCGGCAGGCGTTCAAACAATTGCGCTGTAGTACCGGTCTGGAAGCTGATGACCTCCAGCAAGCGGGCGGCGGCATACAAGCCATCATCAAAACCGTACCAGCGATCCTGGATGTACATATGGCCACTGAACTCACCGCCGATAATGGCATTGGTTTCTTTCATGCGTTTTTTCATCAGTGAATGGCCGGTTTTCCACATCGCCGGTCGGCCGCCGTGGCGGCTGATCAGTGGTGCCAGGTGGCGTGATGATTTGACGTCATAAATCACATCCCGTCCCGGATTGCGCGGCAGAATGTCTTCGACCAGCAGCATCAGCAGGCGGTCTGGCCAGATAATTTTGCCCTGATTGTCGATCAGGGCAACACGGTCACCATCACCATCAAATGCCAGGCCGAGATCGGCCTGCTGATCGAGTACGGCTTTTTGCAAATCCGCCAGGTTGTGAGGCTGGCTTGGGTCCGGGTGGTGGTTCGGAAAGTGGCCATCGACATCGCAGTACAATGCGGTGTACTCGATATTCAGCAGTTCCATCAGTTGTTTCGCGGCCGGCCCGGCAATGCCATTGCCGGCATCAATCACCACTTTCAGATCCCGGCTGATTTGCACATCGCTTTCGATACGCTCCAGGTAAGCCTGTTCCAGCTGGCGTTCTTCATTGCCTCCGTGGCCTGCGTCAGAGGTGGGTAAGTCACCTCTGGCTATGCGGTGGTAGAGCTTCATCAGCTCGTCCTGCGCTAGCGTTTGTTTATCGATCACCACTTTCAGGCCGTTGAATTCAGACGGGTTGTGACTTCCGGTAATCACCACGCCGCAGGGCGTATCCAGTTCGTGGGTAGCGAAATACAACAGTCCGGTGGGTTGTGCTCCCAGAGTAATAGAGTGACAGCCGCTTTCATTGATACCTTGTTGCAATGCTTTCGCCAGCTCCGGGCTGGAAGGGCGGCCATCCCAGGCAATGCTGATTTTGGTGAAGCCGCGCTTCTGAACCTCGGCCCCGAGTGCCCGGCCAATCCAGTAAACGCTGTCGCTGGTCAGGTCCTGGCCGACCACGCCACGGATATCGTAAGCGCGGAAAATGCCGGGGGATACTTCCGGTTTGGCTTGCTGCTCCACTTCTTCCACTTCCATACCCGGCAGATCGTTAAACCGGCTTTGTGAGGATGGGCGCGATTCCGCTGATTTGATGCGAGGCTGTTCCAGGGCGATATCCTGTTTCTCGCGGTTGCCGTTGTCGTTGTTGCTGGTGGCGGATATCGGCCGTGAGGTATTCAGTAAGTGTTCCATGTGCTGGGCGATATCATGAAAGATTTGCAGGCTGAATGCCGGGAAGTTGTTCTCGCCTTTGCGGCTCAGGCTGCGCACGTAGGTCAATAATTTCAGCTGATTTTGCTGCAGCGCCTTCTTCTGCATAAATACAATGACAAACAAACCACTGAGGGTCAGCACCAGCACCACAATCCAGGAGGTAATCAGGGGCATCAGCGCCAGTTGTGGGCGCTCATCGGCGGGGATGTAGGTCAGGTACCAGAAGTCATTAATTGATTCGGTGACAACGGTACCGGCTTTGTCGACGCCCTGACCGAGACGGAAAATTTCAAAGCCTTTGGTTTTATCCTGGTCAACGTACTGATTTACCACCACCTGACCCAGCTGAGTGTTGGTGCCGGACTGGAACTGTTTCAGCCAGTTGGCGCCGTATTCAACCAGTAATACGCCTTCGATACGGCCGCTGCTGCTCTTAATGGCCGAAGCCCAGAAGAACTGCTGGCGTTGATTACGCATCACCGCTTCCAGCTTCATCTCATTGCCGCGCAAGGTACGGCTGACTACCTGCTGCACAGCGAAGCCCATCGTTGCCTGAAGGCCCATGGCTTCGTCTCGTTTCAACAAATGAATCTGGGTTGCACCGGGCATAAACTGGCGCAGCGTCGCTTTCCAGGCTGGATCATCCTGCTGCAAGGCGGCCACCGTTTTGGGATGTGAACTGGCAGCTTTTTGCAGCCGTTGCGTGTCGCTGAGCTGGGTTTTTAACG
>Ga0255776_10006264_pt1 | contig 12160 bp, 10 predicted proteins | sample 071ome_19_FD_179974 | JGI IMG/M metagenome (GOLD analysis project Ga0255776, IMG submission 179974) | Coastal salt marsh microbial communities from the Groves Creek Marsh, Skidaway Island, Georgia - 071413AT metaG (version 2) | ecosystem: Environmental > Aquatic > Marine > Intertidal zone >...
GGCACTGCGATCCCCGGATTTTTATTCGCGGTATTTTTGATGGTACTGTTCGCTGGAGGCAGTTATCTAGATTGGTTTCCTCTTCGAGGTCTTCAGTCTGAAGAGTTTCTCAGTTACTCGGTTCTAAGTTGCGCAACCAATCTGCGTTGCGTTTCAGATTATTTCTGGCACCTTGCCCTGCCAGTCATCTCCATGGTGATCGGTGGCTTTGCAGGCTTGACGATGCTCACGAAAAACTCATTTATCGATCAAATCAATCAACAATACGTCCTGACAGCAAGAGCCAAAGGGCTCACAGACAACAAGGTTCTGTATGGTCATGTGTTTCGTAATGCAATGTTGATTGTGATCGCTGGATTTCCATCAGCCTTAATTGGAATATTGTTTACGGGATCGCTACTAATCGAAATCATCTTCTCGTTGGATGGTCTCGGTTTACTCGGGTTCGAAGCGGCTTTTAGTCGAGACTATCCCCTGATGTTCGGCTCACTCTTCTTTTTCTCGCTCTTAGGTCTTGTCATGAACCTCATTGGTGACGTCATGTACATGATCATCGATCCTCGAATTGATTTTGAAAGTCAAAACTAAATGACGTCGATAACTCAAAATGACGCTTAATCCGATCACAAGCCGAAGACTGCAAAATTTTAAAAACAACAAACGTGGCTGGATATCCTTTTGGATCTTCGCGATCTTAATGTTGTTTACTCTGCCAGCAGAGTTTATAGCCAACGACAAGCCTGTCTTGGTTTCTTATAAAGGTGAGATCTTCTTTCCTATCTTTAAAAGGTACGAAGAAACCACGTTCGGTGGTACGTTTGAGACAGAAACAGACTACACCGACCCCTACATCGTGGAGAAGATCGAATCCTCCGGTTGGATTCTAAATCCACTGGTGCCATTCAATCACCAAACGGTATCTTGGGACCTTCCGGTGCCCGCGCCCTCCCCGCCGGATAGTGAACACATCCTGGGCACTGACGATCAAGCACGCGACGTTCTTGCGCGCGTGATATACGGATTCAGAATATCAGTGCTCTTTGGCTTTTCTCTTACAGTTGTGAGCGCGATCATTGGCGTCTTCGCAGGAGCTCTTCAAGGATATTTTGGTGGATGGGTAGATTTGGTCGGTCAAAGATTCATTGAGATTTGGTCGGGAATGCCAACCTTGTATCTGTTAATCATTCTGACGAGCATCATAGAGCCGAATTTCTGGTGGCTCTTAGGATTATTGTTGTTATTTAGCTGGATGGGTTTCGTCGGCGTCGTTCGAGCAGAGTTTTTGCGAGCTAGGAATTTCGACTATGTCAAAGCCGCTCGAGCGCTGGGATTGGGAAATACGAGAATTATTCTCAAACACGTACTACCGAACGCTCTCGTTGCGACCATGGCATTTATGCCGTTCACGCTTGCAGGGTCAGTTACCGTGTTGACCTCTCTCGATTTTCTTGGGATAGGGTTGCCCGCAGGGTCAGCTTCTCTGGGCGAGTTGCTCGCTCAAGGTAAGGCAAACCTCCAGGCGCCCTGGCTTGCTCTTACTGGTTTTTTCGTGATCGCGCTGATGCTCAGCCTGCTCATCTTTATCGGTGAGGCTGTGAGAGATGCATTCGACCCAAGGAAATTGTTCACATGAGGATCCGAAGCGAACATCCACTCAATTTCAGGACACGCTTATCATGTTGCTAGAAATTAAAAATCTCAGCGTGTCATTCGGTCGAGATGAAAAGAAGAATACCGTTGTCGAAGATATATCAATGAGTGTGGACAGCGGAGAGACTGTCGCTCTTATTGGTGAGAGTGGCTCAGGCAAGTCTGTCACCGCACTCTCAGTGCTTCAATTATTACCCTACCCCCAAGCGCAGCACTCAAAGACAAGCTCGATTCGCTTCTCAAATACAGAGCTAATTGGAGCGAATAAAGAAACAATTCGTCGAATTCGTGGGAATCGAATTTCCATGATTTTTCAAGAGCCCATGACCTCTCTTAATCCTCTGCATACCATAGAAAAACAAATCAGCGAGGTACTATTCCTTCATAAAGGTCTTTCCAAACAAGAATGTAAGAACCGAGTAATAGAACTACTTGAGTTAGTCAACATTCCAGATCCAAGAAGCCGATTGAACTACTTTCCTCATCAGTTATCTGGGGGACAACGTCAACGGGTGATGATAGCCATGGCTCTGGCAAATGATCCTGATCTACTCATTGCTGATGAGCCAACAACAGCAGTTGATGTCACTGTCCAAGCACAATTACTGCAATTACTCAGGAACATACAGAAGCGTTTAGGAATGGCGATACTTCTGATAACGCACGACTTGAGGGTCGTTTCTAAAATTGCATCAAAAGTTTATGTCATGCAAAGCGGCAAAATTGTAGAGTCTGGGCCAATCCCCCAGACTTTTGATGCGCCTCGTCACGACTACACGAAAATGCTCATTGGCTCGAAGCCATCAGGCAGCTCAATGCCATTAAAAGCTGACAGTCGTGTCACTCTAAGCGTGAGGGACCTTCGCGTCTGGTATCCCATAAAAAAAGGTCTTCTTCGAAGAACTCATGGCTTTGTGAAGGCCGTTGATAATGTGAGCTTCACGTTACACGAAGGAGAAACATTAGGTGTCGTTGGAGAAAGCGGATCGGGGAAAAGCTCCCTCGGCGCAGCCTGCGTCAGACTGGTCGATAGCACCGGAGAGATCCAACTACTCAGCGATCGAATCGACACACTATCGCAAAAGGAATTACTGCCCCATCGAAAACAACTACAAATTGTATTTCAAGACCCCTTCGGCAGCTTGAGTCCTCGCATGACGGTATCGCAGATAATTGGCGAGGGAGTGACCCTTCACGGATTAGCTAGATCGACGACCGAACTCAACGAAATCATCGATCAGGCGTTAGATGACGTCGGACTCGCTCGAGATAGTCGCGATCGATATCCTCATGAATTCTCTGGGGGACAGAGACAACGAATATCGATCGCAAGGGCATTCGCGGTCAGACCAAAATTGATCATTTTGGACGAACCAACCTCAGCACTAGATCTTTCGATTCAGTCACAAATTATTGCGTTACTCAGACGCTTACAAGACAAGTATTCAATGTCTTATCTTTTCATCAGTCACGACTTGAGTGTGATCAAAGCGCTATCTCACCGAGTCATTGTCATGAAAAATGGGCAAATAGTCGAGCAAGGTGAGACACAGACGCTGTTTGAAAAACCCTCGAGCAACTATACGCAGGAATTAATCGCTGCGGCAATGGATATAGATCCCGTTTAGGTACACTCTCATTGATTTAAAACGGGAGGCTCTAACGGACAAGCTGCCGGGCTCATCACCTCTTCGAGCTCGCGAGGTAGTGATGTCTCTTCAAAACTATCTTGTGATTCCACGTCACGCTTCACCAGCAGCATTAATCCATCAGGGTCATCGAACCACTCGGCCGAATAATTAAACGCCAATAAAAGATCATTTATGCGCTCTCGGTCTCGATCAGGAATCTGGCCTGATGTGACACGGTAACAATCTCGATTCGTTTGGGTGCTTATGGGAGTCTTGAGTAGCTCGATGTAATCGGGATTAATTTGATTGACCTCTGGACCATAATCGATCTGCAATCGGGGCTCGAGATAAAACACGTAGCCGCCAATGCATAGATTAGCGACGATCAACAAATAACTTATTGACTTCGCCATCACTCATTAGGGCCCTAGTTAAAAAACACGTCATAAAAAATTTAGACCGTGATACCACGTGAAATCTCTAGTAATCCTTTCATAACCAAGTGGTCTTCAACGACAACTGGCAGCGACAAGCTTTCAGAGAATTTTTCTGCAGCGCCCCCACTTAAAATAATCTTGCCCGGCTCGTGTCCCGATCGGGCCATATCGTCACAAAACGAATCAATTGTTGTGCATGTTGCCTTAACGATACCCGACGTAATTGCCGCTTGTGTTGAACGTGGCAATACAGTAACGACACCCTCATCGCTCTTCAATAAATCAGCATTTTTACCTAACGACTGATGCATGAGCTCGTATCCGGGAATAATCAGCCCCCCAAGAAAATTTCCATCCGCGGTAAGTCCATGAATTGTCGTCGCCGTCCCTGCACACACAACAACAACATTCCCCATTCCAAGAGAATGCGCTCCGATTAACATCGCCCAGCGATCCGAGCCTAACTGACGAGGCTCATCATATGAATTGGTGACGCCACATTGTAGTGGTTCCGATTCGACCCAGTACGGATTGATGTCCCAATTTCTTACTGCAGCTCCAATGGCCTCCGCCGCCAATTCGCCCGCGACATTTGAAACCACGATTTTCTCCGGATTCGGTAGATCTTTCCAGTATAAGGGGAGTTTTTTTACGCTCGACAATGGACAACGGCCAAAAAGGCTGAATTTTCCGGAAATGAATACAGCCCATTTGATCTGGGTGTTTCCGATATCAACGGTCAGTATCATTCAATTTTAGCCAGTCCAAATTGTCGGTAGTGTACTAGAACCTCAAGTTAACAATTAAGAGCCCTCTATTCGTTGTATCTGAACCTCGCCCGATAAAAAAGCCCTCTTAGTGCCAGCCACATCGAGAATGAGCTCACCACTATCGCCCACGCCCGCCACTTTACCTGATATAAGCTCATTGTCGGGGACGCGCAAATGAATCAAGCAGTCCTGAAACCGATGGACCGCATCATACTCGCCACGAAATCGCGAAAATCCATGGGCCAAGAAAGATGACACCATTCCATCCACCTTAATTAGAATCTTCGCAATGATCAAATTTCTGTCCAACGACATTCCTGACGATTGCAAATCCGCTACTGGCTGATCCAGTACATCCATTAACAATTGTGGTAAGTGCACATTCAGTCCTATCCCAATGACAACACCAACGCGGTCTGACTTACGGTTCGCCTCAACCAAAATACCACCAATTTTAGAATCCCGATACATCAGATCATTTGGCCATTTGAGCGTTATATTTCTCGAACCAAGCTCCTTAAGTGCGTGAATGACAGCAAGACCAGCAACCAACGACAATGGTGAGATATTCAAAGACGTAGTTTCTCGGTCCAAGGTATATGCAATCGAAAAAGTGATCGATCCTCCGGGGATTGATATCCACGATCGTCCCTTAGTACCTCGACCAGCGTTTTGTTTTTCTGCTATCAAAACCCGTTTCTTACTCGCATTGATCGTCGGGGCACACGCCATCAGGTCCTGGTTTGTGGAACCGGTCTCATCAACAACATCAATCACATAATCAGATTTTAAATCGACTGAATGCGCCCAAATTTTTTCACTATCAATGGGCTCCGTGACGCGACACAGTGTCAAACAATTCTCGACACAAGAGATGAACGTGTGATCAGCGTTGATTTTCTCGACACCCATTAACAGTGTATTTCTGTCTACTCCGAGCGACATACTCAACGAATCAATAGAAACTGGACATCCGTCTGAGAGTCGAGAAAATAATGAACCAATCCATTCCATGTGTTTAAGCGCGTAGCGCTCTTTATTTTTTCAGGAGTTGTGTGATCTCGAAGTCTAGACTATTAACAGGTTTGTGGCTAAGGTACTACTAACTTGACCCAAAGTGATTCACACATCACATGAAATTCATCAGCGCCCTCATTGAGCAGCACCTCGAACGTTACGACAAACTCGCAATATCGGATATCTATAAGCTGTTACACCAAGCAGCTTTAGGCTCTAGTCACGCAACCGACAGCAAGGAAAACATACTTGCGTCACTTGAGAAAGAGGTCAGCACGCTAAAAGACGGGCCCGAGGAACCTCTCGTCGATCCCATATCGCCCGATGGTAAATTAGCAAGAATTCATTTGCGTCCATATACCGCGAGCAATTATTCACTTAGTGCGTTGTCCGACGCATTTCATAAAACGGCAAACGAACACCAGGGATCACTCCATAAGCTGGAAAAATTTTGCGCTTGTTTCGTCGAACTCTCAGTAACCGGATATGCTCAACTCTCACATCGAGACGTCGCCGCATTCATTGAGAAAATAAAGATTGATTCTTATCCGACAGTGAGGCACTCGGAAACGTTTCGACTGGCCAGCCAGCCAGCCTACCGCATTATTCATCTGGACTTTCTGAAGATTGGCTGAGTCGTGCCGTTATCGCTTGATAAACGTCGATTAATCGACGTTTATCAGTAGGGTAAAATTCGGACTTTAGCACCTTAACAGCGCCATATTTAAACGACGCCAAAAACGGAAACACAAGCGAGTCAGTCACGTGAGCGAAAAAAAACCAGCCTCGACCAGTAATTTCATAAAAACCCTTATAGAGACAGACTTAAAGAGCAATATCTTTAAAGAACGCCTTTGGGGTGGTCAGCCTGGCCCTGCATCCACACATCAATCCGGCGCGGTAGACTCAGCAACCATTCGTACCCGATTCCCTCCCGAACCAAACGGATACCTTCATATCGGCCACGCAAAGTCCATCTGTCTAAATTTCGGATTGGCTGCAGAACATAACGGTGTTTGCCATCTCAGGTTCGATGACACCAACCCTGCAACCGAAGACTCCGAATACGTTAATTCAATTCGAGAATCAGTCGATTGGCTTGGCTTCAATTGGAAGGAAAATGAGTATTTCTCGTCGGATTATTTCCAGACACTTTTCGACTTCGCAAACCTCCTAATCAACGAGGGGTTAGCTTACGTTGATTCACTGAACGCAGAGGAAATTCGGAATTATCGTGGGACACTCACGGAGCCAGGGAAAGACAGCCCTTACCGAGATAGAGATACTCACGAAAACCGACGGCTCTTTCAAGAAATGAGAGCAGGGGAACACCCAGATGGCTCCCATGTCTTGAGACTCAAAATCGATATGGCAAGCCCCAATATCAACATGAGGGACCCTGTTGCATACCGAATTAAACACGCCATACATCATCGAACCGGAGATGACTGGCCAATTTATCCGAGTTATGACTTCACACACGGTGTTTGCGATGCCCTCGAGAACATTACCCACTCGATTTGCACGCTCGAATTTGAGGATCACAGGCCACTATACAACTGGATCAATGAGCAACTTGCTCTACTTGGTCAATTACAGCGCCCTCTGCCGCAACAAATTGAATTTGCAAGACTCAATTTATCGCACGTGGTCCTATCGAAGAGAAAACTCATACAGTTAGTTAGAGAGAAACACGTCGACGGTTGGGACGACCCCAGGATGCCGACACTGGTGGGTGCGAAACGGCGCGGTTATACGCCAGAGGGTTTTCACCTCTTCACCGATCGAATCGGTGTATCCAAAGCAGACTCTTTAATCGACTACTCCATCCTTGAGGACTGTATGCGAGAAACATTGAATCAGTCTGCTCTCAGAAAAGTTGCTGTTCTCAACCCTATTCGTCTAATCATTCAAAACTACGACCCTGAAAAAACGGAGGTTTGCGAAGCGCCAAATCACCCACAACGAAAAGACCTTGGTACCAGAGCGTTTTCATTATCTCGAGAATTGTGGATCGAGAGAGAAGATTTTTCTGAGGACCCACCGAAGGGATACTTCAGATTATTCGTGGGAAACACCGTCCGGCTAAGGTACGGTTATGTCGTGAAATGCATTGGTTTCAACAGAGATCAAACTGGGAACGTTTCAGAGGTGTTATGCGAATATTTCCCCGATTCAAAATCTGGGACACCTGGTGCAGATAACTACAAAGTTAAGGGAAATATTCACTGGGTCGATGCACACAATTCCATTGAAGCTTCGGCGATTTTATTTGACCGCCTTTTTCTGGCTGAACAGCCCGGTAAGACGGGGGACTTTTTAGCTGACCTAAATCCGTCCTCAAAAACGACAGTAAATATCGAAATCGAAGCTTCGGCGGAAAATGTCAAGGCTGGAGACACATTCCAGTTTGAGCGACACGGATACTTTACGGTCGACGCTGACAGTGAAAAGAGTCAGCGTTTGATATTCAACAGAACGGTCACTTTGCGAGACAGCTGGAAAACTTGATTTTCAATTTAAGACAGTCGAGTGACGTTGCATTATCAATGCTGGGACGAATTATTATCGGTCGTCTTATGACATTCGCCTGAAATCGAGACAGAACAGGGTCAATCAAAAGTAGTATTCTTCTGACAAAACCCTCCAGAGTCGATTGCGAGAATCAAATGGATATCAAAGGATACGACGCGTTTTTGGAATTACTGAAATCGGAGGGTATTAAATTCTTATTTGGTAACCCTGGCACCACCGAGCTGGCCATCATGCAAGCTTTAGGTAACCAAAACGATATCCAGTACGTACTGGGCCTGCAAGAAAGTATCGTGGTCGGAATGGCAGACGGTTATGCTCGTGCCTCGGGAGAATTGGCAGCCGCCAATGTCCATGTTGCACCAGGCCTTGGCAATGCAATGGGGTCCATTTACAACGCGAAATTTTATGGGTCTCCAGTTCTCATCACCGCCGGACAGCAGGAACAAGGACACGGATTAACTGAGCCGATGCTCTATGATCCGCTTGTCCCGATTGCACAACCACTCGTCAAGTGGGCCACCGAATGCACGAGACTCTCCGATCTTCCTAGAATCATCCACCGTGCATCTAAAATAGCGCTCACACCGCCGACCGGACCCGTCTTTATTAGTCTCCCTGGCGACGTACTCGACGCTACAGAAGACATCAATATCGGGAATCCGACACGAGTCAGCACGAGAGTCGTACCCACGATGGATGTTTTGGATGATGTTAGCCAGCGGCTCGTATCCGCACAGAACCCAGCGATTGTTGTCGGGCACGAAGTATGCACGACTAATTGTCTCGACATGGCGGGAGAGCTGGCGCTCCGTTTAGGTGCAGCAGTCTTCCAACAGACTATCCCATACTCAGCTCAGTTTAAAAGCGAACATGCAACGTTTATGGGTGCGCTATCAAGAAACCAGTCAACGTGCCGAACACAACTCGACCCCTATGACATCGTCCTGTTTCTTGGCTCCGATGTTCTCAGAATGTCGGTGTTCAGCCATATCGACCCGCTACCGAAGCACATAAAAATTCTACAAATATCTGAGCGTGATCATGAGCTCGGCAAAAATTACCCTGCAGAAATCGCCATTCGCGCACACGTTAGGGAAACGACGAGCGCCCTCACTCGCCACCTCGATCACCTGATGACGAACGATCAAAAACTAACAGCACACAAACGCATTGAAGCAATCAAAGCGGTCAATTGGTCGGCTCAACGACTCACGTGGGCCGCTGACGCTGCGCGGCTGGCCAACGGCTCTCCAATGCACCCACATCAACTCATCGTCGCGTTGGCGAACGCAATACCGGAAAATTCGATCGTCGTTGAGGAGGCGCTGAGTTCATCGGCAAATTTATTAAATTATCTACCGATGAGAGATCATCGAAGTTATTTTGGTCTTGCTTCAGGAGGTATTGGTTTCGCGATGGCTGGGGCCATTGGCATCTCTCTTGCGCAACCCAATCGACCGGTCATCGCTTTCATCGGTGATGGTAGCTCAATGTATAGTATTCAGGCGCTGTGGACTGCCGCACACATGAAACTTCCAATAACCTTTGTCATAGCGAACAATAAAGGGTATCGAATAATTAAACAACGACTTAAATCGTTTCGAGGAACAGACAACTTTATTGGTATGGATTTTAACGATCCGGAAATCGACTTCGTAAAATTAGCTCAATCAATGGGTATCAATGCACAAAAAATAGATCATCCAGCAGAGTTAGAAGCGGCGATTAAATTCTGCTCATCTGACGGAGGGACACATTTGATCGAGGTCGGAGTTTTAAACCATGTCTGAACAAAGAATGCTTCAACCAAAGAGAGATGCTCGTTTATCTGAGAACACAGTCATCCAGTACTACGACTCGCATCCGATTAATGAATCTCAAATTATGGACGCGATTAAGAGTCTCGATCTTCGAGATGAGTCGCTTAGACCACATCATTTGTTTGCCTTTGATCAGGATCATTTCGGTGGATTGGAGGCGACTAGAACACTAGCGCAACTCACGCAGATGAACGCCGAGAGCACTGTTCTTGATATCTGCTCTGGAGTTGGAGGTCCTTCGAGATTCTTTGCTGATCAGTATGGCTGCTGTGTTACCGGCATTGATTTTACCGAAACACGTCGAAAAACGGCAATTAAACTCACTGAAATGGTGGGTTTATCCGATAAGGTGACATTCATTCAAAGCGATGCAACCGATATGCCGTTTGATGACCATGAATTTGACATCATCGTCGCACAAGAGGCTTGGTGTCACATCGGTAATAAGAATCAGTTGATCTCCGAGTGTTCGCGGGTGATAAGAACCGGGGGAACACTCGCCTTTACTGACATCATCAAACATAACGCAGCCACAGATCACACGTTAGAGCGTTTGGGCTTGGAGATGACATTTCAAGGACTTGCTTCGATCAATGACTACATTGCCACCATTGAAAATCATGGATTCACTATTCAAGAAACCTCAGATTTAACAGATGAATGGACTCAGATTTTAGTCGAGAGATTAGAAATGTACCGCGGACTAGAGCAAAAAACGACTGAGGTTCACGGCGAAGCGAGAGCCATTGAATGGGACCGCGCTTACACCTTTTTTGTCAACCGATACCAAACGCGTGAACTGGGTGGTGTTCGAATTGTTGCGAAGAAACTAACCTGACCAAAATGCTGCTAGAGACTGAACCATTAAACGAGCATTTTGGAGCAGAGATTCTAGGGTTGAACTTACGTGATGGGATAAGCCCAAAGATCGAGAAAACGATCAAAGAACTTTTCCTCACACATCAGCTTCTTTGCTTTAGACGGCAGGATCTAAGTCCTGACGATCATGTGCGATTTGGACAAATATTTGGCGAACTACAAATTCACGTGATGAACCAGTATCACGAATCCGAACATCCCGAACTATATCGATTAAGTAATATCGGTGAAGACGGTAAGCCCAATGGGAAATTTCCGGATAAAGGAACCCACGCGTGGCATACAGATGCGTCATGGCAGCCTTTAACGGGAGGAGCGACAATCATCTACTGTGAACGCGCAACAACATACGGGGGTGACACTCATTTTTGTGATATGTACGGTGCGTATGACCGTCTCCCATCACTTTGGTTACAAAGATTAAAAGGCAAACATGCTGTTCACAATCTAGATTTCTCTCGGACTCGCAGACATGGCGAACGACCCATGACAAAAAAACAAAAAGAGTCCACACCGTCAGTTGATCACCCGATCATTCGCACACATCCGGACACAAAGAGGAAGACCATTTTCCTCGGTGATCATGCCGAGCACATTGTGGGTATGAACTATGAAACCGGAAGACGCTGGATTGAAGAGCTGAACAACAAACTCATTATTCATGAGGATCTCACCTACCGACACAAATGGGCCATCGGCGATCTTTTAGTCTGGGATAACCGATGTTTATTGCACAAAGTCACCTCTTACGATGCCACAACAGAAGGACGAACCATTCGGCGGTGCACGACATTAGACCCTAGAAAACCTGAGTGAAATGCCATTGGGGAAAGATATGAAAAACGCAGCCAAAGAAAGACTAATCGCTAATGAACTCGCCATTGGAATTGGCATAAGACATGTCAGAGGGCCTGAAATCGCACCAATCATGAAAAGTGCAGGATTTGACTGGTTATTCATAGATCTCGAACATGGTGCCACCTCCGTGGAAAATGCGGCCTCAATTTGTGTGTCCGCTCTTTCAACAGGAATCGCGCCAATTGTAAGAGTGCCTCAAGGAGATTTAAATCTTGGGACACGATGTCTTGATGCAGGGGCACAAGGTATCGTAATGCCCCATGTTGACACACCTGAACAAGCAAAAAAAATGGTAGAAGCCTTTCGTTTTAACCCAATCGGAAAGCGTTCGATTGCTGGAAACTACGCTCACTTCAACTTTCAATCTAGACCAACCAAAGAAACGACACAGCAATTAAACGATAACACCTTGCTCGTCGCAATGATGGAAACGCCTGAGGCGATTGAAAACGTAGATACGATCGCAGCGACTCCTGGCATTGATGCGTTATTAATGGGAACCAACGATCTATGTCTAGAGCTTGGGATCCCCGGAGAAATTGACCACCCAAAGGTCACCGAGT
>Ga0255776_10006267_pt1 | contig 12157 bp, 14 predicted proteins | sample 071ome_19_FD_179974 | JGI IMG/M metagenome (GOLD analysis project Ga0255776, IMG submission 179974) | Coastal salt marsh microbial communities from the Groves Creek Marsh, Skidaway Island, Georgia - 071413AT metaG (version 2) | ecosystem: Environmental > Aquatic > Marine > Intertidal zone >...
CCAAGTAAATATACAGATCACGTGACAAGCTAGGATCAATACCCGCCTCAGTCATCACCTGCCCACTAACGTTATAGCGTCTCTTTTCAGGTCTGATCGTAGTAACCAATTCATCGTCACGATACACCTTGAATTCACCAATGTCGGCTACGTAGTTTGGACCTCTATGGCCTCGCGTGCCGTGAAAATCAAAGCGATAGCCTTCAACCTCTATTGAATCGCCCGCTGACATACGCAGATCTTCCTGATGATCATAAATAGCGACCATACAGATACCCACCAACGTCACAATCACACCTAGATGAGCGAAATGCATACCATAGTAACTTCTCGGCAGACGCTTTAAACGTTCGATTAATGATGACTTACCTGAAGATTTATCTTTCAGATCTACCATGATTGAACCCAGCACCCAGAAAGTCAGGGTCATGGAGAACCAAACCACGCCGTCAAAGTCACCGTGATAGATAAATGGAACCACTAAGCCAGCAACAATCGACAACACCAGAATGATCGTCATTTTGGAGATAAGGTATTTCGCTTTGGTCGCCTTCCAACGGCTGATTGGACCAACACCAAGAAAGACCACAAGTAAACACATCAGAGGAATGAATACAGCATTGAAGTAAGGAGGCCCCACCGAAATTTTACCCAGATTCATAGCATCCAGAATCAATGGGTAGATTGTGCCTAGCAGAATCACAGCAGCAACAATCGTCAGGATGATATTATTAATCAGCAGGAAGGCTTCTCGAGACAACCAGGTGTACTTAATGCGTGTATGAACCGTCGGTGCTTTAAAGGCATAAAGAAGCAATGAACCACCAAACGTAAGTGCTAATAAGGCCAGAATAAAATAGCCACGTGCGGGATCAGTTGCGAAGGCGTGTACAGAAGTCAGCACGCCTGAACGAACCAAGAAGGTACCCAGTAAACTCAATGAGAACGCAACGATTGCAAGCAATACGGTCCAGCTTTTGAACGCTCCGCGCTTTTCAGTCACTGCCAAAGAGTGAATTAATGCCGTACCCACCAACCAAGGCATAAAAGAAGCGTTCTCAACCGGATCCCAGAACCACCAGCCGCCCCAGCCAAGTTCGTAGTATGCCCACCAACTTCCCAAAGAAATACCTAAGGTCAGGAATACCCAGGCCACCACAGTCCATGGACGAGACCACTTAGCCCAAGCGGCATCCAACTTGCCAGTCATAAGCGCTGCAATAGCAAAAGCAAAGGCAACTGAAAAACCTACATAGCCCATGTAAAGCATTGGAGGGTGAACAATCAAACCAAAATCCTGAAGAAGTGGATTCAGATCAGCGCCGTCTTCCGGCGTGTTCAACAACAGTCTTTCAAACGGGTTTGAAGTCAACACCGTAAACATAATAAAGCCCGTACAAACCATCCCCAATACAGCAAGTACACGCGCCAATACTTCTGAAGGCAACCCTTTAGAAAGCACCGATACAGCAAAGGTCCAAGCACCGAGAATTAAAACCCAAAGTAATAGTGAGCCTTCATGAGAGCTCCATACTGCAGAGAATTTATAACCAAATGGCAGCATGGTATTGGAATGATTCGCAACGTATTTAACGGTGAAGTCATCTTGAATAAAGGAAGTGGTCAAACAGATAAAACTGATTAACAGAAAGGCAAACACACCCCAAGAAAGAGGCTTGGCGGAGTATTGAAAAACAGCATTATTGGTCGCTGTGCCATACAAAGGGAGAATGGCCAACGCAATGGACATCACCAGCGAAAGGATTAAAGCATAGTGCCCAATCTCAGGAATCATTAGACACCTCTATTCTTGATAGGATTTTACGGAATGACCAGACTTTTCAAGCGCTTCTGCAACTTCAGGCGGCATGTAATTTTCATCATGCTTGGCCAGAACTTCACTCGCGATGAAGACATTTGATTCGTTTAATTTACCGGTCGCTACAATGCCCTGTCCCTCACGGAATAAGTCAGGAAGAATCCCTTCATAATTTACAGTCACATTGTGGGCATAGTCGGTTAATACGAATTCAACCTTAAGGCTTTCAGAATCTCGTTTAACACTTCCATCTAACACCATACCACCCGCACGAATACGCTGTTCTTGAGGCGCTTTACCATCGGCAATATCGGTTGGAGAAAAGAACAGGTTAATATTGGAAGACAATGCATAAAGCACTAAACCAATAGCTGCACCAGCTGCTAAAACAATCATGCATACTGCAATTAATCTTTTTTTACGTTTGGGATGCATAGCCATAACCCTACCCCTCAAGCTCTTGTCGACGAATGTATTTCTTTGCACGTTCTTCGGCTTTCTTATTGGCCGTATTCGCACTCACTACGTTATACGCAATAACTGCCAGACCAATGCCATAGGACAACCAGACATATAAACCGTGGCCACCCATATCAATCAAAGCTTGTATAGATTCAAACTGACCCACATCTAATCTCCACAAAACTACCAGTGCTAGCTGGTTTTATAATCACTAATCTAAATTCTTTATACGCTTACTTTTGAGTAAGCTCTTTCTGCAACCACTTGGCCTTAAACTCTCTTTCGACCACTTCTGCTCTCATTCGTTTAAATAACATCCAGGTAAAGAACAGGTAAAAACCTAACACCACCAAAAGCGCAGGAAACCACATTTCAAAGGGCATTGCCGGTTTTTCAGTAAGAGTAAAAGTGGCCGGCTGATGCAACGTATTCCACCATTCAACGGAGTATTTGATGATTGGAATATTTACTAATCCAACCAAGGACAGGATTGCAGTAGAACGCCCTGCTGTTTCACGGTTATCAATGGCGGAATATAAAGCAATGACACCTAGATAAAGGAATAAAAGAATCAACATGGCGGTTAAACGTGCATCCCAAACCCACCATGCACCCCACGTAGGCTTACCCCAAATAGCGCCTGTAGCCAACGCCAGGATCGCAAAGGAAGCACCAATTGGCGCGCAATGTTTGGCCGCCATGTCTGCTAACTTAATGCGCCATATCAGATTAATTGCGCCAGCAATCGCCATCATCATGAAAATAGATTGGGAAAGAAAAGCGGCAGGAACATGTAGATAGAAAATTCGAAAGCTGTTGCCTTGCTGGTAATCCTGAGGAGCGAAAATTAATCCCCACACCAAACCAGATACAATCAAAAGAACGGCTGGTATAGATAACCAGGGTAACCAGCGAGCACTTTTTTCATAAAACCATTTTGGTGAAGCCCAGCTATGAAACCAACGCTTAAATCTGGCTTTCCAGCCTGGTGTTGAAGTCTCTGATAAACTCATCCGTTCCCCATACTAACCTTTAAAGATGCCGCGCAAGCGAAAGGTGCACTTGCAAGACTGAACAATAACAAAGCTGCCAACACACTTAGTTGACCTGAAACAGGTTGCTCCATAATCACACCTTGTAAAGCCCCGGTTCCAAAGATCAAAACCGGAATAAACAGGGGTATGACCAGCAAAGGCAATAAAAGTGCCCCTCTTTTTAAACCTACTGTCAAAGCAGAACCTATAGCCCCTACCAAACTTAATGTTGGAAGACCTAACAACAGGCTTAACATCATCACGCCATAACCCGCGCTAGGCATATTCAACATATAGGCCAAGATTGGAGATATTATGACTAAAGGCAATCCAGTAACCAAAAAATGTGTAATAACTTTGGCAAGCGCAATTAAAAATCCGGGTAATGGAGAGACCAACATGCGCTCCAATGATCCATCGTCAAAATCAGATCGAAACATGTTTTCCATGGATAACATAGAGGCTAATAAGGCGGCTACCCAGACCACTCCCGGCGCGATAAAGGCAAGCTCATTGGGGTCTGGAGAGATTCCCAGAGGAAACAAAGTTATCACCATCACAAAAAACATAAGTGGGTTGATGATGTCACTCTTCTGACGGAATGCCAGTTTCAAATCGCGTTTTAGAAGGGCCGAAAAACCAAAATCAGCTGGCATGCTTACCTCGCGGCATAAAGTCATCAAGATTCACACGCTTAACCGTATCAATATCTAAAACATGGTGCGTTGTTAAGATAATTGCACCACCTTGAGCTGCATGCTGAGAAATACGTTTCTCTAATTGAGACACACCAGCCAAGTCAATGGCAGTAAAAGGTTCGTCCAGAATCCAAACAGGGAGATCAAGTAAATAAAGCTGAGCTAAAGCAACACGACGATTCTGACCGGCGGACATAGAATGACATTCCACATCTTCATAGCCTCTCAAACCAACTTCAGAGAGTGCCTGCTCAATGGTTTCATCTGACACCTTGCAATAAGGCGCAATAAGCCATTCGAGATTTTCTTTAGCGGTCAACGCAGATTTGATAGAAGGCTTATGCCCCAGATACAAAAGATGATTGAAGAAGTCATCTCTTTCCTGATGAAGCGGTTGCCCCTTCCAAAGTAAATCACCTTCAAAATCAGGCATTAAACCTAAAAGCGTTCGGATAAGTGAGGTTTTACCAGAACCATTTCGACCTACCAATTGAATTACTTCACCAGCAGATAAGGTGAACGTCAGATCTTTAAACAAAAGCCGATCGTCTCGCTCAATCAGTAAGTTCTCGACTGACAGATAGTCTGTCATTTTAGCCTCATATTCCTTAACTCAAGCGCCCATCGCTTAAGGAGTCAGGAATATACTACAAATTCAATGTATTATTAAACAAAGTAACTAAGAAGATTGGGTCTTTACTGATGCAAACAGGTTTTAATAGCGGACAGTTCCGACTGGCAAACATACAGAGCCCGACAAATAACTCAGGCACTCAGGATGTCCTTTCTTCTATACAACCGAATCAAACCATAAAAGCGGATGTTCTGAGCGCAACACTTCAACAAATCTCTCAACAACATACTATTGCGCAATATAAAGCTGAAATTGTTATCCAGGGTAAAGTCTTAGAAATCATCACCCAGTTCCCTCTCGACAAAGGTGATCAATTAGAGTTAAAGCTGACGCCAAACCAACAATTGACCATTGAGAGAGTGACCGCTGCCTCACAGAATCTTGCTCAGCAACTCAACCTTACCCAGCAACTAAATAATGCAAAGTCTTCACTGTCCGATCAACCGCTAACTGCCAATAAGCCGACCGAAGCAGGATTAAAAACTGCGGATACTGGAGTTAAGCTTACCTCACCAGTAACACAGGAACAGATTAGTAATGTCATCAAGCTTTGGCTTACTCAGTCCAGACCCACGTCCGGCAGCCTGTTTGATTTAGGTATTACGATGGAAGTTGCCTCGGAAATCATCCGACAACTGCCAAACTCACCCTATCAATCACCGTCCTTTGAAACCCCAGGGACCTTACCTGTCGAACAACCAAAGCCACTACAACTGAGCAACCTTCTTTTACTGACGGCCAGAACGATCCAAGCAGAAGTCTTAGATCGAATCCCAAATACCAGCCAGGCTAACTTCAAGGAACAAGTTCTGCAATTGGTTAAAGAATTGATCAGTTGGCAACCTACTAACAATGCACTCAATTCCAAAGAGTCGAGCACTTCAGTTAACCCCGGCAATACTCCACAGCCAGTTGCAACCTCAGGGTCAGCTCAACAAACCATTATCAGTGCCCTAACCCAATTACAGGGATTAATTGATCAGGCCTTATCGACAAGTTCGGACACGTCAAAAACCGTAAATAGCTTATCTCAACCGCCCATTCCGATTCTTAGGGATTGGACTCAAGTGCTGATATTAATGAGCCCAACCACTCAATCGCAAGATGACTTATTAGATTGGATGCTTGAATCCATTCGGCGTATTTCAGGAACAGGATCAACTTCTGAACTGGCGAACCAGGTAACCGCTTCTAAAGAGGCATTGAATACAGCCAAAAACACCACGACACCTGGACAGACAGAACAACAAGCGCAGCAGCCCCTGAACCTAAGAGCCCAAAACCCGATAGACTCAAGCCAATGGTTAAGACTGGCTGAATTCAGAAAACACCAACTCTTCACAGGAACAATTAAAGAGTCTCTGCTTCAGGGTACAAGTGAACTTCAACTGAGCAATGTCTTCCGCCAGTTACTGGTTAGCATTGAAGAAATAACCGGGCGACTCACCGCTTTGCGCCTTGCCTCAGCTGCCAGTCAGCTTGAAACAAGCACGCCAACTAACCTGCATTTAGACATACCAATTACGACAGCTTCAGGCCCCACTTCCGTTCAGCTGGATATTACAGACGCTCCTGAAGAGGAAGCTACGACGAATACAAAACAAGCGAAGAGCCAATGGATGGTGCATTTAAAATTCGAGTTAGCTCCACTAGCCCCCTTCATTGCTCAGATTATTTATGATCTTGAACAACAGCAACTGTCAGCCTCTTTCTATACCGATCACCAGGATACACTGTCTCTACTAAATCAAAATTTATCGACACTTGAATCCAACTGTCGTCCTTTCATTCAATCCGACATTCGACTAACTACGCGCTTTGGGATGATTGCTATGCCTCGAGAAACGATCGTAAAGAACACCTCAAACATCGTAAGTGTCAAAGTGTAGAGAGTCAGGTTTAGAAGCATGAAAGACGATAAAACAATCGATACGGCTGTAGCTTTAAATTACGACGGTAAAAGCGCACCAAAAATTTCAGCGAAAGGCGAAGATGAACTCGCTCAAAAAATTGTCGAGATCGCCAATGAACATGGCATTCCTCTTTATCACGACGAGAAACTGGCACGAACCCTGTCCAAACTGGACTTAGGTTCAGAGATACCGGAGCAGTTGTACCTAACCATCGCGGAGATTATCGCATTTGCCTATAAGCTACGAGATATGACACCGGAAGATTTCAGTCCCTACGACCAGGAGAACTAAAGAATTTGCAAGGCCTGATATAGAAACATCAGGCCGGAGGAATCGTCTTATAGATTTAGTGAGCAGAAGCCCCCAAAGGCTGTCGATTCACTAACATCAAAAGTTCAGCTTCAGCATTAGACAGACCGCAACTATTAACAATATCTTCTGCATCAGCCCCCATCTCAATCAGACGAGATGCTTGCGTATAAGGAAGGGAATTTGGATCCTGGAATTCTAGGTCTTGTTGCTTCTCTACCGTTTCAGCCAGTTCTTTTTCAATCCCCATAACCTTCTTACCAATTCCAATACTGGAACTTCTGAAGGCTTTAAACTCAGCTAGAACTGATGCGAGCTCTTCATTGACTTGAGCTCTTGCCAGTTCACTTTTTCGGTAACTGGAATAAGAAATTAAAACAGCCATTAGGCTAGCAAAGGTTACAAGGCCAAAACTGACCATCCAAGTGAATTCCATAATTCCTCCATCTGCTTAAAACTAAGCATAATCATCAATGTGAGGATACTGGTCATTCTGATCGCGATTCTCTCCTTCCGGCGAATCGTCTCGCAAAGAATCTTTTGGATCAGACTCCTGCTTTTCAGGATTTTCAGCATCTTCTTTATCATCTTCACGGTACTTTCGAACTTTTCTCACCCGAGTTATAGGATTAAGAACGTCGACCTTACCGATATTTGGAGGCAACATGAGATCCACCTGATGTCCTATTGCGGACTAAGCAAGCTATAACGTGTCCGTTACAGCATTGCCATTTCAGCCCACTCTTCTTCACTCATTAGTTTCTCTAGATCAACAAGAATCAACAGTTCGCCATTCTTGTTACATACGCCCTGAATGAATTTGGCACTTTCTTCAGTACCAACATTTGGCGCAGTTTCGATCTCTGATTGACGCAGATAAACAACCTCTGCGACCGCATCAACGAGAATACCAACTACCTGGTTTTCTACTTCAATAATAACAATCCGAGTATTGTCGGTTGTTTCCGCTGAAGCCAGGCCAAAACGAGTACGAGTATCAATTACTGTCACTACGCTTCCACGTAGATTAATAATACCCAGAACATAAGGCGGAGCCCCTGGAACTGGAGCGATCTCGGTATAACGTAATACTTCGCGTACCTGCATTACGTTAATGCCATAGGTTTCGTCATCTAAACGAAAAGTCACCCATTGCAAAATTGGATCTTCACCAGCCTGAGATGAATGCGCTGCCATCTTCTACCTCATAACACCAAAATTAAAACTCGCGAGAATCAAAAACTCTCACACATATACTTAACATTTTAGAGCAGTTTACATGATTGTTTGTCGGCTATTAGAAATTTTTCCTTAGAAAAAACCTCATAACTACGTCAAAAATCACCAACTGCAGCTAAAACAGTCAAAATTTTGATGCTAAATGATATATAGCAGCTAGCGTGCCAAAAAAGAGAGGATATAAAGGATATTAATTACTGTATGGGTTTAACTCTTTAGATCAGTTAATACGCTTTGAATTAGTATTTAACAAATCGACCATGCTGCTCACATCTAGAATCGCGCACATATGATCGATGACGGTACCTGCAAGCCAAGGGCGCTTGCCTGCATCTGATCGCCACTTAACTTGGTCTGGCATCAATCGAATGGAATCGGAAAGTTTATGACTCAACAAGCCCCACTCACTATCACCTAGTGAAATTACATAATGATTGAGAGGATCGACTTCTTGAGTTTGTTTCTCAGGCATCACCCATTTACTGGTATGGACAACACGAATATTTTGCTGACCTTCCATCGTCTTTCTTGGGTAAAGGCCCAAAAACCAATCAGGCTGACCGAAAAGTGGCGTCAATTCCTGATCAATCCTATGAATACCACCCAGTAGAATCAGTGGCACAGCCAATTTTAAACCACCAACATAGAATAAAAGGCACTCAAAACCTGACGCAGCCCATTGTGGATATGGGAGCATTTCACCTTCAGGGGATACTGCACGTTGAGTCAAGGTATCTTCTAAACGAACCTCAACTTCGGCAACTTCAGGCTCTAACCCTTCCTGAACAGGTTCTTCGTGAATCTCCTCTACAGGCTTCACTTCAGGTGTAGAAACCACTTCTTGAACGACAGGTTCAGTTGCTGGCTGAACATCATCTATCTCAGGTTCTGGCTCAGCTACTTCGACCTGAACAGCAATTTCTGTTTGAACTTCGGGTTCGACCTCTTCTACTGTATCTATAGCAACAAGTGATTCTTGCTGAAGAGGTATAGACTCAACAGATACAGGTTCAACAGCATTGGTTGATGTTTCTGTTACTGGCTCTATTGTCGTGGCTAAGCTTGCTTCAACAACAGGCTCTTCCACTTTGGATTCGATTTCTTCATGAGCAACAGCAGACGTAGCAACAGAAAGCATATCATCAAGATAGCCCTGCAATGCGGTCATCGGCTTGACGGAAGCCGTTTTAATCTGAGTCTTGGATGACTTTTGATCGTCGCTCATATTTCAATACAACCTAATAATGCTTTCAGAGCAAAGCCCTGTTTTACTCTACTTCAACAAATTCCTGCACGTCTTCATATTGTCGACGTAACATGCTTTTCAATCTCGATTCGGGAACTTGTTTTATTAAATCCAACAGTTCAATCAGCACCAGTGAACGCTCGCCTTCCGACAGTTGATCTAAAGGCTTATTCACCAAATCAATTAAACAGGCGATTTGCTTGTCAGGATCTATTTGAAAACTGATTTCGCTTAAGCCTGTAGATATACCAGCAGTGAGATTTAGAGACGCTTCTTTTTCTTTAACGGCAGTCAATGAATTAACTTCACTGTCAGTACTTGCTTTCAAAGCATGTTGACTGGTCAAAACCTCAACAAACTCTTCTCTAACATCTTCAATATTGAGCGAAGAACTGTCTTCCACTTCCAGGGTTTTCTCATCAGTTAGATGAGCTTCTGGCTCGAGAACTTCATCAGCTTTAGAGGATTCCTTAACTTCAGACGGACCTATACCAAACATATCATTCAGATAATCAGTCAATACGTCTTTCTGATTTGGAACCATACAATTAATCCTTCAAGCCAATTTAATAAAACGACACGTGATTAGCGCGCTTCTTCGGCAACTAAATGCTTTAACAACTTAGCATAGCTGCGCGTGCCACGACCTTCAGGATCATAGACATTTGGAATAACACCAGCTTTAGATGCATCTCTGAAATGCGTATCAACCGGTACGGCATACTCCCAAATATGTTCAGGGTAGGTATTACGCATCTCTTTCACACTTTGCGTCGATGCATTGGTACGGCGATCAAACATGGTAGGCACAATATGATATGGCAAAGGCTGAGGGCGAGATTTTGTCACCATATTTAAAGTGTGAACCATGCGTTCCAACCCTTTAAGTGCCAAAAACTCACACTGCACAGGAATAACCAATCGTGAACACGCTGCTAGCGCATTAATCATCAGTACACCCAGGATAGGCGGACTATCAATTACCGCATAGTCAAAGTCATCCCAAAGCGAGGCCAAAGAACGAGAAATAACCAAGCCCATACCGTCTTTACCAATCATGCTACGCTCTAACGTCGCTAAGGCGGTTGAAGATGGCAACAAATTGATATTCTGATGACTTGTATCCATCAGAAGTTGACTCGGTAACTCAGGAGGTAAAGCTTCTGAAGCCTGAAATAGATCAAAGCATGAATGCTCAAGCTCATCCGGATCATAACCAAAATAACTGGTCATCGAGCCATGCGGATCCAGATCCACCAACAGAACCTTTTTGCCCTGCTCTGCCAATAATCCAGCCAGACTTACTGCGGTTGTAGTTTTACCTACACCACCTTTTTGATTCGCAACAGCCCAAACTCGCATCACAGACTCCAAAAATTACAGTTACTTAAGATGCAAAAGCAAGCTTTATGCCAGCAAAGAGAAATCCCTTAAGGTTGTACCTGACGCACAGATTTCAACGCATCCTTAGTAACAGCAGATCTAGAGACTAAAAGAACAACACGGCGGTTTTTACGACGCTGAAGAGGCGTTGAATTAACTACCATAGGTTGAAATTCACCATAACCAACAGCAGCTAATCTCGATGGCTCAAGACCTTCGTCCTGTAATTGCCGGACAACACTTGCCGCCCTGGCAGCAGAAAGCTCCCAATTACTACGAAACTCTTTATTGAAAATCGGGACATTGTCGGTATGACCTTCAACCTGGATAGGATTAGTATAATTCCCCAAGATCATAGCGACATCAGCAATAATATCTTCAGCCTTTCTCGTCGGTTGAGCTCCACCGGTAGAAAACAACACTTCTGATCCAAGCGTAATCTCTAACCAATCTTCACTGCCCTCTAGTGACATAATGCCTTGCTTTAACAAGCCTTCAAAACCTTGCTCAAAACGCTCCTTAAGTTTAGGCATAACAGCTTCTTTCGACAAAGAATCCGACGTCTCCTGTTGAGCAACTTGATTCGGTTTAATGATTATACGCTTTTCAGTGACAGGTATTTGACGAGCAACATCACCAATCTGAATAGGATCACTTGAGGTAGGCGGCGCATTGAACACGCCGATCAAGTTTGAAGCAAGAATTTTATACTTACCTTCGTTAACGGAAGATATTCCATACAACACAACGAAGAAAGCAAACATTAAGGTAATGAAATCAGCATATGAGATCAGCCAACGCTCGTGGCTTGGGCCCTGAACTTTTATTCTTTTTCGAGCCATAATCTCATCTCAATCGAATCAGTAGCTTTCTCTATAAAGCTCGAACCTGGATTAGTCTTCAACAAAACTCTGAAGACGAGAACCAATTGCTTTCGGATTTTCACCTTCAGAAATAGCGACCAACCCTTCAACAATCATCTGCTTATATTCACTCTGTGTTGCCACAATGCTTTTGATCTTTCCTCCGACAGGAAGAAATAAGAGATTTGCAAAACCAACGCCGTAGATGGTTGCTACAAAAGCTGTCGCAATACCCTGACCTAATAACTCAGGCTCTCCCAAATTGGTCATTACATGAATCAAACCCAACACAGCGCCAATAATACCGATGGTTGGGGCATATCCGCCCATGCCTTCCCAGAACAAACCGGCAGATGTATCTCTGTGCTCTTCAAGCTCAATCACCATTTCCATGGTGTGACGAATTGTTTCCGGCTCTGCGCCATCCACCAACAATTGCAGACCTTTACGAGCAAAAGGATCAACTTCTGCATCTGCCATACCTTCCAACCCTAATAGACCTTCTTTTCGTGCTGTAGTACTCCAGAACATAATCTGCTCAATACCTCGCTCAAAAT
>Ga0255776_10006271_pt1 | contig 12151 bp, 13 predicted proteins | sample 071ome_19_FD_179974 | JGI IMG/M metagenome (GOLD analysis project Ga0255776, IMG submission 179974) | Coastal salt marsh microbial communities from the Groves Creek Marsh, Skidaway Island, Georgia - 071413AT metaG (version 2) | ecosystem: Environmental > Aquatic > Marine > Intertidal zone >...
CTTCGGTTGCGAGCAAAGCTTTGTATTGTCTGACTAGACTGGCCTCGGGCTCGGTTAAAATAGATTGTAAATCATCCACGCTAAGGGCCTTTAATTCTACCCTAATCGGGAGACGACCCTGCAGCTCAGGCAGAAGATCGGATGGTTTGGATAGATGAAATGCGCCAGATGCCAGGAAAAGGACGTGGTCGGTTTTTACGGGCCCATGTTTGGTTGAAACGGTTGTTCCTTCTATTAAAGGCAGTAGATCCCTCTGCACTCCCTCGCGACTAACATCAGCTCCATGGCGATCTGATCTTGCACAGATTTTGTCGATTTCATCGAGAAATACAATTCCATTTTGCTCCACTGCCTCGATAGCGTTTCTGACAATGTTTTCCTCTTCGAGTAAATTATCGCTCTCATCCGCGATTAAAACCTCGTATGACTCGCCAACTGTCATTTTCCTTTTAGTTTTTTGCCCCCCGAATGCTTTTCCTAACATGTCGCTGAGATCCAGCATTCCCATTTGGGCCCCTGGCATCCCTGGAATTTCAAAAGTAGGCATTGATGATCCTGCGGGTGCGGAAGTCTCAATCTCTATTTCCCGGTCATCTAGGGCACCTTCACGTAGCATTTTTCTGAATTTTTGCCGGGTTTCGGAACTTGCATTTTCTCCTACAAGTGCGGTTATAACTCGTTCTTCTGCGGCTAATTCTGCCTTCGCTACAACTGCTTTGCGTTGTCGTTCTCTGGTTTCATGTATTGCGTTTTCTAAAAGGTCTCGAATAATTTGTTCAACATCGCGGCCCACATATCCAACCTCAGTAAATTTGGTCGCTTCTACTTTAATAAATGGCGCTTGGGCTAACCTAGCAAGGCGCCGCGCGATTTCGGTTTTGCCAACCCCTGTTGGGCCAATCATTAAGATATTTTTTGGGAGAACCTCCTCCCTTAAATCATCTTCTAATTGTTGCCGTCGCCATCGGTTTCTTAGGGCAACAGCTACTGCTCTTTTGGCGTCATCTTGTCCGACGATATATCTGTTAAGTTCAGAAACAATCTCTCTAGGGCTAAAACTAGACACTTGTGTCGATACTCTCGATTGTTAAGTTGGTATTGGTATATACGCATATCTCGGCCGCTATTCCCATAGCCTTTCGAGCAATGGCTTCTGCGTCAAATGCTTCAACATCAATTATGGCTCTTGCGGCGGCAAGAGCATAAGAACCACCTGATCCGATACCGATAATTCCATCGTCTGGTTCTAGCACATCGCCCGTTCCGGTAAGCACAAGTGACTCAGCTTTATCGATCACTGCCATCATCGCTTCAAGACGTCGGAGGTAACGGTCAGTTCTCCAATCTTTCGCCAATTCGACGCAAGCGCGTCGTAATTGGCCAGGATGTTCTTCCAACTTGCCTTCTAATCGCTCAAAAAGAGTGAAAGCATCTGCCGTAGCCCCCGCAAATCCGGCTACGATAGACCCGTCCCCGATCTTTCGGACTTTTCGAGCTGTTCCTTTTATAACCGTGGCTCCGAGGGTAACTTGCCCGTCCCCTGCTAAGACAACTTTGTTCGCTTTTCGAACCGACAGGATAGTGGTTCCATGCCAGGTATTGTTATCTGTATTGTTCAAAGTACCTCCGGGCTACATGCTTATTTTTTTCAAGGTGCTCGCGTCTAAGCAAATTACAGAAGAAATCAATCGCTTTTTAGCATGTAGTCTCCACCTTCTCCAACAGGGTGGAACAAATTTGTCTGAACATACTCAACGCATATGTTCCACATAGCAGTTGGGCTTTCTTTTTGAGAGGTTTTGAGGTCTTTAAGTTAAGCTTAGCTGAAATATGCTTCAAAGTACCGATGAAATAAGTTAAAAAGCCCCCATAAAAAAAGGGGTATCACCATGCGTGAGGCAGAAATAACGCGTGAAACGCGAGAGACCAAAATTGAGGTCGGGGTAAAGCTTGATGGGACAGGTGTTTTTGATATTCAAACTGGAATAGGATTTTTCGATCACATGCTGGAGCAATTGGCGCGACATAGTCTTATTGACTTGTTCCTCAGAGCCTCGGGTGATTTGCATGTTGATTTTCATCATACCGTTGAGGACACGGGGATAGTTTTGGGTCAGGCCATCGCTCAAGCGACCGGCGATAAACGGGGCATTTGCCGTTATGGGACCGCTTATGTGCCGATGGACGAAACTCTGACAAGGGTCGCTTTAGATGTCTCGGGTCGCCCTTACCTAATTTGGCATGTCAATTTTAGCCGCCCAAAATTAGGAGATATGGATACTGAACTTTTTAAAGAGTGGTTTCAGGCGTTTGCCCAGGCTTCCGGCATTACTCTTCATGTGGAGACTCTGTATGGTCAGAATAATCACCATATTGTGGAGTCTTGTTATAAAGGTCTGGCCAGGTCGTTGAGGGCCGCGCTGACCATAGATCCAAGAATGTTCGAGGAAATCCCGTCGACCAAGGGCTTACTTGGCGACGCCTAAGTGACGATTTAAAAAATTAAGCATGAAAACTTTTACTGTCCATCTAAGAGAAGCATCGGAACTGAATGGACATCCCGAACTCGTGCCTGAGACTTTCTCTTTCGGTGCATTCTTTGGACTTTTTTTTTGGACCATTTATCATCGGTGTTGGATCGCATCATTAGGAATAATTCTTTTAGAAATAATTCTATGGTGCTCTCAGAGTTATTTTCAATGGCCTATGGAATTTTCTTTGATTAGTCAGTTTTTTCTTTCGCTTTTTATAGGATTTACTGGTCAAGATTTCCGCCGCGCTGCTCTGGAAGCGCGTGGATTGAAAATAGAAGCAATAGTTTCAGGCGTTTCCATAGAGGCCGCATTGCTGAGATGGAGAGACCAAACTATTTTTGGAGGATCCCAAAAGGAAATCGTTAAAAAAGTATCAGCTCGATGAAGATAATTGTTATTGATTATGGTTCTGGAAATTTGCGGTCTGCAGCCAAGGCGGTCGAAACTGCTGCGAATGCGGTTAACAGAAACGCTGAAGTAAAAGTGAGCTCTGTAGGGGTCGATCTGAGAGGGGCTGATAGGATTATCTTGCCCGGTCAGGGGGCTTTTGGAGATTGCATGGAGGGTCTGGCGGCTCTCGATGGGATGTTGGAATGTCTCGAAGCTGCCGTAATCCACAGGGCGATCCCTTTTATGGGGATCTGCGTCGGCATGCAGTTAATGGCGGCCAGAGGCCTGGAGCATGGCGAGCGGTCGGGGCTCGGCTGGTTTCCGGGATCAGTTAAACGATTGCAGCCATCAGATACTAATTTCAAGATACCTCATATGGGCTGGAATAATTTGACTTTTCATCAAAAACACCCGGTGTTTGCAGGGCTCCCAGAAGTTCCTCACATGTATTTTGTGCACTCTTTCGCCTATACTCCCGTTGATCAAAATGAGGTAATCGCTCACGTTGATTACGGTGGTTTGGTCTCGGCTGCAGTTGGGAGAGATAATTTGATCGGAGTTCAATTTCATCCCGATAAGAGCCAGGATGAGGGTCTGAGAGTTTTAGCCAACTTTATTTGCTGGCAGCCGTAATTGATAATTATGGCTAAACCTACGCCACCCACTAGTATAGAGCAACCAGATGCTTTGAGCGAGATAGAATTAGCTGATCTTTGTGAGGCTGCTGAGACCGCAATAATAGATGGTGGTGGCTTTGGTTGGTTGAAGCCGCCCCCGAGAAAGACCCTTGAGGCCTTCTGGAAAGGCGTTTTGTTGGTTCCCGATAAAACCCTGTTTGTGGCTCGGGTGGATGCTAGGTTGGCGGGATCCGCAATTCTCTCGCGATTTCCAAGAAATAATGAGGCGCAGCGACACACTGGTAATATCTCAAATATTTTTGTGGCGCCATGGGCGCGTGGCCGCGGCCTGGCTCGCGGTTTGGTGCGGGCGTGTGAACTTTTTGCAAGAAAACAAGGTATTATTTTTATAAATCTAGATGTTCGGGCGACGCAAACGGCAGCTGTAAGCCTTTATGAGTCGCTTGACTACACTCGCTGGGGTGAGAACCAAAACTATGCAATAGTGGGCGGAGAACCGGTTGTGGGATTCTATTATACTAAGCGGCTCAAGGTGCACCCAAAAAGGAAAACCAACCGGCTCAGGAGTCGAGAGAAATTAAAATGATATTGTTCCCAGCTATTGATCTCAAGGACGGGGTCTGTGTTAGATTATTGAGAGGAAATCTCAACCAAGCCACAATCTTCAATATTAACCCAGCGGACCAGGCACGGGAGTTTCAAAAGCAAGGGTTTGATTGGCTTCATCTTGTGGACTTAAACGGCGCAGTCGAGGGACGGTCTGTGAATGTTGAGGCCGTAACCGAAGTGATCAAAGCTACCGAAATGCCGGTGCAGTTGGGCGGTGGGATACGAACAAGAGAGGCGCTTGACCGATGGTTGGAGGCTGGGGTTCAACGGGCTGTTCTTGGAACAGCGGCTCTTGCTGACCCTGATTTTGTGCACCAGGCATGTGCGGATTATCCCGGCCAGATTGTCGTCGCTATTGACTCTCGAGACGGCAATGTTTCGATTGAAGGGTGGACCAAAGACTCCGGAGTCCGCGCCCTCGATTTAGCTCTCAGATTTGAAGACAGTGGAGCTGCTGCAATCCTCTATACAGACATTAATCGAGACGGAGCCATGGCGGGAGTAAATGTAGAATCGACAGTTGACCTGGCTTTCGCGCTTACCACTCCTGTAATAGCTTCAGGGGGAGTCTCCTCCATAGATGATTTGATTGTTCTTAAGGCTAGTGAGTCCTCCGGTGTTGAGGGCGTGATTTGCGGTAGAGCGTTATACGATGGTCGCCTTGACCCCACTCAAGCTTTATCGGTTTTAAGGGGTTAACCTGTTGTTAAAAAAGAGAATAATTCCTTGTTTGGATGTTAAAGATGGCCGCACAGTAAAAGGCGTAAACTTTATCGATTTAATCGACGCAGGGGATCCGGTCGCCCAGGCGAGTTTTTATGATCGGGCGGGAGCTGATGAATTGTGTTTCTTGGATATCACAGCTTCATCGGATAACCGCGATACCCTCCTAGATGTGGTGGCACGGACTGCTGAAAAGTGTTTTATGCCTTTGACTGTTGGGGGGGGTATTCGTACTGTCGATGATATTCGAAGACTACTTCTGGCTGGCGCCGATAAAGTCTCTATAAATACCGCCGCGGTTTATAACCCAGAATTTGTTAGAGAGGCATCTAATAAGTTTGGTTCGCAATGCATAGTCGTCGCTATTGATGCAAAAATGGTGGCACCTGGGAAATGGGAGATTTTCACCCATGGTGGTCGAGAGCCTACCGGCATTGATGCATTAGACTGGGGGGTCTTGATGGAAAAAAATGGAGCTGGGGAGCTCTTGGTTACCTCCATGGATAAAGATGGGACACGCTCTGGGTTTGATTTGGATCTCACAAGGGGTATGGCGGATAATGTGGGGATCCCGGTTATTGCGTCTGGTGGTGTTGGGGATCTCGATCATCTTGTTGCTGGTATTCGAGAAGGACACGCTTCAGCCGTACTTGCGGCCAGTATTTTTCATTTTGGGGAGTTTACGATTGGCGAGGCTAAAGCCTACCTTGCTGACAAAGGAATTGACATTCGGCCGTGCATCTAAAAATGATTGATTGGAGTGTTTAGTTTTATAATTAGTAAAAGCCCGGGGGTAAGGGGGAGTGAATGCATAATCATCAAGATTCTAAGGCTGTTATATTGGATCAATTAGCCGATGTGATTAATGGTCGGAAAAACGCAGACCCTCAAACATCTTATACGGCAAAACTTCTTAATGACGGTCCCTCGCGAATAGCCAGAAAAGTTGGTGAGGAGGCTATCGAATGCGTGGTCTCGTCATTCTCGCAGGATAAAGAGGAACTTGTACGTGAAAGCGCGGATTTACTCTATCATTTATTGGTTTTGTGGACCGCAAATGAAATTTCTCCCAATCAGGTATGGAATGAGCTCGCTCGCAGAGAGGGGGTCTCCGGGATCCTCGAAAAAGCGGGGCGGGCGGAGGTTAAGTAGTAATTTCCATGGTAGGATATGATGAACAGAACATATTCGCTCGTATTTTACGTGGTGAAATCGCTTGTGAGACTGTCTACGAGAATGATCATGCGTTAGCCTTTTTAGATATTAATCCTCAAGCCCCCGTGCATATTCTAGTTATTCCGAAAGGCCCGTATATCTCTATCAAAGATTTCATCGAGGATGCCTCTGCTTCGGAGATAGAGGGGTTTTGGGCAGCCGTTGGAGAAGCAGCTAGGCTTGGCTCGTTGATGGAGCGGGGGTTTAGAATCGTGAGTAATTGTGGTGATGATGCTCACCAAGAGGTGCCCCATTTTCATGTACATATTCTCGGTGGAGGACCGCTTGGCCCCATCTTGAATGGGCGCTGCGGTGCTTGCGATCGAAATTAATCAAACCTAAATGTAATAAGTAAGATTTTAGATAGATAATTAGGATGTTTTACGTGCGCTTCAAAGAAGACTGGTTTTACACTCAAAAGTTTGGTCAATATGCTAATTGTCGCGCATCTAATTGAGCCTCAATGGCGTCCCATAAAAGCTTTTCAATATGGATGTCGTCCAGCCGATTTATTTCCTGAATGCCGGTTGGGCTGGTCACATTAATTTCAGTTAGATAATCCCCGATAACGTCGATTCCAACAAATAAAAGACCTAATTTTGATAATGTTGGCCCGATCATGGAGCAAATCTCTCTTTCTCTATCGGTCAATGTGGTCTTTTGGGCCCCACCCCCTGCATGAAAGTTTGCACGAGAGTCACCTTCAACTGGGACTCTCATTACTCCTCCTACTGGTTCTCCATCAACCAGTATTATCCTTTTGTCCCCGTTTCTGATCTCTGGTAGGTATTTTTGGGTAATTATTGGTTCGCGATATTTCGCAAAAAACATGTCGAGTAGGGAGCCTAAATTTTCATCTTCGGGTTTTAGATGGAACACTTCCGCTCCGCCATTTCCATAAAGGGGTTTAATGATTATATCCTTGTGTTTTTCCCTAAAATTTGAAATTTGTTCTCTATTGGCGGAGATAAGAGTGGGTGGCGCTACCCCTGAAAAATGAGTAACGAGGAGTTTCTCTGGCGAATTTCGTACATTTACAGGATCATTTAAGACAAGGACTTCAGGTGAGACATGTTCTAATAAGTAGGTGGCGGTTAGGTAAGACATATCGAATGGTGGGTCCTGCCTCATCAAAATTATGTCCATTTCTCGGAGATTTATTTGAATAGGCTTGCTTAGCCTAAAAGGGCTATTTTGATCCTGGTTCACTTCGACTATTTCATTGGCGTACGCATAAAGTCTGCCATCTTCGAGATACAATTCTGATGGCAAATAATGATAGAGGACGTGGCCCCTAAACTTTGCTTCTAATGCAAGCATAAAGGTGCTGTCCGTCGTCACATTTATTGTGCCGACCGGGTCCATTTGAATAGCGATTTTGAGGCTCATGTGAAACTCCTAGAATAACCCGTTTTTAATTGAATTTGGGTGTTTTCTCTAGAGAAAAAAAGGATTTCCGGGTCTCAAATCCACTAATAATTTAGTCCAAGGCGTTCTATGAAAGATCGAGTTCCCCAAAAAAAATATCCTGAAAAATTATAAGGTTTTAAATCAAAAAGCCGGGTTAAGACCTAATCTTTCATGTTCAAAATGTTTTTTCTTAACTTTTTTTAGTTAACTCTTCCCCGCGCCCCTGTATCGTAAATGATTGCGGAGCTAATTTTTTACAGTTAAATGGTCAACCACACTGCGAACATTCTTAGTATTTCTAGAATGGGACCGGACTCTTGCCAGTTCAGCAGATGTTTGAGCAAATCCCATCAAATATAGCACTCCATTTACGGCGTCTATAGAATAGTTGATTGAAAAAATTGATTTATCTCGTATCAGCTTCTCTCGCAATGCGAGCATGATCATTCTATCTTTAAGCCAGTTGCGAGCAGTTTTAGTCACCTGAATTTCATTCAAAACTTGCCTGACTCCCCTGCCCTTTTGGGCAATGTTTTGGGCTTTCGCACGATCTGCTGGGTCGTTAACTGCGCCCGTCAAGAGAACTCTGCCATCAAAAACCGAAACCGTTATCGCGGGCCATGAATTAAAATTTTGTTTGAGAAAAAGTGCGTTTACATTAGCTTGAATTGCTAAATCGTTCGCTACGATGGTAAGGCCTCTTGCCTCTTGAGAGGCCGTAACCGCAGCGGTGCCGGCTCCTAAGATCACATTGGTGCAACCGGTGGTTCCCGAAAACTGCAGGGCTGTAAAAATCAAAAGTGTTGCACTACAAACTTTTTTGCGGTCAGGCCAGCGATCTTTTTTAATTTTATCCAAATTACCAATCAAATTTAAATTGCGTCGATGAATAATAACGATAACTAAATTTTTTTAATAATACCTTCATTAAGGTATTCGCCCCCGTTATCCAAAATGAGCATAAATTTATCGTGAAGTCGAAAAATTATTTTTTAATCGTATCGAGTCCCCTGTTTAACCCTTGTTTCCGGCTTTTTCCTGTAAATTAAGAGCCCGGAGATAAACATCTTTGCGCTTAGCGCCTGTCTCTTTTACGACTATATTCACGGCGTCTCGTAGCGTTTTATCAGATAAGGCTTCAAGTAACATTTGATCGACGGCATCCTTATTTGGTTGGCTCTCTGATTGGGGCGGCCCTACCAAAATAACAAATTCGCCTTTTCTTTCGATTTGCTCCGTGGTTTTTAATGCGAGGGCAGATAAATCACCTCTTATAAATTCCTCGTATTTTTTTGTTAGCTCCCTGGCGATCACTGCAGAGCGAGGGGCTAAAATATCAGCCATTGTTTGGACCGTTGAAGATAGCCTTCTTGCAGACTCATAAAATATTAGAGTTGCTTTAAATTCTTTTAAATCGCTTAAAAAATTTTGTTTTGCCATTTTTTTGACAGGCAGAAAGCCAATAAATAGAAACTTGTCGGTTGGAAGGCCTGAGGCCGGCAGTGCGGCGAGCATAGCACTAGCACCCGGGACACTGGTAACAAAGATTCTTTCCTGGATCGCAGAATTTACCAATTTGTAGCCGGGATCCGATATTGTGGGAGTACCCGCATCTGACACCAGAGAAATTGTTTTTCCGTTCTTCAGGAAGTCCATTATTCTTGGCAATGTCTTCGGAGCGTTGTGGTCGTTATAGCACAACAAAGGAGTAGTTATGGCAAAAACGGATTTGATTTTTGCCGTTACACGTGTGTCCTCGCATATTATTAAATCAGAGGCTCGAAGGGTAGCGAGAGCTCGCAAGGAAATATCGGCTAGATTACCGATTGGTGTTGAAACAATGTGCAGGCCAGGAACAACAACAGCGCTTTCCAGTTTACCATTGATAGCGGCCAAGGTAGGGTCGTCGCAGTATTGTGACCCGTCCGTTGTCAAAACTTATACAGGCTCCTCATCTTGGCAGGCACTCAGAATAAATTCGGAATTTTATCATTAATATCTCTAGTAGCGATTTTAGCAGCCTGCCAAGAGAATAAATCAAATTCACCTCTCCTTTTCAAGCTGGATCGGCCTGCATTCGGCCCACAAACCGAAGTGAGCGCGATTGACCTAAAACCGGAAGTCAAAAAACAGGTTTTGGTTAATGAAGACCTTCGGGAACCAAGGAAAAGTTATAAAATAACCACGGGAAATAAATTCAAAATAGGTGTTTTGCTGCCTTTAAGCGGTAAATATAACAAGCTCGGAAAGTCTCTGCTTAAAGGCATGGAGCTCTCATTTTTTGAGCTTGGTACAAAAAATCAGGCGCTCCTTATTTTTGATACAATGGGGACTATTGATGGAGCTCGCAGTTCTGTGAGATCAGCGATCAAGGCTGGGGTGAAAATTTTGGTTGGGCCGGTGTTTGCGGCCCCCTCCTCAGCCGTGGCGTCTGAGAAGATCGGAGAAAGCTTGATATCTATATCTCTTTCAAATGATCTGAACGCATCAGCTTCCAACGCCTTTGTGATGGGTTTTTTCCCCTCCCACCGTGTTCAACGTGTTGTTTCTTTTGCAGCAGCGCAGCGGCTTAAACGATTTGCAGCGCTATTGCCGGATGATGGTTACGGTGATTTTATCGCAGAAGCACTTAGAGAGGCAGTAGCCAAGGTCGGTGGGGCAGTTGTTAGGATAGAGCGGTATTCCAGAGGCCAGCAAGAGACCATGGTTCGGGCGGTAAAAAGATTAGGAAGATATAACGCTCGCAAAAACGCCCTGGAAAGGCGAAAGCTCTCCTTACGAAATATGAAAGATCCTAAGTCAACCCGCATATTAAAACGGTTAAATGATTTAGAAACATTTGGAGCCGTAGACTTTGATGCGGTTTTATTAATAGAAAAAGGAAGGGCCCTTACAGCATTAGCGGCTTTGCTACCCTACTATGACATAGATATTCGCAAAGTACGGATACTTGGGATTATGGATTGGAGTGAGAGGTCGCTAATCCGTGAACCCGCATTGAAACGCGCTTGGTACGTGACCCCAGCTCCGATGGGGCTGAAGATCTTCAAACAAAAATATGAAAAGACTTTTGGGAGTGGAGCGCATCCGCTTGGACCATTGGCCTATGATGCAATGGCAGTCGCTGTGTTTTTAGGCCGCGATTCTTCATCGCCCCTGGATATGGAGGCCCTGACAAATTCAAGAGGGTTTCTTGGAAGTGCTGGATTATTCCGATTTAAAAACAATGGGCTTGTGGAACGGAATTACTCGATCTTCGAGGTTAGTGATAATGGTGCATTGGAAATTAGCCGGGCTAGGCGGACTTTTTTTTCTCGGGAGATTAATTAGCATACCTAGACTATGAGGCTAGTTATTACCGAGTTTAACTTTAAAAGCCCACTTTCTGTGGCGCGCAGGCCATCTGTATCTAGCTCAATTAATTCCAAGTGTTGCAGGTAGGTGAGCTTTTCTTCTGAAATCGCATCTTCTAGTTTCACCCCCGTATTTTCGCGAAATGACCGTCGATCTAGACCATTGGTCAGGCGCAGTCCCATCATCAAAAGTTCCTCGATTTGAACTTTCTTAGGCAGACTTTCCATTTTACGGGTGGCGTGACCCTGGTTCTCCACAGCTCTGAGCCATTTCTCGGGACTGGAGATTTGCTCTGTCGAATGGAGAGCCCCATTAATTCTTATGCGGCCATGGGCCCCAGGTCCAATACCCAGATAATTTTGTCCTCGCCAATACGCGAGATTATGACGGGACTCTTGTCCATGCTTTGCATGGTTAGAGACCTCGTAGGCAGGGAAGCCTTTGCTATGGCACAGATCCCTGGTTGTCATGAAGAGGGCAACCGCCAGTTCGTCGTCGGGTAATTTAAACTCACCTTTACGATGCGCGGAAAAAAATTTAGTGCCTTTCTCGAGCGTCAATTGATAGAGAGAAATATGATTTACTCCCGTCGAAAGGCCGACTAATAATTCTTGCTCCCAACTTTTTAGTGTCTGATTGGGTCGGGCATAAATTAAATCTAGAGATACCCGGTCCACAGCTTTGCATGCCGCATCAACCGCAGAGAGAGCCTCCTTGCTAGAATGCTCTCTGCCAAGAAAAGCTAGATCTTCGTCTTTCAGGGCTTGCACTCCGACTGAAAGGCGGTTTACTCCCGCCTGGGCCAGCAACTTGAAGTTTTTAGTCTCCGCAGAAGTGGGATTAGCCTCTAGAGTAATTTCGCAGTCTGATAATATCCCCCACTTAATGTCCACATGCTCTATTAATTTGGCTACAAGATCCGGCGGCATTAGAGAGGGTGTGCCGCCGCCAAAAAATATAGAAGAGACTTTTTTGCCCTCGATCATTTCTGCAAAGTAATCTAATTCTGCCAAGAAACTTTTGCACCAACGTTCTATATCAATGGTATTTCTAACGTGTGAGTTGAAATCGCAATAAGGACATTTAGATAGACAAAATGGCCAATGAATATATACGGCCAGCGGCTCAAGACTCATGAAGAAAAACAGGCTGCGCTTAGCTGTCGGAAGGCATCTGCTCTGTGGCTTATTGAGTGTTTTAGTGCTGGGTCAATCTCAGCAAATGTGGATTCCATTCCAGAGGCTATAAAAATTGGGTCATAACCAAAACCCCTATCGC
>Ga0255776_10006292_pt1 | contig 12118 bp, 5 predicted proteins | sample 071ome_19_FD_179974 | JGI IMG/M metagenome (GOLD analysis project Ga0255776, IMG submission 179974) | Coastal salt marsh microbial communities from the Groves Creek Marsh, Skidaway Island, Georgia - 071413AT metaG (version 2) | ecosystem: Environmental > Aquatic > Marine > Intertidal zone > Salt...
CCGTGTGTCAGGTGACCACCGTGTGCCAGACTCATGCCCAGGATAGTATCGCCAGGCTTACACAGAGCCATATAAACAGCAGCGTTGGCCTGAGAGCCAGAGTGAGGCTGAACGTTAGCGTAAGGTGCGCCGAACAGCTCTTTAGCACGGTCGATAGCCAGTTGCTCGATCACGTCAACGTGCTCACAACCGCCGTAGTAACGCTTGCCTGGGTAACCTTCAGCGTACTTGTTAGTCAGCTGAGAGCCTTGAGCTTCCATCACACGAGGGCTGGTGTAGTTTTCAGATGCAATCAGTTCGATGTGGTGTTCCTGACGTGCGTCTTCTGCCTGCATTGCTTCCCACAGGGCTGGGTCGAAATCGGCAATGTTCATATCACGGCTAAACATGCGGCTAATCCTCGTATGTGTGTGACTTTTCAGTCGCTGAGACTGGGATGATAAATTTGAGGGCGGCATTCTACCTCAAAGTAGTACGTCTGGCACTTGAAAAGCGATCATTGCGTGTATGATTTGTCCTCATTTTGAAGAGGACTTTTTTGTCATAAAGTTGTCCGCGTGGTCAGAAAAGTTGCTATTCATAACAGTCTTTCCATGGCCTGGGCCTTTAAGGATGGGTATGCTGTCGCTATGAAAGCAAATCCCTATTCCGTCCATAAGCAGACAGTGCTGGCTAACCGTTTGGCCTTTGCCTTATGGGCCAATCAAAACCAGCAGCATGATATTCTGAGCGCCCTGCGCGCTGAAGAAGTGAATATCGACGACATCCCAGGGGAGCGGGTGCCTTTAGATCTTGTGACTGAGGAAATCCAGGCCGCTGCAAGATTGAGTAAAGAGCCCCAGTTAGGGATGAAAATTCTCGACCTGGTTGATATTCGAATAACCTCTTTGTATCAGGCTATGCAGAAAGCATTACATGGTTTGTTACACGAGAACATACAGCTACCGCAAGTCATGCTGTTTCGCCTGATCGCCCGCTATTTTCATATCTTGTCTGAAGTTGTTGAGTTGGATGTGGTATTGAATCAGAGCCAGATTCGTTTGCTATTTCATCCCCGTAATCCAGAAAACTACAGTTACCATCAGGTTGAAGGTGCTGTGTATGGTTTATTAAAGTTGGTGGAGGTGCTGAATAATCAATTACCGCAGCAAGTAAGTTTTGCTCATGTACCGGATGCTATTGATTATGACTTATATCGACAGTGTTTGAAGGTTACTCCTCAATTCAATGCCAGACAGACCTGTTTAACCTATCAGTTGGAAGCTCCGGAAGATGAACAACAAAACCTGCCAATATTATTGAATCCTGTTGTTAACCTGCACGATCAGAATTTCCCAGATCAGGATTATGCTCAACGCTGTGAATTATTGCTGAAAACAATATTAGGCTTTGTTGAGCCGAGCCGGGAAGCCATTGCCAATATATTGAGTTTAAGTGTTAGTACACTGCAGCGTCGCTTACGGGAATGTGATACCAACTTTAATGAAGTTTTACTCAAAGTGCGGAAGCAGCAGGTTGAAGAGTACCTGAAGAATACGGATTTCAATTCCGAGCAGTTGGCATTTCTGCTTGGCTACAAAGCGAAAAGCCAGTTTTTAAAAGCATTTCGCCAATGGTATGAGATGACACCAAGCGAATATCGTAAGCAAAAAAAATCGCCGTAGAAACGGCGATTTTTTATTCGATAAAGTCGTTAAAGCGCTGTATAAGCATCACAACCCAAAGCTTCGAATTCAAGCTTGGTCATATATTGAGTGGTTGGCATGAACTCAGCCAATACATCCGCTTCATCCCCTGGTATTTGGGTATTTTGGATAGTCTTGTCAAATCCGTTCACTGGCAGCATGTTGCGAATGATCAGCAGGCCATCGGTTTCGGCATTTTCACGCCCCTCCAAAATGCCGAAGCCATCACCATCTTCAGACCATTTCAGGTAACCAACACCGCACTTTTCAGTGGCATTGCTCGGGCGATCTTTTTCTAAGCTGGTTACGATGGTGAATTTGCCATCCGGGTTAATGGTAATTTGTTCGTCGTATAAACAGGCAGTGACTTTCTGAGAATAATATTCGTTTTGGCAGATTGACCAATAGCGTAATTGCGCATTTGAGTTATCGAAGGTGGAGGCACCCTTCAGAGTTTTGGGTACGTTAGGGATGCGGCCACGAATCACAACCACAGGTTTGATATTGCGATCAATGAAGCTGCTCATGTATTGGTTATCTAAGTTAGCAAACCATGGCACCTGGCGCTCCGGTGTTGGATTGCAGGCACCAAAAAAAGAACAATACAGACTGTAACTAAAGTTATAGGCCGCTTTCCATAGTGGTTCTGTTTTAGCCGGGTTGTTTTGTCGAGCTTTAGCATACGTATCAGCGGGTACAAAAGGTGTATCCTCTAACCCCTGTACGTTTTTCAATGCATCACAGGCTGCCTGGCCGGATAATGTTTGGCCATCGGCTGTGGTCAGCTCAGGCTCTGGCAAATCGACACCACCTGAAATGGATTTGCCGTTGTCAGGAACATAAACCCGATATAGCAGTACCGCCTGACCGTCAGCAGCATAGTCATAAAGAGTATTTTCCGCAGGCTGTTCCGGTATTTCGCCCGCTGCCAGGGTCAATGAATAGTCTCGGAGTTCAGAGTAACGTTCATTGCCATTAATAAATGGGTTTATCGCACCTTGAGCCGGAATAATGTCAGCATCGCTGATGGCATCGGCAGGAGAAGCATCGGCACGGTAGCTGTTCAATGACATGTAGCGTGCGTAAGGGAATTCACCATTCAGTTTCAGGGTGGCACCTTCTGGCAAGGTGTAGCGAGTGCTCCAGTAAGTAGCGCCGGTATCCGGATAAGCAAAATTGCTTGCCGGGTTGTCGATTGAATAAGGGCCCTGCCAGAAACAATCGTTGAGGTTCAGGCCAGCGGACTGGCTCGCTGAATCGGAATCACTATCACCCCCACAGGCGATCAGCGTGCTCGTTAAGGCTGCAGTCAGCCCCGTTTTTATAAATGTTTTCAGCATTAAAAGCTCCAATCTTTATTTTTATAATCTGGTGCTTTGATGCTACTGCGATGTGTGTCGGCCTACGGATGGTGTTTCGGGTCAAAAATGGGCTCTAGGGTCGCCATTCGGGTCAGGTCACGAAGCCTCTTGCTTCAAAGTGCTGATATAGCCGCATCGCTACAAGGTCTAACCAAAAATTACACGGCCACTACTGGCGTCTTTGGAATTGAGCAGATACGCTGTCAGTAGCTAGCTGTTCAATATGCCTATGAAAAAACACCTGATATTGCCATTGCTCTTCGTTACCTGGTCATTGCTGACAGGCTGTGAGCCGGGGCCTGCCAGTTACGAAGGTGAAGTCCCTTTAATTTCCGGTCAGCCTTCACAGCCTCAAGGAGAGGGTTCCGCCGTTTGTGCTCAGGACTTGGCCTGGTTTGAAGGCAGCCTTTGGCAGCCTGTACTTTTGCCCTCTTGTACCAATTGTCATCGTGATGGTGATCTTGCCGCGGGTACCGGCCTGGTGTTCGATATTACAGACAGCAGTGAGAGTTTTAACCGCTTATTGCAGTATTCTCAGCTACCTCAACAAGCAGAGTATTTATTGAATAAGCCCACTGGTCAGGAAATCCATGGTGGTGGTCAGAACTTTGCTCCTGGCTCAGAACAACACCTCGCGCTGCAATCCTGGTTGCAGCAGTTAGACAGCTTTGCTCAATGTGATGAAGTACTGGCGCAGAACAATAAATTATTCTGGCAAGGGGTAGAGCAACTCGATAATCAGCAAACCTTACGCAAAGCGGCGTTGTTATTCGCCGGCCGCTTACCTAGTCAACAAGAATCAGATCGAGTTGCCAATGGTGAACAGCAAACCCTGGCTGCGGCTATTCGTGCTGTGATGGCAGGGGACTCATTTGAAGCCTTTCTGCATGAAAGTACCAACGACAGGCTATTAACCAACAAATGGTTAAACAATCAAACTCCCTCGCTGGATTTATTGTTTGAAGGTGGGCGCTTCCCTCACGTTTGGGATCGTCTCGGGCCACTTGAAGCTGCAGTGCAAGCCGCCAGTCCAGGTGCAGAGCGAGAAGCGGCTCAGCAGGCTTTTGGTAATGCCTTCCTCGAAACTCAAAACGCAGTTGCTCTCTCTCCGCTGAAATTATTTAGCAAAATAATTATGGAAGAGCGCCCATATTCTGAAGTACTTACTGCTGATTACATCATGGTGAACCCCTACTCCAATGATGTTTACAACACAGGTTTGAGTTTTGTCGATCCCAACGATGCCGATGATTGGCGGCCCGCGCAAATCACTGAAGCAGGTTATGCTAATGGTGCTATTCCCCACGCAGGGGTGCTAACCGATGTTATGTGGTTAGCACGTTATCCCTCTACCGATACTAACCGCAACAGAGCCAGAGCACGCTGGGCGTATTATTTCTTTTTAGGTGTTGATATCGAAGGTTCTGCCGTGCGCCCAGCAGATGCCGATGCGCTGATGGATACTGATAACCCCACTTTGAATAATCCTAACTGCACCGTGTGTCACATTGTTATGGACCCGGTCGCTGGTGCGTTTCAGAACTTTGGTGATGGTGGTCATTTCCGTGATAGCTGGAATGGGCTGGATTCATTGCCACAAACCTATAAGCAAGATGTGTTATATCAACCTGGAGACCTATGGTATCGGGACATGCTGGCCCCCGGTTTTGGAGAGCACAGCATTGCCGCTCAGGACCAGGACCATAGTCTGCAATGGCTGGCGCAAAATATGGTTGCGGATACACGTTTTGCAACAGGTGCGGTTCATTTCTGGTGGCCTGCTGTGCTGGGTGAAGCCCCACTGTTATTGCCAACAGAAACTACGGATATCGATTACGCAGAAAAACTGGCTGCTTATACTGCACAACAAAATATCATCGCAGAGCTGGCCAATAAATTCAGAGACGGCAGTGCCGGTACTGCAGCGAACGGTGCGTTAAATTTAAAAGATCTGCTGGTGGAATTGGTATTGAGTCCTGCATTTCGTGCGAATGGTATTAGCGCGGATAGTGCTTCTCAGGCCCGTGATATTGAGCTGGCGACTATGGGTATCGGGCGCTTATCCACGCCGGAACAATTAAATCGCAAAGTCAGTGCCCTGGCAGGGCAGAGTTGGTCGCACCCCTGGGATGAAAATAATGATCAGTTGTTGAGAGATTTTTATGGTCTCTATGGTGGTATTGATAGCGATACGGTGGCGGTGCGAACCCCGGATCTTAATACTCTGATGGCTTCGGTTTCCGCGCGTATGGCGCAGGAGCTCCCATGTCGGGTTGTGATTGATGAATTTGAAAAACCGATTGCGCAGCGGATGCTTTTCTCTTTTGTGGAGCGTAGTGATACACCTCACAATGCCGAGCAAAAAATCCGCGCACAAATTGAATTTTTGATTGCAAAAATCTGGGCGGATAAAACCATTACCGATGTGGCGACCGAAAATACACAGGCTTACAACCTGTTCAATGCTGTGTGGAGTGAACGGGTAGACAGCGCACCAAGCCCATGGTTGTACCACAATGATGCTGATGATAATGACGATGAATTTTGCCGCTTGGATTGGAATAATGAGCAAGCGCTGCGTTCCGATGAGTATCATACCGTGCGCAGTTGGATGGCATTATTAACCTATTTGTTCGGTGATTTTGCGGTGCTTTATGAATAATACTGAAATGAAACGTCGCAGCTTTTTACAGTTAATGGCTGGAGCCGGTTTAGCCACCAGTATGCCGGCTCTGACGCTAGGCTCTGCTGCCGCCAGTGCAGCGGAAGTGACGCCTTACGATGGCGATTTTTATATCAGCATTGATGCGGAAGGGGGCTGGGACGTCACCAGTTTTTGTGACCCTAAGCAAAACACCAATATTAACCATTGGGCAGATTCAGGTTCGATTCAGAATATTTCTGGTTCGCCCATTCAATACGCGCCTTTTGCTCATAATAGCCGTTTCTTCAATGCTCATCATAGTGACATGCTGGTGATCAATGGTGTGGATGCTCAAACTAATGCCCATCAGGCAGGACGTCGTTATAACTGGAGTGGTCGTTTAGCAGAAGGCTATCCCTCTTTTGCGGCACTGGCCGCGGCTGTGTATGGCAAGGATTTACCACTGGCCTATTTAAGCAATGGTGGTTATAACCAGACTGCTGATCTGGTGAGTTATACATTGATGCAAGATCCCAGCGCTTTGAATAAACTGGTCTATCCCGACCGTTTTGTTGATTACGATCCGGCTCAGGATGATCTGGCCAAATATTATCATCGCAAAAATACCCGTGATTTAATCGCCAGCTATCAGCAACAAAGGCTGGCCCGTCTGCAAGGTGCTGCGCAAAATAATACCCTTGCTCCGCGGTTAAGAAATGCCATTCAGCAATTTGCCAGCGCCAAGCAAGGAGAATCTTTGCTGTCCCGTTTAGAAGCACATATTCCAGAAACCTTAGTTGGTTTTACTGACGCCGATGGCGAGTGGAATCCGTTATTGCGCCAGGCACAGATTGCCATCGCGGCTTATAAATCCGGGCTGTGTGTCAGCTGTGATTTGGTTAGCTGGGGGTTTGATACCCACGCTGATCATGATACAGAGCAAGGTCGCGCCATGCAGAGATTGCAAAACGGAATTGAATATTTATGGGCAGAAGCGGAGCGTCAGGGCGTTGCGGATAAACTCAAAGTCCTGGTCAGTTCGGATTTTGGTCGGACTCCCACTTATAATGAAGGGGATGGTAAAGACCACTGGCCGATTGGCAGTGCCATCTTTATGGCTAAAAATGCTAATTGGGCCAATCGTGTTGTCGGTCAAACCACGGCAGATCATGAAGCGCAGAGCCTGAATCCACAAACTCTGCAATTGGATGCTTCAGATAATGGTGTGAAGATACAGCCAAAACATATTCAGTACGCAATGCGCAAATTGGCCGGCATTGAAAACCATGAAATCTGCCAGCGCTTCCCTTTGGATGCTGAAGATTTTGATTTCTTTAATCCGGCTTTGAATATCTGAACATCAGGAATATTTGTCGACCAGTTGCGCATTGGGAACAGGCTTACTGAAGTAGAAACCTTGTACCTCTTCGCAATCCATCTTGCGTAAGAATTCAAGTTGCTCAAAGGTTTCTACTCCCTCTGCAATGACCCCTAAGCCGAGATTATGTGCCATGGCAATAATGGTACGGGTGATTTGCTCATCTTCTGCTTTGCCCGGTAGGTTGCGAATAAAGCTCTGATCAATTTTGAGAATATCCACCGGGAATTGTTTCAGGTAATTCAGGGATGAATAGCCAGTACCAAAATCATCAATGGCGGTACGCACCCCCATGTCTCTTAATTGCTGCAGCACCGATAACGTCAGATCAACATCATCAATCAGAATACTCTCAGTCAGTTCCAGTTCCAGTTCGGTAGCCTTAATCCCCGTTTCAGCAATAATACTTTTTACCACCTCTACAAAATTAGGTTGCTTGAATTGTCGGGCACTGACGTTAACCGCTACCCGGTTTATGGTCAATCCACCAGATTTCCAGCGGCTAAAGTCCTGGCAGGCTTTGCGTAAAACCCATTCACCAATCGGAATGATCAGGCCGGTATCTTCAATAATAGGAATAAAGTGTACCGGAGATATGGTGCCTTTTTCCGGGTGCTGCCAGCGCAACAATGCTTCAACACCACTGAGGCGTGAATCTTCGGTATGGAACTGTGGCTGGTAATAAATTTCAAATTCCTCACGCTCAATGGCATAGCGCAAGTCATTTTCCATTTCTAATAACTCAACCGCTTTCTTATTCATTTGAGCGTCGAAGAACTGTACATTATTACGGCCATCATCTTTGGCGTGATACATGGCCATATCAGCATTTTTTAACAGCTCAGTGACGGATTGGCCATCGTGAGGATAGAGGGCGATGCCAATACTGCCAGTAACGAACAGCTCGCGATTTTCAATGACAAAAGGTTGTTGCAAGGCGTGCAGAATACGCTCGCCTACTTTCACTGCGGTATCTGCGGCATCATCGAGTACTTTCTGTGCAGCGATAGCAATGGTGAATTCATCACCACTCATGCGTGAGACCAGGTCTTGCTTTTTAATGCAGTTTTGCAAGCGGCCAGCCACTTCTTTTAAAACACGGTCGCCAGCGGGGTGGCCCATAGAGTCGTTGATGGGTTTAAAGCGATCCAGGTCTAAGAATAATAGCGCGACATTGGATTTATTCTGCTGTGCTTCCTGCAGCATTTTTTCCAGACGTTCATGCATCTGACTGCGATTAGGTAAGCCCGTTAGAGGATCATAATAAGCCAGCTTATGAATGCGCTGTTCAATAACTTTGCGCTCAGTAATATCAGAAACAATAATAATCAGGTTTTGTACGAAACCCGCTTTGCTCTTGGTGGCACTGACCCCTGTCCAGCTGACGCGTTCTTCGCCCGACTTTCGTAAGTAATTAACTTCCCCTTGCCAATAACCATCGGTTTCAATTGCAAGGCCTACTTGCTGATAAAATTCCGGGCCGTGGAATTTGGGGTTGATTACATCATCAGGACGGGCACCTTGAATTTCTTCCAGAGTAAATAGGCTGGCGTCAAAGAATGCCTGGTTGGCATTAATGACCTTGCCACGATTATCGGTTACCAGAATAGCTTCGTTACTGTTATCGAATACCTGACCAGCGAGGATGAGTTCCCGTTCCAGTTTACGAGCTTCCGTCACATCACGCAGTACACCAAATAAACCGGCCAGATTATGATCGTCATCCCAAAGGTAATTGGCCTGCAGTTCCACTGTTATGTAGTCACCGTTTTTACAAGCGGCCTGCATATCAACCTTGAATACACTGTTTTCTTTTTCTTCGATCGTTGCTTGCTTCGACCGTTTTAATGCCAGCTTCAAACGATTGATTAACTTTTTATGGTCACTTTTGGAAAAAATTTCACGCAGGTCTGAACGATAAACTTCATTGCTGCTATATCCCATCAGATGCTTGATAGATGAACTAATAAAGGTGAACTTCAGCTCTGTATTAATAGCCCAGATTACATCGGTTACGTTTTCTGCTAGCAAGCGATAGCGACGCTCTTTATCAATCAAGGCTTCCTGCGCTTCTACTTCTTCGGTTACATCCCGGGCAGTGCTGATATAACGGCAGACATAACCATCGGCATCATAGCTAAAAGGTGTATTGGTAAAACGAAACACGCGCCAATACCCATCGGCTCTTTTTACCCGGCCTTGCTGGACAATGGTTTCACCTGCTTTCAGCGTACGAATCTTTTTAAGACTGGTACGCAGCTCTGGTTTATCTTCGTCGTGGATCTCGATATCCCAGCGATTCAGTTCCTTGTGCTCAGGTTGCGGCAAGCCCAAAATACCGGAAAGGCTGCGATTGCTGTATTCGATCGTTTGGTGCAAGCGAGCGTCCAGGCCAACCACATACACAATGTCCGGGATGTCGTCCATAATCTTTGACCAGAACTTTTCGCGGCTTTCTAGTTCAGCTGACGCTTGCTTGCGTTCAGTTACGTCTAAAAAGGTGATCAATGCCTGGTTGGCAGCACCGGCTTTAAAACTGATATTGGTCCATAGAATCAGGTCATTGCCGATGAAATCCTTTAATTTAATTTCCAGTTCCAGCACGCTACGGTGTTCATCAAACGCTTGCTGCAAGCGGCTGAGAATAATATCCAACTGGCCACTGAATAACTGAGCAAAAGCGTGGATCAGATGTTGTTGATTTTGGGCATGAAACAGCTGGACGGCAGCGTCGTTAGTGGTGCTGATACGCAAACGACTGGTTGATGTCAGATCTTGCCCCGACCATGTCATCACGCAATGGGGAATGGCAGCCTCTTCAAAAATAGCTTTGTAGCGCGCCCGACTTTCTTCCAGAGCCCGGCGGTTTTGTACCGCATCGGTCACATCCCGCAATACCCAGACAATACCAGACAGCTCTCCTTCGTCGTACAGCACATGATAAGACTGCTCGAGGATATAATGATCGTTTTGAATCTGTAATTGCAGTTCTCTTTGTTCTTCCTGTAACAGCTCCAGTTCTTTCAGGCTCAGGTCCTGTGTCCATAACGCGTCTTCAGCAGGCCATAATAATGACAACCTGGCACCCAATACCTGATGGTGACCAAGGCGACTGAATAAAAAAGCCGCCTTGGGGTTTACGTAGGTGACCTGCTGCTTCGCATCGGTGGAAAATACCGCTTCATCAATTGAGGCTAATGATTTTTCAGCCCGCTGTTCAACCTGACGCTGCTGAGCGATACGAATCGCTTGCTGGCGTTGCAAATAACGTAAGGCGTAACCTACCATCACGGCTATGACAATGAACACTGCAAGAATAACAGCGATGGGGATAAATATTTTCTGCAGCTGCTGATTGAGGTAACCGGGTTGTGCCAGCGCGACCAGCTCCCAGTTTGATGCCGGAATCGCACGTTTATACTTGAGTCGCGGCTGAGCGCTGGCAATAGCAGGCGCTTCTTCAAACTGGTAATAGTGCCCCTTGGTAATCAGAATTTTACCCAGGTATTTGTCATAGAGAGCCAGGTCAAAGCCAGCAAAGGTGCCATCACGCACCACTTCTGAAAACTTGTTATAAGGGCGACGCACGATTAAGGCGTAATTCTGATCACCAACGCTAAACCAGTTGGCACTGTAATAGCCGCCATCTTCACCATAATGAAATGCAAAAAATCCTCCTGGAGGGGTCAAAGAAGCCAGGCCCTGAGTGACCAGATCTTTTTCTTCCGGCGCTAGTAATGGACCCCAGCTGTAGATCAGCTCGCCTTTATTGTTGGCGATCATATAAGCATTAAGGTGAAAGAAGGTTTCGTTCATCGCCTGGCGAAGCTGAGCCTGTTGTGCCTCATTCAATTCGCCACGGCTGTTGGCTATCAGTTGCTGCGCATAACTTTGAGAAAATAAGCGATTGGTATGTAAGGCCGCTTTGGCTGTGATGGATGCCTGAGCAATAAAACTATCGACAGTGCCTTGCAGGTCTCGTTCAAACTGCTGCTGGACGGTATTCCATTGTTTCCAGCCAAAACCAAGCAATACCATCGCCAAAAAGACAAAACTCACCGCGAATATGGTGGAGTTCATATTCGTGCCAGGGTTGTCGGTTGTGGTGCTAGCAGAAATCAGTTCGCTTTGTTTCCTTGTGGCGTCCAATGGCCCTGGCATAGTACTTCTTTGTTCCGGTTTCTCAGGTCTCTTTCAGTATAGATAGTAATAATGAACTTGCCCGACCGGAAATGTATCGTTTCGCAACCGCTCTGGTTGCTAAATGTCTGAGTTTTCAGTAGTTTTGCGCCAAAGGCCGCAGACTCCTGCGCGATTCATCAGATTGGATAACAAATATGGCTCAGTACGTATATACCATGAACCGGGTTGGCAAAATCGTGCCACCCAAACGTCAAATCCTGAAAGACATTTCTCTGTCTTTTTTCCCTGGTGCCAAGATCGGTGTATTAGGTTTGAACGGTGCGGGTAAGTCCACTCTGCTGCGCATCATGGCGGGTGTGGATACCGACATCATTGGTGAAGCGCGTCCTCAGCCTGATCTGAAAGTGGGTTATCTGTCTCAGGAGCCAGAACTGGACCCAGCTAAAGACGTGAAAGGCAATGTCGAAGATGGCCTGCGCGAGCTGATGGACGCTAAAGCTGAACTGGACAAAGTCTATGCCGCTTATGCTGAGCCAGACGCTGATTTCGACAAGCTGGCTAAGAAGCAGGGCCAGTTAGAAGCCATCATCGAATCGCAAGGTGGTCATGATCTGGATCGCCAGATGGAAGTGGCTGCGGATGCGTTACGTCTGCCACCATGGGATGCCGACGTTACTAAGCTGTCCGGTGGTGAGCGTCGTCGTGTGGCGCTGTGTCGCCTGTTGATGTCTAAGCCCGACATGCTGTTATTAGACGAACCGACCAACCACCTGGATGCTGAATCTGTCGGTTGGTTAGAGAAATTCTTAGAAGAATACCCAGGTACAGTAGTGGCTATTACCCACGACCGTTATTTCTTAGATAACTGTGCTGAGTGGATTCTGGAACTGGACCGTGGCCATGGTAT
>Ga0255776_10006296_pt1 | contig 12116 bp, 12 predicted proteins | sample 071ome_19_FD_179974 | JGI IMG/M metagenome (GOLD analysis project Ga0255776, IMG submission 179974) | Coastal salt marsh microbial communities from the Groves Creek Marsh, Skidaway Island, Georgia - 071413AT metaG (version 2) | ecosystem: Environmental > Aquatic > Marine > Intertidal zone >...
TTGCTTCCCAACGATCTTTTTCTGAGGAGACAATTGTTACTGACATTTGATGTTTCTGACAGGCATCGGAAATTGATTCATGAAGAGAAGGTAAAGTTGGTATCACCACTTTTAAATTTGGATATTTTTGATCAAGTCTTTTTGCCACTTCTAAAAAAATGGATATATGATGCTTAAGCTCCCCGCTCCTACTCCCCGGAAAAACACCGAGCACTGTATCCCCTCGCCTAATTCCAAATCGCTCTCTGAAAGCATCTCCTTTTCTCTCAGAAAAATCTCTTTCAAGGACGGGATGCCCTACAAAACTAGCGGGAAGTCCTTTTTCTTCAAATAATTTCGGCTCAAAAGGCAATAGGCACAAAAGATGATCTATTCGACCCAAAAATTTATTAACTCTTCTCGGCCGCCAAGCCCAAATCGATGGTGCCACATAATGTATCTTGGGAAATGTAGTCCCTTGTAATCTCTTTAGTACCGCAACGGTGAACCCAGGCGAGTCGATTGTCAGTAGTATATCTGGTTCAATTTTTTTTATTGCCTCAACAGTCTGATTAATTCTTTGATACAACCTCCTTGCATGTGGCAACAACTCAAAAATACCCATGAGAGAGATGTCTTCAATTGGAAACAAAGAATTAATGCCTTCTGACTCCATCTTCTCTCCACCAACTCCAGCAAAAGCAATATTCCCGTTTGTTTCGTCTTTCAAAGCGGCCATTATGCTCCCTCCTAAAAGGTCTCCAGAAGGCTCACCCGCTAATAAAAAAACAAGCGGCTTTGTTTTTTTCACTGCTCAATACCATAGACAAACAAACCTGATTCATTCGCAAGCGCTGTCAATGCTTCTTCGTCGAGTACCAGTGTCTTGTTAGCCTCTATAACAACCCCCGAAAATCCATTTTTCACGAGTGCGGATACCGTGCGTAATCCAATCGTTGGTAAGTCAATTCGTCTTTCCTGCTGGGGCTTACAAGTTTTCGCCAATATTGCCCCCTTCCCACTTCTTTGCAACGGACCACAGCGTCTTATTAAAGCGTCAGTTCCATCAATACCCTCCACTCCGAGCACTATTCCCTGCTGAACAACAACCGATTGTCCAATGTCCAATTTCCCAATACCCCGAGCTATTTTTATACCGTGCTTAATATCTTCCCATTGAACTTCTGTCGGCAAATGCTTTCCATATGGACCGGCTTTACAAAGAGAATTAGCAAGTAATTTCTCTGGACCATGAATGTGAAAGCCTTCTTCTTCTAGGGTTTTGACCAATGCAGAAAGAATAGAATCGTCTCCGAGCCACCGAAGCCCGAGCTTAATGACTTTGCTCATTGCCCAGCTATCAAGCTTTAACTCTCTGAGACTGGGGCGTCTAACAGGCCCCGCAAAAACTAAATGCTCGATTCCTTCTCTTCGTAAAATATCAATTCCATACTTTACTTGACCCATCTTTATCCATTCACACGGATAATCTTCCATTTTACGACTGGTGGACTGATCTTCGAGAGCAATGATAAAGACCTCCTTTCCATCATTTTTGCAGGCGTTAGCTAATTTCTCGGGCAGTGCCCCCCCACCCGCGATGATTCCTATTTTTTCAATTTTCATGAGAACTACGTGGCTGACAAATAGCTCTATTAGAATCCTCTCTTATGAAACTGACTATATCCATCACAGCTTGGCTTTCAGTATACATCTCGGTTACGTCTTCGAGCCGTTCAGAAATAGTCCCTTCCTCCGCGAAGAGCAGACGGTAAGCCTTTCTCAAGATAGCAATTTCCGCTCTGGAGAAACCTCTCCGTTTCAAACCAACGATATTTAAGCCCGCTAATCGAGCTCTGTTACCCAGCACTGAGCCGTACGGTATAACATCCTGCTCAACCCCCGACATACCACCTACCATGGCATGTCGGCCTATTCGAACAAACTGATGGACCGCTGATAGCCCCCCTAATACCGCAAACTCTTCGACCAAAACGTGGCCTGCTAATGTCGCATTATTAGCCAAAATCACGTTGTCTTTAACAACACAATCATGAGCAACATGGGAACCGACCATAAAAAGGCAATTATTTCCAACCGTTGTGACTAATCCACCTCCCTTGGTTCCCGGGCTCATCGTGACATGCTCTCGAATGATATTGTTTTTTCCAATAGTAAGGCTCGAGGCCTCTCCATCGAATTTCAGATCTTGAGGTATATTTCCTAGTGATGCGAATGGAAAGATTTCGGTATTCTCGCCAACTTGCGTGTCCCCCGTGATTACCACATGGGAATGAAGTTTAACATCATCGCCTAAGACGACATTTCTTCCCACAAAACAGAACGGCCCGATCTCAACATCTCTTCCAATTTGAGCCCCATCCTCTACCACTGAGCCAAAATGCACATTGGCCATCAGGCAATCCGATCTTCAGTTAACATTGCTGTAATTAAGGCCTCAGCAACAATATTTTCATCGACCCTTGCCTCGGCTTTGAATTTCCAAACCCCTCCTCTTTTGGCCTTTTTTTCTACATTTATTAAAAGTGTATCCCCTGGCACGACTGGTTTTCTAAATCGCGCATTTTCAATCGACATAAAATACACCGCTCTCCCTTCCGCTTGCTTGCCCAGCGTAGACACCACCACAATCGCACTGGTTTGAGCCATTGCTTCGACTATCAGAACACCCGGCATTATTGGATGATTAGGGAAATGCCCTTGGAATTGAGATTCGTTTACGGTCACATTCTTAATCCCTATCGCACTCTCATCAGGTATAATATTTGTGACACGATCAATCATTAAAAAAGGGTAGCGATGTGGAAGCATTTCCATGATGCGCTTTGTATCTACTGTATTCGCGACCTCTTTATTTTCGAAATTAGACATGAACCATAGCCTTCTTTTTATCTTTCAAAGTGCCAAACACGATCATAAATTGTATTTATAAAAGTAACAGTCGAGCTTTCTTATGAAGGATTTTTTCTGACAAATAAACTTAGGAGTTGAAAGAAGTCCATAAAGGGTCTTTACCAAAAGACGTAAATAAACATACCGCTACTTTAACGTGCGGGTTTGGTTGCTTGCTCTGAAGGTAAGACCACTTTTACTGTTGGCAATCTCTTGTTTAATCTTCTCAGGACTTCATCAGTAATATCAAAGATTGGGTCAACGTAAATGGCGGATGTTCGAGGCAATATAAGTTGTATTTTTCTCTCTGCTGCTATTTTCACTGCCACCAACCTGAAAACTTGATTAACTTGTCCCATTGCAGCCCGTCCTGCAGCATCTAATCGCTTCCTAAAACTGCGTACATCAGATTGAAGCGCCGTAACTTTAGCCTGAAAATCAAGGCGCCGCTGGCGGTAAGCCTCAGGAGACAAAATTACTTTCTGCTCTTGAAGTGAGAGTTTTTCTGCTTTCAGTGCTTTTTCTTTATCTTTTATTTTACCCTGGATCTGCTCTCTAATCTTATTAATCTGGGGCTTAATTGCCTTCGTCGCTGACGACAAACGAAGCACCTTTTGTATATTGATGATAGCAAACCGTTCGAGGCTTGCGTTGGGGGCGGGATTTTTCCCGTTTGCATAAGAAAGATTAACGAAGAAACAGAGAATGAAGATGACTAAAGGATATCTCATATATTTTCTCTAAACCACTAAATTCAAAACCGTGTGCCAAGATCAAAACGAATTGTCTCTGTTTTATCAAAAGTTTCTTTCAAAAAAGCTTTTGCAAAGTCGATTGTAAATGGACCAACTGGTGATTGCCATGAAATTCCGAACCCAACTGCACCTCGTAAAGATGAATCGTTGTCAATAGTCCCGAGGCTGGTATCAGTTTTTCCTATGGAGCCGAAGTCGGAGAAAGCTCTGCCTTCAACCTGAAATTCATTTGGCAGGCCAATCGGAAACTTCAGTTGAGCTGAAGCGGTGTAAAACCACTCACCTCCGACCGCATCACCCGAACTACGATCCCTAGGCCCCACCCCTGAAGACTGAAACCCCCTTAAAGACCGCCCCCCCAGCGCAAAGCGGTCTATGATCCTCGCTTCATCGTCGATTGGCAAAAGAAGACCACCAGCCAACGTAAGAGAAGAAACTAATTTCTCTCCTATCGGAAGATATGTGGTGGCCTTAAATGTATTTTTGAGGTGGCGAACTGAGCCTCCAATTCCAGCAAAAGATAGACCATAATTTGCCAGATTTCCCCTACGTGGATTGAGTTTATCATCGCGCGTATCATAAACCAAAGTTTGGGCTAAGGATGATAACGACGACTTTCCCTCTTGTTCTTTAACCGCCAGTGAGGCGTTGCTTGCAATATTTGTAACTTGATCAGAGCTCAATCTATACTCTAATTTTTGACTTAAGTTCTCCGTTAAATCATAGCCGACTCTTATCGCTGCCCCAGTTGATTTCCTGTCGAATGAGGACTCATCAGTCAACTCTCTGGTTGTTCTAAAAATATCAAAACCAGCGGAGAGTTTCCGATTTAAGAAATACGGTTCAGTAAATTTAAGATCTATCTGGCTACTCACTCCACTTAAACGAAAATTCAGTGAAAGATCTTGACCTAAACCTAACAAATTTCTCTCGCGCACCCCAATATCTGCAAGGAGACCGTCTCCTGAGGAGAACCCGGCTCCCAGCGACAACTCACCTGTGGATTGTTCCACGACCTCTATGTCTATTACAGTCTTATCTTGAGTTCGGGCTGTGCCTGTTTTGAGTTCTACCGCTTTGAAAAAACCAAGCCCTCGAATATTTCGCCGCGCAAGTCTTAAAGTTTGCGAATTGAAAGCGTCACCCTCTGCCAAAGGGACCTCGCGCCTTATGACCTCATCCACTGTTCGGACATTTCCACCAATGTTTATGCGGTCAACGTATACCTTTTTTCCTTCCTGAATTTCAAAAGATAGGTCAATCAATTTTTTGGTCTGAGACTTTTTGAATTTTGGTCGAATTTTAGCAAAGGCAAAGCCCTGCTCCTTAAGAATTTCGTTAAATTTTTCGATGGTTTTTTCTACTTTCTCAGCATTGTAGATCTCACCTGGCACAAAAATAGCTGCTTTCTGCAATTTCGTATTTGAAATTTTTTTCATAAACGATTTTATTGAAAATTCTCCAAATCGATATTGCTTCCCTTCTTCTATGAGGAACGTAATGAAAAATCCTTTTTTATTAGGGGCCAGTTCAGCAACAGCTGACCTAACGCGAAAATCGGCATAACCCTTGGACAAATAAAACCGTCTCAAAAGCTCTCTATCATAAGAAAGCCTATCAGGATCATAATTATCCTCACTGGTTAAAAATCTATACCACGCACTTTCCTTGGTCTGAATAACGGATCGAAGCTCTGAATTAGAATAAACTTTGTTACCTTGAAAAATGATACCCTTTATTTTTGTGACATCTCCTTCATCAATTTCAAAAACGAGATCAACTCTGTTCTGGTCTAGTTTTATGACCTTTGGCTCAATTGAAACTCCAAAGCGACCAGAACGACGATATATATCAATTAATCTTTGGAGGTCATCTTGGACCTTAGAACGTGTGTAGACTATCCGCGGCTTAAGCTGAACTTCTGGAACCAAAACACTATCTTCTATTCGTTTATTGCCTTCGAAGGAAATACGATTGATGACAGGATTTTCGATAACCTTTACCAAAATTCTAGTCCCCACTTGCTTCAGCGAAACATCGGCAAATAAACCAGTAGCGAATATTCTTTTAAGAGATTGGTCAAGCTTTTGGGGTGTAATTTCATCGCCTGGTTTGATCAAAAGGTAAGATCGTACAGTGTCCAGCTCGATCCTCTGCGCCCCCTCTACATCAACCCCAGTCAATTTTATAGTGAAATTTGGTTGAACAGCTGCCACTTTGGTTATGCCATTTATACCAATCTCAAAGAAGACTATTAAAGACAAACAGCAACACAGGGATTTATACGCAGTAGCCAATTCTCAACAACCAATTATTCAAAAAATTTTCCGAGAGAGCTTTGTACCAAATCATTCCAGGTAACAAAAACAGTGAGAGTTAAAATTAACATCAGTCCAATATTAAGGCTCACAGTCATTGCCTTCTGTCCCACGGGTTTTCCTCTAACAGCTTCAACTAGATAAAACATAAGATGCCCGCCGTCCAACAGAGGAACAGGAAACAAATTAATTAGACCCAGATTTATTGACAATATTGCCGCAAATTGGATCAACATTACAAAGCCGGCTTGAGCCATTTCACCGGAAATTTGAGCAATTTTAATTGGGCCACCGAGTTCCTTTGCTGTTCTCTCTCCAACTATTATTTGTCCCACCGCCGCCAACATATCCTTGGACATTTTTGCGGTCTGAAAAGCAGCCTTGTAAAGAGCCGTGAACGGGTCGTAACGAACGAAAGTCAAATCACTTGCACCTCGTGCTACTCCTAACCTGCCGACCAGTTGAGACGTTCCAAACCTTATTTCCTCTGTTGCATCTGGGATCACACTTAATCGAACAGTCTGATCTCCCCTCCTAACCAAAATCGAGAGTTCTCGATTTGGAGAAAGCTGAACAAGTCGTCTAAGGTCTTCAAAACGATCTATTTGCTCTCCATCAACTTCTAAAAATACATCTCCGGGCTTCAGCCCTCCACGCTCAGCTGCGCTTCCCGGTTGGACAGTAGATATCGAGGGCGGCGTGTGCGGTTCGCCAAGAGCCACAAAAAGGCCAGCCAGTATCAGAATTGCGAAAAGAAAATTAGCAAGTGGCCCTGCAAAAACAATCCATGCCCTTTGCCTCAACGGTTTGTTATAGAATGACTGCTTGATATCCGTCTCGCTCGACTGTTCAGCTGCGAGCCCGGCTATTGGTGCCTGTTCGCCAAACATCTTAACGTACCCACCAAAGGGCACAGCACTAAATTTCCAACGGGTCCCATTACTAGACGTTTTGCCAAAAATCTCCGGGCCAAAACCTATCGAAAATACCTCAACTCGAACGCCGCACTGACGAGCGGCGAGGTAGTGCCCCAACTCATGAATATATACAAGCACAGTCAAGACCGCCAAAAACGCGACCAAAGAGATAGAAAAATCGTAAATATATTCAATCATTTATTTTTTCTTTTTAATTTATTTACTTAATTTTTAATTAGGTGGGTTGCTACCCTCCGGGTTTCGGAGTCAATCAAGTACAAATCTTCAATATTAGTGAACTCACTCCCTTCCAAGTGCTCCATCGTCTTAAAAACTAATTCGGAAATACCCAGAAACTGAAGTTTTCCTCGCAAAAAGCTATCAACAGCAATTTCATTGGCTGCGTTCAAAATAGCCGGCATAGCCCCACCAATTTTAAGCGCCTCTCTGGCCAAATTTATTGACGGAAATCTTTCTGGGTCAGGATCAAAAAATGTAAGCTTACCCAAATCCGCTAATCTTAATTCTTTATGGGGCCAAGGCATTCTATTTGGCCAACTCAGAGCAAATGAAATAGGGGTTCGCATATCGGGATTACCTAACTGCGCCAAAATTGATCCATCCACGAAGGAAACCAAACTGTGAATTATTGATTCCGGGTGAACAAGAACTTCTATCCTCTCCTCCTTTAATCCGAAAAGGTAATGTGCTTCAATGAGCTCTAATCCTTTGTTCATCATGGTCGCGGAATCGACTGAAATCTTGTTTCCCATACTCCAGTTCGGATGCGCCACGGCCTGCTCAGGTGTTACTGACTCCATATCCTTCAAAGTCATTTCCCAGAAAGGCCCACCGGAAGCGGTAAGAATTATTTTCTCAGTAAAATCAGGGTTTTCAAAATCAAAAACCTGGAAAATCGCATTATGTTCCGAGTCCACAGGCAACAAAGTTGCACCACTTTTTTCAATTTCAGAGAGCATAAGTTCACCTGCGCAAACCAAACACTCTTTATTTGCCAACCCAATACAAGCGCCGCGTTTCACTGCTGTCAAAGTCGGTTCCAAGCCTGCTGCCCCGACAATCCCAGCCATTACCAGATCAGACGAACGACTAGCAGCGTCCAGCAAACCTTGTTTACCCGACGCAACCTCGACTCCACATCCAGAGAGTGCCAATTTCAAATCTTTATAATAGGAGTCGTCTGCTACAACAGCCAAACCAGCATTCGTTCTTTTTACCTGCTCTGCCAGAAGGTCCACCGAACGATTTGCTGTGAGAGCTACAACGGAAAAACGATCTAAGTTCCTCTCAATCAAATCAATCGTATTGCACCCGATAGAGCCTGTAGAACCCAATAAAGACAGCGTTTTTTTGTTAAATTCCATTAAAGATTAGCTTTCACCTAAGCAGGCAAAATCCCTTTTCAAACCAACAAAAAAACCGTGAAAGCTGGAACCGTAAGAAGCAGGCCGTCAACCCGATCAAGCAAGCCACCGTGCCCTGGCAGGAGGCTCCCAGTATCTTTTACCATAAATTTTCTCTTTGCCTTGGATATAAGCAAATCTCCAAACTGCGCAAGTACAGCCAATATAATACCTAAGGCAAGTAATTCAATCTTACCCGCAATCCCAAAATAAAGCCCAGCCAATGTGCACCAAAGTGTTGAACAAAATACTCCACCAATTAGTCCAGACCAAGTTTTTCCGGGACTAACAGAAGGCGCCAACTTCGGCCCGCCGATTAACTTTCCAAAAAAGTATGCGCCAGAATCGGTTGTCCAAACCAAAACGAATAACCACAACAAAAGAATGTTTCCATTACCAGGAAATGTTTGGAGCCAAATGATACTCAAACCAATTGTACCAAAGCTGAAAAATGCAGCACCACTCGACAAGCGAAAATTTAGCTTGAGAACTCGGAAAAGCACCCAAACCGCACACGATCCCAAAACTATGCTTGCCCAAGCTAAACTCCAGATCTCGAGAGAGGCGAATAAGACGCTTGCGATCAAGAAAGCACATAATAAACTCAAAAGACGGCTTTGATCGGGTTTTACCATCCGTCCCCATTCAAACCACATCATCGAAACCGCAAAACCAATTAAAATATTTAGATAAGGGAACCCGGCAATAATTAGAGCAATTATCGCCGGCCCAAGTATAACCGCCGTGATACAACGCTTTTGGAGGTTCGAAAAAATATTATTCCCGTTAGACCCCAAACCGGCGGTCTCGGATTTGAAAGGCAGATAGGGCTTCTTCGAGGTCTGCCTTTGAAAAATCAGGCCAGCAAACATCCGTAAAATACAATTCCGTGTATGCTATTTGCCAAAGCAGAAAATTACTTATTCGATGCTCTCCGCCCATCCTGATAAGGAGGTCTGGATCAGGCGCATTATTAGTCTCGAGGTATTTAGAGAACGACGCCTCGTCTAGATCATCGATTTCCAACTTACCGTCTATAACTGACTTAACTATATTTTTAGTTGCTTTTACAAGCTCATGCCTGGATCCATAGCTCAAAGCAACCGTAAGATGCAGCCTTTGATTGTTTTTTGTCTTGTTCTCTGCTTCACGCATCAAATCATTTATATCTCTCGGAAATCTTAAAAGATCTCCAATAAACTTTATTCGAACCCCTTGTGAATCCAATTCATCTAGGTCCTGCCGGAGGTGGATTCTAAGAAGGCCCAACAAAGAAGATATTTCGGAACGTGTTCGGTTCCAATTTTCGGTAGAAAATCCAAAAAGAGTGAGCTGGGTAACACCTAGTTCGATCGAGGATTGTATTGCTCTTTTTAACGCTCTAGCGCCCTCTCGATGACCAAAAACACTTTTTAGACCCTTTCGTTTGGCCCATCTCCTGTTACCGTCCATGATAATGGCAACATGGACAGGAGACTGATATAAATGTGTTTGCTCAACAGATAATGACACCAGTTTTACACCTGCATTATTTCCTGTTTCTTTGAACTTAAAAGGTTATCTATATCTTTCACTTTTTGATCAGTAAGATCCTGCAAGTCACCTTCCCAAGCGCGTTGTTCATCTTGGGAAATCTCACCCACTTTTTCTGACTTTTTAAGGGTCTCCATACCGTCACGCCGAATATTTCGCACGGAAACCTTTGACTGTTCGGCATACTTATCAGCTACTTTAGTGAGTTCTGCTCTTCTATCCTCTGTTAATTGAGGAATGGGAACTCTTATAACATTACCTTCACGCTGGGGATTTAATCCTAACCCGGAGTCAATAATGCTTTTTTCTACAGATGGCGCCAATCCTTGATCCCACACTTGAACCGTAACCATCCTCGCATCGGGAACACTAATGGTTCCAACTTGGTTCAAAGGCATACTTTGACCGTAGGCATCTACATTGATCGGCTCTAGCAGCGCCGCTGAGGCCCGACCGGTCCTGAGGCCTGCTAGTTCTCCTCGGAGTACATCAAGGGCACCGTCCATACGACGTTCAAAATTCACTAAGTCGATCTCTGCCATGTATTAATCTTCATCAGAAATTATAGTGTAAGTGCCAGAGTTTGATAGAACTCTAGAGAACTCACCTTCACTATGAAGCGAAAATACAAGAATCGGAATTTTATTTTCCCTACACAACGAAACCGCTGAAGCATCCATAACTCGAAGGTCTTTGGCCAGGACTTCTCTGTAACTAAGACGATCGTATCGGATTGCTCCACTCTCCTTCAGAGGATCAGCAGAATAAACACCGTCAACCTGTGTGGCCTTCAATAGCATTTCACAGTCCATTTCTACAGCGCGAAGCGCAGCAGCTGTATCAGTAGTAAAGTACGGACTGCCAGTTCCTGCCGCAAAAATTACGACACGCCCTTTCTCCATATGGCGTGCCGCTCGTCTTCGAATATAGGGTTCACAAACGGTTGCCATTGGAATCGCAGATAGGACACGAGTGTGTATCCCTGCGCTTTCAAGTGCGCCCTGAAGAGCAAGTGCATTGATCACCGTAGCCAACATTCCCATGTAGTCTGCGGTCCCTCTTTCAAGACCCTGACTTGCAGCCTCAACACCTCTAAAGATATTACCACCACCAATTACGAGACATAACTGCACACCAAGGTTCTGAACGGCCTTGATTTCATCTGCGATACGGCTAATCGTTTGGCTATCTAGTCCAAACTCCCTATCTCCCATCAGCCCTTCTCCCGAGAGCTTAAGAAGAACCCGACGTTTCTTTGCGGTTTTTATTTTTTCAGACATCGAAGTTTCCGCCAGCCTCCCAAAAACTCCGTTTACTTAAGCGTTTTAGGATTTTACAACAGCTGCTACCTCAGAAGCAAAATCTGTTTCCTCTTTTTCGATCCCTTCTCCTAAAACAAAACGCTCAAAGCTTTTAAGCTTGATAGGGACCCCTAGGTCTTTTTCTGCGTTTTCAATAACCTTTTTTATCTTTGTTTCACCATCGACCACAAAGACTTGTTCTTCAAATACCACTTCTTCAAAAAACTTTCTTAATCTTCCTTCCACCATCTTCTCGATGATTTCTTCTGGTTTTCCAGATTGCCGAGCCTGTTCCGCCAATACGGCCCGTTCCCGCTCAATGGACGAACTTTCTACATCCTCTACAGAACACCATTGTGGAGCAGCAGCAGCCACATGCATAGCTAACTGTTTGCCAAGAGATTCTAATTTTTCTACTTCACCCCCAGAATCTAGCGCCACCAAGGCTCCAATTTTACCCAATCCAGGTGCGACCGAATTGTGCACATAAGTTGACACCACTCCGCTTCCAACCTTCAAAACGGAGGCCCGGCGGAGACTCATATTTTCTCCGATCGTAGCTACAAGATTTGTTAGCGTTTCAGCGACAGTCGATCCATTATCAAGACGAGCAGAGTTAAGATCCTCCATATCCGCGCCGGTTGATATTGCCATTTTAGCAACATTAGTCGCATAGTTTTGGAATTGATCATTTCGCGCGACAAAATCTGTTTCAGCGTTTATTTCTATTACCGCCCCGACGCCATTTTCGGCTATTGCTGCCACCAAGCCCTCAGCTGCTGTTCTGCCCGCTTTTTTTGCAGCCGCCGCCAAACCGGCTTTTCTAAGCCAATCTATGGCTAATTCCACGTCACCATTAACCTCGGAGAGAGCTTTTTTACAGTCCATCATTCCTGCGCCGGTTTTGGTTCGCAGATCTTTCACCATAGATGCGGTTATATCAGCCATAACATACTTCCGATTTATACTTTATAGA